>Ga0265330_10000987_pt1 | contig 17358 bp, 16 predicted proteins | sample 41919metaG_FD_202083 | JGI IMG/M metagenome (GOLD analysis project Ga0265330, IMG submission 202083) | Rhizosphere microbial communities from Carex aquatilis grown in University of Washington, Seatle, WA, United States - 4-19-19 metaG | ecosystem: Host-associated > Plants > Roots > Rhizosphere... | reverse complement strand
AGACCCTTTGTCTATCATCGTTTGACGATGGCTCTCACAGAAAAAGCGTACCATGAGAATGGTACGCTTTGATTATAGGAATCATCGCTTGGCCGTCCGTCCCGCCGCCCAATATGGATTGGGTCCCCGATGTCGCTCGGGGACGACAATCTAAAGAAGCGCAAACGCACTAATGTCTATTTGTGCGTCGTTGACTTTGTATAAGGAAAGTAATAAGTTATGGTCGTGCTTGGCGAATGGTCGGACTTGCCAGGGCGCGGCCTGCTCGTCGAGGGCGCTGGGCCGACTCTGGGTCCAGGCGAGCGGTTCGACATCCTTTTCTCCGCTCTCCGTCCACGAGGGGATCGTATCGTTCGCCAAGCACGCTATTTCCTCGTCTCCGCATCTCCCTCATCGGGCGGTGCGTTTTTTTATCCGTTAACATTTTATCCGAGGGCTTAACATTGACAAAAAGCCGATTTTGTGATATGTTAAGTAGTCATTTTGCGCGTCAGGAGGGCGAATTTTTTTAGTTTTCCCTCGCGAGGCGCAACATGGCGCTGTCTTTGAAAATTGAAACTTCAACAAAAGAAAGGCAAGGAACATGAGTTCAATCAAGACCACGGTTCTCGCGACACTCATTCTCGCTCTGGTTGGTTGCGAAAGCGATCCGCTCACGGTTCGATCCATTTTTGACGCAAGTACGGCCGAATTGGTAACGCCTGACGCCCGAATTTCGCGTCCGGACACTGCGCCGGTCATCACATTCGATGCGTACGTTGCGCCGGTTCTTGTCGTGCTTGATGCACAGATCGTTCCCGACCTGTCGCCGATCAAGACCGACACGGTCGTTGCCGATGCATTTGTTGCGAAGCCGGATACAACCGCTGATGTTATGGTCGTAGAGTACGATGCCGGGACCGCGGAAACACTTTTCGCTAAACCCGACCTTGCAACTCCCGATTCGTTGACCGTCAAGATCGATACGCTCATCGTGCAACACGATGCCGGAACGCCGGATATGCAGGGGCAAGACACAACCCCGATCATCGTGAGAACGCCCGACGCATACGTACCCGACACCACGCCGGTTAAAACCGACGCGCTCTCAGCACTTGACGCTCTCGGCATTCCCGATACTCAGCCGTCGCCGGATCTTGTTCCGGTGAAGACCGATACGCAGGCAGCCGGAATCGTCGTTGCTTACAGCGCCGCTAACCCACCGGGTTACACGATGTACAACGGAACCGAGAAGGTCGGTTTGCTCAGGGTCAATCTTTCCGGAACCGGCAATGTTCAATCCATCACCTTCAAGCACCACGGTTCGGCTCCGTCTGATTGGGGTAACTTCTATCTTTTTGACGGAGATAAGCTGCTCATGTCGGCATCGGTCGATCCGGTTACCAACGAGATCGTTTTCTCGCGGCTTGTTCTCGCGCTTGCCAGCACCACTTCGCAACTCTTTCTGACAGGCGATTTGAACACGTCCGCGGCAGCCGGCGATACGCATTACTTCTCACTGGAATCAGCCGAAAAGGTGGTCGCGAACGTGACGGTCGGCGGCACTTTTCCGGTGGTAGGCAACACCTTTACCGCTTCCGGTGTTCTCCCGCTGACCTTTGAACCGTCTGCCGACTCGCCAGTGCCTTCGATGATCGTCACGGCCAACACCACCGACAACTCCGTTCTGCGAATGGACATTGATGGCGCGTCAGAACCGGTCTCGGTTCAATACGCGACCTTCTTTGCCACCGGAAATAATACCGGCGCGGATATTGTCTCGCTTCGTATTTATGACAATGCGGGAACGCTGTTTTGCTCGGGAGCGCTTAACAGCAATGGTGCGCTCATGTGCGCCAACGATGCCGGGCTCTTCACGATCAACGGGAAAACAACGATCACGATCAAGGCGAACATAGACCAGGTCTACCCGCCCGGCACTCCGTACCGCGCCGCCTCCGGCGATCAGTTCAAGGCCGGCATCAAGATCCAGATGAATGTTTCCGTTCCCGCGCGCGAAGGAAGCTTCAAGGCCTTTGGCGTAAATTCGGGCATGCCCTACACCCAGCGCGATCTCGCAACGGGTGCGGCGACCTCCTGGTCGCTCATGGGGCCGACGATGACGCTCCGAAAAACCGAACTGATCATCGCGACTATTGCTATTCCCGGCACGCTTGCAAACGGCGAACAAACCGTTTACAAGTTTTCGGCCACGGCGGCGAACAACAACGATGCCGGTTTGCGGCAGTTCACCCTCGAACAGGGCGGGTGGGAGATCAATTTGAGCGGGTACCGCTTGAAGGAGAATGGATCACTTCTTGATCCGTCGCTCTATACCATGACAACGGTCGTAGGCAACATTGATCAAACCAAACCGGCGGCCGACACTGTTCCCTACTACTACAATCAACCGATTGTGGTGCGGTTCGCAAACGAAAAAACCATCGCCGCAGGAACGACCAAGGTATACGAAGTCGTTGCCACAGTCGGCAACACGATCGCCGGATCGATGGTTCAGCATCAGCTCTTGGGCGATAGCTACGCCGCCCAAGGAACGGCCGACGGAGTATCGGGCTCGAACTTTGTTTGGTCCGACGATTCGTCCGAGGCTCACTCGACAGCGAGTAACGATTGGTTGAACGGGTATTTGGTCAAAACCCTCCCGACCGCGACGGCCACGTTGTCGCTCTAATCCTAGTTAAGCCGAAGCCCCGGAAGCAAGAAGTGCGGTACGCCGCGCTCTCTCGCTTTCCGGGGTTCTTTTTTTGGAAATTGGTTCTTGTCCCTTGGCGCTTACCCGAAGGTTATCGGTGCGTCATGAACCAAAAAACGGCCGTGGGTACGGCGGCTTGGAGAATTAAATAAAAAACCATATTCCCTTCCTCGGCCGGCAAATGTTCTTTGTACAAACCGAAAAGAAGAACGCCGAGGGTAATGATCCAGGCGAGCGCGGCGATGGCAATGGCGGTCATGAACAGCATAAGGGGAATAAGATAATATGTTTTGTATTTTATTTCAAGAGGATTGGAAAAGACGAACGACTAACGATGAATGACTAACGACTAATGACGGCCGTATTCATCCTTAGTCATTCATAATTAGTCGTTATAAATGCGACTTTCGCACCCGGTACAATTAATGTAAGCTTGAACCATGGCTAAACAAGACACAAAGAATGAGGTTTTTCTCATTGTTGACGCCCTTGCGCTCATTCATCGCGCTTTTCATGCCGTGCCGCCCTTGCAGACCAAGGACGGCCGGGTGGTTAACGCGGTCTACGGGTTCGTTTCGATATTATTAAGGGCGATAAAAGAGACGCACCCTGAATACGTGGCCGTTGCCTTTGATCGCAAGGAGCCTACCTTTCGGCACAAAGCTTTTGCCGAATACAAAGCCCAACGCGAGAAAAAGCCCGACGATCTTTATGCGCAAATTCCCATCGTCGAGGAATTGCTTAAGGTTTTGAAAATTCCGACTTTGTCGAAGTCGGGTTATGAGGCCGACGATGTCATTGCCACGCTGTGCGCGAAAACGAAAACGAAAAAGAATCTTTCGCGCATCATTTTGACCGGCGACAAAGATACTTTCCAATTGATCGATGATACGACCTTTGTTTTAACGCCGGGAAAAGGGATCAAAGATACTTTAATGTACGATTCGGCGGCGGTTGTGGCACGCTTTAGTTTAAAACCGGAGCAGATGATCGATTACAAGGCCTTGCGCGGCGACCCCAGCGACAACATTCCGGGCGTGCGCGGCATTGGCGAAGTGGGCGCGGCCAAACTGCTTGGCGAATTTGGAACGTTGGAGAATTTGTATAAGCAGATAGAAAAGAATTCGGACCAGGCCGAAAAAATTCCGGCCAAGCAAAAAGCGGCGCTCGTCGAATTCAAGTGCGATGCGCTCAAGGCCAAAGAATTGGTGGCGCTCGTGCACGACGTGCCGGTTAATTTTGATCTCGATGCATCGCATTTGGTCGAGCCGGATCACGAAGCGCTCATTGCCGCGCTCGCGGCGCTTGATTTTAAAAGCCTGCTGCCGCGAGTGGTCGAGGTTTTTCCGCGCGCCGCGGACGCCGTAAGGGGACAGACCCCTTATGATATAGAAAAGGGGTCTGTCCCCGTCGTGCAAGGCGACACCGCTAAATCACAAGCTACTTTTAAAAAAAATGCGGCGCCATTACCTCACCCTACCCTCTCCTATAATAGGAGAGGGGTGAAAGACGCTTACGCCTTGATCGCGTCCGATGCGGAAATGTCTGATCTCGTTAAGGAACTTAAAGAACAAGAAAAAGTCGCGATAAGAACATATTACACAGGGCATTTTCTTGATGGGAAACTCGACACGATCACGCTGGCGTGGGCTGATGGGGTTTATGTCGTGCCAGCGAGCAAAAAGAATTTGCAAAAATTAGAAAATTGGTTGGCGTCCGACGAAACCAAGAAGATCTGCCACAACGCCAAAACCGATATTGAGATCTTCGGCACGCTCGGTATGAAGCTGTCCGGCATTGTTTTTGACACAATGCTGGCTTCGTATGTTTTGAATCCGGGCACGCGCGCGCACGAAATTGAGGCGCTGGCTTTTTCCGAGCTTGCGCGCGAACTGCCTAAAGTGCAGGCGTCGCTATTGCCGATGCCTTCGGACAGCTACGCGCGTTATGCCGCGGAAGCGCAGGTGGTTTGGGATGTGGCGCCAAGGCTTGAGGCGTCGTTGAAGAAAGAGAACCTCGCGCATATTTTGGACAAGTTTGAATTACCGCTCGCGCCAGTCTTGGCCGGCATGGAGCGGCATGGGATCGAGATCGATAGTAAGTTCTTGGAAAAGTTAAGCATCAAGCTAACAGCGCGGATCAATGAGCTTGAAATTGAGATCAAGAAGTTCGCCGGCGCGGAGGTTAATGTCAGCTCGCCGAAACAACTGGCCGAGGTATTGTTTGAAAAACTGCAGATCCAAAAAAGCGCACATGTGCGAAAGACGGCGGGCGGCTCGCGCTATTCGACCTCGGCCGACGAGCTGGAAAAACTAAAAGACGCCCACCCCATTGTGCCGCTCATTTTGGAACATCGAGAGTTATCGAAGCTCGTTTCAACTTATGTCGATGCTTTGCCTAAGCTGGTGCGACCCGACACCGGCCGCGTGCACACGACCTTTAATCAAACCGTGACCGCGACCGGCCGGCTTTCGTCGTCTGACCCGAATTTGCAGAATATCCCCATTCGCACCGAGCTTGGCCGCGAGATCAGGAAGGCCTTTATCGCTCCGCCCGGCCGCGAACTCGTTGTTGCCGATTATTCGCAGATCGAATTGCGCATTCTCGCCCATCTTTCCGAAGACCCGGCGCTTTGCGAGGCATTCAAGCAGGGACAGGATATTCATACGCGCACCGCGAGTGAGGTTTGGGGAATACCCATCGACAAAGTTACCAAGACCCAGCGCTCGGCGGCCAAAGCGATCAATTTTGGCATTGCCTACGGCATTGGCGCGAACGCGCTTTCCGAGAGCGCCGGCATCAGCCGCGACGAGGCGCGCGCTTTTATTGAGAAATATTTTTTGACCTTTGCCAAAGTTGGTGAATATTTGGAAAACACCAAAGCGCTGGCCTACTCGCAGGGTTACATTGAAACGCTATACGGCCGCCGTCGCTATTTGCCGGAATTAAAATCGCAGATCCCCTACCTCCGCGCCGCCGGCGAACGCATGGCCGTGAACGCGCCCATCCAAGGCACGAACGCCGATGCGATCAAGCTCGCGATGATCGAACTGCATAAGTTCGTTGCGGAACGCTGGGGTTTGCAAAAGGATTCTGATGTTAAGATGCTGCTGCAGGTTCATGACGAATTGGTTTTTGAAGTTAAGCGCGGGCTGGGGAATGAGATATCAAAACTTCTCAAAGAAAAAATGACCGATGCGATCAAGCTTCGCGTGCCGGTCAAGGTTGATGTGCGAGTCGGACGAAGTTGGGGAGAATTGGAGAATGTGGAGGAAGAACATGGACAGCCGAATATCTGACATTAAATTAAATATTTTTTCTTTTGTAAGAGGGAGGGGCACAAGTTCACTAAGCTTGCCCCTCCCTCTTACGATCTCCCACCCTAGCAAGTAAACTCGTCGTTCCTCCTCGTGATGGTGCCCCGCGGAAGGCGCGGGGTTTTGCGTTGGGGTTCAATTATAAAATATCGGCGATTTGTCTTTTGGCGCGGGGGTTGGGTCGTGCCCTCGCGTGGCGGTGCGGCTACTTAGCGTAGCTACATCTTGACGTACGCAGTTGTTCGCGATAAGCTCGGCTATCGCCGGTTCTTTTTACCCAAGGCGCGCTCGCGCCACCCTTGTTAAGGAGATGATGATGAAAAAGATAATCGAGTCCGACAGGAACAACGCGAATGGCAACTGGTTGCTGATGAATGATTTGCGTCGGCTGCATCCGGATCTTGAGCGAATGCTGCCCCGTTATCCCATTGAGCTGTCCGCTCCGGGATTTTTCCAAGTCGTTTCGAATATCGGCGAGGTCGATGATCTGATCGCCGCGCTGGAGAGAGGATTGGAGCTGTATCGGCGGCGGCGGCCGAAGCATCGTCGACCGCTCGATATGAAGCCCTATCGTATTGAAAAGCTGGCCGCGCGCGGCGCAGAAAGATTGCGCGGTTTGGTGGCGGCTTTGCAACAAGGTCGGGATTACATCAAGAAAAACCTCGACTACCCGCTGCAGTGCGAGATAAACGGAATGTACCTCCTCTTCATGGATATTAGGGAAGTCGATTGGATAATTGGCGCGCTCAAGCGCAAGGCACGCGAGGTGGAAGCGCTCGCCGAAAAACCATGGTGGGGAAAATTGCTGGCGATCGGCGGATGATCGGTCAAGGGGCGGAAAGTATCGCCAATAGAGCGTGGCAGCGCACCCCAACTCGTCTTATGCGGATCCTCCGGGATCCGCTTTTCTTTTTGCTGAAAATACCCCCGTCTCTCAAATGAGCCGATCGGATTATTTGAGAGACAGACATATTTTGACGAAACAAAGATGATTTGTCTTTTACTGCGGGGGAGGGTAAGATGCGACAAAACAAAATTCAAACAAAAGTTCGAACAAAAAAGGAAGCGGAAATGAAAAATATCGTTGTTCTGGACATGGACGGGACGGTGTGGCGTTCGGTGGCGTGGTCGATCGATCTGTTCTGCACGCTGCTCGCGCGGCATGGCGTCGCCATAACGCCGGAATTGCGGCGGGCGGTAACGATCAAGTGGGGAATCCATTTCGCCGAATTGCGGGAGGAGTTTTTCCCGCAACTCTCGAACGATACCGTCTACGGCATTTACGACTCGATGCGGCCGATCGTCGAGATAGTTCCTTTCTGCGGAACCGCCGCGGCACTGGGGACGATGCGCTCGCGCGGCAAAGATCTGTATGCCCTCACCTCGCGGCCGCGTTTGCACACGCGCGAACTGTTGCGCCAAAACCGTTTGGATCGGTTCTTTACGCGGATCGTCTGCGTGGAAGATGTCGGTTGGGACAAGGCCAAGCCATCGTCCCACGGGCTTGAACTGGTCCTGGAGCCGCTCGAACGAACGCTTGGCATTTCGCGCGAAGAGGCGGTTTATGTCGGCGACGGCCTTATCGCCGACCGCGTTTGCGCCATTAACGCCGGAGTGAAGTTCATTGCGGCGAACGAAGAGAATGTGGTGACCCGCGAAATGTGGCTCGCAGCCGGAGTGCCGGACGAGGATATCATCAGTTCGATCCGCGAATTGCCGGCGCGGCTCGCTCGTCTGTGAAATGCGCGACTCGCGAGTTTGGATCGGTTGCCCTCGGGCGGCCGATCTTTTTTTGTTTGATAATACTTTCTTTCATCAACGCGCCGACCTCACCCTACCCTCTCCTTGATTAAGGAGAGGGGTTGGATACGCCCCCTTCTCCTCATTTGAGGAGAAGGGTAGACCTGCCCCACGAAGCCGAAGCGAAGTGGGGGATGAGGTCGGCGACGGTTTAGACATTCGACATTAGACATTCGACATTCAATGAAGTAATCTCAAACCATGATCATCTTCTTATACGGCACCGACACCTATCGTTCGCGGCGGAAGCTCAACGAAATTGTCGCCAATTTTCGCGGCCGCGAGGATAAAACGGGCATGAATACGACGACGCTTGAGGCGTCGAAAACGGATATTGGCGAAATTCAGCAGGCGTTGTTCAGCCCGGCATTCTTGGGCAACAAGCGGCTGGTCGTTATTAACGGCTTGCTTGCATTAAAACGCGACGAACAAAAACCGTTCGTTGAGTTGATCGGCAAATTGCCCGATTCAACTACTGCGGTTTTTTACGAAGAAGGCGATGCGAAATCGCTTGAAAAGAGTCCCCTCTTGCCGCTTTTGACGAACGGTAAGTTCCACTGGGAATTTTCGTCAATGAATACGGGTGCGATGGCTGCGTGGATAAGTGCTGAAGCGGCCAAACTTGGCGTTTCGTTGACACCCGAGGCGCTATCGACCATTGCCGACGCGATCGGCGACGACAGCGCTAGGGCCGCCAACGAAACAGCCAAGCTTGCCGCATATGTCGGGAACAAAAAACTCATCGAAGCTAAAGATGTAGCGGCTCTTGTGGTTGGCGAAACGCACGAAGACATGTTCGGCTTTCTCGATGCGGTCGCCGCCAAGCAAACGCAACGCGCGGCAACGATGCTGGGAAAACAGATCGATGCCGGCGTTGAGCCCATGCAAATGCTCGCGATGCTCGCCCGCACGGTGCGCCTGCTTATTCAAGCGCGCGACCTGCTCGACCGCGGCGTGCCGCAGAACGAAGCCGTCCGCGAATTGGGCGTGCATCCGTTTGCCGCGCGAAAGTCGCTCGACCAAGCGCGCAACTTTGACATGGCTTTTTTGCGCGGTTTGCATGCGGCGCTCCTCGAAGCCGATCGAAAGGTGAAGACGGGCATGACGCCCACGCCGCGGCTGGTGCTGGATATGTTTGTGGCAAAAGCGGTTGGAGTAAACTAGTTTTTAAAAACAGAACATTTTTCTTTTGTAAGAGGGAGGGGCACAAGTTCGCTGAGCTTGCCCCTCCCTCTTACGATCTCTCTCCCTAGCAAGCAAACTCCTCGGTACCTCGTCGTGGTGGTGATCCCGCGCCCGACAGCCGGCGGCAGGGTCGCGGGATTTTTATATTGCGACACGCATAAAACAAAAATACCCTCGAAATATCGAAGGTATTTTTTTGTTCCCCCTCGCCCCGCGTAGCCGAAGCGAAGTGGGGAGAGGGTTGGGGAGAGGGGTGTTTATTTCTTGCTGATCGCGTTGAGCGCCTTCATGAGGCGGCTCTTTAACCGGGCGGCGGTGTTTTTGGTGATCACGCGCTTTCTCGCGGCCTTGTCGAGCGACTTGGCGGCGGAGGCAACGGCCTTTTTCGCCTCGTCGATCTTTTTGGCGGTTAAATGCTTGCGCGCTTCTTTGACCAAGCCCTTGAACTCGGCCTTTACCTTAAGGTTGAAAGCGTGGTTCTTGGCCGACTTGCGGATCGCCTTTGCGGCGGCGTGTTTGATTGCCATGTTATGGAGTCGTTAATTAATTTTAGACGGCCGACATCGCCGACCGTGAGAGCAATGGGATAGTACGATATTTTTGCGCGGGTGTCAATATGGCCGATCCTTTAATCTAATTTTTCTGAAATAGAGATTTTTTGTAACGCGTACTGCGCGCTTGGCCGATGCGTTCAAGGAGTTTGAGTTTAGTGAGACGCGTCAGCGCTTGCTTCACCGTATCCCGCGGCATTTTACTCTTAAGAAGCGCGACCGCATCCGCCACGCCCAGTTCTTTTCCTTCATCGAACAACCGATACACCTCGACCTGTTTCCCTGAGAGGGTCTTTTCCGGTTGATCCGATTCCATGAGTCGGCGCGCGCGGCGCGTCTGCTCAAGAAGAGCGTCGAGAAAATAATCGACCCAAGGGGTGATGTCCTCGTGTTTGGTTTTGTGGCGTTTTTGCGCGGCGCGAAGCGCGAGATAATAATCGGCCTTGGTTTCCTCGATGATCTCGTCGAGCGAAACATAGGGAACATGTGCGTATCCCGCACGGAGCAAAAGCAAATTGGTGAGCGCCCGGCTGACCCGACCGTTGCCGTCCCAAAAAGGGTGAATGGCGAGGAATTCGAAAATAAAATTTGCGATGACAAGCAAGGGGTGCATCTCGCCGGTTTCGAATTGCTTGTTCGCCCAATCGATCGCGGTTTGCATTTCCGGCCCGACCAAATAAGGCGGCGTCGGCGCAAAGAGCACAACCCGTTCCCCCTTGCCGTTCACCATGATCACCGTATTCGGCGAATTTTTGTACTTGCCCTTGTGCGACTGGTCCTTATCGGAGAAATGAAGAAGAATGTTATGGAATTGCAATATCCAATTCTCGGATAGCTTGATCGTTTTCCAGCTATCGAAGATCCGGCCGATGAGGTCGGCATATCCGGCAACCTCTTGCTCGTCGCGGCTTTGCGGGCGTTTGGTTTTGAGGCCGCGCAAGAAGCGGGCGATCTCCTCATCCGTCATTTTTGAGCCCTCAATGCGGGTTGAAGCGCCGGTGGAGGTGATGATGACCCACGACTTGAGACGCCCCAAAATTTGCGGACTTAAACGCATGCTCCCTTGCCAAAGCCCCTTAAATCCGTCGATCGCGGCGATCTCGGACAAAATGCTCTGGCTCAATTTTATACGCTTATCAAGACGGTTTTGCGCCACAATTGTCGGTTATAATCAACTATATCCAATTATATACAAAAGTATCCAATAAGTCAAGTTTTTAATTTTTGGCTTCCGGCAATTGCGGCTTGTCGACGGTTTCGAGTTCAATGACTTCGTCGGCGGCGCCGGTCGATATTTTATTCACGTCTTTTCCAATTTTGCGAAGTTCATTGGACGATGAATTAAATTGGTTGACGGCCGCGCCCAGGTTATTTCCAAGACGCTTGTGGTAGTCGGTATAAGCGTTGAAATGCTTTCCCAATTCCGCAACCTGCTTGATGATCGCGGTGGTTGATTGTTCGAGCGCCAGTTCTTTGAGGCCCAACAAAACAGTTTGCAGATACGCGTAGAACGAGGTCGGTGAAACGATCATCACGTGTTTGCTAAAGGCGTACTCGATGAGGTTTTTGCTGTTGATCCCCGACCCCACCTCGGCGTTCAATAAATTATAGTAAACGCCTTCGGCCGGGATGAACATGAAGGCAAAGCCCATTGTGCCAATTTCCGGACGGATGTATTTAGCCGTTTCATCAATGCGATTTTTTACGTCTTTTTTAAGTTCATTTTCCAATTCGGCGCGCTTTTCCGCGTCATGCTCTTCGGTCATGCGATTGTAATTTTCCAAACTGAATTTGGCGTCGATGGGTATGACCTGCTCGCGGATGCGGATGATGGCGTCGGCGATAAGCTGTTTGCCGGTCTTCTCGTCTTCGCCCATGGGGAATTGCATTTGATAACTTCCTTGCGGCAGAACATTAGAAAGCAAGGTCTCGAGCCAGTATTCGCCAAGGACGCCGCGCTGTTTCGGGTTCTTTAAGATGTCTTGCAGATTCTGCAGTTGCGAAGAAAAATCCAAGACCTGCTTGTTAGTGCTGTCGAGGGTGGTGAGTTTTTCCGTTACGTCGGAAATAATTTTTGAGGTTTGTTTGAATTGCTCTTGAATGGTCGTTTGCGAGTGCTGCATTTTTTTGTCGATCTGATCATCGATGCGATCAAGTCGGTTTTGCAATTCTTTTCGATGATCGGCATTGGCGCGCGCCATTTCTTCGCGCACGGCATTAAGTTCGCGGACGACCGAACCGGAATCGCCGCCGGATTTTTTAAATGCAAAATAACAAAACACGGCGGTTGCGACGATGGCAATGATTATATAGATAAGTAACATATTTTTTTTCATGGCCCCGGGAGGAATTGAACCTCCATCTTCGGCTTAGGACGCCACTGTTCTATCCGTTGAACTACGAGGCCGTGTTTCTCTTGTCATTTAGTTAAGTACCGTATATCCTTAATAACACACATTTAGCACGAGGCCAAGTGTGCTTGTAATTATATTTTGGCTTAAATAAGCCAAAATATTGATTTAAAGGTGAATACATGCTCAACTGCCGAGGCTTCGCCTCGGCGCATGAATGTATGGGCCTATGGTTCAGTGGCAGAACGCCGCATTCGCATTGCGGAGACGGGAGTTCGATTCTCCCTAGGTCCAAACAAAGACATCCCATTGATCGTGGGGTGTTTTTGTTAAAAAGAGCAAGTAGACATTTCGTGGAGGTTTTTATCGTTGCCTCGAACGTAAATACCAAGAAGCAAGAACAACCTTTTTTCGAAGCGAAATACCACGATGTGAATGGAACAACTCTTTTATTCGGCTGTTGAGTCCGCCCTCAACATGATTTGATGTTCGCGGGATCGTCGGGTCGGAAACGAATCGAAAAAGATCGGGAATGGCGTTAGCCAACAATGATCGGACGCCTCTTAATTTTCGGTGCGTGTACCACCAGTGTTTTCCGCTGCCATAGCTCCGTTCTTTTAGAAAATCACGGTGCCGCCGATACCAATATTTGAAAGCTCGAATCCATTTTCGTTTTTGCCGCCTCGTTCGTATCGTCTTTAACAAACGAACAAGGACAAGCAGTTCTTGTCCGGCAACGGTCTTGGGGTTTTGCGTGAGCCACAACGAAGCTTGCCGGATAACATGGATCAAACATCGTTGCACCATTGCTTTCGGCCAAACGGTCGAAATCGCCTTTAAAAGACCGCGTTGGCCGTCGCAAACGACAACCTCGGGTCTTATGCCTCGACCGTTCATCTTAGCGAGAAACGGCATCCACGATCCGTATGATTCTCGATCAACGGCGATCCAGGCAACCGGCTTGCTCCGGTCGGCATCTCCTGCGATGAGCATCATGCAAACCCTTGAAACAACCGATGTGCCGTCCAAAACCAATACGCGCACGGGGTCTTGGATTTTTGTTTTCGCCGGCGATTGCCAGTACGGCTCGAACCAACGATTCACGGTTCTTTCCGATACTTTATAACGCTCGGCAATTTTCGTTATCGAAACCGTTCCGGTGAGCCAGTTAACAAACAAAGACAACCGCGTTCTGGTGCGGTTGTCTTGTCGTTTTCTGACGCCGGATTGTTTGCAATTAACGCAGTACCACCGTTGCGATCCCGCCGCGGTTTTGCCACGGCGTTGCATTGGCGAGCGACAGATTGAGCAATGTTTTTTTTGAATGATTAGGGATCATATTCCCTAATGTTCCCAGATATCGGCTTCGCTGACAAGAAATATCGTCACTTCACCTCCACGAAATGTCTACTTGCTCGTTAAAAAATAACACCCCAAGCCGATCCGCTTGGGGTGAAGTTTGTGATGCGATGTTCTTAAGTCAACGCTGTCTAATGGAGGCGGTACACTCCAATTGGATGAATTCTTCTTCTTTCCGGTCGGCCATCGCAACCCCATTTTGGCGGACTGCAATCCACAATATCGACTCCGTTTGGCCATCTTTCGATCGTTATGCAATTATCCACGTACGGCGTGGTATTGAAGAAACCAAGCTTATTTATTAGCAATACAAGGGCTGCTATTGCAACCACAAAGCCCAATATAGCCAATGCCGTCTCTAGGAAATCATCAAGTTTCATGGTAACCCCCCTTCCAATTTTTTGTTTTGTCGATGATCTTGCGTGATTAAAAAAATTCACGCCTTGGGTATATCTAATTCTTATTTCGTCGCTTAGTCAATAAGTTTAACTGCAATTTGGCTCAATTTAATTAAAATGGCTTTATAAAGCCATTTTAATTAATAAATAAACAGTTTAAATTAATATTTACTATTTTCGCTACTATGATCATTCCTAGTCGAGGTGGAGATTTCGTGATTGCTGCCTCGATACAATCATCGCAATTACGAATATTCATCCACTCTTTATCCCCCGTTAATTTGAGGCCTGTTCGGGTTTTTTATCCACAGTTTTGTATAACTGTGGATTAATCGAACCTTTTATATTTCGATAGTTCCACGTGGAACGATTCGCCATGATTCGATTTTTCCAATCGTTGAATACAATCTCTTTTTCGCCGAATAGATGGTCATCTAAATATGGAATTAATTTTTCCAATAGCGATTGCCGGTCGCGAACGATCAATAGTGCATAGCTTTGATCTCGACGGTTATAACAATAGACACGGTTATCGAGTCCTATTGAAACGGCTATTTGGTTGAGTAAAGATTTATTGGCGATCGTGGTTTTAATTTGAAAAGCAAAATAGGTATTAAGGTTCCTTTTGTATTCCATGAACGATCCAAAGGCACTCACATATCCGGCGATGAATTCTTGAGTAAGCATACCCCGTTAGAAAAAAGCACTTTCTAAGTTAATAATATATGGTTTATTGATTGGCATGCCATCGTACTGCACCTTAGCTGGTTAAGAGGAACGCCAGCAGGGCGGGATGATCGTTGCTAGCGGGGTATGGCTAACAGTTCCACACGGAACAGTATGTATAAGTTGAGTAGCCAAAAGGTACACTTAGAGGATAGCACATGCTGAATGTATACTCTAGAGTATACAACTGCTCTTTATCCACATGTTGAAATGTAAAATCAGCTAAAAAAATGCTAATCTTATAATAGAGCTAAATAATGAAATCCGCCCATAAAAAGCTTGTTATTAAAATATTGGTGGGGCTCATGCTTTTGAGTGCTCCGAGGGTTGTGTTAGGCGATACAATGTCCTCTTCGTCATTTGTGATCACCGGCGATGACCTTACGGCCGGCGGCGGAAACATAAATTCAGCATCATTCATTGCGGAAAGCGAGGTGGGTGGAAAGGCGCCCGGCGAAGACTTGGCATCAGCATCGTTTAAAGCTTGCGCCGGTTACCCCTGCGCCTTGAACTCGTCGGCGCCGTCAATCTCTTTTGCGGTTTCGCCAAGCACGGTAAATTTTGGTACGCTTAGTTTGAACGCCGTTAGTTCGGGGAGCGCCGTTGAGACCGTCACAACCAACGCGTCTAACGGCTACTATGTTATTATGTATGCGAACGGCGAAATGCAGCAGGCGAACGGCCAATACTTGCCGCACGTATCTTCGCATGGGACAGTGACGGCCGGCGTGGCCGGATACGGATATTCAGTTTCCGGAACCGATGCGGATCCGTCGGTTATAAACGACAATCCGATACCGGCCAACGGCTCGAACCTTGGGGTGGCGATTAACGCGGGACCGGTGATCGGCTCAAGCGTTACCGTGACATTTAAGGCGGCGATAAACTATCTGATCACGCCGGGCAATTATTCTCAAACAGTGCATTTGGTAGCGGTCGGATTGTTTTGACGAACAACGGACGATTCATTATGAGAACCGATCAAAAAAATATACTCGCGAAAATTTTAACGATCATTGTCATTGCGGTTTCCGTATTTCAATCGGGTTCTTTGTCGGCTTTAGCGGCGGCGGCGACGGGTATGAGCGATACGATGAGCCGCAACAAAATCAGCGTGCCGGGGGTTACACACTCGGTCAGCATGACGCTGCCGAGCGGAACATTTACAGGCGCCCTGACCCTTACTTATGCAAACTTTTCCGCTTTTGCGGGTTCGCCAACCGGCGCTTGCGCCACCGGAACGGTGGCGGCCAGCGCCACTTCAAACGTGTTGACGCTAACCTTAACCGGTTGTACGGCCGGTACGCTTACCGTGACCGGATTCACCGGCACCAATCCCGTTGCCGCCGGCTCGAATACGGTTACATTGGCCGGAGCGGCCGGAATCACCGGCTCGTTCGCCCTTGCTTCAGTCACCGACGACCAGATCGGAATCACCGCTTCGGTCGAACCCTCGATCACCTTTAATGTCGGAGCCGAGAGTTCGACCACGCCTTGCGCCGGAACTTTTGCCGGGAACGGCGGCACTGTGGCTTTGGGAACCTTGTCCACCGCCGCTGTGACCAGTTCCGATGCCACCACGTCCATTTATCACATTTGCACGCGCGTCACCACCAATGCCGTTTCCGGCGCCGCGGTAACGGTCTCGTCGTTAAATGCCGCGCTCAAATCGACCGGAACGCCGGCCGATGTGATCACTTCGGCCACGGCCTCGCCGCTCTTGCCGGGCGTTACCGGTTACGGTATGTGCGTCGGCTCCGCCGGCACCGACATCGGGTTTGATTCGACCGTGCCGATCGGCGTTACACCGGTTCGCGCCTCGCCCTTTGATCACGCCGACTGCACCAGCGCGCTCCACAACATCGGCATTCTGACCGTGGCGCCGCAAAGCGTCTGGACGCTTTCCGCTCCTTCGCAGAACGCCTTTGCCCGGCTTTACATTAAGGCCGGCATTTCCGGTACGGTTAGGCCGCACACCGATTACGCCGATACTTTGACTTTTGTCGCAACCGGCACATTTTGATGGACAATGGACCATGGACAATGGACAATAAAAAATAATAAAAAGATCAAGAAGATCTTTTCGGTCCTCTTGGTCTTTTTGTTTTTCATTAATTTTTTTACGGGCTACCCCTCGGGCGTAAAAACGGCTCGCGCCGACACCCCATGGTACGACGCTGACTGGGCGGGTCGGTTCAAGATAACGCCCAACGCCGTCAATTCCGATCTCTACTACGACCTGTCGCTCGCGCCGGCGGATTTTTGGAGCAAGGTCAGAAGCGACGGCGGCGACATTCGCGTGACGACGCAAGACGGCGTGACGCAAATCCCGCGCGAGGTGTCGGGATTTGATTATGCGGGCAACAAAGGATCGCTCTTCATCGGCGCTTCAGGCACCGACACGATCAAAGTAACCACAAGCGGCGCCGGCGGCGATTGGCCTTCCCCCGTCATAGCGGTCACAGCGGGACAGAACTATGTTTTAAGCATGGACGTGAAGTGGGTGAGCGGATCATGTCCTTTCTTGGGCCTTGCTTATGACGGAGGAGGCGTTAATTGGATCATGGGACGAATTTCATCAGGCGCTGTAATCAACATCGATACCGTTTCCACCGACTGGCAACATCTTGAGTATTCTTTCACGATGCCAGCCGTTTCCAGCGCAAGAATGTCCATTGAAGCATACTCCGGCGAAGCAAAAAGTGATCCGGGAAACACAGAAGTTCATTTCAAAAATATAGCATTAACCAAGGGTGTCACATACGGTCTTGGTTCCGGTTTTGCCGGATGGACGAATCCCGGCAACCAAGGGAATCTTTTTACGGATGAAACGGCGTTCTATGTCTACTACGGCAACGCGGGAGCGACCGAACCGGCGGCCGGTTCAACTTATGGGAAATACAATGCTTGGGAGAGCGCGGCAAAACTGGTGGCGCACATGGAGGATGCGAACGATTCAACGGTGAATCAAAACAACGG
>Ga0265330_10000986_pt1 | contig 17362 bp, 15 predicted proteins | sample 41919metaG_FD_202083 | JGI IMG/M metagenome (GOLD analysis project Ga0265330, IMG submission 202083) | Rhizosphere microbial communities from Carex aquatilis grown in University of Washington, Seatle, WA, United States - 4-19-19 metaG | ecosystem: Host-associated > Plants > Roots > Rhizosphere... | reverse complement strand
CTGGCAAACCGCAGGATGAGGCGACCGCCTCCCGGACCAGCCATGGGCTGCCCGCCACCGCCCGTGCGGGCAAAACCGATCTCATAGGTGCGGGTGAATTCGGTACGACTGGGGAAGAACTGGCTCTCGTACAGCTCGGGTAGCTTCACGACCTGGATCGACGTCGGGCCCAATTCAGCCCCGGTGGCGTCAAGAAGCGTGACCCGCCAGGGTGAGTTCTTGCGCTCGAGATCGTTCCATTTTTCGGTTGTCGTCTGCACCGCCACATGGAATTCATGGCTGGCGCGCGAGGCATCGAGCTGCGCACGCAGGAGCGTGGCCCGATCGGTGTCCGAAAGGTCATAGAGGCTGGCGTAGTTCGCCACATACGCCTGACGGAAATCCCAGCTCTTGTAGGTCGCCCACGCCTCGATCACGGTGCCCACGTCCCGCACCAACTTCGCGTGTCGCGTCCATCTCTCGTAGACCGACGAGTAGTCGGTCGGCGAGTAGTCCCGCGCCACGTCGGAAAAGTCGACAGGTTTGGAAGCGGTCTGGGCGCACCCGACCAGCGTCACGGCACAGATCAAGGCCGGCCCCACCACCCTCCGGCAGGAATGGGGGGACAGCATCAGATGAACTCCCTCCTGCGGAAGAGAGTCTGCAGCGGAGCCTCCCGTTCCAAGACCTCGCGACCACCTTCCTCACGGTCCACCAGACCGACGATCAGGCTGACCTTGAGTCCAAACTCGCGCGCACGCGCGATCGCCTTCAACGCCGAGCCACCCGTGGTCACGACGTCCTCGAGGATCGCGACCGGCATTCCCGGGCGAAGCAGCTTGCGTCCCTCCAACCACTGTCCCGTGCCATGGCCTTTGGCCTCCTTGCGCACGTAGAAGGCATCCAGCGGCCGCCCGCCCAGGTAGCTGACCGTGGCCACCGCCGAGGACAGCGGATCGGCGCCCATGGTCAATCCCCCCACGGCCTCAACCTCGGGGGCATTCTCGGCGATCAGCTGGTTGAACAGCCAACCCACCAGGAAATGGCCCTCGGCACTCAACACGGCTTGCTTGCAGTCGATGTAGAAGTTGCTCTTCTGCCCCGATGCTAGGATGACCTCGCGCTCTTCGTAGGCGAGCTGCTTGAGAAGATCGAGGAGTCGGCCCCGGTTGCGTTCGAAAAGCTCACGACCGCTCATGGCGGCGTTTTTACCACGGCTCCGCCTGCAAGAGGGCCTGTTCCGTACTCCCGCGATCTCCGCGGAAGTTCGTGGTCGTGGTCGGAGTGATTGCCCTCGTAAGGGACGTTCGCTAGATCCCGTCGAGCGGGTCGTTCGAAACTGCCTTCTTGGCCTTGATAAGGTCCTTCGGCGCCTCGGACTTGGAGGAGCTTTCCTTCGACGGACGCGAGCGGGTCGCAGCGGCCACGGTCGCACGGCGCGTGTTGGCCTCGTTGATCTGTTGCCTCAGCGCCTCGCGGTCGGCCTCACTCTTGGCCTCGCCAAGCTGCTTGGTGAGCTTGTCGATCCTGGCCTGGAAAGCCAGCTCCTGCTCCTGTTGCTTGCGCAGTAGTTCGTCCTTTTCCTTCTGGGCCACGATTCTTGCCTGCGCCTCGGCGGCCGCATGGTCCGATTTGATCTTGGCTACCACGCCCGCTCCGATGACCAGCACGCCGATCACGATTCCGATGATCAGTCCTTTGGGCGCGGGTTTCGCCTGGACCGCCGCCTTGGCCTCCACCTCGAGCCGCATGCGCTCGTGCTGCAGCTTCATCTCGGCGTCGATGCGCGCCTTGCGCTCGGCCTCCTCCACGCGCAGCCTCTCCTCGCGCTCTCGCGCCAGCTTCTCTTCCTCTGCGCGTTTCTTGCGGTTCTCCTCCGCGAGGCGGGCCTGCTCGGTCTCTTCCTTCGCCCGGCGTTCGGCGTCTTCCTTGGCCCGTCGCTCAGCCTCGGCTTTGGCCTCGATTTTTGCCTTCTCCTGCTTGACCCGCTCCTCCTCCTGCCTGCGAAGTTCCTTGAGAGACGTCAGGACCGAGTTCTCTTGTGCCTCAGGCATGTAGCTCCTTGCGCTGTTCTGCGTTCACTGGAAAAGGTGGGCCTGCCCCTAGTATGTAACACAAATTCGCGCGTCCGCAGCGGGAACGCACCCGCAGCAGAAACTCGAAGAAGCCCCCGATGGGCGCCCGCTCCTGCGACAGCCAGGCGGCTACTTCAGACCGCGAAGCAACGCATCAAGAGACGCGTCAGTCTTCTTGGTCGACTCAGAGGGCGGCCCGCCGCTCCCCTTCGTGGCCGTCGCCTTTGCCGTCTTGCGCCCCGGCTTGCTCCCCTTCTTCTTCTGGCCAGCCTTGCCTGAATCGCCACCGCCCACCGCCGGGCCGGCAGCCCCGGCCTTGTTAGCATCATCGCTGCCCGCGACGGGACCCGCGGGCTTCGCCTTCGCGGCTGCAGCAGCTGCGGTAGCTGCCGCCGCGGCTGCCTTGGCCTTCTCGGCGGCGGCAGCTGCTTCCAGCTTCATCTTTTCGACCTGGGAAGCCGCCTCTTTGGCGCGGGCTTCCACCGCCCTGGCCGCTGCCTCCTGCGCGGACTGCTCCTTGTGCACGACAATCAGAAAGATCGCTGCCATCAACAACACCAGAACACCGCCGCCGATGACGGCAACGACAGCCCAGTGGGTCTTTTGACCCGGCAAGTCCAGACGTGGCAGCACGACCTTATCGCTCATCTAACTTGTGCCTCCCAGCGCGATCACTCTGCGATCGCTTTTCGACTTCGCGCAAGCCCCAAGCGTACGCGCAAGGCATTTTCCTGTCCGCAACCCGGCGGCACGAAAAGAAACCGTCAAGCCAGCGCCGAATTCGCTATTGTCTCACGGCAAGCCTCGTGGCGCATTACGTCGATCTGCATTCTCACTTCCTTCCCGGCCTCGATGACGGAGCGGATTGCTTCGCCACCTGTATCAGGATGATGCGTGCCCTGGCCGAGATGGGCTTTTCCGACCTGTGCGCCACGCCCCACCAGTTTGCTGGAAGATTCCAGCCCCCACTCGACGAGGTCAAGCTCACCTTTGACCAGGTCAGCCGAGAAACTGCGACTGCGCTGCCCGATGTCCGTCTCCTGCTCGGCGCCGAGAACTACTGGGACGACGTCTTCGCCACCAGACTGCGCCTAGGAGAACCGCCCTGTTACGACGGCGGCAAAGCATTCCTCTTCGAGATCAGCCCTGACGTCATGCCGCCTCGGCTCGAGGCGGCCCTTTTCGATCTGCGGGTTGCCGGGCGTCTTGCAGTCCTGGCCCACCCGGAACGGTATTCGGCGGTGCAACGCGATCCCGCCGTGGCCGAAGGCCTGGGCCGCCAAGCCGCATTGCTGGTGGACCTGGCCGCGCTGGCCGGAATCGGCGATCGCGCCGAAGTCAAGACGGCGCGGCGACTGGTCGAGGAGGGCCTGGCCCATGCGGTGGCTTCTGACATGCACGCCCCCGAAGACGGCCCGGCCGTTGCCGCAGGACTCGCCTGGATCGAGAAACATCTCGGCTCCAAAGCGGTCAGCCGATTGCTCGGCGACAATCCCCGCCGTATCTTGATAGGTCAACTTCCCTGATGCGCCCCGCGCCGCAGAAGTCCACCTCCTTGAAGCTACTCATCAAGATTCTCCTTTCCTTGCTCGTGGGAGGGCTGTGTCTGTGGCTCGCCATTCGCAAGATCGACCTTTCAGCCACGGCATCGGCGCTGCGCGGGTTGCCAGCCTCTGCGGTCCTGATCTACGCCGCCACGATGGTTCCCACGCATCTGTTCCGCGCGTGGCGCTGGAAGTACCTCCTGCGTCCCATCGGCGTGTCCTTGACCTTCGGTCGCCTGATGACGATTTCAGCGGCGGGTTTCATGGCCATCCTGGCCTTACCCTTCCGCCTCGGCGAATTCGCGCGACCCTACTACGTCGTGCGCAGCGGGCAGTCACGCATGAGCGCCCTTCTGGGCACGGTCGCCGTGGAGCGCATCGTCGACGGGCTCGTGATCTCAATCCTCTTCTTCGCCACATACATCTGGGCTAGCCGGACGGGCGGGGCGGGCTACTCATCGGTGCTGGCTCTCGCAGCCTGGTTGTCCCTGATTGGCTTTCTCTCCCTGACCATCTTCCTGGCCTGCGCCTTGCGCTGGACGGAGAAGACGATCCGGCTCGTACTGGCTGCGACCCTTCTGCGACGTCTTGCGCCCGCCCTGGCCGAGCGCGTGGCTGACAAGCTACGCGCCCTGATCCACGGTTTTCGAGCCTTGCGCGAGCCGCGCGACATGATTCCGTTCCTGGCCCAGACGATGCTCTACTGGTTCAGCAACGGGTTTGGAATGTGGCTGCTAGCCCGCGACATGCACCTTGCCATCCCCCTCACCGGTGCCTTCGCGGCCATGGCTTTCACCGGTGTTCTCATTTCTCTGCCCAACTCGCCCGGTCTCGTGGGCCAGTTTCACGCGGGCATTCTCATTGCTCTGGGCGCCTACCTGCCTGCGGCTACGGTTAGTTCCTTCGGCGGAGCCTACGCCGTCGCTCTCCATGGCATCCAGTTCGTGTGGTACGTGGGGTTGGGCTTTCTTGCCCTTCTCGCACTGGGCGGAGGGTCGCGCTCGCTGCGCACCATGGTTGTCGAATCAAAACGGGCCGCCGAAGAAGGAGAAGCTTCGTGACACGCGCCCGGGCAGGCTGGGTTTCCTGGCTCGTGCTCGTCCTCGCGGGGTTGTTCTTCGGACCGTCGACCGCAGAGGCGCGCAGCGTGGGCACTGTCCAGTACCCGATTGCCGATGTGTGGCCCAGCGCCGTGCGCTTCTTGCGCATCGATCGCAATTGCGTGATTCGGGAAAAGGACGAAGCCGCCGGCTACATCCTGTTCGACTACCCGGACGGCCAGAAGCTCCACAAGGGATCGCTCGAACTCATCCGAGCCAGCGAGAACGACGGTCGCGAGATCACGCGTGTCGTGGCGTCGTTCCCCGACTTGCCACGCCACTACGAACAGCTCTTCATCGACAAGCTCGCTGCCAAGCTGCGTGAAGACTACGGATCGCCCGCGCCTCCACCGCCGCGCAAGCCCGCATCCGAACCCGACGGCGGCGCCTCACGCTAGAACGCGAACAGCATTCTCCACTGAGGCCGGAGTGCTAGTGAAGCTGGAACGGCCAGGGGAAACTCATGGCCTCGCATGGAGGGAACCTCGCGGTCTTGGCCGCAGCTTCCACGCATGTTCCGCTGGGCGTTCCCGCGAACTTGCCCGTCACACTCGCCGAGGCGATCCGGCCGCCCTTGGACACCGATATGCTGACGTTCGCGATGCCTGGAACCTTGTACTGGTTGTAGCACTCCTTCACCCTGGGCTGCACGGCCTTCATCGCACTCACGATGTCGGTCTGGGACAGGGCGGGCAGGGCCGCCGTCGTCGGTGCCTTCTTCGGCTTGGGCTCTTCACCACCGCCGCGCTTGGAGGTGCCGACCTGGCCGAGCAAATCCTCGATGGAATCACCACCCTTCTTGGACTTTGTTGGCGCAGGGGTCGGCGCGGTCGTCTCAGGCGCGGGCTTCTCCCCCTTGGTCAATGGCGCTGGCTCGCTCGAACCTTTGGCCGCCGATTTTCCACCTTTTCCTGGCGACTTCTTTCTCTCTGGCGTGCCCTTGTCCTCGCTCGGCTTCTCCTGGGGCGCGGCCGCCTTGGCCGGCTCGGCGGGCACCGTGGCGCCAGGGCTTGGCGCAGCTGGTGCCGCCCCGGGAACTGGTTGTGTCATTGGAGGCACGACAATCTGCGGAGGCGCAGGCGGCGCCGGCGGAGGCACCGCCACCACCTTGTAGATGCCAAAGCCGAGAGCGACAATGCCGATGGCCAGCACGCCGAGAACGGGGTACACCCACTTGGGTGGGCCGCTCGAAGCCATGGGCAGCAACACCGGAGCCACCGGCGAGAACTGCGGTGTCGAGAAGGTTGGCAGGGCGTCTGAGCCGCCGAAGGCGTCGCCTCGGCCGGATTCTCCGATGGTTCGCGCGGCCATCGAGCGAATGTCTATGAGGCCAGACCCCTCGGTGCTCGCAGTGGTCGATGGCACCCGTGCGCTGCTCGAGGAACTCGGCACCGCAAGGGCTTCCAAGTTGGCCAGCGAGAACAGGACCGAATTCTCGTTGCGTTGACCGGTGAGATGACTCTGCCCTGCGCCGTTGCCCGGAGCTCTGGCCGCCGGCTCAGCGGCTGGGACCGCCGCCGCTCCAAACGCAAACGGAGACAATGCCGCGGCCGGCGCTTCGGCCGCCACCGGCGAGGCAAAGAGATCGGCCGATCCACTGGCCGCCGATGCGGGTTTGGAGAAAACATCCTCGGAAGGAGCCGCGCTTCTCGCCGCCTCTCTGGCTGCGCCGTGCGCGCGCATGTGTGCGGAGTCGCGCCGGGCAGGGGCAGGCTCTGCCGCCGGGACGAGGGCCGGCTGAGCAGCCTGCGCTCCCTGAGACGCGGGTGCCTGTGTCAGCTCCGGGACGGTCGAGAGCTTTACCCAGTCGGCGAGACCTTCCTTCCAAACCAGCGTCTCGCTCGTGATCTCACCGCGTGCCAAGCGGGCCGCGATGTCTGGCTCGGCCAGCGGACCTACCTGCTCGCCCTCTACGACGACGTACCAAGTTCCTTGGGCCTCGGCCGGCGCAGGCTTGGGTTCCGCGGCCACGCCAGCGGCGCGCTCGGCCCCGGTCCTGACCACGATGATGTGGTTGCACTTCTTGCATCGGATCTTGAAGGCCTTACCCTGGACCTTTTCGTCCGCTATCGAGTACTTAGCCTGACAAGCGTCACAGACGATTTTCATTGGGCCCTCATATACGCGTACCACGAAGAGACAGTGACCGCGCGATTATAGATATCAGTCTCCGCCTGGCAAGACGGTTTCTGTCCCATTTCCACACGTAACACCGCGCACGGCCCTGACGGCAGATTCGCGACGCACCCGCCGCGGCTGGCTGCGCGCGATGAGTTAGCGGCCATCCCTTGCTACGAATGGGTTGTCCCTCACGATGGTCTCGTCGCGCCCCGGCCCGAGCGAAACCAGGGCCAGCGGCACGCCGACCAGCTCGGAAATGCGGGCGACATACCGCTCGGCTGCGGGGTGAAGTTTCGTCTTGTCCGCCGCCGACGCGCCGCCGGCCATAAGTGTGGGCCACCCCGGGAGTGTCTCATAGACCGGCTCCACCGCCGCCAAGTCGTCGGGATCCAGCGGCATTTCATCGAGTGTCTTGCCCGCCAACCGGTACTGGACGCAAAGGCTGACCCGCTCGAGACCCGCCAATACGTCGAGTTTGGTCAACGCCAGAGCCAGGATGCCAGAAAGCCGGCAGGTGAGGCGCAGGGCCGGTATGTCCAGCCAGCCGCAACGGCGCGGCCTGCCCGTGGTCGATCCGAACTCGGTCCCCACTTCACGCAGGCGGGTGCCCGTCTCGTCGTGCAACTCCGTTGGGAACGGCCCGTTGCCCACCCGCGTCGCATAAGCCTTCACGATTCCGATGACCGTGTCGATCGATGTCGGCCCGATACCACAGCCCGTGCACGCACCCCCGGCTGTGGTCGAAGAGGACGTCACGAACGGGTAGGTGCCGTGGTCGAGATCGAGCAGGACCCCATGCGCACCCTCGAACAACACGTTACGGCCCGCGCGGATCGCGTCGTAGAGGAAGCGAGAAGCGTCCCGCACGAAGGGCCGAATCTCCTCGCCCAGCGCCAAGTAGTCTTTGACCAGGGCGTCCACGTCGGGAATGGCCGCTCCGTAGTGGGCCAGCGCCCCCGACACATAGGCCACGTTGCGCTCCACGTTGCGCCGAAACCGCTCCGGCCGAAGAAGATCGTCGACGCGGACACCGGTGCGGGAGGCTTTGCTCTCGTAGGTCGGACCGATCCCACGACGAGTTGTGCCGATGGCGCCGGGCTGCTCTTCGCGCAAGCGGTCAAGCTCGCGATGGTGTGGGAACGTCAGGTGGGCGCGGCCTGCAACCACCAGGTCGGTGTTCCGCGCCAGCAAGCCGTGGCTGCGAAAGGCGCGCATTTCCTCGACCAGAGTGCGCGGGTCGATGACCATGCCCTCTCCCAACACGCAGGTCACTCCGGCCCGAAGGACGCCGGAAGGAATCAGGTGCGTGACGTACTTCTTTCCCTCGACCACGATGGTGTGGCCGGCATTGGCACCCCCCCCCCAGCGCGCAACCACGTCCGCGTGCTCGGTCAGAAGGTCGACGACCTTCCCCTTCCCTTCATCGCCCCACTGCGCTCCGACAACAGCTACGACGGCCATGTGATTCTCCGCGTCCGGTTGAGCCCAGACCCTGCTCCCAAATTCCTGTCGACAACTTCAGCCCGGCTCGCCCGGTGAAATCGTCCACGCTGGGCACGGCTATCCTTCGTTGGCCAGTAGAATTCGAGCATCTAATAACGCGGCCCGGTTTGGGCCAGAGGGTTTCTAGTACAGGTTCATTTCAGGGTCCAATCCAAACGTCGCCAATGCCACCGTGGTTTCCCTGGCGCCCGGAATCGATTATGTTTGTCTCCCCTCTATCCAACGGAGTCCCCATGAAGAAACGCGCGTTCAACTTCGCCGCTGGTCCCGCCACTCTTCCTTACGAAGTTCTCGAAGCCTCGGCCGCTGCTCTGCTGGACTATCAGGGCAAGGGTTTTGGAATCGCGGAGTGTAGTCACCGGGGCAAGGAATTCGATGCGGTGCTGGATGAGACCATCGCCCGCTGCCGCAGCCTGCTGCAGATCCCCGACACGCACGACGTGCTGTTCCTGCAAGGGGGCGCGACCCAGCAGTTCGCGCTGATTCCCATGAACTTCCTCAACGGCACGGCCGACTATTTGATTACCGGTGAATGGTCGAAGAAAGCCGCTGATACCGCCAAGGGCATCGCCCCCGACAAGGTGAAGGTGATCGCGTCGGGCGAATCCACTGGGTTCGACCGTCACCCGACCGGCTGGACCGCTGACCCGAACGCCTCCTACTTGCACATCTGTTCGAACGAGACCGTGCACGGCAACCGCTTCGTCGAGTGGCCAAAGCACCCGACCCTGATGGTCGATGCCAGCTCGGAGATCATGTCGCGTCCGCACCCCATCGCACGCACCGCCATGGTCTACGGCGGCGCCCAGAAGAACCTCGGCCCCTCGGGCGTCGTGCTGGTCATCGTACGCAAAGATCTCTACGACCGGATCGGCAAGAGCGTGCCCAAGATCTTCAACTACAAAGCCCACGCCGAGGCCAAGAGCTGCCTCAACACGCCCCCCACCTTCGGCGTGTATGTGCTCCTCGAGACTTTCCGCTGGATGGAACGTCAGGGCGGCCTGCCGGCCATCGAGAAGCGCAATGCCGACAAGGCCAAGCTCATCTACGACTCCATCGACGGCTCGGGCGGCTTCTACAAAGGCACGGTGGCCGATCCCGCCGTACGCAGCCACATGAACATCACCTTCAAGCTGCCCAGCGAGGAGCTGACCGAGAAGTTCCTCAAGGAAGCCACCAGCAAGAGCATGCTGGCGCTCAAGGGCTACCGTACGGTGGGCGGAATCCGGGCCTCGGTCTACAACGGCATGCCCGTGGAGGGGTGCCAGGCTCTGGCCGACCACATGCGCGAGTTCATGAAGGCCAACGGTTGAGTCTCGCCCAGTTCGCCGACGCACATTTCAGCTATCCTGGCACCGAGATCCTGGCCGGCGCCTCGTTGCTCATCCGGCCGGGCGACCGGCTTGCTTTGCTCGGCCCCAACGGCACCGGAAAGTCCACCGTGCTCAAGCTGCTCGCTGGCGAGTTGCAGGTGGACGCGGGAGACGCCCGCATCCTGGGGCGACAGACCGTGGCCTACCTCCGGCAGTCGCACCAACTGGGCGGAGAAGGCACCGTGCTCGACGCCCTGCTGGAACCATTCGCCCACGTGCAAGCCATGCACGAGGAATTGCAACACCTCGAAGCACGTCTGGTCGAGGCTTCCGAGGCAGATCTGAAACGCTACGGCGATCTGCAGGAACGCTACCGGCTGGAGGGCGGCTACGACCTGGAAAGCCGCGTGCGCGAGCTCACCGAGGATGTCGGGCTGTCGCAGGCCGACCTGGGCCGGTCGCTGGCCACGCTATCCGGCGGCGAGCGGGGCCGACTGGAGCTGGCCAAGGTTCTGGTACGCCAGCCCGATCTGCTCCTGCTCGACGAGCCCACCAATCACCTCGATCTTGCCGCCATCGAGCGCCTGGAGGCGCGCCTGTCCGAGTATCCGGGAGCCTTCGTGCTGGTGTCGCACGACCGCGCCTTCATCCAGCGGACCTGTCGCGCCATCGTCGAGTTGGAGGACGGTGACTTCATCCGCTATTCCTTCACCTACGACCAGTACGTGGTGGAGCGCGACGCGCGACTGGCGCGCGCGCGGGTCGAGTACCAGCGCCAGAAGGAACACGTCGAGAAGACCGAAGACTTCATCCGGCGCAACCTAGCCGGGCAAAAGACCAAGCAAGCGCAAAGCCGGCGCCGCATGCTGGAAAAACTGGAGCGACTGGAACGTCCCGATGACAGCTGGCAAGTCGCGGGCCGGATCGCGCTCGATTTCCAGACTGGCGGCGATCTGGGCGGCAAGGAGATCGTGCGGGCGCCGGGCATCAGCGTGGGCTACCCGGGCAAACCGATTCTGACCGACGTGACGGTCAACATCTTCCGCGGGGATCGGGTCGGCATCGTGGGCCCCAATGGCTGCGGCAAGAGCACCTTGCTGAAAACCCTGGTGGGCGAGTTGGCGCCGCTGGCTGGCGTGGTGGAGCGCGGCGCCGCCGTGCGACTGGGCTACTTCGATCAGAAGCTGAGCTCACTTTCTGAGGACCGCACCGCCATCGAGGAAATCCAGTCGGTGCGCAACGATCTATCGCCCGAAGTGGTGCGGCAGTACCTGGCCAAGTTTCGCTTCTTCGGCGACGATCCCTTCCGCACGGTGCGCGGTTTCTCGGGCGGCGAACGCAGCCGTCTGGCACTCGCCAAGATGCTGCTCTTTCCGCGCAACGTATTGGCGCTCGACGAGCCGACCAACCACCTGGACATCCCGGCTCGCGAAACCTTGGAGCACGCTCTCGACGGCTATGAAGGAACCCTCATCGTGGTCAGCCACGATCGCTACTTTCTCGATCGAGTGTGCCGGCGCCTGCTGGTGTTCGAGAACGACACCGTGGAGGCGCACCTGGGCAACTACTCGGACTGGCGCGAGTACCGCCGCCGCCAGGCACCCGCCCAGCCCAAGCCCGCACCGTCGTCCTCCACCACCCAGTCGCCCACCGAGATCATCCGGGCCGCAAAGAAAGACCGCGAGCGCACCCAGCGCCGCCTGGAACGCCTGGTTGAGTCGCTGGAAGCCGAAGTCTCGCGTATCGAAACCGAACTGTCTTCGCTGCGCGCGCAACTGGCGGCCGATCACGGCGGCGACTGGCAGAAGCTCCACACGCTGGCCGATCGCGAACGCGAGCTTGGCGATCTTCTGGGCCGGCGCATGGCCGACTGGGAAAAGGCCTCGGCCGAGCTACAGAAATTCTTGGAAGACGCTCGGGCCGGATGAGTCAGTCGCCCTACTCTTCGTCGTCCTGGTCGACAGAGGCGCGGCGGCTCGCGGCTATGTACTCGAGGTCCAACTCCTCGCCGAAGATGGTATCGATCATCTCGTCAACCGAGTTGCCCACAGCGTCCATGCGGCGAAGCTCCTCGCGTTCGAACTCCTCGAAGGTCCGGTAGGTCTTCATATCGCCGTAGCTCATCGTTTTGCTCCTTGGTTGCAGGGAAATACGCTACATGTAGGTCTAAGTAGTATTGCAACCTCAGGGCCCGTCAAGTTTGTGCGTCGTTTTTCTGCGCGACCAGATTCATGTTCCGCGCCGGCTCGGTTGAAAACGCGACCCTATTGATGCTAGGAGGATGGCCCGCTCGACGGGATCACAGCACCATGGGAAGGGTCATCGCGGTCGCTAACCAGAAGGGGGGCGTCGGAAAGACGACCACCGCAGTCAACCTTTCCGCCTCGCTTGCGGTTGCCGAGAAACGCGTACTGCTGGTGGACATGGACCCGCAAGGAAACGCCACGTCGGGCCTCGGCCACGCGCGCCAGGCGGCGGGCACAAGACAGGGCAGCGTGTACGACGTGCTCATCGGCGAGAAGACCGTCGCGGAAGTCGCCCGCGCCACCGAGTTGCCTTTCCTGAAGCTGGTGCCGTCGGGCCAAGATCTGGCGGGCGCCGAGATCGAGCTCGTGTCGGAGCCCCTGCGCGAAATGAAGCTGCGCGATCCCTTGCGCCTGGTGGCGCCCGACTACGACTTCATCATCGTCGACACCCCACCCTCGCTCGGCTTGCTCACCCTCAATGCACTCTGCGCCGCCGATGGGGTCCTGGTCCCGCTGCAATGTGAGTACTACGCTCTGGAAGGTCTCTCCGACCTGCAAGCCACAATCAACCTGGTAGGCCGGTCGCTCAACCCCGGGCTCGACATCGAGGGTATTCTGCTCTGCATGGTCGATTCACGACAGAACCTGACCGAGCAGGTGGCAAGCGAAGTACGCAACCACTTCGGCAGCCGGGTGTACGACACACCCATCCCGCGCAACGTGCGCCTGTCCGAGGCGCCATCGTTTGGCAAACCGATCCTGCTGTATGACGTCGCCTCCAAGGGTGCCAAGAGTTACATGGAGGCCGCGCGCGAATTTCTGGCCCGCCACGCACGACCCAAAGCGGAGGCTTCGTGACCGGTGCGGGAAAGCGCCAAGCTTTGGGGCGCGGCCTGGCCGCCCTGATTCCCGCTGCGGCAGCGTCATCCGAGCCGGAAGAGAGGACGCAGGCCAAGACGGGCAGCGGCTTGCGTACGGTCGACATCGAGAACATCCACCCCTCGGGAAGACAGCCGCGCAAGACATTCGACGACGCCCGTCTCGCTGAACTGGCCGAGTCCATCCGCAGCCAGGGCATCATCGAGCCCCTGGTGGTGCGGATACGACCGGCAGGCGGCTTCGAGTTGGTCGCGGGCGAGCGGCGCTGGCGAGCGGCTCAGCGGGCCGGGCTGCACCAGGTTCCGGCGATCGTCCGCGAGGTGAGCGAGGCGCAAGCCTTCGAGATGGCGCTGGTCGAGAACCTGCAGCGCGAGGATCTCAACCCCATCGAAGAGGCGGAAGCCTATCAGCATCTGGTGGCGGAATTCGGCTACACGCAGGAATCGCTGGCCGAGCGGGTGGGCAAGGAACGCAGCACGGTGGCCAACGCTCTCCGTCTGCTCAAGCTGCCGCCCCCGGTTCGAACCATGGTCGTCGAGGGGCGGCTGTCCATGGGCCACGCGCGCGCTCTCCTCGGGCTAGAGGACGACGTAGTCATCGAACGACTGGCGCGCCAGACGGCGAGCCGTGGGCTTTCCGTCCGTCAGGTCGAGGCGCTGGTTCGCCGCGAACGTGAAGACGGTGGCCGGCCCGCTCCGCCGCCGGAAAGGGAATCGCCGGCCGCGCGCGATCTCGCTCTGCGATTGCAACGCGCGCTTTCCGCACGGGTCAAGCTGGTCGCGGCCGGCCCGGGCCGCGGCCACATCGAGATTCACTACAACTCGCTCGACGAGCTCGACGCCATTCTGGCGAAGATTCTAGGCAGCTAGACCCGAGGCGCGCAGGCGCTTGGCGTGCTCGACCACGAGCGCGTGAAACTCCTGATAGCCAGCGAGCGAGCGCGGCAGATTCCGTTCGCAGTAGGACTTAGCCACGGCGTAGCTTAGTTGCAGGCGTCGGTAGCCGTGGTGGCGCAGGACCCTGAGCGTATACGCGTCGACCACCATTTCGGTCTGCGCATAGGCATAAAGCAGGATGCTGTCAGCGGTCTCGGGCCCGATGCCCCACACTTGCAGGAGTTGCTCGCGCGACGGCGGCCGGCCAGAGAGGCCCAGGTAGAATTCGCAGAAGGCACGCAGTTTTCGAGCCTTGGTGCGAAAGTATCCCGAGGATCGGATCGTCCGCTGCAGGCGATCTTCGTCGACCGCCAGGATCTCGTGCGGTGCCAGCAAGCCCCGATCGGCAAGGGCCTGCAGTGCCCGTTCCACATTGGGCCAGGCGGTGTTCTGGGTGAGGATCGCGCCGCAGCAGATCTCGAAACGCTGCGCCTCGTTGCGCGGGAAGGAGTAGTCGCCCGGATGGTAGCCGGTCCGCCGTCCGGTGAGGGTCGGGTTGCAGTCCCGGTGTTCGAGCAAAGGCCACCAACCCTGCGGCCCGTAGGCTGCATAGAGTCGCTCGGCCAAAGCGGCCAACGGGATCCGCCGGCCAGGAAGAAAGGGCGCGTGCCCGGGCATGGGAGGCTTCCTCACGGCAGAGAATCTATCAGCCCGGAGCGGCGAATTCTTCCATGTCCTGCCCGCTCCTCTCTGTGTTCTCAACCGCGCGTAGCGGCCTGGACGCAGCTGCTCATTTTCGACGCACCCACGACGCTGCCCTATTGCAGGAAATGCCTGAATCCGCCGATGATGAATGGGTGACAGCCTACCCAAACGACAAATCTGAATGAAACTGGGCGAGATTCTCATCCAGCTCGGGCAGATCACGCCCGAACAACTCGACGCCGGCCTGCGCGCGCAGGAACAGGCAGGCGGCAAACTGGGCACCCATCTGGTCGAGTTGGGATTTATCGGTACCGACCAACTCTCCTTGGCCTTGAGTCGACAGATGGGCGTGCCCGCGGCGCTCGAACGGCATTTCTCGCGCGCCGATCCCGCTGTCGTCGCCCTGCTGAAGGCCAGTCTGGCCGTGCGCTATCTGGCAGTGCCGCTGGCGGTTTCGCGCAACGGGGTCAAGCAAGTCGTGGCGGTCATGGCCGCGCCGCTCGACGTGTTGACCGTGGACGACCTGTCCTTCGCGCTGGGCGCGCGTGTCGAGCCTCTGGTGGCAGCCGAGATCGCGATCGCCCGCAGCATCAAGCGGCTCTATGGCGTCGAGGTGAACATCAAGACCCGGCGATCGCTTGCCATGCCGGCGCAGACCCCCACGCCAGGGCCGGTCAAGGGGCCGTTCGGACCAAGGGCGCCAACTCCGGCACCCGCCGCGCCGGTTGTCTCACCCCGAACCTCGGGCGCTGTGGTGATTCCCTCGCCTTCGCCGTCCCGACCTACGGCCGGCATGAGGCACGCCGTGGCACCTCAGCCGAGTCCGCCACCCGCACGGGATCTGGCTCCGCCACCGGCGCCCTCGCAGCCGCGGGCGCGTCCCCCCGCCCCTGGCCCCGTGTTGAGCCTGGAAAATGCGATTCATCGCCTTGCCATGGCCCAGCACCGCGAAGAGCTGGCCGACGTCGTCATGGACTTCATGCGAGGCCACTTTGGGTACGGCATGTTCTTCCTGGTGCGAGACGGCCAGGCGCGTGTGTGGCGCGGGTTCGCCCCCGGCATCGAGGACGCGGCCGTCGAAACCATCGCGTTCCCCATCGCGATGCCATCGTGCTTTCAGCTCGCCCACGATCGTCGCAGCTCATTCTGCGGACCGGCCCCGGCCGACGGTAACAGGTTACAGCGCCAGATCTGGAAGTACCTGGGTTGTGAAGAACCCTCCGAGGTCGTCGTGGTGCCGATTCAGGTGAAGAACCGCGTGCTCAATTTGGTGTACGCGCACTCCGCCGACGGCGGCCCCCTTCCCGCTGGACCCGTCACCGACCTGCAGACACTGGGCGCCGTGGTCAGCAGCGCCTATGTGCGGATGATCCAGAAGCTGAAAGAGGGGAACTCGGCCGCAAACGCGCCCGGCCACTAGGACCGGACACTAGGGGCAGTAGAACGCCGAATCTCGTGAGTTCGTGGCGCAACGTCGTCGAGCCGATGCCGAAAACCTCCCTACGAAAGCCACAACGCTGGTGGTACCCTTCTGCTCAGAAACTTGGAAGACATGCCTCGGCACCTCGATGCCGGAACGCTGACAGACACGCACCCGAATCGGCCGGGCAGCGTATCCACGCAGGGGCAAGGGACCAGGTCATTTTGGCCCTCCCCCCTCAGGGTCTCGCTGTACCCAGCCCTCTTCTCGGCTGCGCTGCTGGGACTGTTGTCCAACGGGTACTTCATCTACGCGAACAGCCTCGACCTGCGAAAGGAATCGGGGCTTCTGCTGGCCTTGGTCGGAGGTGTGGCCGATCTGCCGATATCCTTTGCGGGGTTCCTGTGCTTGTTTCTCGTGCTGGCGCGCTGGCGCTGGCTGCATTGCACGGTCCTGTTCTCGGCCTTTGCGGTGTTTCCTCTGGCAACCTACTTCGCATGGCATTTCCGTGTCGATGTCGAACTGGCGGTGGCTGCCTTGCTCCAGACCGATGCCCACGAGGCGGCTGGTTTCATCGACAAACCGCTCCTGCGCTGGGTGGCACTGACCACCCTGATGGCCGTGCCGTTCGCGCTGTGGACCGGCCGGGCCTCGGCGGCGCGGCGTTGGACGCTGAAGTGGTGGCAACTCGGTGTTTCGACCGCGCTGGTCCTGGCGCCCTCGCTGGTGTTGCACGCGGCAGCCGGCGACGTCTGGCGGTCCATGCGGACGTACCTGCCGCAGTCGCTTGCCTACCATGTCATCGAGCGCGGCATGCAGTCCATGTCCCAGGGTTTGTGGGGATCCGACAAGATCGATGTTTCTGGCCCGCCCTTGTCGATTGAGCCGCAAAACAACGACCTGGTTGTGGTCCTGATTCTCGGCGAAGCGGCTCGCGGCCGCAGCTTTTCGCTCAACGGGTATCCCCGTCACACCAATCGTTTCACCGACCAGTTGCCGAATCTCGTGAACTTCGGCAATGCATGGTCCTGCTCGAATTTTACGTACCTTTCGCTGCCTTGCATGCTCACCCGCGGAACCGCGGCCAATCACCTCTACGTGGCAGAGCACGAGACGTCCGTGATCTCGGTGTTTCGCGCTCTGGGTTTCACGACGGCGTGGCTGAGCACGCAGGAGGAATGGAGGCACGGTGCCTGGGGTGCGGAAGCCACGCGCGCGCTGACCTTCGAAGCCGAGATCCGCCGCTTCGGGTGGGCCGAGACCCAAGACCCATGGAAGATGCTGACGCTCGAGGAGGTGGCTCCCGACCATCTTTTCCCGCCGTTTCAAGCGATCCTGGCGCGGCAACGCCGGGCGTTCGTCATCCTGCAATGGTACGGGAGCCACGCGCCGTATCGCCGCGACTACATTGGCCCTGAGTACAGGGACTACCAGCCCGCTTGCGATCGCTCCATGAGCGACTGCTCGGAATATGAGATCCTCAATGCATACGACAACACCATCGTGCACACCGACGCATATATTCGCAAAATCCTGGACATGGTCCAGGATCGGAACGCACTCGTGGTGTATGTGTCAGACCACGGCGAGTCGGTGTTCGAC
>Ga0265330_10000985_pt1 | contig 17366 bp, 13 predicted proteins | sample 41919metaG_FD_202083 | JGI IMG/M metagenome (GOLD analysis project Ga0265330, IMG submission 202083) | Rhizosphere microbial communities from Carex aquatilis grown in University of Washington, Seatle, WA, United States - 4-19-19 metaG | ecosystem: Host-associated > Plants > Roots > Rhizosphere... | reverse complement strand
AAGAAAAACTAGGTATATTGTCGTCAAGTGGATTAAGAGCCCGGCGTTAGCCGGGCTTTTCCGGTTTAGGTCGATTTTGTTCAAACGGCGTTCCCCGCTTCCAAACGGCAAAAATAAGGTGAACAAGTTTTCGTTCCACCGCGCACAGCGCCACGAAGTGGTGCTTGCCCTCTTTGATCTTCTTTTCATAAAAAGCTTTCAGATCGGGGTTGCGCCTCTGCGCGATAAAGGCGGCGTTAAAAAGTGTTGAGCGAAGATATTTATTTCCGCGCTTGGTCAGGTATCCCTTGCCATGGATGGATGTGCCGCTTTCATGGACGCGGCAATCAAGGCCGATATATGCCGTGAGCTTTTCAGGATTCTCGAAACGGTTGATGTCCCCGACATAGGCGGCGAGACAAGCCGCCGAAAGAGCGCCAATGCCGGGAATAGAACGAAGAAGCGTTTGGGTTTCGGGCACAACCGCCGCTATCTGCCGCTCCAGGGCCTTAATTTCCTTGCGCAAATTGGCCTCCACGCTTTGGAAACAATCGGGGACGGGAATATCGATCGCTCGCTCCTTATAGGCATGGGCATGGCGGCGTTGCAAACATTCCGCACGCATTCGTTTAAGACCCAAGCGTTCCTGAACGAGCGTTTTGAGACGGAGAATGTCCGGCGTGTCGGTATAGCGATAGCCGTATCCGAGAATTATCGCTTGGCGTACCGCTCGCGAATCAACACGATCGTTCTTCACCTTTCGCAAAGAGGTTTTATTGAGGCGATTAGTTAAGAGCGGATTGATCACGATAATTTGCCAACCTTCTTTTCTCAATGTTTCGGCGAAAAGTAGGTGGTATGCACCGGTTGCCTCGACACCAACCTTTGTTTCCGACAATTCAAAATTATATGACATCAGATGGTGGATGAATTTATTGATGCCGCGTTTCGTGTTCTCGAAGATCTCAATATCATCCGTATCAAAACAGGCATGAAAGGTGTCTTTGCTCATGTCGATGCCAATAGCATTCATATTTCGTTTTTGTTAAGAGCAATTTTAAAAGAGAGAAAAAAGAGAGAAGATGTGAGTAGTCGTCTCATCTCGTTTTTGCTATCCTGTATGCAGGTTCCTTCGTGATCCGCGGCCAAAAGCCGCAACTAGGTTATTCGCATCGGTCAGGATTTCTGCGAGATCATAGGTTTTTCTTCAGACCTCGGGCTCGGCAGAGCCCATTGTCTAACCCCGCTTGACGATGACTCTCACAGAAAAAAGCGTACCATGAGAATGGTACGCTTTGATTATAGGAACCCCGAGCCGAAGCTCGAGGCAAGATGAACAGTGCCGTTGGCATCTTTTCAGACAGGTCACAAAACGTTCATCTTTCGAAATATCCGGCGCGACAGTTTCTCTCTCGTTCGGAAGAACACGAAGCGCCACATCGCGCCGAAAAAAGAGCTGGCGGACATACGATGCATCGTTCTTGCGAACACACCTCCTTTCGTCCGCCAAAAATTGCGGGACAGGGCTTCTCTCGTCATTTCTGACACGCACCGTCTCATCCCGCAAAATCCGTGCTTGCCAAGGAGCAAAAAGCGTTTCGGTTGACAGACCGTGCCCCGTCGTTGACAATTCTTGGATCGTCAACCGAACAAATGAAAATAGCAGGAAGAAGGATCTGTGTCAATACTACTTCGTGCTCCTCACGACCGCTTCTTCCAACCTAATACTCAAAATCTTCGACACCGCGTCGTCGCCCATGGTCACTCCGTAGATCATGCCGGCGCGCTCCATGGTGTAGCGGTTGTGGGTCACCACGATGAATTGGGTTTTGCCGGTGAGTTCGAAAATAATGTCGGCAAAGCGCACGGAGTTGGCTTCGTCGAGTGCTGCGTCCACCTCGTCGAGCACGACGAAAGGGGAGGGGTTAACGGCGATGATCGCGGAAATGAGTGCGATCGCGGTTAAGGCGCGTTCGCCGCCGGAGAGGACATTGATACTCTTCACGCGCTTTCCCGGCGGCTGGGCTTGAATTTCGACGCCCGGGCGGGTGCGAATTGTTCTTACCTCGGCGACATCTTCGCCTTCGGCCGCCTCCTCGATCGTTTTTTCCTCCGGTTCCAAATATATCAACTTCGCATTGCCGCCGTTAAACAGAACTCGGAAGAATTTTTCAAACTCAACGCTTATTTTTTTGAACGCTTCATGAAAGGCGCGGCCTATTGTTTCATCGAGCTCCTTGCCAAGCTCCAAGAGCTTGCCTTCGGCGGAGATCAGGTCGTCGTATTGCGTCTTCAATGTTTCGTAGCGCGTTGCCGTTTCGGTGTGTTCAGCCACCACCTCGGTATCGATCCCGCCGATGGCCGCTAGCTGTTGCTTAAGCCGCTGGATGTGGCGATACGCCTCCGAACTATCTTCAGATAGTTCGCCCTGAGCTTGCCGAAGGGTTTCGTCTTCGACTGCGCCTTGGAGCAGGGGAGCGAGATCGGTAAGTTGCATCTCGGCTTTTATTTCCGATTCCAGGTCTTCGAGCCGTTGTTCGGTTTTGGCGAGCGCAATGCGCCGTTCGCCAAGTTCCGAGCGCAAGCGAGTGACGACCTCGAGGAGCGCTTGGTATTCGCGCTGCAAGGCGAAGAAGGCGGACTTTTGTTCGCGCTCGCCCTTTGATGCGTTCGCGATCTTGTCTTGGACAGCCGTGATCTTCGCGTTCACCTCATTAATGCCGCGCTCTACCTCGGCGAGATTCTTTGTATTTTCTTTGTTGCGCGTTTCGCCGCGGATCGTGCCCAGGAGTTCGGCGATGCGGATATCAAGCGCGCTCGCGGCGTCTTTTATCGCGTCGAGTTCCTCTAACGTGGTCGCATTCTTGATCTTTGAAAGCAATCCTTGCTCATCGGCTTGGATCGACTCGATACCGGCAATAACGGCGGCCATGGGAAGCTGGGCGTTCTTGGTGCGTTCGGCCGCCACGCGAATTTCAAAAGCGCGGTCGCGCAAGCGCTGGCGCTCGGCATGCAAGGGCTCAAGCTCTTTTTGAAAATCAAGAAGCGACGATGACGATGTTTCGGTCTTCTCCAAGGTGTTTAATTTGGTTTGAATGGCGCGCAGGTCAACCTCTTTGTCGGCAACGGCCTTTTCCGCTTGCGAGGCGGATCGCTTAAGGCCATCGGCCTCGCGGTGGATGGTCCGATAAAGCGAACCGTAATGCTTTGATTGCAGTGCCCGGAGTTCTTGGTCCAGCGCCTCGCGTTCGCCAAGGCGCTTGACTTGGCGCGAGAGCGAGCGCAAGCGCGGCTCTATTTCGGCCAGCAATATTTCGGCTTCATGCAAATTTTCGCGCGTCGCCTCGAGCTTGCGTTCGGCTTCGTTCTTTTTTATTTGCAGGTGCCGGATGCCGGCGGCTTCGTCAATGGCTTCTTTGCGGTCTTCGGGCGAAAGAAAGAGGAATTGGTCGATCATGCCTTGTCCGATAACGGTGAATCCGCGTTCGCCGATGTTGGCTTTGGCGAGAAGGAGATTGATGTCGCTTAAGCGCGCGCGATTGCCGTTTAAGAGATATTCAGACGTCCCGTCGCGGAATAATCGCCGCGTAATGACGATCTCGGGGGAGTTTAGGATTGTCTCGATTGAGTCCTCGGCTTCGGTTCGTGAATCTTGAATCGTGAATCTTGAATCGTTCCGGAGGAAAAGCGAAACTTCGGCCATACCCACCCTGGCGCGCTTGTCCGAGCCGGAAAAAATAACATCCTCGCTTTTTTTGCCGCGCAGCTGCTTAAGCGACTGTTCGCCCATGACCCAGCGCATGGCGTCGGCAATGTTCGATTTGCCCGAGCCGTTGGGGCCCACGATCGAGGTTAGCCCGCGTCGGCCGCCCGTGCCGGCGCCCGAAAACAAAATCGTCGTTTTATCAGCAAACGACTTGAACCCTTGGATCTCGAGGCGCTGTAAATACATATGAACAATAAACAATGAACAATGAACAATTCATGTCCCGTCCGGACGGGACCGGAGTCGTTCATAGTTCATCGTTCATAGTTCATCTTACGGCCGCAGGCCGGGATTGACAAGGCAAAAAATGAGGCGTAAATTGACCGGATGCCCGAATATATCCAAGAACTTAATTCTGTTGCCCTGGCGCTCGAAGGCGCCAAGAGCGTGGTAACGGTCTCGCACCGCCGTCCCGACGGGGACACGATCGGCTCGGCTTTGGCTTTGGCGCTGGCCTTTGAGGCGGCCGGCAAGCGGGTCCGTTGTTTTTGCGTCGATCCGGTCCCGCTTTCGCTTGCGCCCTTTGTCGGCGCGCGAAAGTTCACTTCGGACCCGGCTGTTTTTGCGGATGCGGATACGATAATTGTTTTGGATTCCGGCGATCTGCGGTTTGTCGGGATCGAATCGATCGTCTCCCGCCTGTCGCACAAGCCCGTTGTCATCAACATCGACCACCATGTCATCAATGAAAAGTTTGGCGACATCAACTTGGTCGCGACTTCGGCCGCTTCAACGACCGAAGTCGTCTTCGCGATCCTTAAGACCTTGCATTGGCCGGTAACGGCCGAAATGGCCACCGATATTCTCATGGGGATCGTCACCGACACGATGATGTTCTTCAATCCCGCGACCACGGCGTCGTCTCTCCAAGTGTCGGCCGAGCTTGAGCGGCTGGGGGGAGACCTGAAAAAGGTCTCGCGCCTCATTTCGAAGAACAAGAACATCGAATCGCTCGTGCTTTGGGGCAAGGCGCTGGAGCGCCTTAAGTGGGACGCAACGCGTTCGCGCGTTTCGACCGCGATCATGGCTGACGAACTTACCGGCATGGCGCCGGGCGACGATGCCATGGACGGCCTTTCAAATTTCCTCAATAATAATCTGTCGGCCAAGACGATCATGGTTTTGCGCGAACTCGGTAACGGCATGGTAAAGGGGAGCTTGCGCACGGCAAGCGATGAGGTTGATGTTTGCGAAGAAGCGGTGCGTTACGGCGGCGGCGGCCACCGCAAAGCGGCAGGGTTCGCCGTTCGTGGTAGAATAGTGGAGAAGCCGGATGAGTGGGTCGTTGAGGTGGCTAACTAATTCGAATCTGTTACTAATTTACGAATAACCGACAAAAGAGGTAAGATAATAAATAGGCAACCTATTGGTAAATTAGTAAGCGATTGGTTATTAGTTAGAAATATATGCAACCAAAAAATTACTCTCTCATTCCCACAGTCATCGAAAAGTCCCAATTCGGCGAACGGGCTTACGATATTTACTCGCGCTTGCTCAAAGAGCGCATTATCTTCTTGGGCGATACCATTGACGACGACGTGGCCAACACGGTGATCGCGCAAATGCTGTTTTTGGAGTCGCAGGACAAGACCAAAGACATCAAGCTCTATATAAATTCGCCGGGCGGCTCGGTGACCGCCGGCCTTGCGATCTACGACACCATGCAGCTCATCGCGCCGGACGTTTCCACCATCTGCATCGGCATGGCCGCGTCCATGGCCTCGATCCTGCTTTCGGCCGGCGCCAAAGGCAAGCGCTTCGTGCTGCCTAACTCCGAAGTGATGATCCACCAGGTCATGGGCGGGGCGCAGGGGCAGGCTTCGGACATCGAAATTTCCGCGCGCCATATTTTGAAGCTTAAAGAGCGCCTTAACAAGATCATCGCTCATCACACCGGCCAAAAGTTTGAAAAGGTCACCAAGGATTCTGACCGCGACTACTTCATGTCCGCCGAGGAAGCCGTCGAGTACGGCTTGGCCGACAAGATTATTAAGAAGTAACTAGCTAACAAATCGCCAATATTTTACCAATTTACCAATAGGTCGGCTATTGGTAAATTTAGTAACAAATTTGTAATTTCGTTAGCCCCCGCATAGGCATTGACACGAATACGCCGAAGGACTAGGGTCAAAGGTCAGCTCTTTGACCCTTTGTTTTTGCCAAAAGGAGGGAGTCATGTCACCAATTCGCGGTTTTTGTTTTCTTGCTTCGTTGATCGCCTTGGTCTCGGGTTGCTACACATTAAAGCTCGGACCAAATGAATTCATTACGCCCGGCACAACGCTCGGCGCGGCATGGTCCGTTCACGATAAGTACACGCAACCGCCGAATGTCGACCCCGCTAATTTCCAACCGGCTGGCGGAACAATGGCGGTTGAAACGCACAATGGGACGCCGTTTGAAATAAGTTTTACCGCCGACTTTCGCGAGCGTTTGAATGGCGGTATGTTCTGGGGGCTGACCAGCACCCTCCTCACAGGATACATCGATTCATCGGGCGCTAGCTGCGGTCTCTTCTGCCAGAAGCTCCGATACTCGGAGATCATTTGGTGGGATGAGGTTATCGCGGAGGATGTCTTCATCAAACGCAGCCCGTCATTTGGGATCATCTTTGGTCTCGCCCCCGGCGATGATTCAAAGACGATGGTCCAATATGCTACTTCGATCCGGTGGTATAAGATGGCGGTTGAAACATTCAAAGGGCTCGACTGCGTCAATTGTCAGAACAGTTCTTATCTCTTGAATACAGCCAAGATCACCAGCGGCCTCGGGTGGCGACACGCGCTGGAGTTGGGAGGCGAAGAACTTCGCGGATCTTTCTGGGTGGAATTCGACGGCTTGAGCCAAGTGACAATGGGCGTCGGATTAGTGATAACGGATTTTCCTTTCAGGAGCGATATCTCCGAAGCTCTATTTGGAAAATGAATTTACGATTTCGTTCGGACCGTTCCCGGTGCGGGGGCGGTTCGTTTTTATAAACGGGGACAGACCCCTTTTCAATATTGATAAGGGGTCTGTCCCCTTAGGCCGCGGTGAGCGTAATAAAATGGCTTAAAATGAGTACTCTTGACATTGGGTAAAATCCATGTTAAAGTAGGTCGTTGCTCGTTAATGCGAAAACATGGCTTGGCAAACAGCGGTCACGCCCACGACAAGCATGGGGTTTGGTTTTAAGGATTGCGTGGGCTCCGGCTCAACATTCCCTTAAACCAAACTTCTTGGGCGTGACCCCCTGAGTACCAACAAAAAATACTTCCTTTCCGGGAAGTATTTTTTGTTGGAAGTTCCAAATGCTAACAACTAAATTCCAAGGAAAGTTCCAAGAACTAATATTTAAAATCTAAAAATATCCAGTTTTGGAATTTTGACTTTAGCTTTTGGAAATTTCCTTGGAATTTAGTTTTTAGCATTTAGTTATTACCCGCGTGTTCTTAGTTCCCCACCGCCGCCTCGGGCGGGAGATTCAAGTTCAATATCGGCGCATTAATATTTGTGTTTACATTTGCGTTCGTATTCGTTGCCGGCGGGACAACAGTACCATCGGGCAAGACGGTGCCCGGAAGGGCCGGGCCGTTCGTGCAAATTTTCGGCAGCGCGCGATAGTGCGAGGCAAAATCTCTCGCGGTTACCGTGCCGTCGGGGGCCACTATCGTGTAGGTGAAAACGGTGTTGGCGCCGCGGAAAGCGTTCTGGCATTTTTGCGCGCCAACGGGCAGCGTCGGGTCGTTCACGTTTTGCACCTCGGTCGGCGCAGCGACCCAATTTAACACCTTGGGCGGAGAGTAACTGCCGTGGCGCCCGTCGGAAGTCCCCCATAGAGTGTAAGTGAGTTTTTTTGTTTTAACATTGATAGCGGTGGTTATAAGAAGCCAGTGGCCGGTATTGTTAATGAATCTCAGGTCGGGATGCGGCCCATAGAGGGTGGCATCGGTGCCCGGGTTGCCGTTCGTCGGGTCGCTATAGTAGTGCACGACGAGCGAATGATTTTGGCGCTCGGTTATCGGCATGCCGGCATTCATCGCCATGCGGAAAAGAGTGGTGCCTATTTGGCACAAGCCGCCGCCCACCGCCGGCTCGATCTTGTCGCCCAAAATTATCTGCTCCGTGAAATAACCGTCCTCGATCGTGACCGGATTAAGGACGCCGATGGCGGAGAATTCTTCGCCCGGCGCGATCAAGTGGCCGTTAAGTTTATTTGAGCCGTGTTCAACATTCTTGATGCGGTTGGCGCTAGAGCCGGAAAAATCCGAAACGCCGACGCCGACCACCTCTTTGATGCCAAGCTCGTTCGCCGATTGCGTGACGATCTGGCTTTTATCCGCAATGGCGACGATGTTGAAACCAACCTTGCCGTCGGAGCCGGCGAGTTGCAACGCAAGGGCCTTTTCGAGCGCCGTCACCGTTGCCTCAATGTCGATCCTGCGGCCGTTGTTCCCCGCCTTAAAGCTGATCATTTGATTGGTGGCCGGATCTATTTCGTAGCTGGTGTTCATCGGAGCGATATCGTACTGCCCGGCCAATTGCTCAAAATATTTTTGGGCGGCATCATGGTCTATCCCCAAGGACGGCGCGCCGCCGGATCCGACCGTGACCGTAAGAAGCGCGGAGAGTTCATGAGCGCTCATGGTCCATTTGAGTTCGTCGGCGGTCATGGAAAGCGGCGCAAGCGCAAGCGCCTGCGGAACAAGCGCCTTGGCCGCTTCGGCGTCCGCCGTTCTTATTGTCGGGTTTGTTCGGGCGGCCGCAAGCGTGACGGGTGTCGGGTCAAGGGTTGCGAGTTTTGTTTTAAGGTCGGAAACGGCGCGGTCGTAATCGTATTCAAAGCCCGTGGCATCGGGAACGACGTTCGCTTCTGAAAATGTGTCGCCGTCCATCGCGATCGCTATCCGCGCATCGGTTATCGGTTTTTCATCGACGCTCCATATTTTGCGCAAAGCGTCCTTGAATCCATTAGCGTCGATCGTATACGGCATTTCAAGCCGTTTACCGGAGAAGATCGCATCGGCCGTTTGTTTGAGCCGGCTGAAGATGCTCCCCGTGCGGCCGACCGAATACGCCGCCGCAAGCCCGGCGTCGGCGTCCATGTCTAAAATTTGATGCGCGGCGTCGGCATTGCCGCCGGGAACCTGGGTGGCGTCGATCGCGGAGATTATTTTTCCGTCGGTGAAATTTAGCCCGCTGTTCTCGTAAACGGTTACGGCGGCGTTAAGTTTGGCGCCGGCCTCCTCCTTGGTGAGCCCGCCGAGGGCGAGTCCGTTAACGGTTACGCCGGGCATTATCCGGCCGTTCATGGCGGCCAGGTATCCGAAGGGGGCGGCAACGATAAGGACAATAATAACAATGCCGGCGACTAGCGCCGGACGAGGTGCCCTGGGTGCCTTTTTTACGATGGGAGCTTTCATACAATGATCAAGTTTGAACGACTAAGTATGAATGACGAATGATGAATACGGCGTCGCCATTGGTCGTTAGTCGTTCATCGTTGGTCGTTCGTTCTTCGTTACACGATCTCCCGCACCGGAATGGTGGAGCGGTGGCGTTTGGGAAGGGTAACGGTGAGCACGCCCGAGCGCAAGACGGCGCTGGCTTCGTCGGCCCTGACCTCGACCGGCAAGATGATCGAGCGCGAGAAAGGCCCCCAATAGCATTCGGTGTAAAGCGGCCGGGCGGCGGGCGGAATTTCATGGTGCCGGCGTCCTCGGACGGTGAACATGTCGCCGTGGAGCGAAAGCTCGAGGTCGGAAATTTTTACGCCGGCGATGGTGGACTGAAGGATCAGTTCGGTCGGCGTCTCGAAAACATCGACCGAAAGCTCGCCTTCGTCGGCGCTCAGCCGTTCGCCGGCGGCCGTAAGCTCGCTCGGCGGAAAGAAGAAATATTCGCCGTTCTCGTCGGTTTTGATCTCGGGAAGAAGGGGCATGGGGGTTGGCTGCCTAATGATGTTCGATAGTTCATCTATTATATAGCCTTAGCAAAATTTGTGAAAGGGGCTACGAATTATATAAGGAAGGATGTTGGCTGCCTGCGGGCAGCGACGCGATGCCAATCAACGAATGCATACTAATCTACTAATCCGTCCCCAAGTCGCGCCGCAGCTTGTCCGTTATTCGCAGATTCGCATGCATTAGCAGATTAGAATCGCGTCGGCCGCTTTCCGCAGGAAAGCCGCCCCCATTCGCCGGATTTGTTGTTAGCGGCTCTCAATGGTTAAAAGAGGATATGCGGCACAAAGCTTGGCGACCAGTTCGCTGGTATCAAACGACTTTTGTCGCGGCAGGTCCGGCTCGAACGTGATATCGAACCGCGTTTCCTGGATGAAATATTTTTCGCCCGGTTTTAAATATCCGACCATCGCCATGAAATCGTCGGCAGTATGCGAGTGGGGGAGGATCGTGGTGCGGAATTCGTGGTCAACCTTCGAATTTTGGATGAGGTCGAATGTCTCGCGAGCGCGATCAACAAGTCCCGGCGCGCCGATGCGCACGACCTCGTCATATTTTTCCCAGGTTTGTTTTAGATCCATGGCTATATAATCGACCGCACCGTCGTCGATCAACTCTTTGACCATGGCCGGGGTGACGCCATTGGTGTCGAGCTTGACCTTAAACCCTCTGTCCCTAAGTTCTTTGATGAATTGCGGCAAGTCGGGCTGCAGCGTCGGTTCGCCGCCGGTGATGGTGACCGCATCGACCATTTTTTTATTGGCTTCGAGCTTGGCCATGATCTCGTCAACGGAAATGGAAAACTTTCCGATCATCGGAATGAGTTCGGGGTTATGGCAAAAAGCGCAACGGAAAGAACACCCCTGCGTGAACAGGATCGCGCAGGGGGTCTTTGGGTAATCGAGCAACGATAGTTTCTGGAATCCGGAAATGTTCATGGGCTAACGAACGCGCTAATTTTTTACGAATTTACTGATAAGATCGGATCGTCACACTATTGGTAAATTAGTAGCTGATTCGGATTGGTTAGATCCAGCAATGGGCAAGGTCGCGACCTGCGGCACGGCAAGTTCGGGGATAGTATAGACGCGGCGCTCGGCGTATTCGCTTTGCTTCCCTTTGTTCCATTGATCGACCGGGCGGAAGTAGCCCATGACGCGCGACCAAACTTCATTCTTGGTTCCGCAAATGCCGCAGGCCGGCACCTCGCCGTTCTGATACCCGTGCGACGGGCAAATGCTGAAGGTCGGCGTGATCGTAAAATACGGGAGATGGTAATTCTCGGCGACGCGGCGAACGAAATTGCGGCAGGTTTCCCAGTCGCTGACGCGTTCTCCCATGAAAAGGTGAAGCACGGTGCCGCCGGTGTATTTGGTTTGGAGCGCGTCCTGATGGTCGAGCGCGGCGAGCGGATCCTCGGTATGGTCGACTGCGAGGTGCGTAGAGTTGGTGTAATAAGGGGCATCGGGAACGCCGGCCTGGATGATGCCCGGGAAACGGACCTTGTCCTCTTTGGCAAAGCGGTAAGTGGTACCTTCGCCGGGGGTGGCTTCCAAATTGTAGAAGTGGCCGGTCTTTTCCTGGTAGTCGGCCAAACGCTCGCGCATGAAATCCAATACCCTCAAGGCGAATTCCTTGCCTTCGGGCATGGAAATGTCCTTCCCCAAGAAGTTGAGGCAGGCCTCGTTCATGCCGTTCAATCCGATCGTCGAAAAGTGGTTGTGGAGCGAGGGAAGATAGCGTTTGGTAAAAGGCAGCAAGCCGCGGTCAATGTTGTCGGTCACCACTTGGCGCTTCATCTCGAGTGATTCCTTGGCCAGATCCATGAGCCGCCCGAGTCGCTCGAAGAATTCGGCGTCCGTGCGCGAAAGGTAACCGATCCTGGGCATGTTTAGCGTCACCACCCCGATCGAGCCGGTCATTTCGCCCGAGCCGAAAAGGCCGTTGCCGCGCGCGCGCAACTGACGCAGGTCGAGTTGCAGGCGGCAGCACATGGAGCGGACGTCCGACGGGTTGAGGTTCGAGTTAATAAAATTTTGAAAGTACGGCGTGCCGAATTTGGCGGTCATCTCGAAAAGCGGTTTGGCCTTTTCGTCGTTCCAATTAAAATCCTTGGTCAGGTTGTAGGTGGGAATGGGAAAGGTGAAAATGCGGCCGCGATAATCGCCGGCGGTCATGACCTCGATATAGGCCTTGTTGATGGTATCCATTTCGCTCTGGCAATCGGCGTAAGTAAAGGGCATTTCAACGCTTCCAATTTTCGGGTGCTTGGTTTTCATGTCCTCCGGGCAGGTCCAGTCGAGGGTGATGTTGGTAAAAGGCGTTTGCGTGCCCCAACGCGAGGGCACATTAAGGTTGAAAACAAATTGCTGAACGCTCTGTTTTACTTGTTCGTAAGAAAGATTATCTTTTTTAATAAGCGGCGCGAGCAGCGTGTCGAAAGAGGAGAATGCTTGCGCCCCGGCCCACTCATTCTGCAAAGTGCCGAGGAAGTTGACCATTTGCGCCACGGCTGTTTCAAGGTGTTTGGGCGGGGCGGATTCGACTTTGCCGGGAACGCCGTTAAAACCCTCCTCGAGGAGCTGACGGAGCGACCAGCCGGCGCAGTAGCCGGAGAACATGTCGAGGTCGTGGATATGCACGTCGCCCTCGAGATGCGCCTCGCGAACTTCGCGCGGATAAACATGGTGCAGCCAATAGTTGGCGGTGAGCTTTCCTGAGATGTTCAGGATCATGCCGCCCAGCGAATACCCTTGGTTGGCGTTCGCGTGAACGCGCCAGTCGGACTGCTGAAGGTATTCGTTCATGGTTTTTTCAACCTCCACCGCGATCGTGCCGGCGGCGCGGGATTGGGCGCGTTTTTCGCGGTAGACGATGTAGGCGCGGGCGGTCTTAAAATGCCCGGAACTCATGAGCGTGAACTCGACAATATCCTGGATCTCCTCAACAGCGATCGATTCCGCCATCTTTTTCGATTTGGTAATGAAGTGCGTGGCCATTTCGGCTATTTTCCGCGCTTCGGTGGCGTTGAACTCCTGGGTCGCTTCGGCCGCTTTGGTGACGGCTATAACGATCCTTTCTTTGTCAAAAGGGATCTTTTCTCCTTCGCGGGTGACGACCATGAGTTCGGACATATTGGTATTTTAGCCAAGCTTAGCTTGGCGATTCATGATTCAGGATTCAAGATTCATGAACACGGCCGCATTCGTGAATCTTGTGTCTTGCTTCGTGAATCGCCCCGCCGAAGCGGAGCCGCAAGAAGTACTATACCGCTCTTTCGGCACGGTGCCAAATAGTGAGAAAACCCTATATATGGGGGTGTTCTGGTCGGTTATACACAAGATGTTGTGTTTGCTGGAATTCGTGCGGGCGGGCTGTTTATAACTTGTCAATTGACGAAAGGCCGAAAAAATGGTATGATGTTTTTACAATTAAGAATTAAAAACCATAATAATATGGGATCTAAAGAATGGATGGGAATCGGCGCTCTCGCGGTCGGAATGGGTCTTCATCCGGAACTTGCCAATGCTAATGAAAATGAGTTTGTGACGCCCGCATCGCAAGTAGACGCATTGGTAGAAAAAGCCAATAAAGGAAAGGGACCGGATACGGGGACGGAAATTGAAGAAGCTGAAGGGAAAGCTCGTGTCAGCTGGTTTGATGCGAGATTGGTGGGCGGCGAGGGTTTGGTGGGACATTCGGTCGTCTTGGTTGAAAAAGACGGAACCGTGCGCACCATTAGGGCTTTCGTAGACAAAGATAAGAAACCGGTTGATGATGGGACGGGAACGGGCAATCAGCGCGATCACTTTATCGGAAAAGTGGCTCCGCTCGCCGGTGAAGGCGGCGCAAGGGATGTTTATGATGTTCGTTCGGAAGTGGCTGATATTGAACACGCGCTTGATGCTCTGAAAGAGGCGGGCGGATCGGAAAAGAGCGTAGCCTTGCTCGAAGGAGATCTTGGCAAGTTAAGAAAAGAAGTGGCGCAACTGGAAAAAGGCGGATCTCAAGTTGCTTCGGAAGAATAATATTGACACTGAAACCCGGGAACGGGATTGAATAGATGAAAATTTATTAAAACACAAAACCGGCCTGATGTTCTCGGACCGGTTTTGTGTTTGTTATGATTCACGATTCAAGACACATGATTCAAGAATTTAGTCGTATTCCTGAATCATGAATCTTGCTTCGTGTATCGCCACGAGCGTATCGAGGGGCTATTGATTCAACTTTGCAATATCGTTCGTATACTGCGCGGCGGTGGCGACGACATTGTCGCCGTAAAAACTGTAGGCCGGGTTGGTGCCGCCGGAAAAATATTTCATGGCCGCGGCCCATTCGCCGCTTTGCGACCCGGCGCCGCCGTCCCTAAGCTTGATCGCGGCGGCAAGAAACGCGTCGCGGATGTCCCATGGGTTTGCGGCTTTGCCGGTCACGGCCGCCACCTTGGCGCGGTAGCCCATCCAAGTCGAGGGAATGAATTGCGCCGGGCCCATGGCGCCGCCCCAACCCACCTGGTTGCCGCTTTTGTCTTTCATGGGACAGGAGACGGGGGTGGTGTCGATGTTCATGCCAAGCTCCGAAGTGATCGTTTTAAAAGGCGCTTGATCGCGGTCCGGCTTCATTACGACCCTCCAGCTTTTTGAAGGCGGATCGCCGGCGCGGTTGCAGGTGCCGACGTTTTTCCCCAAACTTGATTCTTGCGTGAGAATCGCAAGAAGGAACGCCGCGCGCACGCCGGTTTGCGCCGAAGCCCACTGGGCGATCGCCACCGCTTGGCCGAAATTGATCTGTGCGCTCACTTCAAGGAGCTGGTACATGCGGCTCTTGATGGCCGCGACCTCGGCTTGCGAACTCTTGAGGCTGGCTTGGTACGCGCTCTCCTTCCCTTTGGTGACCTTAAGCAAGGTGCTCTGTTCGTTCACCGAACCAACCAGCTGTTTTTCCTGAAGCGACTTGATCGAAAGCAGATTGTTTTCTTTATCGCGTTTTTCCGCGATCGTGTTGAGAGCGGCCGTGAGATCATTGTTCACCTGTTGGCTTTCCTTGAATATATCGCCCAAGTTCTTAACGATCCGTTCATCGTCGGCGCGTTCGGCGAACGCTTGCGCCAAGTTGTCGCTCGCGAGCAAAGTTTCAATGAACGATCGCCCGTCGCGCATGTTGATCGCGATAATGAGCCCGGCCATCTCGGTTTGCAGCTCGCCAAGCTTTTTTTTATTGAGATCGACCGAACCCTGAAGCGACACCTCTTGTTTGTCGATGTCGCTTATCGTAAGCGAGGATATTTTGATCTGCGCGGTGATGAGCGCTTGCTGTTGTTGCAGCTGGGCTATTTTGTTGACCAGCGTATTTTTTTGCCCCTTGATCTTGGTGAGCTGGCCTTGATAGCCGCTTATTTGTTTTTCGAGCGCCGCGAGCTGTTGCTGGAGCTGGCTTTGTTCGGCCGCGACCTGATCGAGCGTGGTTTGGCCGTGCGCGGAGAATGCGCCAAAAGACGCCGACACCACGGTTAGCAGAATGCAACCAAGCCATTTTTTATATTCTTTGCGCATGACGACATTATAGCATCATCTTTATCACGAGGTTGCACCTCGTGAAAAAATCGAAAAATTGGAATCATTGTTTAGCTTAAACAATGGACAGTATTAGGGGCGGATATGCGCCATGGCGCGATGTGCGCGGCTTTGAAACTGCCTATAGGGAGTGGGATATAAGTGGAAAATAGGAAAAATGGCGCAATAATCTTGACAAATGTCCAAAAACGTGTTATAAATCGCCATTGTCCTTTGAATGTCGTTGCTTATTGAAACCGGAAATTTTCGGCCGTTATCGGCCCAAGGTTTCCGGTTTCGATCGAACTCAACAATCAACTACAGGAGTGAATACAATGCATCCAACAATTCTCTGCGGCATCAAGGCCGAACCGCTGATCAATCAAATTCTGGTCGCGGTCAAGATCGAAAGATGGAGGTTGCAAGGCCACGGCGGAGATTGCATCCTAGGTTCGGACGAGGTTGAACTCATGAGCTTCTACGGCCGAACCGCGGACGGTGGCGGCTTCGCTGTCATTCTGACTTCATGTCTCGCCTCCGATCCGGAGGAATTGACCGGCAGCGAGAATCAGGTGGTGGTCAAGTTCAACTTCAGCCGAGGGGGGAACATTGTTTCCTCAATCGAGTTCTCCTACGGGCTTGATAACGGATGTTGGTTCGTCGTGCACGAATCAACCGAGTTTCTTCGCTCGGGCGAAGTCGATCCGGCGGCGGGTCTGGCCGAACAGCTCGGCATTGAGCTGAACAACAAGGGCGTTGACCATGTTCACGAGGGTCATGCCCTTGAACAAATCGCTCTTGCCGCCGACTACGCCTTCGCCAACTGCGACGAATCCGACATCGCGGCAACCGCATAACCGTCCAAACCATGGAACGAAGGGGACATGACCCTTCAACTCGACTCCGCACCCGCGCTTCGGCTCGGGTGCTTTTCTTTTTTCGAATTCCATTTGGGGGGATAGAATATATTTAACAAAAAATGTTAAATACCTTGACAAAATAGCTAAATTATAATACAAAGGTCGTTGTTCTTTGAATGTCTCTTGTCGAAACCGGAAATTTTCGGCCGTCCTCGGCCCAAGGTTTCCGGTTTTGAGATAACAACTTTCACCAGGAGGAGGATTCGATGACTTCAATCTACGCCGGTTCAGAAGACGAAATTCAAGAAACACATGATTCTCGTGAGCGAGCCCCTCTTTTGAGAGAGCTACAATCGGCTATTAGCCGGCATATTGATGAGGTGGTCGGACTGTGGATCATGCCCCCTCAAGAGAGGGTAAACCATATCGGCCGCATGAAAAAAGGTGCGGGGTTGTCTCTGCTTCAAGGAATTAATCTCCTTGCAAATTCTCTTGAAGAGTCGCTGCTTGATAGGTCAACGGCAACTCTTCAGATTGAAGGACAGAAAATGCCGTACGGTTTTGCCAGATTCTACGGGCGGATCGCTCGGCGCTTGGGGCAAGACTCATGCAACCGTTTGGGAATCAAGATGTGCAGAAGGCGAAGAGTGGCTGTGGAGTTGTGCCAAAGGGTACAACATGCGATTGGGCCGCTTATTCCTCAGGAGGAAACGAAGGAGACATAACCCCTCATCCCGCACTCGCGACAAAAGCACTCACCGCTTCGTCGACGGGTGCTTTTTGTTTTTACGGGGTTTACTTTCGGATCGAAAAAAGATTATCGTTACAGAGTTGTACGCTATCGCGTATAAGATTGTAACGGCTACTGAACGAAGAGAACGCGCCCCTTGTTTTCTTTTTCTGGATCCCGTATCGCGGCATGGGATAAAAAGAAAAAACTTTCTCGAACGAGAAGATTTTTTCAAGTAGCCCAAGTGGTTGAAAATTGGAACCCGCTCGTCCTTGAGCTTAAACAATGGGCGGTGTTCGGGGCGGATATGCGCCAAAGCGCGGTCTGCGCGGTTTTATAACTACCCATGGGGGAAAGTATTTAATAAACGCTTATTATGGTGTAGTCTTATAGACCATTATTAATCCATAAATCTATATGGGTGAAATTAAAGAATTCCGTGGCGACTTGGAAACGATCATGCCGCCGGCGGTGAAAGGCGCCATTGAACAACTGAGGGGTGGTCACGGAAAAAATTATTCCAAGATCCTTGGG
>Ga0265330_10000984_pt1 | contig 17405 bp, 12 predicted proteins | sample 41919metaG_FD_202083 | JGI IMG/M metagenome (GOLD analysis project Ga0265330, IMG submission 202083) | Rhizosphere microbial communities from Carex aquatilis grown in University of Washington, Seatle, WA, United States - 4-19-19 metaG | ecosystem: Host-associated > Plants > Roots > Rhizosphere... | reverse complement strand
CCCGACCGCCCTCGCGGGCGGCCAGACTCTCCTCGATTTGCCCGTATATTCCAGCACGCTGAATACGAACCTGCAGGTGGGCCAGCTGGGGCAGTTCGTGCTCAACCAGAAGCCGACCTCGATCGCGCGCTACAACAGGCAATACACGGGCAGCCTCAACATCAACCTCAAGCCGAACGCCCCGACCGTCCTCGAGGTGCAGAGTTCCATCGTCTCCGACCTGAAGGCCAAGGGCCTCCTCGAGAACGGCCTCGCCATCACGACGAACAGCCGCTTCGGCGCCGTGGCCCTCGCGGGCCAGCTCGCGTCCACGGGCTGGCAGGTCTTCCTCCTCGCCTTCTTCCTCGCCTACCTCGTGATGGCCGCGCAGTTCAACTCCTGGCGCTACCCGATCTACCTCCTCATGCCGGTACCCCTCGCCCTCGTGGGCGCGCTCTTCGTGACTTGGATGGTCGGCGGCGGCCTCGATATCTTCGGCCTCATGGGCATGCTCATGCTCATCGGCCTCTCGGCCAAGAACGCCATCCTCTATCTCGACTTCGTCGTGGAGCGGATCGGCAAGATGCCGCTGAAGGACGCCCTCATCGAGGCCGCGAAGCTGCGCTTCAGGCCCATCATCATGACCACCCTCACCGTCCTCGTCATCAGCTTTCCCCTGGTCTTCTCGACCGGCCAAGGCGCCGAGTTCGGCCAACGCATGGGCGTCGTGATGTTCGGCGGCATCGTCTTCTCGGCCATCCTCACCTTCTTCCTCGTGCCCGCCGCATTCTACCTCTTCGAGGGGAAGAGGCAGGTAGACTTCAACGCCGCCAAGGCGGAGATAGACGCGGCCTGCGCAGATATCGAGGGAGGCAAGATGCCCGAGGGCTGCGAGGGCGTGACGGAAGAAAAGCCGGAAGAAGGAGAGTACGAGCTCTAGGCGACAGGCGGATGCCCGTCATTGGCCCGCCTGGGGGGCCGCCTTCGTGACCGGGCATCCCTTTTGATGGGCTTTCTTGCGGCCTCGGTGCTTATTGCTTAAGCACAAATAAGTTGCGTGACTATTTGCTAATCGCGGACCGTTCCTCGATACTTTCCCTATCTAATGGTTCGGAAGGTAAAATGAACGCCGAAAACGGAAATACGCTCCTCCTCGTAGAAGACGAAGCTATCATCGCAATGAGCGAAAAAAAAGAACTTGAAAAAAAGGGATACAGAGTCATCGTCGCAGGGACCGGTGAAGAGGCCGTTGAGAACATAAAACAAACGAACGGCATCGACCTTGTTCTGCTTGATATCGATCTAGGTATAGGCATTGACGGCACGGAAGCCGCGCTGCAAATCTTGAGGCGGCGAGATGTCCCGATCGTATTCCTCTCGAGCCACATTGAACCGGACATCGTAAATAAAACCGAGAACATCACATCCTACGGCTATGTCGTAAAGAATTCCGGGATTACCGTCCTGGACGCTTCCATCAAAATGGCATTCAAGCTATTTAACGCGCGCAAGCAGATACTGGAAACGGAAATCGTGAAGGACGCGATGATAGCGAAGAGCAAGCAGGCGGAGGAGATCCTCGGCGTATCGGAGCTCCGATATCGTCGCCTCTTCGAGACGGCTCGAGACGGAATTCTCATCCTCGATGCGGAGAGCGGGAAGATCGTGGACGTCAATCCCTTTCTCGTCGAGATGCTCGGGTATTCGAAGGAGCAATTAGTCGAAAAGGCGATTTGGGAAATCGGCGTCTTCAAGGATATCGTCGCGAATAGGGATAATTTCGTAGAGTTGCAGAATAGGCAATATATCCGTTATGAGGACTTGCCCCTCGAGACTATCGCCGGGGAATCCGTCCAGGTCGAGTTCGTAAGCAACGTATACTTGGTCGATAACCGCAAGGTAATACAGTGCAATATCCGGGACATCACCGACAGGAGGATCGCCGAAGAGCGAGCGAAAAGGCTCGTCGGCGAAAAGGAACTCATCCTGAAGGAAGTCCATCATCGCATTAAGAACAACATGTACACCATCTCTACGCTGCTTTCCCTCCAAGCCGAGACTCTCGACAACCCGGCCGCCAAAGCGGCGCTCGTTGACGCGGAGAGCCGCGTCCAGAGCATGATGGTGCTTTACAGCCAATTGTATCAATCGGATAACTATAGTTTCATATCGGTAGCGGATTACATTGCGAAACTAGTCGATATAATAATAAGTAGCTTTTCCGCTCGGGATTCCGTACGGATCGAGAAGACGATCGACGATTTCGAGCTGGACGCGGAAAAGCTCTTTCCTCTGGGAATCATCCTGAACGAGCTCATTACCAACATTATGAAGCACGCCTTTAAGGGCAGGCGCGATGGATTTATAGCGATAGGTGCGAGGCTCGACGGAAGCCACGTCTCCATCTCCATCCTCGATAACGGGAACGGTATCCCCGGCAGCGTCGATTTCTCGAATTCGACCGGCTTCGGGCTCACGCTCGTGAGGGAGCTCACGATCCAGCTCGGAGGGACTATCCGCATAGAGCGCGGCCTCGGAACGAAGATCGTGCTGGAGTTCGAGAGAAGAAGCAAGGCGGAGACTCCGTGCCTGCCGCTTGAGTGATGAATCGATAATAATTCCTTGACAATTCGAGGTTGCAACGTTAGCGTAACGTCACTCGCGTCGTCCGAGGAGGATGCATGCCCCAATTGCGCAACGGGATCGGTACCGCCTACTTCGGCGCCTCGGACAGGCGGCCCGACGGGTCCTTCGTCACCACGAAATGGTTCGTCCTCCTGGACGTGCCGCTCATCCCCTTGGGCTCGACGCGGGTCAGGCACTTGGGCGCGACGGACAAGGTCTTCAAGAAAACGGATAGCTATGAAATCATCGAGCGCGCGCCCCTGGACGGCAAGATGGTCGGAGCGGCCTACCTCTGGCTGCTCGCCACCATCGTCTTCCTCGCGGGAGTCGCTTGGCTTTGCCTCGTCGACCATCGCTTGCTCCGAAGCCTGGGCATCCCGGTATCAGGCAAGTTCGGGATGTATGCGACTCTCGGGGCCTTTATAGCGGATGTACTTTTCTGGCAAGTCGTATTCCCTAAGAAGTACAAGGCGGCCTAGCGGGGTTCCATCCCTATTTGCCCGGATCGCCCAAGAACGGAAGCTTGACGAGGGGGAGGGCCTTCACCTTCACTTCCACGGACATGCCGGGGAGGAGCCCGGGGCCTGCGTCGTCGAGGTTTATGCGCACCGGTACGCGTTGGGTAGTCTTGGTGAAGTCGCCGATCGTGAAGGCGGGCGGTACGATGCCCGCCCCGATCAGCGCTACCTTGCCCCTGAAAGCCCTGCCCGGAAAGGCGTCGACGCTCAGGTCGACGGGCGCTCCCTGCTCGATCCGACCGATCTTCGTCTCCTCGAAGTTAGCGGTCACCCAGATCCTGTCCAGGGCGTTGATCGAGTAGATGGTCTGCCCCGGCTGGACGACGTCGCCCTGCATCATGCCCTTCTTGGCTACGGAGCCCGCCAAGGGCGATATGATCTTGGTATTCTGCAGCTGGGACTCGATGACGCCCAGCTGGGCCTCGGCCGTGTCGACCTGGGCGAGGGCTATGGCGTATTGGGCCTTGGCCGCGTCGAGGGCGCTGGCCGCGTGCTCGTCCTGCTCCTTGGTCGTCGCTCCTGAGCCGAGGAGGGTCCGGGCCCTGTCCGCGTCGCTCTGCGCCCGATCGAGGTTGATTCTGGCGAGCTCGACGTTGCGCCTGGCGTAGGCCAAGCTGGCGGAAGCCTGGGCCTCCTGGGCGCGGAGGTCCGTCTCGTCGAGGAGGACGAGGACTTGGCCGGCGGCGACCTTGTCGCCTTCTTCGGCGAAGAGCTTGGCGATGCGCCCCAGCGTTTTCGCGCTGACGTTCACGTGGTCGCCGTCGATCGCGGCGTCGTCCGTGCCGACGTAGTTGATCGTGTCCACGAGGGCGCGCGCGCCGAGCGCGAGGCCGACGCAGGCCAGCACGATCAGGACGAGGGAGCCGAAGACGACGGGACCCTTCCTCGATTTCTTCATGGCCTCCGGGGCCTTGGCCGCGTCCTTGCCCTCGTTCTTGCTCTTCGTATCGCTCATCTCTGCGCCCCTTGCTCTTCCACGTAGGCGCCGGCGAACTGGCTGTTGTAGAGGTCGGCGTAGAAGCCTCCCCTCGCGAGCAGTTCGTCGTGCCGTCCCATCTCGATTATGCTCCCGTCCTTCATCACCAGTATCGATTCCGCGTCGCGGATGGTCGAGAGCCTGTGCGCTATCACGAAGCTCGTCCTGCCCTTCATGAGCTCCTTCATCGCCTTCTGGATATAGGCTTCCGTCCTCGTGTCGACGCTGCTCGTCGCCTCGTCGAGGATGAGGATGGGGTTGTCCGCGAGTATCGCCCGCGCGATCGTGAGGAGCTGCTTCTCGCCCTGCGAGATGTTGGAGGCCTCCTCGTTGAGGAGGGTGTCGTAGCCCTCCGGCAGGGCGCGGATGAAGTGGTCGGCGTGGGCGGCCTTGGCCGCCGCCACCACGTCCTCCTCCGTCGCCCCCTCGCGGCCGTAGGCTATGTTCTCGCGGATCGTGCCGTTGAAGAGCCAGGTGTCCTGGAGGACCATGCCGAAGAGCCGGCGCAGCTCGCCCCGCCTCATGTCCCTCGTGTCGACACCGTCGATCAGTATCGCGCCGCCCGAGATCTCGTAGAAGCGCATGAGGAGGTTGACGAGGGTGGTCTTGCCCGCTCCGGTGGGCCCGACTATGGCTATCGTCTGGCCCGGCTCGACTTTGATGTTCATGTCCTGCATGAGGATGGCGTCTTCCTTGTAGCCGAAGCGCACGTGCTCGAAGTCGACGTGGCCCCTGGGATACGCGACGACGGCCGCGTCGGCCTTGTCGGGCAGCTCTTCCTCCTCCTCGAGCACCTCGAGGACCCGCTCCGCCGAGGCCAGGGTGGATTGGAGGACGTTGGCGATGTTGGCGGTCTGCGCGATGGGCTGGTTGAACTGCCGCGAGTACTGGATGAAGGCCTGGATGTCGCCCAGCTTCAGGATCTTGCGCGCGGCCATGACGCCGCCGACCACGCAGATGACCACGTAGCCCACGTTGTTGATGAAATTCATCATGGGCATGATGACGCCGGAGATGAACTGGGCCTTCCAGGCGGCGGCGAAGAACCGAGCGTTGATGGCCTTGAATTCGGCCACCGACTCCCCCTCGCGGCCGAAGGCCTTCACGATCACGTGGCCCGTGTACATCTCTTCGACGTGGCCGTTCAAGGACCCGAGCTCCTTCTGCTGGGCGGTAAAATACTTCTGGGAGAGCTTGGTGACGTTAATCGTGGAGAGGAAGGCGGCGGGCAGGGTCACCAGGGCTATCAGCGTGAGCCAGGGGCTTATCGTCAGCATCATCACGAGGACGCCGACGATCGTGCAGACGGAGGTGATGAGCTGGGTGAGGCTCTGCTGCAGCGTCGTGCTTATATTGTCCACGTCGTTGGTGACGCGGCTCATGATCTCGCCGTGGGTCTTCGAATCGAAGTACTTGAGAGGCAGGCGCGCGAGCTTCTCGTTCACGTCCTTCCGCATCTGGTACACGATGCCCTGGGACACCCCGGCCATCGTGTACTGCTGAATGTAGCTGAAGAGGGCGCTCATCAGGTAGAAGGCCACGAGGAGGAGGAGCGTCCCCCCTATGTATTTGAAGTCCATCGAGGGCATGGGTTTGTGGGTGAAGGCGGCGACGTACTTCGAAGTGAGGCCGTCGAAGAGCTTGGTCGTCACGTGGCCCAGGAGCTTGGGCCCCACTATCGTGAAGACGGTGGAGAGGACCGCGAAGGCGAACACGATAGCCAGCCTGCCCTTCCTCGGCCTGAAATAGGTCATGAGGAAGCGGATAGTCTTCCTCGCGTCCTTGGGCTTCTCGGCCGGGCCGCCGCCCATCGGGCCCATGAATCCCGGGCCCCTGCGGGGGCCGCCTTGCGGCGGACCGCCCTGCGGCCCCTGTGGGGGCAGACCCTGCCTCCGCGCCGCGTCGCTCACGCTATCTCCTCCTCGGAGAGCTGCGAAGCGACGATCTCCTTGTAGACGGCGCAGGACTCGTAGAGCTCGCGGTGAGTGCCCATGCCGGCTATCTTCCCCTCGTCGAGGACGATGATCCTGTCCGCGTCCATCACGGTCGCCACGCGCTGCCCGACGATCAGCACGGTGGCGTCGGCGGTCTCGGCCCGTAGGGCCAAGCGGAGCTTCGCGTCGGTCTTGAAGTCGAGGGCGGAGAAGCTGTCGTCGAAGAGATAGATTTCGGGCCTGCGCACGAGGACCCGGGCTATGGAGAGGCGCTGCTTCTGGCCGCCCGAGACGTTGGTCCCGCCCTGGGCTATGCTCGAATCGTAGCCCTCCTTCATGCCCGAGATGAATTCGGTCGCCTGGGCGATGCGCGCCGCCGCCTCTATCTCCGCCTCGCTCGCGGCTTCCTTGCCGTAGCGTATGTTCTCGGCGACGCTTCCGGAGAAGAGGACCGCCTTTTGCGGCACCAGGCCTATCCTCGAACGCAGTTCGTCCTGGGCCATGTCGCGGACGTCGACGCCGTCGACCAGCACGGAGCCGGAATCGACGTCGTAGAAGCGCGGGATCAGGCTGATGAGGGTCGACTTGCCGGAGCCGGTGCTGCCGATGATCGCGGTGACCTCCCCCGGTTCGGCCGAGAAGCTTATGTCGCTGAGGGCGGGTATCTCCGCGCCCTGGTAGCTGAAGCTCACGTGCCGGAACTCGACGTAGCCCTTCTTCCCGGCGTCCGGCTCGCGCGCGGTCGCCGGATCCCCTATCTCGGGGATCGTGTCGAGGACCACGTTGATGCGCTCGGCCGATGCCTGGGCGCGCGGCAGCATGATGAACATGAAGCTGGCCATGAGGAGGGAGAAGAGGATCTGCATCGCGTACTGGAGGAAGGCCATCATGTTGCCTATGTTCGAGGTTCCGCGGTCGACTCGATTCGAGCCGAGCCAGATGACGGCGACGGTCGTGAAGTTCATCACGAACATCATGACCGGGATGAGGAGGGCGAAGAGCCTGTTGACCTGGATCGAGACCTTCATCAGGTCGAGGTTGGCGGAGTCGAATTTCTCCTTCTCGTCCTCCACGCGGTTGAAGGCGCGTATCACGCGGATGCCCGTGAGCTCCTCGCGGAGCACGAGGTTGATCCTGTCGATCTTCTTCTGGATGGCGCGGAAGAGGGGGAAGCCCTTGATCCCGACGGTCAGGATGACGGCGGCCAGCGCGGGGATGACGGCGATGATGACCCAGGCGAGGCCCGAGTCCTTGGACAGGGCCATGATGATCCCGCCTATCATCATGATGGGCGCGCTGATCATCATGCGCAGCATCATGAGGACGACCATCTGCACTTGGGTCACGTCGTTGGTGGTCCTCGTGACGAGGGAGGGAGTGCCCAGCTTGTCGAACTCGCGCAGGGAGAAGCCGGATACGCGCTCGAAGATCGCGTCGCGCAGCAGGGCGCCCATGCCCATCGCGGCGTGGGAGCCCATGTAGCTGGCCGCCACCGCGCAGACCGAGCCGCCCATGGCGACGAGGAGCATCTCGATGCCCGTGCGGAGGATGAAGGAAACGTCGCCGTTCGTGATGCCCGTATTGACGATGTCCGACATCAGGGTCGGCAGGTAGAGGTCGGACATGCACTGGAGGAAGACCACGGCGAAGACCGCCGTGACCGGAATCGCGTAAGGCTTGAGGAATTTGAAAAGCCTCAGCATGGCGAGCGCCTCACTTGAGGTCCTCGGAGGCGGTGGCCCGCGCGAGGTCGGCGTAGGCTATGAGGAGGTCGATGCGCTTGTTCGTCACGGCGAATTCCGAGCGGAGCAGGCCGAAGCGCGACGAGTTGAGGTCGACGTCCTTGGCGGTCCCGGCGGCGACCTTGCCCTGCGCGACGCGGAGATTCTCGTTGGCCTCCTCCAGCATCGCGGCGGTCGATCCTAGGTCGCGCTTGGCGCGATCCAGGTTGACGATGCAGTTCTCGACGTCCAATACGACCGCCCTTCGCTGCTTCTCTTCGTCCGTCTTCGCCTTGGAGGCCGCGAGGCTCTGGGCCTTGACGTCGTCGAGCGCGATGGGGATTCCGCCGAGATCGAAGCTCATCTGGAGTCCCAGCGCCCAAGTCCCCGTGAATTTATAGGGATCGGATTGGAACCAGACGCGCTGGTTCGGATCGGCGTAGGTGTAGTTGCCGGTGAGGGCCACGGTGGGGTAGAGGGCGGCACGCGACAGTTCGACCGCGTGCATGGCGAGCTCTCGGGCGAGGACTGCGCCCCGGGTCTCGGGCCGCCTCGCGAGCGCCGCCGAGACGAGCGCGGCTTCGCCGACGGCAGCCGCCTGGGGAAGCGCCGCCTCGTCCGGCTTCGTCGTGAGCTCGAAGGGCATGGGAGCGCCGTCGGCGGCGGTCGAAACGCCGAGGGAGGCGATGTCTTCTCCGGTGAGCGCGGCGAGGGCGAGGAAGGCGCGCTTTTCGACCGCCCTGGCGTCGCCTAAGTCCTCGATAGCCTGATCGAGTCGCATCCGCGCCGCGAGCTGGTCGGCCCGAGTCGCCACCCCCTGGGCGAACTGCCTGTCGGCCAGCTCGCCGTTCTGCCTCATGAGCTCGAGGTTTTTCCCGAGGACGGACCTGTTGTAGGTGGCGCGCACGGCTTCCCAATAGGCCTTGCGAACGTCAAAGACCAGGGCGCGCTCGATCGTCTCCCTCGCCAGTTCCTTGGACTTCACCTGCAGGCCGGAGATGGCTATGTTCTCCTTGACCCTGAAGCCGGCGAAGATCGGATACTGCAGGTTGAGGCCGAATGAGTACAGGTTGTCGAGCGATCCGAAGGCAATATCCCCGATGACGGGGCCGAGGTTCAGCGAGGATCGAAGATCGCTGAGGCGCGTATAGCCCGCGCTCGCGGTGAGGGAGGGAATTCTCCTCCACGAGGCGCTTTCAGCCTTCGCGCCCGCCGACAGCCGATCCAGATTGGCGCCGATCACCCCGAGGTCCTCGGAGAGGGCGGTAGCCACCGCCTGGTCCAGCGACAGCGCCAGCCGCCGAGGCGCGCCGTTATCCGCAGTCTCGGCGAAGAGGGTCGCTGACAGGGCCATCGCGCCCTGCGCCGCGCAGAGCGCGACGGCCATGGCCTTAACGAGTGATGCTTTAGCGCTCGGCATAGCTACTCTGCATGCGCCTCTTCTTCCTTCATCCGCCGGGCCATTCGCTCTCGCATGGCTCGCCTCATCCTCATCCTTCCGATGAAGGAGCTGCCCCTTCCGCCGAGGCATATCCTGAGCAAAATAAAGAGGCAGATCGCGTCCGGGAAGCCCAGCGCGGGCAGCCCGAGGATCCCGGCCATCACGCGGTTCCAGAGCAGCATTATCAATAGGCCGATCAGGGCGAGGCCCACCAAGGCTGCCGCCATCCATCCGGCGACGACGAGGGCCTTCTTCCCGGCGCTCATCTTGCGCCATTTCTCGGCCCGCGAATGCATAGCGTCTCCATGAAACATTCCTTCTACCTCCGTCGTCATGCGAACCATTCCTTGAGCGATTCGGCCAGCCTCTTTATCGCGTAACGCTTCCGCGCCGCGAGGGTGTCCGCTGAGATCCCGGTTTCCTCCGCGATCTCCCTGAAGGTGAGGCCGTCCAGGACCTGCGCCTCGATGACCGCGCGCTGCGCGTCGGGCAATTCCCCGATGGCCGCGTCGAGCGCCTCGGCCAGCTCAACACCTTCGGCGATATCGGCGGGGTCGAGCTCCGAGGCCGCCACGATCTCGGCCAGGACCTCATCGGATAGGTCGGCTTCGCCGGCGTTTCTCCTCGTCTCGCGCCGGCGCCAGAGGTCCCTGGCCTTGTTGCGGAGCGAGGTGAAGAGCCAGGCGGCCAGGTCGTCCGCGTCGATCAGCGAGTCCGCGTTGGCTAGGGCCGACGCGAAGGCATCCTGAACCAGATCCTCGGCATCGGCGATATTCCGCGTCGTCTTGGTTGCCCAGGCCTGGAATCCCTTCCTTCTTTTGCGGTAGGCCCTCTCGAGCTCCGAGCTTTTTTCTTTTTCCATGCAGCGTTCACCTTATACGACGTTCGAGCCGAGCTTTTTGTGCATGCCCGGAGAAAAAATTATACTCCCGGGGGAGGCTTCCTGGCAGCGGCCCGCGGATTACGCGGCCCGCGGATTTCGCGGCCCTTCCTCCCGCGCGCAGGCGCCGAGGGAGGCGATCCATCCGGCCTTGTCGCGGAGCGCGCAGCCGCCCCTCGTTTCCGTCAATTCATGGTGGCGTTCGCGGATCGCGCGCATGAGGGGCGAGGCGAGGGCAGCGGCGAAGCCGAGGGCTCCCGCGTCGCTATCCGAGAAGGGCGCGAAGGGACAGGCCTCGAGACTCCCCTCCGGCGAGACGTGGATGAAGCCCCTGCCCGCGGCGAGGCAGCCGCCGTAGCTCTCCTCGTCGCCGGGAAGCTTGACGACGGCGAAGGGTCGCCCCTCGTCGAAGCCCGGATCGTTGAGGCGGGCGCGCTGCTCCTCGGTGACGACGAGCTCCTCGGTGCCCGGCGCGACGGGCACGTACTCCACGAGGAATAGGATCGAGGCCCCCAGGGCGGCGACCTCGTCGAGGAAGGTTCCGGAAAGGACGTAGTCCGCGTTGCGGGAGGTCACCGTGACCGAGAGGCCGAAGAGGCCGCCGGCCCCGCGGATGGCGCGCGCGCGCGCGAGGGCCGCCGCGTGGACTCCGACGCCGCGGCGCTCGGCGGTGAAGGCTTCGTCGCCTTCGACGCTGAAGACGGGCACGAGGGTCTTGCCGAAGAGGGCCGCCGCTTCGTCGTCGAGGAGGGTGCCGTTCGTGAACACCGGCACGATGATGCCGCGGAGGGCGGACAGGCGCTCGAGGAGGCCGAGCCTGAGGAGGGGCTCGCCCCCCGCGACGAAGATCGTGCCGACGCCGAGCTCGATGGCCTCCTCGAAGAGCTCCATGAAGCGCTCGTCGGAGAGCTCCGCCCTAGGGCTCCCTTCCTCGGGACGGAGCTTCTTCGCGTAGCAGCCGGAGCAGTCGAGGTTGCAGCGCCGCGTGACGCTGGCGATGAGGATCGCCGGGACTGTCTCGCCCCTGCGCTCGGCGGCCATGCGCCGCAGGGCTTGGCGCCGCTGGAAGGCCAGGTTCGCGAGGGTCTCGATGCCCCCCCTCGCTGAGAGGGCGCGCTTGCAGGCGTCGACGAGACGTACCGAAAATTGCGTGGTGGGGTTGTTCATATATGCCGCTCCTTGGAGCGCAAGCGTCCCGAAGGACGCTAAGGATGACCGCCCCGTACGGGCGCGGTGCCCGGGCTTATCCCGCCCGGATCTGCGCATCGCCCCCGGCAAAGGCGGGCGACGCGGTATTGCTCGACAAAAATAACACTTTTAGCCGGGGAATCCAAGGGTGCTCGCGGCTCGGCGGGGGGCTCGGTCGCCCTCAATCCCGGGAGCGAAATTCGACGGGAGACCGGCCGAAGGCCGCCTTGAAGGCGCGCGAGAAGGAGGAGGCGTCGGCGTAGCCCACCTTCCACGCGATCTCCTCGAGGGTCGAGGAGCCTGAGCCGAGGAGCTCCAGGGCGGCCCGGCAACGCGCCAGCCTGAGGTAGTCCATCGGGCTCATGCCGTAGCGCTTATCGAAGCGCCGGGCCAAGGTCCTCTCCTCGAGTCCGGCTGCGGCGGCGAGGTCGGCGAGGCTACGGCCCGCGACTGTCCCTGCGCCCTCATCGAGGACGCCACCGCCACGCGCGACCTCGAGTGGGGCGGTCGGAAAGTTGCCGCCGCCGACGTGAAGGCCGCCTTCTTCGGCGTTCGCCTGGTCGGCGCGGAGGCCTGGGCCGCTGCCCTTTGACAGCGCGCCGCCCGTGGGCTAGGGTAGTCCCCATGGAACCGAGCGGCGTCCGCGACTTCTTCGACAGGCTCAACCGCGGCTACCTCGCGGTCCACCAGAAGAAGGAAGAGCTCTTCTGGTCGGTCTACATGGCGGTGAGCGACGACCACGGGGCTCTCGCGGAGGCCGAGAAGGAATTCAAGGCCTTCATATCCGACTCAGGCACTCTCGCCGCCGTGCGCGAGGGCATAGAGGCCCTCGAGGCTGCGGGCTTCGCCCCGGGCTTCTCCGCGAGCGACGGAGGCGAGCTTCTCGAGGGGATGAGGGGTTGGCGCTCCCTCTTCGAAGCCAACGTGATCGAGAGCCCCGAGGGCCGGGCCGCCATGGACAGGGTCATCGCCCTCGAGGCCGAGCTCTACGCGAAGCGAAGAGGGTATACGCTCCGCCACGTCGACGAGTCCGGCGCCGAGGTCGACGCCACCCTCGGCTCCCTCGCCACGAACATAGCCGCCAACCCGAGCGAGGAAGCGCGCGAGAGCAGCTTCCGGGCCCTGCGCGGCCTCGAAGCCTGGGTCCTCGACGAAGGCTTCCTCGAGATCGTGAAGGCGCGCAACGTTCTCGCCCGCAGCCTGGGCTATGCTGACTTCTTCGAGTACAAGGTCCGCAAGACCGAGGGCATGACGGTCGTCCGCCTCTTCGAGATCCTCGACGCCTTCGAGCGGACCACCGCCGCCGCGAACGCGCGTGGTTTGGCCGGCGTCGGGGCTTCCTTCGGCCAGGCATCGCTCGAGCCCTGGAACCTCCGCTACGTCGCCCAGGGGGACCTCCTGCGGGAGGCGGAGCCCTACTTCCCCTTCGAGCTCGCCCTCGAGCGCTGGGAGCGGAGCTTCCGCCGCATGGGCATCGGCTTCCGGGGCGCGACCCTGCAGCTCGACCTCCTGGAGCGCGAGGGCAAGTACCAGAACGGCTTCTGCCACGGCCCGCGCCCCGCCTTCTACGACGAAGGATCCTGGGTTCCCGCGCGCGTGAATTTCACCTCGGAGGGGCGGCCCGACCAAGTCGGCTCAGGCAAGCGCGCCCTCGACACCCTCTTCCACGAGGGCGGCCACGCCGCGCACTTCTCCAACGTCGCGAAGAACGCTCCCTGCTTCTCGCAGGAGTATCCGCCCAGCTCGATGGCCTTCGCGGAAACCCAGTCGATATTCTGCGAGAGCGTCCTGGGCGACGCGGATTGGCTCGTCCGCTACGCGCGGTCGAAGGCGGGCGAGACCATGCCCCACGAGCTCATCCGCAAGCGCATCGAGAACGACCAGCCCTTCAGGGCCTGGGGCGAGCGCATGCTCCTCGTGCCCTCCGCCTTCGAGCGCGCCCTCTATTCCTTGAGCGACGACGAGCTTAGGCCCGAGAAAGTCCTCGCCCTGGCCCGCGAGACCGAGGCGCGCATTCTGGGAGCCCCGAGCCCGAGGCCCGTCCTCGCGATACCGCATCTCCTCAATCAGGAGAGCGCCGCGAGCTACCACGGCTACCTCCTCGCCTCGATGGCCGTGTATCAGACCCGCGCCCGCCTCCAGGGCGAGTACGGCTACATCGCGGACAATCCCGCCGTCGGCAAGCTCCTCGCCCGGAAGTACTGGGAGCCCGGCAACTCGGTATCCCTGAACGAGGCCCTCAGGGGCATGACCGGCTCCGGCTTCTCGCCGCGCTACCTCGCTGAAGCCTGCAATGCGCGGGCGGAGGAAACCTGGGAAGTCGCCGAAGCATCCATCGTCGCTTCCCTGGAGCGCGAGTACCCCGAGGACTATCCCGCGAACCTCGACGCCGAGATCCGCATCGTCCACGGCGACGAGACTATAGCCGACAACGCCACCTCCGAGGCCAAGATGTGCGCCGACTTCGCCGCCTGGGTGCGCGCGAAATACGCGAGGCCGGGCGCTTGAAAGCTCGGCGCGCCGCCCGCGCGCTCGGCTTCTGCCTCCTCGCGGGCCTCCTTTTCTCCTGCGCGACCGCCAAGGGCTCCGCGGCGAAAACGGGCGAGACTTCGCGGCGCGCGGCCTATCCCCGCGCCCGCTTCGTCGTCCTCTGCGATCCCCACGTCTACGACCCCGCCGACTACAGTCCCACGCCAGCCCAGGCGGCCGCGATAAAGAACGGCTTCCTCTACGGCCGCAGCGCCGCGCTCTTCCGCGAGGCCCTGTCCGAGGCGATGGAGCTGCGCCCCGATTTCGTCCTCATCCCCGGCGACCTCACGAAGGATGGCGAGCTCGAAAGCCACGAGCGCGTGATCCGTGAGCTGTCCCGGCTCTCGGAGGCCGGCATACGCGCTTACGTCGTGCCGGGCAATCACGACGTCGAGAACCCGCGAGCGCAAACCTATGTCGGCGGGAAGGCCAGGGCTCTGCCGAGCCCGACGAGGGAGGATTTCGCCCGGCTCTACTCGGACTTCGGCTACGGAGGCGCTCTCTCGCGGGACCGGTATTCATTGAGCTATGTCGCGCAACTTCTTCCCGGTCTCAGGCTCCTCGCCCTCGATCCCTTCCGGCGCCCCTCCGTCCCGAACTTCGAAAACCCCGAACCGGCGAGCGCTATCGGCCGCGGGACTATGGCCTGGATACGAAAAGAGCTCGAGCGGGCCCGGCTGGACGGCGAGGAGGTGATCGTCATGAGCCATCTCTCCCTCGTCGAGCACTTCGAGGGACAGGCCAAGTTCTTCCCCTCGAGCCTCCCTCCCGAGCGCGAGGAGCTGGGCTCCCTCCTTTCGTCGCGGGGCGTCAGCCTCGCCTTCACCGGACACTTCCATATTCTGGACGTCGTGCGCGGGGACTTCCCCGGCGGTCGCGCTCTCTACGACGTCGCGACAGGCTCCCTCGCCTTCTATCCCATGCCCTACCGCGTCGTCGAGTTGGGCGAAGGCGGCGAGGGGGGCGGCACGCGAGCCTCGATCCGGAGCGTCCGCCTCGCCGAGACGAAGGCAGAGCTCGCGGGCGCGTCGGAGGATGCTCTCCGCGGAGAGCTCGAGGCATGGATGGCTTCCATCTTGGAGCAGAAGCTCCGGCGCGTCTTCGTGCCCCGCGCCGAGGCCGCTTCCATAGCTTCCAGTTTCGCCCGCGCCTATCTCGCCCTCGTCTCGGGCGACGAGAGCCCCGCCCCCGGCGACGATGCCTTTCCCGAAGGCGTTAAAAGCCTTACCGGCCGCCTCGCCGAAAAGCGCCTCGCGCCGCTCTTGAAGAGCCTCTGGCGCGACCTTCCGCCCGAGGACAACGACCTAGCCATCGATCTCGAGCGGCGCTAGAACCCCGGGAGGCGCCTCGAAGGCGCGAAAAGCTCAGGCTGACGTACACTCTCTTTTTTATATCCCATCTCGTGTTATTCTTTGAGCCATGGCCGCCGCACCGCGCTACGGGATCACCCCCTGGGGAGCCTGGTTCGCCGAGGCTCTCGAGGGCTTCGACGAATCCGGAAGGCTCTCGCGGGGAAAAAGTTACGCGAACACGGGAAGAGTCGTTTCGATCGAATTCGAGGGAAGGTCGGCGATCGCGAAGGTAAAGGGAAGATCGCGCCCCTGGTACAAGGTGCGGATCGACTTTCCTCCGCTCGGCGAAGCCGCCGTCAACAAGCTCTTCGCCCTCATCGAGGCGGAGCCGCTCCTTCTAGCGAGGATCGAGGCCGGGGAGCTGCCGTCGGAGCTGATCGACCGGCTGAAGGCGAGCCGCATCGAGCTGATACCTCGAGCTTGGTCGAGCATGAAGCGGAGCTGCGACTGCCCAGATTGGGGCGACCCCTGCAAGCACATGGCCGCGGTGCACTATCTCATCGCGCAGGAGGTCGACCGCGATCCGGGCCTTCTTTTCAGGCTCAGGGGCGTGGACCTCGCGGAACGCTTCAAGCGAAAGCCGCGCAAGGTTGCGTTGATCCCGCCCTTCGCCGTCGAGTTTCGCGAAGAGCCGGCTTCACGCGTCCCCGACTCAGCTCCATCGCTGCCTCGCATCGAGAGCTACCTCGGTTTCGTCACCTCGCTCATTCCTCAACGGCCACCCTTCGCTGAAGCCGACTTCGGCGCAGCCCTCGTCGAATTCTACCATCGCGCGACCGCCGAGAGCCCCGCTTCCAACGGCTCCGGCCCCTCGCTCGAAAGCCGATTCTCGGGCGCGAGTTTTGAGATCGAGACGGAAGGAACACCGAACGGCGAACCGTCGTCGCCGGCGATCGGCTCTCCCATGATCGTCGCGGTCGCCGAGTCGGGCGGCCTGACGCGAAGGCTGAAGGCGGCGGACCTCCTGGCCCTCTTCCTCGGCTTCGAGGACGAGCGCGGAACGCCGGGCTACCGCTTCCTTTTCCATCTCTCTCGCCTCATCCTCGCCGCCTGGCGCTCATCGGCCTTCGTGCCGGCGCCCATCCTGGACGGCGAGGGAAGGACGCTTCGAGTCGTTTGGACGCTCCTTCCCGCGGCCAAGGAACTCGGAGACGCCCTCGACGAGCTCGGACGCTACGATCCCGGCCTGCTCCGCGGCGGTCGTCATGGAAAGCGCGGCGGCACCATAGCGGGAAGATCGACGGCTCGCCTCATCGCTGCCTCGGCCCTGGGCGACTGGGTGCGGCGTTTGGGCTTCCGTCCCTCCGGCGAACGCCTTTCGGTCCGCGACCTCGTCGATCTCTTCTTCTCGGGCGCGACGCTCGACGCCTCGGGGCCGGGAGCGCGACTCCTGCCCCAGGCCATCGCCTCCTGGCTCTCGATATTCAACCTCGACTTCGGCGCCTCGGCCTACCGCTATCGTTTCGACGTCGCCGAGGCCCCGAATGGGGGGAACGCGTCCTCGTCCGCCGCGGAGCCGCGCTTCACCTTGGGACTCTCCGTGCTGCCCGCCGACGCCGCGGGCGTCAAAGCCCGAGGCGTGGCCCTCAAGGACGCCGCGAAAAGGTTAGGCGACTTCGAAACTCTCCGCGTCCCAACGGCCCTCTCGGCCTACGTACCGGAGATACGCCTCCTCGCCTCGGAGAAGAACATCCTCCTCGAAGAATCGCGCCTCGCGGCCTTCCTCGGCGAGGCCTCGTCGGTCCTAAGGCGGCTCGGCATCGAAATCGTCCTGCCGAAGGCCCTGAAAAGGGCCCTGACGCCCCGGCTCGTGCTCGACGTGAAGGCCTCGGGCTCGGGCTCGCTGAAGTCCTATCTCGACCTCGAGAGCGTCCTCAGTTACGATTGGCGCATCGCCGTCGGCGACCAGCTCCTCTCGCCGGCCGCCTTCGAGAAGCTCGTGCGGGGCAAGAAGGAGATCGTCCTCTTCCACGACGGCTTCCTGCGCCTCGATCCCGCGGAAGTCGCCAGGCTCCTCGAGCGCTCGCGCTCGAAGTGCCGCCCTTCCGCCCTCGACCTCGTCGCCGCTCGCTTGGCGGGGGACGCCGTCTTCTCGGCCGACGCGGAGGAGCTGGCCGCTTCCCTCTTCGCCGAGCGGGAGGAGACTCCGCCCGCGGGCCTCATGGCGAGCCTGAGGCCGTATCAGGAACGAGGCTACCGCTGGGCCATGTCCAACCTCCGCGCGGGCTTCGGCTGCGTTCTCGCCGACGACATGGGCCTCGG
>Ga0265330_10000980_pt1 | contig 17461 bp, 16 predicted proteins | sample 41919metaG_FD_202083 | JGI IMG/M metagenome (GOLD analysis project Ga0265330, IMG submission 202083) | Rhizosphere microbial communities from Carex aquatilis grown in University of Washington, Seatle, WA, United States - 4-19-19 metaG | ecosystem: Host-associated > Plants > Roots > Rhizosphere... | reverse complement strand
CGACTCCCGCGCCGATTTCAAGAAAGTAGTAGCTGCCGTCCACCTTCGAGCGAATTAGTTGCGCGTGCGTAATTCCGCGCACCATGCCGAACGACGGAGCCAGCGCGCGATTGATTGCGGCAAGCTCTCTGGCGTCACGGCTGTTGCGATCGACGGTGTGCATGGTGTGCACAGTACCCGCCTGAGCAATTTCGCCACTTTGCGTGCCGCTCTCGTGCACCACTGAAAACTTGACTTCGCAATCGCTGACAATGGAGTCGACGCGGAACGAATCGCCTTCCACTATCTGCTCAAGAATGTAATGACTCTGAGCGTCACCCAGATTGTCGAGAGTTCGCCATAGTTGCTCGGGATCGCCGATTCTCATGGCTGCCGACGCGCCCATGCGCGGGCGAAGCAACCATGGAGCGGGAACACGCGCCATGTAGTCACGCAGCTCGTCGTAATTCAGCACTCGGCAAAACCTGGGCACCTGGTATCCGAAGGCGCGGGCAATCACTCGTTGCGCGAGCTTGTCGCGATAACATCCGGCGGTGGTGGTTCCCATGCCAGGCACGCGCATGTGTTCACGAATCTGCGCAGCCGTCTCCAGGAATTCTCCGTTGAGGGCAACCACGCGATCAAAGCGGCGGCTCCGCGCCACCCATGACACAGTGTTCAGAATCTGCTCGCGATTGAGTCCCGCCGGCATGGTGGCCAGTTCTTCGAGACTCTCGCGCGGCCAAGCGGCATCGCGATGCTGATCGAGAGTGAGCAGCGTGACTCTGACACCCATTTCTGCGCATTGACGCAGAAAGTCGTGGCCCGTTTCATAACTTGCCAGACAAAGAAACCGCTCAAACCCGTCCACGATCGGTCCTCATTTTGAAATTGTTTGTGCTGCCGGTCTTGGGCAGCTGCCTTGGAATCTGGTGAAAAGAGTGCAACGTGGGTCCTGAATTAGGATAGTTCTACCACAGCGGATGCAGTGGGATCGGAGTTCCACCTTCCGTTCCATTTGACGTTGTGCTGGATTTTCAGGTTATCCGGACTTATTGATGCTTTCAGCAAAAACGATCGCCGAGTTACATGACCGGCTAACGGAACTCTGGCACCGGTCGCCCACTGATGCGGATGAGAGTGTTGCGCCTGCCGATGCGTTCCTGCAGGTAGTGGCACGGCAACATCGCGCCAATTTTGATTTGTGGCATATTGAAGATGAAGCGCGGGCACCCGGAGCGACGGACGCGGACCTTGCCCAGGTAAAGCGAGACATCGATAGCACCAACCAATTGCGCAACGATCTGGCCGAAGATCTGGATAGTGCGCTGCTGCACTGGCTGGAGCCGCAGCAACTACCCAACGTGAGTGCGCCGCTTAACTCCGAATCGCCGGGGTTGATGATTGACCGGCTCTCAATTCTGGCCCTGAAGATTTACCATACACGCGAGGAAGCTGAGCGGTCCAACGCGGCGCCGGGACACTCTGAGCGCAATCTCGAACGGCTTGCGATTTTGGAAACACAGCGCGGTGACCTTGCAGCCTGCCTTGAAGATATATGGCGCGAGACGGTTGACGGCACACGGCAGTTCAAGCTCTATCGCCAAATGAAGATGTACAACGACCCATCCCTTAACCCGGCTGTCTATCGCAAGCTGGCCGGCCACAGTTCGGAATCGAGCCGTTAAAATCCCCGCGCATGACCACCCATTGACGTCTTACGGGGTTATGCGTATAAAGAGGGCCTGAGTATCGTTATTCTCCGCAGGTCGTATGGGAGAGGACGAAGTTGATCCTCCACCGGCTTTCGGGGAGACGCCTTTTGGCAAAATCATGATGCAAGATGCGAAGACCGCGGCCAATAGCCGCAAAAAACCTGCACCGGCGGCCGCTAAACCAGACGGTCAATCGAGCGCGGCATTCCAGCACTACCAGGCTGCCGTGCAACTACTCCAGCAGGGCAAGTACGATCGCGCCCTGGCTGCGTTTGAAAAGCTGCGGCCCAACGCTCCTATCGAAATCAAGGAGCGCTGCAGGGTCTACATCGTTACATGCCAGCGGCAGTTGGAAAAGCCGAGTCTCAGTTTTGCGACGCCCGAAGAGCATTTCGATTTCGCTGTCGCGCAATTGAACAACGGCTACTACGAAGACGCGCGCGACCACTTCAACAACATCCTGGCCCAGGTTCCCGAGGCCGACTATGCGTTCTACGGTCTTGCGTTGTTGAATGCAGTCACCGGTCAATCGCAGGAATGTCTTAACAACCTGGCGCGCGCCATCGAGTTGAATCCGAAGAACCGTTTGCAAGCCAGAGTCGACAACGACTTTCAAAGCATGGTCGACGACCCTCGATTTACAGAATTGCTGTATCCTGAAATCCCGTAAATGTCTTGACTCCCTCACCCAATGTAAACGGCAAACTAGCTCCAGCACAGTCTGGTGACGTCGATGTTCTCGCCTCAATCCAACCCATCAGGGTGGTTGCGATTGGCGGCGGTACCGGACTTTCTACGCTTTTGCGCGGCCTGCGCCGACATGTCATTGCGCCCGGCCAAACTGGAGCAGCCGGCGGTTCCATTGCCGATCTGGCTGCGGTAGTCACGGTTACCGACGACGGCGGTTCTTCAGGACGTTTGCGCACCGGCTTCAACATGCTTCCGCCCGGAGACCTGCGCAACTGCATGGTTGCTCTAAGCGAAGAGGAAGCGCTGCTGGTGCGGCTTTTCAATCATCGCTTTGTGGGCGGCGAAGCTCTTAAAGGGCATAACTTCGGAAACCTGTTCCTTGCCGCGCTCACTGAAATTACCGGGGACTTCGCGCTCGCGGTTCAGCTGGCATCCAAAATTCTTGCCACGCGCGGCCGCATTTATCCTGCAACCACGGCGAATACAACGCTGGTCGCGGAGATGGAAGACGGATCGTTTGTACGCGGCGAAACCAACATTACCGCCAGCAAACAGCACATCGTGGAGTTGACTCTGGATCCTCCGGGACCTGCGCCGCTGCCGGAAACAACAGTAGCAATCCAGAAAGCGGACTTGATCACGGTTGGCCCGGGCTCACTGTACACTTCGCTGATCACGAATCTTCTTGTTGAGGGAATTCCCGCGGCACTTGCTGACGCGCGCGGATTGCGCGTATTTGTGTGCAATCTGATGACGCAAGCAAATGAAAGCCTGGGCCTAACGGCGGCAGAGCACATTGAAAAAATTTACGACCACACGCGCGCGCCTATCTTCGATTGCGCACTTGTGAATACCGCCCCATTTTCGCAGGAGACGCTGGCTCGCTACAAAGCCGAAGGCGCTGCGCCGATTGTTGCTGATGTGGAGCGCATTCAGGCCCTGGGCGTTCGCTGCATCACCGGAGACTTTGCCAGCGAAGAGAACGTGGTGCGCCACGCAACCGACCGAGTGGCTGAGGCTCTGCTTTCGCTGCGACGTGCAGACGTCCCGCAACCCGCGTAGAAGAATTTGCTTTTCTCCTGAGCTGCATTTGCCTTAAAGTTGTTCGTACGCGAAACGGTTCGTACGCAATCTTCAACTCAACAAATCTGCCACCGATTCAAGGAGATATTATGCGCAAGACTCCGGTGTTGTTCACGCTGACGTGCCTTGTAGTATTCGCCGCCATTGCATGGGCGCAATCAAACCAGAAGCCGGGCCTTTGGGAAATGACCAGCACCATGACCTGGCAGAAGTCGCCCATGCCTCCGGGAATGACGATGCCCGCGGGTGGCAATTCCCCCTTTGGCGGCGGCGCACACACGACGCAGGTTTGCCTTACCAAGGAATTAATCGACAAATACGGCACTCCGCCCCCACAGAGCCGCAACAATCAATGCCAGATGAGCAATATTGTGAAGAAGGCGAGCGGCATGTCGGCGGACTGGGTGTGCAGCGGCATGATGGCCGGTAAAGGCACGGTTGAAGCAACGTGGACCGATCCCGATCACTCAACCAGCAAGGTGCACTTTATGGGCAGCATGCAGATGGGCCCCAATGCAACGCCGGTTGAATACACCATCGAGTCGACCTCCGTTTTCAAAGGCACAGACTGCGGTAGCGTGAAGCCGATTACGGTGCCGAAAGAATAATTCCGCGCAATCGATGCTGCGACGGCGTCGTTGCAGCATTATGTTTCCACAGTGCGCTTCAATTGTCCGCAGGCCGCGAAGATATCTCGTCCTCGCGGCTTTCGCACGTAAGCAGGAATGCCTTCCGCCGCAAGCACGGCGCGAAACTCTTCTACTCGGCCAGACGCGGGCATTGTGTATTCGATGCCCGGCCCTGGGTTCCACGCAATCAGATTTACTTTGACGGGCAGTTTAGTGCGCCGCGCCAGGCGCGCCACTTCCGCCGCGTGTTCGGGCCTATCCGTCACATCGCCCAGCAAAACATATTCAAACGTGATGCGTTCGCGCGAACGAAGTTTTATTTTGCGCACCGCATCTAAAACTGCTTCAATCGGCCATTTGCGATTGATGGGCATGACTTCCGCGCGCACTTCATCGTTCGGTGCGTTCAGGCTGATGGCCAGTTTGGGTCGCACTTCGGCGGGCTCACCTGCAAAGCGCTCGATGCCCGGCACAATGCCGGAGGTCGATACAGTCATGCGCTGCGGACTCAAGCCGACTTCTTCGACAAGCAAACGAACCGCAGCCATGAAGTTGTCGTAATTCAGAAACGGCTCGCCCATGCCCATGAACACGATATTCAGTCGATCGCGTCCAATCTCGACTCCATGCCGCGCCAGCACCGCCACCACCTGACCTGCAATTTCGCCGGCGCTCAAATTCCGCTGAAATCCGAGTTTCGCTGTGAGGCAAAACTGGCAATTGACGGCGCAACCCACTTGGCTTGAAACGCAGATCGTCGCTCGGCTGCGCGAGGCGGTCAGGCTCATTTGCTCAGTCTCGCTGGTTGCGACATCGCTCAGGCTGCCGTCACCAGCTTCACCCCCGTCGCCCTCGGGCATCCAAACCGCCTCAACCGTCTCGCCTGCGCCGCCGCTTCCCTGCACCAGGTAGCGCTCAGTACCGTCGGCTGACCGAAAAATCTGGGCAATAGAAGGGCGGCCTATCTCCCAGCCGGCGGCATTCAGCTTTTCGCGCAGCTGCTTTGAGAACGTGGTGATGTCGCTGAGGCTGGTAACCCGCTGGCGATAAAGCGCTTCAACCAGCTGACGGCCCCGCCACGCCGGTTCACCCATTTCCACCATCACGGCTGCAAGAGAAGCTGCATCTAAGCCGAAGAGCGGTCTTAGGCTTCCCTGATCGGGAACGTTGGGCTCGGCATCGATCTGCACTAGATGAATAGGTTTGCTGGTCACCGCATCCCCAGTATTTCATCTCTGAAGGCAGCCCGAACCTCAGCGGTCAAATCCTTTGAATTCTTACTCACCGGGCCCTGAATGTGCCATTCGAATCCGAGTGACCTAAATCGAGACAAACTTGATGACGATGACCGAGAGAAACCTTCGCCGTACCGTACTCCCCAACGGACTGATTGTTTTGACCGAGCGCATGGACCATTTGCGTTCCGTAGCCATGGGGGTTTGGACTAAATCGGGTTCGCGCTGCGAACCTGCTGAGACAAATGGCATTTCACACTTTGTAGAGCACATGCTCTTCAAGGGCACTAAATCCCGTTCGGCCCAGCTGATTGCTCGCGAGATGGACGCAATCGGCGGCAACCTGGACGCCTTTACGGGCAAGGAGACAATCTGCTTCAACGTGAAGTCGCTTTCAGACCACGTGCCGATTGCTCTCGACATACTTGCCGACCTGATGTTGAACCCGGTATTTGCTCCGCCGGATATTGAGCGCGAACGCGGCGTCATCCTTGAAGAGATCAAGATCGACGAAGACAATCCCGACGTGCTGGTGCAGGAACTGTTTACGCAGAGTTTCTGGAAAGGGCACCCGCTGGGATGGCCCATCCTTGGCACAACGGAGACTGTCGGCCGGCTTGCGCAGGAACAACTGTTCGACTACCACGGCGGCCGCTTTCACGCCGGCAACATGGTTTTCTCGGCGGCTGGCTTGCTTGACCACGACAAGTTTGTTGAGGCAGTTGCCGAAAAATTCTCGCCGCTATCGCTCGGCGAGCCGCTCACTGAACTTTCAGCGCCGGAGCCCAGCGCGCGCATTGTCATGCGCATCAAGAAGTCGCTCGAGCAGGTGCAGATCTGCATGGGCGTGCCTGCGCCGCCCATTACCGATGAAAGTCGCTACGCTGCACTGCTGTTGAATACTGTGTTGGGCGGAGGCATGAGTTCAAGGCTCTTCCAGACCATTCGCGAAGAGCGCGGAATGGTCTACTCCATCTACAGCGACCTGAGCCCTTACCGCGATACCGGCACGCTTTGTGTTTACGCCGGAACGTCTGCGAACAAAGCTCTTGAAGTGGTGAACCTGGTGCTGGCCGAGTTTCGCAAATTGAAAGAAACTCCACTTGGGGAAGAGGAACTGAAGCGCGCCAAGGATCAGCTGAAGGGCAACCTGCTGCTTGGACTTGAGAGCTCGAGCTCACGCATGGCCAACTTGGCGCGACAGGAAATGTACTTCCACAAGTTCTTCTCAGTGGACGAGCTGATTACCCGCATTGACGAAGTGGACGCAGCCAAGGTGCAAGCCATGGCGCAGCGCCTGTTCGATCCAGAACGCATTGCGGTAACTCTGCTGGGGCGCCTCAGCGGCGTAAAGCTAACGCACGGGCAGTTGGTCTGCTGAAGAGAGCAGTTTTCAGTGAACAGAAGTCGGTCGAGCAGCGATGCTACTGCCGACTGTTCACTGTCCTCTGTTCCCTGCCTTTATGAGCGTTACATTTCCTTTTCGCGTCTATACGTTGTAGCATTTTGTTCGTAAGGGCCGGGAGCTTCCGGCCTGCTCTGCGAGGCACTGGAAATCCATGAGAAGCAAGTTCAAGCTCCCGATCGGCCGTTCCGGCTCGAATTCGTCTGCCCCTGTCCAAAACAATCGGCGTCCTGACGGCTTTACGTTGATGGAACTGCTGATCGTGATTGCCATCATTCTGATCCTCATGTTGATGGCCATTCCCACCATTGGCAGCTTGACGAAAAAAGGCAATGAGACTTCGGCCATCAACTCCGTTCAGACCATCACCAAGGCCGAGATTCAGTACCAGTCGAGCTATCCGGCCAATGGCTATGCCTGCACTTTGCCTGCCTTGGGCGGCGATCCCAATTCTGGTCCTCCCAGCCCGAACGGGGCGCAGATTTTGCAGGGGGATTTGATTTCGGGATACAAATCCGGGTATATCTTCGCCATCACCTGCAAGGATAAGGTGACGATCAACGGCACTGACCGCTCCAACGGGTACACCATTACGGCTGTGCCGCAGACGATTGGAAAGTCCGGCGACCGGGGCTTCTGCAGCGATCAATTCGGCGGCGTCAAGTACGATCCGGCGGGCGGAACTGCCTGCACACAGAACCTGCAATGAAGTTTGCCCATGGCATCAGGCGCGGCTGCATAATTGTGGCCGCCGCGCTGCTTTCTGTCTCGATTGGCGCGCAGCAAAACGCGCCTACTGCGCACGACATCGCGGCACGCGTCGACCGCCACTACAATCAGCTGCATTCACTCAAGGCCGGGTTCAGCGAGACTTACCAGGGCATGGGCATGAAGCGCACCGAGAGCGGTACTCTGCTGATGATGAAGCCGGGGCGCATGAAGTGGGACTACAGTTCTCCTCCCGGCAAAATCTTCCTGCTGGATGGGAAATACGCGTGGTTCTACACCGCCGGCGATGCACGCGTGCAGCGCATTCCCTCAAAAAGACTCGATGATCTGCGTTCTCCGCTGCGCTTTTTGCTGGGGCATACCGAGCTTGAAAAAGAAATGGGCAACCTGACTATGACGGCAGGACCAAACGGCAGCTACACGCTCACCGGCCAGCCCAAAGGCCAGGAAGACCGCGTGCGCCGGCTCGCGCTTACGGTTACCGCAGACGGAGTGATGACGGCCATCGACGTGGAAGAGACCGGCGGCGCGCTCACGCACTTTACTTTCAGCGACGAGCAATCCAACGTGGCCATTCCTCCGGCAACATTCCAGTTCACCCCACCGCCGGGTGTGCCCGTGGTCGATGCGCTGCCTCCGGCTGAGCGGTAGCGCTCTTCAGACCTCCAATCCCAAACAATGCCTTGTGCGGTCCCGCACATCCAAGACTGCGGCTCCAGATGTGTAGTTATATGCACACCTGTAGCTGGGAAATCCCGGTACACGGATTGGAGACCTATGAACGATCTGGCGGAGTCTGTTGCGCAGGCTTTTATCAGGGCCATTAACCGGCAGGACGCGGACGCACTGGCTGAATTGATGACCGAGCAGCACCGTTTCATCGACGGTATGGGCACGGCCTTCGAGGGGCGCGAGATGCTGCGCCGCGGCTGGACCAAGTACTTTCAAATGGTGCCTGACTACACCGTGGCCGTGGACGAGACGTTCTGCGACGGCCCTGTGGTCGCGATGCTCGGAACAGCGCAAGGAACCTACGCTCCCCACGGCGAAGTAAAGCCGGAAAACCACTGGACCACGCCCACAGCATTTCGCGCCTTCATCCAGGACGGCAAAGTGGCGGAGTGGCGTGTGTATTGCGACAACGAGCCAATGCGGCAGCGGATGGCAAAGAGCGTTTGAGCTTTCAGATCCTAGCTTCTAGCTTCTGGCTTCTGGCTTCCCGACGAAGAACTCACGTGATGTCGAGATCCAAATTTCTGCATATTCTTGTTTCAGCACTCTTGATTGTCTCCATGCCTTTGACCACTGGGGCCCAGCAGGTTTCCGGGCTTTCCAGGCAGGCAGCTGGAATCAAACGCATAGCAGATACCCTGAGCCCCTGGTCTCGAATCAGCAAACGATGTGCTAACTTGTTGATTCGTTTAGGTTGGTAGTGCGTCTAGTTGGACCTAAATGCACGGTTTTCGGCAGCAATTGGATCCAAGTTGGACCCAAGTTTTGGCATGCGATAGATTGTCAATGCCAAGTAAGGGCTCTCTAACGCTCCGGCGTTTCTCGGTCCTGATGCAGAGACAACGCCAGGACCACTCCCGCCTCCTCCTGGTGGGTCAGTTCATGAGACGGGGATTCCGCAATATTTGACCCGAATGGGGTGCAACGAAGCCTTCCAAGAATTGAGCAAAACAGGACAGACAAGAGTCTTGAGTCAAGACGATTGTGGATGAGGCTTGAGCTTGGTTGGGCTCAAGCGCGGAGAAGTCTGTCCCCAAAGTTGCGACTGCCCCAAGAAGCGACTAGGGACTGCGTTGTGGGCCAGGCTGCGCGGAAAGCTCTGCCCAATGACGTTGTGATTGAGATGAAAGACCCTCAATGCAAGAGCCTGCCCATGACCTGGTGATTGAGACTTCAAATTGGTCACTGGTATCGGTGACGCGACCGGCAAATCGTTCGTGGGAGGAGATATGAAAGGCTTACTCGTAATGGTTTCGTTGCTTGCCATATGGCCGTGGTCTGCTTCTAAGGAATACCCCATGAAAGCTAGCAGCAGCGTTCCGGCAGCGGCCGGGATTGTAAAAGTCCAGAGAGATAAAGACAACGGCAACACGAAGCTGGATATTAGAGTGTGGCATCTTGCCAATCCGTCGAGGCTGACGCCGCCTGCGAATGCCTATATCGTTTGGGTTCGCCCACGCAACGGAGCCGCAGTGAGAGGGGGCGCTATCCAGGTCGATAAGGACCAGAAGGGCGAAGTGAAGTTGGTCACTGTGGAAAAAGACTTCGAGGTATTCATTACCGCTGAGCAAACCACCGCTCAGCAAAGCGGAAGCGCAGATGTGCCATCGGACTTTCAGGTCTTGCGTGCAGACGTGACCATAAACTGAAGCGCTGCTCTTTCCGCAGGAGCACGGTAAAGGGTCGTCCGGTTCACTTTGAGCAGATCGGCGACATTCTGCCTGTTCCCACGCCCACGGAATTGACGAGCGAACGCCGATGTCTCTCACGCAAACTTCGTTGATGGCCTCTCCTTCGAGACCAGATTGCCATAGGTTGGTAGTGCGTCTTGTTGGACCTAAACGCATGGTTTTCGGCAGTAATTAGACCCAAGTTTTTGTCTAAGCGTTTAGTTGTTTCCGGATTGCCGACGTCCATGTAAGTCCGTGTCAAGGGAAAAGCACACGATTTCTGGGCGCGCTTGTGAGAGCGCGCTACGCGATGTGATCAGAACGAATCCATACGCAGTAGTTGCCTCTCGGCTGATGGTCCCCGCTCTCGCAGAACCAGACATCCATTTACTGTCTAAGGCTCCAGGGAGCCCGCACAGAAGATTGAGTTTGTGTTCGCTGCCAGTCCCGAAACAATTCGGAGAGAGCCTCTGGAGTGATCTCCATCGCTCAGTCGGCTATAGGCGGGACCTGGCAGCCTGCGCATCGAAGAATCCTGATGTTTTTGTTCTTCCTTAGTTGGGAAGGTTTTTCACGCTGCCGCCGTACATTTGAAGTTCTCGGCAGGCACGAAGTCCTGTTTTCTGCGCTCGACGGCGAGCATGTAGCTGACCATCTTCCTGGCTACGGCAAGCGTGGCGCGGTTGGGATTTCCTTTTTGCAGTTCTCTCTCGCGAACCATCGCCAGCTCGTGGCACTCCCTTGGAGCAAGCTTCGCGGCTTCGATCAACACTCGCTGGATATGCTTATTGCGTTGCTTGGAAAGCGGCATGCGCATCACCTTGTCGGCTGAACTCCGCTCCTCTCCGCACAGTCCGCAATAGCTGATGGCCTGCTTGATCGATCGAAAGCGGGTGAAGTCGCCGATCTCCAGAGCCCAGGTCAGCGCAGTGATCGGCCCTACTCCGGGAACCGTTCGTAACCGTCGCAGCCTCTCCTGCAAAAGCGGATCACGTTCCAGCCAGCTGACCAGTGCATAGTCCAGTCTCTGCACGCGAACGATGTGTTCGCGGCTAATCTTCAGCAGTGGCCGGATACTCTCGTTGACCTCTTCGTTGGTCGACATCAGATCCGCGAAGTAGCCCACGTTGTGCAGCCGGCTCTTGTTGTAACTGACCCCGGTTTCCAGCAGAAGCCCCGATACCCGGTTCTTCATCTGCACCATCTGCTTGACCAGCAGGCTTCGGTAGCGCAACGTGCGGCGCCGGTCCCGGATCGCGGTCGAGGCCATATGGCACTCCGGAAGGAAATCACAGCGCAGGCAGTCGGCAATCTTGGCAGCATCAATCTTGTCGTTCTTCTTCTTCGCCGCCGCGATCGCACGCAACATAAGCGGATGTGCCACCTTGATCTTTTCCGCATGCGGAAGCAGGTGATCGTAAATCCACCCGGTGAAGATCGTTGCTTCCATCGCCATCATCCGAGGTTGAGGAACGGTCTTGATCCACGCATCTAACTCGCACCGGGTTGAGCCGATCTTGCCTTCCTGGTGCACATGACCAGCTGCATCCTTCACGCAATAGCTGATCGTCCTCTTGTGAACGTCAAGTCCGATGTAATACATATGGTCTCGAGGAGCCTCCGTGGTTGTTCTCTGAATCAGCGTCGCCGCTGAGTTCAGCTTATGAAACACCGCGTGCTCCTCACTGACTTAACATTCAAACAATACAACCCGAACTCGGCTTATTCTAGAGATTCGATTCATTAGATGCCGATGAAGATCATCCAAAGCCGGAAATTCGACGCGAATCATCTGACTGCTCGCGATGTCCTGATTATTGTGCCACTGGTGCTTGGGCTATTTGTTTCGGTGATTGTCTTCGCATTCCTCGTAGGCGATGACACATATATCAGGTGGGGCGGGTTGGCTGTCGATACGGCAATTCTCTTTGCATACTTCATCTACGTAAGTCGTCAGCACCTTAGAACCCGGAGATTCTGGATTCTAACGGCGTGCCTCATGTTCTTTCATGTGGCCGGATGGATCGTGTTTCTGATGCGCGTTGGAGAGTGGAGGCTCACTTGGTTTACTGCGATGATCCTGGAATTGCCCGCCTTCATTCACTTGAGAAATCGCCCTAATTTTGTAGAGCCTGAGTGACCAGCAAACCGAAAATTACCAACGAGTAATTGGGCGGCTTCCTGTCGCAAACGAAAACGCCCGGATCTCAAATCGAGATCCGGGCGCTTCTTTCTCTCGCTGACCGTTACTGCGGCTTGGCCGGGTGGCTTGGCTGTGCCGCTTGCTGCTGCTCGCGTTGCTGGCTGCCGACATCGATAGCCTCAGTCATCGCCAGCGGCAACTGCTGTTGCTGCGGTTTGATTGACTCGTAGGCACGCACGATGCGCTGCACCAGTGCGTGACGTACAACATCGCCGTCTTCAAAGTGGCAGAATTGAATACCCTCAACGCCATCGAGAACGTTGATCGCATCCAGCAGGCCCGACTTGCGCGGGTTGGGCAAATCGATCTGCGTAATGTCGCCGGTGATGACGGCCTTTGAGTTGTTGCCCAGGCGCGTAAGGAACATCTTCATCTGTTCGACAGTCGTGTTCTGCGCTTCATCCATGATGATGAATGCGTCGTTGAGAGTGCGGCCGCGCATGAAGGCCAGCGGTGCAACCTCAATCACGTTCTTCTCGAGCATCTTGTCCACGCGCTCCGGCTCCATAAGATCGTAGAGCGCGTCATACAGCGGCCGCAGATAAGGATCGACCTTCTCCTGCAGCGAACCGGGCAAAAAGCCCAGCCGCTCGCCCGCTTCAACCGCCGGACGCACCAGGATAATGCGGCTTACTTTTTTGGCGTTGATAGCGGCCACGGCCATGGCTACCGCAAGATAAGTTTTGCCGGTGCCTGCCGGGCCCACGCCGAAGACCATATCGTTCTTCTCAATCGCTTCAACGTATTTGCGCTGATTGATTGAACGGGGCTGCACAGTGCGTTTGATTCCAGCCGACCGCTGTTTGCCGCTGTCAGCCAGCGCGCGAAGCGTGGTAGCCGGATCGGCGACCACCAGCCGCAGCATTCCGTTTAATTCTCCATTGTGCGGATTGACGCCCTGTCGACGCAGCGCTTCAAAGTCTTGAAAGATCCGCTGGACCTTCGTCACTCCCTCTTCCGGACCTTCCACGTGAACGGCATCCGAACGCAAATCGATACGAACACCGAGTGAATCTTCCATCAGTCTGAGGTTTTCATCGCGAGTCCCAAACAAGGGCTCCAGGTTGGGCGTGATCTCCAGAGCGATCTTCAAAATGGTCGATAGCCTCCAGGTAGGCGATTTAAGGGTGAAATAAGCCGGGCGGAGCCCTTGTCGGACCCGCCCGAAGAGTTTTTGTAGAAATTTTCGGCAGTTAACTCGCTAGTCGCAGGTGGATGAGAGGAGAGTGACGTGGCAACAGCGTTCAGCAGGTTTGCGGGAGCACATGACGGCCTAGAGCCGAAGCTCTTGACTGCCCTGAGGCACCGCGGGTTGGCGTAGGCGACCAAATCCTTTATCTGGGCTTGAGAGTAGCGCGAGCCGGTCAATGCGTCAATCGGCGCGTCAATAATTCCGTCAAGAGCCTGATCCTTGATAGATACCTCCTCCGGTATTTACCAGCCCCGAACCCGCTGCTGACGCTGATCTTGCTCTGGCCTCTGCCTGCTCTTCCCCGCGTTAACCGCTAACAGCATCTCCCACGAAAGTACCGTCTAGTCTCACTGCTGCTGCGCCATTCCGGTCCTTCCTGCCTGATTATTTGATGCATCTTCCGAGTGGAAATACGCACCCCTATGCGGTACAGTGGACGGCGATGGATCCTGACAATTCTCAAAGTCTTGAAGCGCAGGTGGTTGAACTGCGCCAGCGCGTTCATCAGCTCGAGCAGGTGCTGCTCAACCGAGGAATACTGGAGCCGCAGTCCCCAGTGCAGCCTGCTCCGAAGCCAACGGTATCAGAGCCGTTTCCTCCGCCTCCGCCCGCGCCGGAGCAGGCTTATACTCCGGCGCCGTTGCCTCAACTGGATGCAGCCCGGCTTTTTGTAAGCCAGTACCACCCACACCAGGCCGATTCCCCCGACACGCGTTCCCTCGAAAGCCGCATAGGCTCGCAGTGGTTCAATCGCGTAGGCATCCTCGCCGTGCTCATCGGCATGGCATGGTTTCTTAAATTCGCCATCGATAACCACTGGATTGGCCCACTCGGCCGCGTGCTTATCGGGCTGATCGTCGGCGCAGGACTCGTCGCCTGGTCAGAGCGCTTTCGCAACCACGGCTACGCGGTCTTCTCTTATTCGCTTAAGGCCATCGGCAGCGGCGTGCTGTACCTGTCGCTCTGGGCGGCATTTTCGCTCTACCAGTTAGTGCCTGCCAGTGTTGCGTTTGCGGCCATGGTCATAGTTACAGCTTTTAACGGATTCATGGCGTGGATGCAGGATGCGGAACTGCTTGCCCTGTACGCGATTGTCGGCGGCGTCAGTACGCCGCTGCTGCTCTCCACCGGCGAAAACCACGAAGCCGCACTCTTCACATATCTACTCGTAATCGACATCGCTGTTCTCATCCTGCTTGCCCTGCGACCATGGTCGCGCCTGTTGTTCATGGCTTTCCTGGGATCGTCGCTTTTCTACATCGCGTGGTCGTTTGGCTACTACACAAATGCGCAGGCATTGCGTACGGCATTCTTCCTCGCCTGCTTCTTCCTCGTTTTTGCCTTTGCGCCGCGACTGGTTCAGCGAAAACTCGACGACGAATCTCGCATCGCCGGGTGGGACAACCTGGCGCTCGTAGTTCTGCCGCTCGCCAATGCGGCCTGGGGCTTCCTCGGTTTCTACGCCATACTCGACCGCCCCGGCACTGAATGGGCGCAGGCCTGGCTCGCCGTAGCGTTCGCTGCGTTTTATTTGCTGCTGCTTCGCCTGCCAGAAAATGGAAGGCTCAAGTCGAGCCCTGCGGTTCTATCCGGTTTGCATCTGGCCATCGCTGTTGTGTTTCTTACCATCGCCATTCCGCTTAAAGCGCATGGCCGCTGGATCACCACCGGGTGGCTTGTCGAGGGTGCGGCGCTGTTGTGGTTGGCCAGCCGCAACCAATCTCGCCTGCTCCGCGTTCTCGCGGTGTTGTGTCTCGCTCTCGGGCTTTGCGCGCTCGTCACCATTAATCCAAGCGCCTCGCTCACTCCAGTCTTCAATCAGCGCTTCGCAACGTACCTTGTTGCCATCGCCGTGTGCGCATTTACGGCATGGATTGCGGCGAATGCCAAAGCCGATCTCGAGACTGCAGACTTTCCCTGGACTTCATTGGCGGCCACTGCGGCCCTGGCCGTGAACGCGCTCATCCTGATGGCCATCGGTCTTGAGATACACAGTTACTGGTGGAACTTGCGCTGGACCAGCGGACACGACTTCGAGCAGTACAGAATGCACGCGCAGTTTACGTACTCGGCGTGGTTCATGTTGTTCGGCGCCATCCTACTTACCGCCGGTTTCTGGCGGCGCTCGTCGTTCCTGCGTTGGCAGGCGCTAGTGCTGCTGGCCTTAGCCATTGGCAAGGTCTTTCTAGTCGACGTAAGCGAACTCAGCCAGGGATACCGCATCCTCAGCTTTCTCGGACTTGGCGCGTTGCTGCTGGGCGTGAGCTTTGTGTATCAACGCGACTGGCTCAACCTGCGCGGCCACGACCAGAGAAATGAATCGGTCGAGCACGATGGGCGGTCCTCATGAAGCTCGTCTCCGCCGCATTGCTGCTGGCGTTTGTTGCCGCGCCCGAGGTGCGCTACTTCCGCTATGAGCGGCCTGTCCAGGTGCAGGCACAGCAGGCGGGACAGGCCTGTTTCGTCATCGATCCCGAAGTGTTTGCGCACGCCGCGCCACATCTCGCCGACCTGCGCCTCTACGGCAATAGCTCAGAAATCCCGTACACAATTCGTGTTGCCTCGGCGGTCGCAGGCAGTGAAAAAATCATCCCGCTGTTAAACACCGGCATACGCGACGGCCAGACTGTCTTCGATGCGGAGTTGCAGAATACTCACTACAGCGATCTGCAACTCACCATCAATGCGCAGAACTTCATTGCTACCGTCACCGTCACCGGCAGCAACATGGGATTCGGCAACCACCAGACCAAGCTCGGTGACTTCACCATCTTCGATCTCAGCCGCCAGCGGCTGGGACGCAGCACTGTTCTCCATCTGCCTGAGTCGAATTTTCCTTACCTGCACTTTCGCATCACAGGCCCTTTGCGGCCTGAAGATGTCACCGGCCTTTCCGCAGGCAGCACACTTGCTACTCAGCCCCGCTACCGCAGCGTCGCCGAAACGTCGCAGGCCACGCAGAAGGATCATTCGACCATCTTCACCTTCGATGTTCCCGCCAACGTCCCCGTTGATCGCGTCGTCTTCTCGCCGGGCGCAATGCCGGCAGCATTCAGCAGAGAAGTAACCATCAGCGCAGAAGCCATTCAACCTAAGCGCGCGAACGATCAGCAGCAACCGCCCTTCGCCATCACCACTGCCGGAAACCTTCTTCGCATCCACCAGGTTCAAGACGGCAAGCATCTCGATGAAGAGCGGCTGACAGCCCAAGCTCCCCGCGAGTTGTTCGACACGCCATCCCGCTGGACCATCGCCATTGCCAACGGAGACGATCCGCCGCTATCGCTCCAGTCCGTGCGCCTTGAGATGCTTGAACGCACACTATGTTTTGAAGCCGCCGCCAACACCGCCTACACGCTTCGTTACGGCGATCCCGCCCTTTCCACCCCGCAATACGACTACGCACGGCTGTTCTCGCCGCAGGTAAACGCTCTGAAGGCCACGGCCGGCCCGGAGCGGCTCAACCCCGGCTGGCAGCCTCGCCCAGACGAACGGCCGTTCACGGAAAAACATCCGATCCTGCTCTGGGTAACCCTGATTGGCGTGATTGCGCTGCTGGCAAGCATCGCCTACAGGTCGCAAAAGCAAACGCCGAGAGCAACTTAGCGCTGAAAACGCAGCCAGATAGGGCAAGGCCAGCGGAATCAGCAAGGTGGCTACAGGCGCATTGACCGCGCGCCCCGATTCCCGTAAACTAAAAGTCTGCGAAGGATGCGGCCCGAGTTGCAGTCCTGACCGCATCATTTCTCCCTGACAATCAGGGCCCACACGAAGGAAGAGTAATGGCAAACCATGTATCGTCGCTGAAGCGCGCTCGCCAGACAGTAACCCGCACTGAAGTCAATCGCTCCAACCGCAGCCGCGTGCGCACCAGCCTGCGCGCCCTCCGCGAGGCGTTGACCAAGGGCGATGCGAAGGCAGCTCAGACGCAGTACCGCGAGACCGTTTCAACCCTCGACAAGGGCGTCCAGAAGGGCATTCTGCACGCCAACACCGCATCGCGCTACAAGTCCCGCCTGAATGCGCGCGTCAAGGCACTGTCGACCGCCAAGGCCTAAGCAGGCCAGCAGTACAAGTTTCATCGGAGGAAGAAGAACAGCCGGGAGCATTCCCGGCTGTTTTGTTTCTCTGCGGACTTTAGTTATTGACTGCCGTATGGATCGTGAGTTTACGGGATCGCCGCCACCAGAGCCAGATTG
>Ga0265330_10000979_pt1 | contig 17473 bp, 17 predicted proteins | sample 41919metaG_FD_202083 | JGI IMG/M metagenome (GOLD analysis project Ga0265330, IMG submission 202083) | Rhizosphere microbial communities from Carex aquatilis grown in University of Washington, Seatle, WA, United States - 4-19-19 metaG | ecosystem: Host-associated > Plants > Roots > Rhizosphere... | reverse complement strand
GGCAGAGGCGACCAAGTCTTCGGCTTCGAGATCCTGCTCTTGGATATCGATAATCCCAGGCATATAATAGGCCGCACCAAAGGCCCATTCATGGTGCCAGAGATGTATTACGAACAGGTCGGCTTGGTTCCCCATACTATATTCCCTACCGGCGCTCTGATACGAGGCGGCAAGCTGGAAGTCTATTACGGCGCGACCGATACTCATGTCGCCGTGGCCATGATCCCGCTCGATAATCTCCTGGCCAGCCTGTCGCCAGACGAGAAAAAGCTCGTAACGCGCTTCCCCGGCAATCCCATCATAGCTCCGCGACCAGGCGTCCTCTGGGAAGAAGCCGGGACGATAAACCCCGGCGCAATAGATATCGGAGACAAGACACATCTTTTCTATAGGGCTGTGGCCAGGGGCAACATCTCGACATTCGGCTACGCGCAGTCGAGCGACGGATTCTCGATAGACTACCGTAGCGAGAAGCCTGTCTATTTCCCTCGCGCCGATTTCGAAATGAAGAAGGACGGCGGCATGAATTTCGGCTGCGAGGATCCACGGCTCATGCAGATCGGCGATAGGATATACATGGCCTACACAGGTTACGACGGTTCGACCCCGCGAGTAGCGATAAGCTCTATCGGCATCGAAGATTTTTTGGCCCAGAAATGGAGCGCTTGGGCGAAGCCTGAGGCTATAACCCCTCCCGGCGTCACCGACAAAGACGCCGCTATTCTGCCAGAGCCTGTGAACAACGGCTACATGATATTCCACAGAGTGAACGAGAGCGTCTGCGCTGACTTCGTTAAATCACTGGATTTTTCGACGGAGCGCGTGAACCAATGCATCGAGATCATCTCGCCACGGCGCGGCATGTGGGATGGCGGCAAAGTCGGCATTTCGGCTCCGCCGGTGAAGACCAAGGACGGATGGCTCCTTCTGTATCATGGGGTCTCTTGGTCCACGACCTATAGGGTCGGCGCGGTGCTCCTCGACCTTATTGATCCGACGATCGTGAGAGCCAGGACCGCAACGCCGCTATTCGAGCCCGAAGAGGAATACGAGCGCAAGGGCGTCATTAATAATGTCGTGTTCCCTTGCGGCCTCACGGTGCGCGGAGGAACGGCATACATATATTATGGCGCGGCAGACTATGTTATCGGCGTAGCCACGATCAAGATGTCCAGGCTCCTCAAGCTTCTCGAGCGCTAAATGACATAAAATCCATGACGAACCTACAAGGAAAGAAATTAGTCATATTCGATCTTGATGGCACGCTGACGCCGGCAAAAGAGCATATGAAGCCATCGATGGCTCAAGCGCTCTCTGAATTGCTGAAGCGGATAAAGGTCGCGGTCATCTCCGGCGGAGGCTACCCCAGAATGCAGACCCAATTCTTGCGTTCGCTCCCGCATACAGCCGAAAGCTTTGGCAACCTATATATCCTGCCAACATCCGGTACCAGGCTCTACATGTGGCAAGGAGACTGGCAAGAAAGATATCACGAAGACCTTTCGCGGGAGGAAAGAAAACGGATAATGGAAGCTTTTCGGCCAGTTCTCATGGCCTGCAAGCATTCCCCGGAGAAGATATATGGCGAGCTGATCGAGGATAGGCTCTCTCAAGTGACATTCTCCGGGCTAGGACAAGAGGCTCCTATCGATACCAAAAAGCAGTGGGACCCTGATCATAGGAAACGAGAAGCGATCATCGCGGCATTACGGCCGAAATTACCAGAATTCGACATAAGGATAGGCGGGACGACATCCATAGATGTGACTCGGCGAGGAGTGAACAAGGCTTATGGCATCCACAAGCTGGAACAATATCTAGGTATCCCCATATCAGAGATGATATTCGTCGGCGACGCGCTTTTCTATGGCGGCAATGACTATCCGGCTAAAGCCGCAGGCGTAGACTGTATAGAAGTCAAAGGCCCCGAAGACACCGAGAAGATCATCAGAAACTGGTTTGTTCCATCTTCCCTATGAGCGCATCGGTGTCTTGCGTGCGATAGTCCGGCGAGCGCAATACGATGAAGGCGATCGGATGGTCTTGCATGTTCAGGATGGTGAGCATGGTATCTAGGGCCGCGCTCGTGTGGCCAGTCTTGCCGCCCAAGAATCTAGGGTCAGAGACGAAAGGATGGATGTTCACTATCGCGTGAGCGTCATGTCCAGTCGTTGTGGCGATCGAATAGTTAACCGTGCGCGTTATCGCCAAGATGTCTTTGCGGCTCTTGTACAGATATCGGGCCATGGCGAAGAAGCCGCGGGCGGTGCCGGCATTCTGTGGCGATATGCCGCTCGGATCGGCGAAATACGCATGCGGCATGCCTATCTCCCACGAATAGCCGGACATGAGGCTCAAGAACTCTATGCGATCAGTAGAAGACGCGAACGCTTCGGCTGCGATATTTGATGAAGTAAGAAGGAGCGGGTAGATCAGTTCCTTGGCGGTAAATGTCTCGCCAGCCTTTATTCCAGATAGATCTGGCGCTACATCGGCTTCTTCCGGCGTTATCGTAATGGCTGTATCGGACGGATACATGTTCGTGGCGACCAAAGCCGTGATGAGCTTGGACATGGAAGCGAACGGCAGGACTTTGTCCGCGCCGCGTTCGAAATATATCTTCCCGGTGTCTAAGTCGCCGACGATATAGGCTTCAGCAGCGATGCCATCAGTCGGAGCGGCCGGCACAACCTGTGCAGGAATTTTCTTGGCTATGGCAGAGGGCTTCGTGCTAGTCGCGCTCGTAAAGAAGCTCTTATCCGTCTTCAAGACGCGCTTCACCGGAGCGTACGGTATGGCCTCGGCTGAAGGCGATTCCCGGCTTTGGTCTTCTATCTGCTGTAGCTTGATGCCAGCCCCTATGCCGACGATGGCTATCGCGGAGAGGACGATCAGTATCACGGTGCGATGCCGCAGGATCATCCATTCACTTTATCACAGTCAGCGAGTGACCGAAATCGAAGGCGTGAGCTCTCCGGTCGAGCTGGCGGTGACACGGCCGTTCGTATCCTGCCAGACTTCATAGCCGGTGTCATAGTCGGTCGTGCTCGCGTAATGGGCACCGCTCTTCGATGGATCGTACGGCAGCGCCGATATATAGTCGGATACCAAACAGGAGGCCATATCGCCGATATATGACGGGTAGCTAGCGCCGTACCTGACTATCGTCGGCATCTGCGGCAACGTGCGTGTACTCCCATCACAGACAAAAGTTCCTCTGTGTTCGGACATATTCTCATGTATGGCGTTCAGGAGCGCATTCACGTTGGCCGTCCTCTGAGAATCCCTGGCCAGCTTGAATTGCCTGGCCGGATTCACCGCGACCAAGACTACTGACGCCAAGATCGCTATGATGCCTATCACCACCAGGACTTCTATCAAAGTGAAGCCTTTTGTCTTTTTTGATGTCATTGATTTTGTGTTCATTCTTATAAACTCGCTGAGCAGCCGAATTCCGGCATATAGATGGCGCCTTTGGCGAAGATGTCCTTGGATCTCATTAGAACGGCGGAATCTTCGCAGGCTTTTTTGTTGAGCGCCGATTGCATCCTCGCCTCTTCTTTGTCTATCGATTCCGAATAATCCGCCGCCGCCTTATATGCCACGAACGCTAGCGCCATGGAGCCGAACGCGATCACAGTCACGGCGGCAACGGCGCCGAAGCCGCGATCAAAGCGCGGCAGCTCCGATACGATCGATGAGCCGCATATTTTGTATGTTGATCGAATAGGCATAAGGGATGAAAGACGAGAGCAAGCTCGACAGGAGGAATACGTACACCATTGTTTCAACCAGGGTGAATCCTTTAATCATGGAACGTGACTTTATATATCGCCGGCGCCGATTTCGCCAGTATGTATAAGCTGTCCCCGTCGCACGTCATAGCCTGCGGAGCCACCGGCAACGGATAATAAGAAGCCGTAGATGTTCCGAACCCGCGGTCAAAAATCGACAATTCCCTGTCTACATTCCTAGTCGCCACATATATGTGGCGACGGTCAGCGACGATCCCATAGGCTCCGCCGGGAATATCCAATGAAACTGGAGCGTGAGACACATGATCCCAGAAGAACAGCTCTTTGTCGGCAATGATATTGAATCCGCCGGAGGTACGGCCTAGGATTACGCTGCCTTCAAAAGATGCCAAGCTCTTCCCGTCTTGTCTCTGCCAACCTGAAGGACTGAACATGCTCGCGACGAATGGCCTTACCGGATCGCTCACGTCCGCATATGTGAGTTGGCCTTGGCCCGATGTAGCTATGTACACGATACCGTTCATCACCAGGATCGCGTTCACCTTGCTATCGATCTTCAAACCGGATATTTTCGATGGTTCTTCTGGAACATGGATATCTATGATAGAGAGCTCCTGACCATCCCATTTTTCAGTCCCGAGATATAGCTTGCCGGTGTCATAGAAGATAGCGCTGCCGATCGGCGGAGAGGTCGAGGCTTCCGGCAATGGCAATTTGTATCTGCTCACAAGCGAAAGCGATGACGGACTGTCAACCTTTATGACATGGAGCTGTGCCGCAGCGCTTCGCGCGGCGCCATATATGTATCTCCCCGCCATAGTTATAGCCGCCAATCCCGGACCGGTATTTATCGCGGAAATCATCACAGGACTCTTTTCCGAGCTTATGTCTACAACTAACAGATCCGGGTCGGCGGCTTTAGGAGAATCAGCCGAGATATAAGCCACGCCGTCCCTTACAATGAGATCAGTGAGAGATAAGGCCGGATCTATCGGCAACATGATCGGCATTATCGAAACCGTTCGATCTTCGCCATTTCCGCTGAAGTATCCGTATGACCCGACCGAGGCGCCAGATTCGAAATCCGCGGAACAGAGCGGCGTACCAGCAACATCTGAATGGTCTCCTGGAAGATATGCGTTCACCGCCGCGAACTCGACTGATGGGAGGCTCCCAAGAGAGACAGATATGTCTGTCTCTACGCGATCATTCCCGTACTGCTTCGCGATAGCCGAGATCGTGGTGAGATCGGTAGAAGATCCGACGGCATATGATCTGGATCTTTCTTCGCCAGGAAGCATTCCAACGAATTCCGGCGCATGAGACTTATATCCGCTCAATAACAGATGTTTGTCCTGCGCCCGTTCCAAAGCCTCCTTGGCCGAAAGAGAGACTCCTGTCATCATCCCGACCATCGCGGCCGAAAGGACGATGGCTAGGACCGCGTCCACCAGGATGAAACCGGACCTTTTAGCGTTGAAGGGCCTTTGATATGTCATAGATCGGCAACATTATGGACAAGGCGATCGAACCGACCGCGCTACCCATGCCCATCATGAGCGCCGGCTCCAGCATGGACGTCAGGCGCTTCAACGAACGATCGATATCCTTGTCCAGCATCATAGCCGCTCGGACAAGGGCATGGCCCAGATTTCCGGAGGCTTCTCCGGCGCGTATGATCGACCCAACATACTGCGGCATGCTCTTGTCCACGATCGAGTGCATCGGCTCGCCACGGATGAGCGGCATGAGCTTCTTCTTGAAACGCTTCCGGAGCGGGATCACGGCGAAAGAAGAAGACGCCTTGTCGTAAGCGTCAGTCACAGACATGCCAGCTTCGACCATAGATCCGAACGAATGGAAGAATATGGCCAACGAATAACTGACGACCAGGCCGCCCATGACGGGGATGTTCATAACGAGCACATGAATAGCAGCCCGGAAAAGCAGGACCTTCTTATATAGGATCGCCAGGATAGCCGAGGCGAGAAGCGCGGCCACAAACATGACGACGCCGTATCTAGTGCATACTGCCGATACAGCTATCACGATCCTGGTCAGCAACGGTAGATCGGAATGCAACCCAGAAAGAAGCGGTATGATCTGTGGCATCACTCCTTCGACAAGCCCTATCGTGAGGATCGCTGTAGCTATGCCTATGATGATCGGGTATGCCATGGCCGAAAGACACTTTCTGGCGAGATCATCCTCGCGTTCCAAGAGCGAATGACATGACTGTAGCGTCTTTGCGAGCGAACCCGACTCTTCTCCGCAGGCTATGAGCCCTATGAGCGAGAGCGGGAAAGATCCGGATGCCGTGAGAGCGCTCGATAGGCTCTGGCCGGATTCGACACTGTCTTTTATGCGGAGCAAGGACAGACAACGCTTCTTTGGCATCTTCTCGCTCATAGCTTCAAGGGCAGAGCCGACGGATAGGCCGGCAGTCATGTACATTTCCATCTGCTCCAATAGCAGCATGTTGTCCCTGCGGCTCCACCGCATTCAGGCATCTAGGGCGCGAATGACTTCCTCGCGCGTGGTCACTCCCCAATCGACCTTTTCCCTTCCGTCATCGGATATCGGCCGAAAGCCATGGGATAGCGCATAATCGCGGATAGCCTTCATGGACCCGTTCCTGACGATCTCTTCGCGCAAGCCATCGTCCACTTCCAAGACTTCGGCGATCACGGACCTGCCGGAAAAACCCGAGCCCCGGCAAGCGCCGCAACCGCCGTCCTCGCCAGCGCATTCCCTGCAGATGGCGCGCACTAGCCTCTGGCTAACTACGAGCCGTAGCGTGGCAGCAGAGACATATCTCTCGACGCCCATGTCAGAAAGCCTCAAGATCGTCTCGACAGCGGAAGAGGTATGCAGAGTAGAAAGCACCAAGTGGCCGGTCAGCGCGGTATTCATGGCCGTTCTGGCAGTCTCATTATCGCGGATCTCCCCTACCATAATGACGTCAGGATCTTGGCGCAAGGCCGATCTCAAGCCGGAAGCGAACGTGACGCCGTATGATTCGCGGATATGTACATGCCTAACGCCCGGAACCTCGTATTCGACAGGGTCTTCGAGGGTCATGACCGAAATCGGCTCGGCGGCCTTTAGGCCCAGGCATACCCGCAGAGTCGTGGTTTTGCCTGAACCGGTAGGCCCGGTCACAAGTATCAGGCCATTTGGCGCCTTGAGTGCACGCTCGAGCATGACTACATGATCTGGCGTGAACCCAAGGACAGCGAACGTATCTGCACAGGAGGATGATGCATTGAGAAGCCTGATGACGGCATTCTCGCCGTGATATGTAGGCATGAATGAGACACGCAAGTTATAAGGCGTCCCACCGAGGTCCGTCCTGAATCTGCCGTCTTGCGGTATGGCATGCACGTCGGTTCTAGCGCCAGAAAGAATCTTCAGACGAGATATCGTTTCCTCATGGATCTTCCTAGGCATGATACCGACGGCCTCTAGTTCGCCATCGACTCTCATGCGCACTGTAGTCCCGTTGGGACGCGGATCCAGGTGTATGTCGGAGGCCCGACAGCGAGATGCATGTTCCAGAAGGCCGTCCACGGCCTTGACCGCTGAAGAAAGTCCAGCGGTGTCGAACATATTAGTTTTGATAACAACTTCGTTCACGGGATAAGGATACCAAGGACCAGTTAAAATCCGTCTCAAGAAAGGTTAAAATCCGTATGAAGAAAGGTTCAAATTTCCATGAAGATATGCTAAGGTTCTCCTCGGCCGTTCTTTTCAATCTCTGGATAGAATGGGGCCGAACAGCCATAACCTTAAATAACCAAAAAGGAGCGTTTAGATGACATCTGAAGCAGTTCTAAGCGGAATCTGTGCCGTCACGCGCAACACCAGCATCATCGGCATCACCGGACCGTCCGGAAACGGCAAATCAACATACGGAGAAGTCTTAAAAGCTGCATTCGAGAGCAGCTCTCTCCAGGAACCTCCCCAAGACGAGTGCCGAGTCACCTGTACGGAAACCAGCGGCATCATCAAATGGGGCTTGAGACAGCAGACGCGTCTTGGCGACGACTTGAGGGAATTCGAGCCCCTCATGGCTCTCGGTAAGTATCTTCCAGATCACATGATGGAAGCTCTTTTCTTCACTTGGGTAAGAACTTATCTGGGCCGGTTCCCCCAGACGCGCCTCTTGATCGTTCCAGGCCTTCCTCGGACGATCGCCCAGAACAGCTTCCTTGAACCATTCATGGGCAAACTCGTCGTCCACATCAGAGCGACGCCGGAGGAGACTCGTAAGGCAGTGATCCGACGCTATCTGTCTACGCTGCCAGAAAAAAGGCGTGCAGACGACGCCGGCGGTGAAAAGATATTCCATGAGCGCCAAGCCGAATACACCGGGCTAACCTTGCCGGCGCTATCTGGCCTCAATGGTACGGTCCTCCACTTGGATCGTTCTGAGAGCCTTCGGACGCGCACATCCAAGGCGCTCGGGCACATCCAGGAGAACGGCTACCTGCCGATGGTCAGCCATCGAGCCGTCAATCGGGCATTATGGAGATTGCTCCATTGCCCTGATCATCGGGTCAACAAGATGATCGATCATATCGAGAACCCGCCTCCAGTCCCGAAGCTCGTTACGGCCTGATCGCCTGTCCGACCCAAAAAGCTCTCTACGCCCGCCGGCCCCCAGCCGCCGGGCTTTTTTATTGTTGCGAGATTACTAGGCAGATCTTTAATGTCATCTGTCTCGGCTATGCGGGCCTGCGCGAGGCCTGCCTTGGATGTCTTTTTCACAGGTGAGGTGGATTTGACTAATTTTTCGTCAAATACTCCACCGTGCCCTGAAGGATGTGCCCAGGCGCCAGAGAAAGACAAATTCACCATCTTTGACAGCCTATGCTTTTAATGCTTTACTGTACGCACCTCGGGCCTACCGCCCGATTTTCATTCATGGATATCAGGAATATAGCCATCATAGCCCACGTAGACCACGGCAAGACTACCTTGACCGACGCCATCATGACCCAATGCGGACATGGCGATGAGGGATCTATGGACTCCAACGCGCTCGAACAGGAGCGCGGCATCACCATATACGCCAAAAACACTTCCATAAACTACAAGGGTACCAAGATCAACATCGTAGACACTCCTGGCCACGCCGACTTCGGCTCCGAGGTAGAGCGTGTCCTGCGTGCCATAGACACCGTCCTTCTAGTAGTGGACGCCCAAGAAGGCCCGATGCCCCAGACCCGATTCGTGCTCAAGAAGTCCCTAGAGCTCGGCCTCAAGCCCATCGTCATCCTGAACAAGATAGACAAGCCCGCCGCCAATCCCGCTCGCGCCCATGACGAAGTCCTAGAGCTATTCATGGAGCTCGGCGCGAATGACGACCAGCTCGATTTCCCCACCATATACGCGATCGGCCGCCAGGGCGTCGCCATGAAGAAGCTCGACGACCCGCGCAAGGACCTGACTCCACTTCTCGATATGATCCTCGAGCACGTGCCGCCAGCCAACAAGAGCGCGATCGCGCCCCTCACGGCCCAGGTATTCAATCTCAGCTATGACAACTTCCTCGGCCGCTTGGCCGTGACCCGCATATATGACGGCACCATGAAGAACGGCCAGAATGTATTCGTGAAAGACATATCCGGCAAGACATTCACCGGAAAGATCACTGCGCTATTCACCTTCGAGGGCAAGAAGCGCGTCGAGATCCCGCAAGCCGTATCGGGCGATATCGTCACGATCGCCGGCATTCCGAGCATATACATAGGCGAGACTATCGCCGACCAGGAAGCGACGCAGGCCCTTCCGGCCATCAAGGTGGATGAACCGACCATATCCCTGCAATTCCTGGTCAATAATTCCCCGTTCGCTGGCCGCGAAGGCACCTTCGTCACCGGCCGGCAGATCCGCGAGCGCCTGGAGAAGGAGCTCGAGACCAACGTCGGCCTCAAAGTAGACTTCACGTCAGGCGATTACTTTACAGTCTTCGGACGCGGGGAGCTCCATATCGGCATTCTCCTAGAGAACATGCGCCGCGAGGGCTATGAAGTTCAGATCTCCCAGCCCAAGGTCATCTTGAAGGAAGAAGGTGGCAAGACCTTGGAACCGTTCGAGGAAGTCATCATAGACACGCCGCAGGATACCTCCGGCATCATCATCGAGAAGCTCGGCAAGCGCAAAGGCGTCATGACCAATATGACTACGCACGGCAATCAGGTACGCATGGTCTTCGAGATGCCGACCCGCGGCCTCCTCGGCTACAAGAACGTATTCACGATAGACACGAAAGGCGAAGGCATCATGTCCTCGCGCGTTCTCGGCTTCAAACCGTGGGCCGGCGAGATCGAGAAGCGCGAGACTGGATCAATGACTTCGATGGCTTCCGGCCGCACTTATGGCTTCTCGCTTTGGAATCTCCAGGATCGCGGACGCCTGTTCATCGGCCCGGCTGTGGAGGTCTATGAGGGCATGGTCATCGGCGACACCGCAAAGGGCGATGATCTGGACGTGAATCCCTGCAAAGCCAAGGCCATGAGCAATATGCGCTCCTCCGGCAAGGACGAAGCTCTCACCCTCGTGCCCCATTTCGAGCTCTCGATCGAGCGCGGTCTCGAGCTCATGCGCGATGACGAATATCTCGAGATCACCCCGAAGAACATCCGCCTGCGCAAGAAATATCTCACCGAATTGGACCGCGCTCGCGCCCGCAGGAAGGATCTATAAAATAAAAAAACGCCTTTCATCTCGCGACTACTTGGCGGAGCTTGTTTCGATCGGTACGCACTACCTTGATAAAGCGACTTCTGCCGGTTCTGCCGGCGGAGGATTTTGAGGATAATCCTCTCTCAAACGTTGCCGTTCAGCTTCCCTCCATTCGTCTGAGGGTATCTGTGCCTCGCCGACAAAGGCCTCAATGACAGGCACCTCGCTAGGTTGCCATCCATGAAAGCAGCAATGTATGACCCCACTGTCGGTCCTGCACGCGTCCGGATAATAGCATCCGCATGGGCTAATGCTCTGTTGTCCTCGAAAGTACGGTCCTGGCATGGTTAAGTCCTTTCTATTTTTTTGTTTCTACGCCAAACAAACACTACCATATCTATGATTCGATTGTAAACTCTTGTGCTCTAGGATTATTTTCGTGCGTTTTATTGAAAGCGCGAATGCTCCCATACCGGCATCCTGCCCCATCCTGTCCGCAAGCGAGCGCATATAAGTTCCACTGGAGCATTTGACTCGAATCCGCAGAACATTGAAGGCCTCGATGGGATCTTTTGACACTTCTTCCCAACGCCTCACAATTTCCTTCTGTCTGAAATCGCCTCTGACAAGCGCGATCTTCGTCAGAATCGTCTTTTTCAATTCGTCGGCCTTGATCATCCGCCGGTCCAGGCTTTCGATCGAATATATCTCCACTTCTTTCGTAGGCATCTCATCTGGCAGATCATCGGAACGCGCTAATTCATGTAATTGCTTACCGCCGACAGTTTTGGAGGAATAGGCTGGGTATTCTTGGACAAATTCTCCTACATAGCGCTGGAGCGCGTTTCCAGAGCATATTGGTTTTGGGACAATATTTGTCTCATTTTCCAACTTTTGGGACAGATTTTGTCTCAAAATCGCTATGCCCAGCGCATCATATGTATCGGTCGATATGCCAAAAACGACCTCCACCTCATACTCCTTGTCGAGTCTGAGATAGCGCTCCTTATTCTTGCATTCATCGCCGATCAAAATGAGCAGCTCCCCCTCCGCCATAGGATCAAGTCGACCGGCATAAGTCATGGGCATATCCTTCAATTCCGGGTGCATGGCTCGATAGCTCTCTAAAGCCTCAAGCGGCGTCTCGCCGAGCTCTTTATAGATGATGGCTGTATTTTCGCCCATATATTGGATACAATGTATCCCATGAGCAATAACAAGGCAAAGCTTTCTACGGAACCCTATAAGGGCGTTCGCGACTTCTTCCCGGAAGACATGGCCATCGAGAACGCCATTTTCGATATCTGGCGCAATGCGGCCCGCAAATACGGCTACGAGGAATACAACGCTTCCGTCCTGGAACCGGCAGATCTCTACAAGGCAAAGACCGGCGAAGAGATCGTCAATGAGCAGACTTACACATTCACCGACCGGGGCGACCGCGAGGTCACCCTGCGCCCCGAGATGACGCCGACAGTTGCGCGAATGGTCGCAGCCAGGAAGCGCGAGCTCATCTTCCCTTTGCGCTGGTTCTCCATTCCCAATCTATTCAGGTACGAACAGCCTCAGCGCGGCCGCGTACGCGAGCATTGGCAACTCAATGTAGACATATTTGGCGCCGAATCTACGGACGCCGAAGTCGAGGTCATAAACATGGCCTATGACATCACCCACGCCTATGGCCTGAAGGACGCCGATTTCGAGATCCGTGTGAATAACCGCAAGATCGTGAATTACGTCCTACGCGAAGTCTTCGCGCTCGGCGAAGAGCCCGCGCATAAGATAGCCAAGCTCATAGACAAGAAGCGTAAGATGAGCGCCGAGGATTTCGAGCTGGCTGTAAGGGAGATGTTCCAGGCTTCGAAGGCGTCATTGGACGACCCAGACGCGGCCGCCGATAGGTTCCTGACCTTGCTCAATTCCCAGAATTTCGAGGAGTTCGTATCGCGCCTACCCCAGACCAAGGAAGAGCACCAAGGCCTGCAAGAAGTTCGCGAAGTCCTGAAAGGACTCGAGCGCCTCGGCATAACGAACGCCCGCTTCGATCAGACCCTGATGCGCGGCTTCGACTATTATACGGGCATCGTATTTGAAGTCTTCGATCTCAATCCCGCCAATCGCCGGTCGGTCTTCGGCGGTGGCCGCTATGACGACCTTTTGGCCCTCTTCGGCAACGAAAAGGTCCCGGCCGTGGGCTTTGGCGCCGGCGATGTCGTCGCGCGCGACCTCATGGAGACATACGGCAATCTGCCGAAAGCCGTCGGGCCCGCAGATATAGCCATCATAATATCCGGCGCCGAGAATGCGCCGTACGCCCTCGATCTGGCGCAGGATCTGCGCGGCCAGGGCCTCAAGATCGCCGTAGACTTGACCTTCAAGAAAGTCTCCGACCAGATCAGCAAGGCCGACAAAAAGCTCATACCGTACATAATCGTGATCGGAGAAGACGAGGTCAAAGGAAAGACCCTGACAGTGAAGCGCCTCGATGACAAGACCGAGAAGGCATTCTCTTCCGAAGAGCTCGGTAAGCTCGTCGATCATATAAGGACCAGTAAAGCTGCCTGACGCGCGCGACGGCGTTAAATATCCCCATGCGCATCATCACCCTCGATTTGGAGACGCAGAATTTCTTCCAGGACGTCGGCTCGAACGAGCCGGCAGCGCTCGACATATCCGTCGTCTGCATCCACGATTCGCTGACTGACGAGTACAAGAGCTTCGTAGTCACGGATCTGAAAGGCCTCTGGCCCATCCTCGAATCCGCCGACGGTATCGTCACTTGGAATGGCGATCATTTCGATATTCCCCTCCTCAACAAATACTACCCCGGCGACCTCACTAAAATTAGGAGCATAGACATGATGCGCGATATCCAAGTCGTGCTCGGTCGCCGTCTCAAGCTCGATTCTGTGGCCGCCGCCACGCTCGGCACCTCGAAGAGCGGCAACGGCGCCGAAGCCGTCGAATGGTGGCGCAAGGGCGAGATAGACAAGATCATCTCCTATTGCACCGACGACGTGCGCATCACCAGAGAACTCTATGACTTTGCCATGAAGAACGGCTGCCTCAAATACAAGGACCCCGCCGGGACTATTTGCAGCATCCCGCTCGACACTTCGTCATGGCAGACGCCACTCGGCGGCGCGCTCACGTTCACTCTGCCCTTCTAGCAATGCTATAATCCAGCCATGAAAAGAACATCTCACACCGGATCCTTGAGCCTGCCCGCCGCGATCATCGTCGCTGCCGCGCTCATAGCTGTGGCGCTCATTTGGATAAACCGCCCGACCAGCACGGACAAGACTGGTACGGGATCTTCGAACGCCGACACGGCACAACAGGGAGATTTCGTGATCGCTCCAGTCACGGCCAACGAGCATATCCTCGGCAACCCCAACGCTCCCATAAAGCTAGTCGAATACTCCGATCTGTCTTGCCCGTTCTGCAAGGCCTTCAATCCGACCTTGGTGGCGATCATGGGTGAATACGGCCCCGGTGGAAAAGTAGCTTGGGTCTACAGGCATTTCCCGCTAATGAACCCTGTAGGCGATCAACCGGCTCCTCACCCGAATTCAGGCGTGCAGGCTGAAGCATTGGAGTGTGTAGCAGCGCTCGGCGGCAACAAGGCATTCTTCGCTTTCGAGAGCAAATGGTTCGCGGCTTTTCCGGATGACGGCGCCGGAAGGAGCGCCTCAATAGACAGGGCCGAAATAGACAAGACTGCGAAGGGCGTGGGCATAGACACGATATCGTTCGCTGATTGCTTGGGAAGCGGACGCTTCAAGGCCAAGGTAGCCGCCGCCTATGATGCCGGCTTGGCCGCAGGTGTGACCGGCACTCCTTCAACGGTCATATTCACCCCTTCTGGCAATAAGATCCCTCTGATCGGCAGCCAGACTTATTCTATGTTGAAGAGCACGATAGACACCCTCATCACGACCATTGCCACATCAACTAGTATCCAAAACTGATTATCTTCTCTATCGGGAATGTAAGAAGAACGCCTGGCTCAAGATCCATAGGCCAGATATCTATTACAAGTCCGAGCTTTCGGAGTTCGAGAAATCCATCATCGAGACCGGCAACGAGGTAGAATCGGCCGCGCGGAAATTATTTCCGACCGGTGTCCTTGTAGATGGCCGTGATGAGAAGGCACGGCTGGAGACCGCGCAGCTCATAGCCGAAAGGACGCCGACCATATTCCAGCCGGTTTTTTCCAAGGACGGATTCTTCGCCGCGGCGGACGTCCTGAAATACGACGAAAAGACCGGCAGATATTCTCTATATGAGATAAAGGCTTCAAATCAAGTGAAAGAGAAGCTCCACCTACATGACCTGGCTTTCCAGGCGAATCTACTGAAAAAGACCGGCCTTGATGTCGGTTCGATAGGCGTCTTACACCTGAATCCTGACTACACGCGCGTCGGCGAACTCGATGTCACGAAGCTATTCGTCATAGACGACGTGACCGAGGCGGTAAAATGCCTGCTCGAGGGGGTCGCAAAGGAAATGGACGAGGCTCTGTCTTATCTATCATCGGATAAGGAGCCCTTAGGTCCTTGTTCATGTGTATACAAAGGCCGTTCCAGTCATTGCACGACATTCAGCTATTCCAATCCTCATATACCCGAATATAGCGTCCATGACATCGCTAGGATCGGCGTCTCCAAGGCCAAACTAACAGAGCTCATAGACGGCAACATATACGCGCTCGAGAACGTGCCGGAATCAGTGAAGCTTTCCGAGATCCAGGCCAACCAGGTCGCCGTGCACATAACGAAAAGGCCGATCATCCGCGCCGACAAGATCGCTGAAGAATTCCGGAGCCTCATATTCCCGCTCTATTTCCTGGATTACGAGACATTCCCCTGCGCGATACCTCGTTTCGACGGCTTCTCGCCGTATCAGCAGATACCATTCCAGTACTCATTGCATGTACTCGAAGGGCCCGGCAAGGAGCCGACCCATTTCGAGTTCCTACATGAAGGCCAGGATGACCCGAGCCAGGCCCTCGCCGCTTCCCTTCAGAAAGACATCGGCAAGATCGGCACCATCGTCGTCTGGAACAAGAAATTCGAATGCGGCAGGAACGAGGAGCTGGCAAAGCGCGTGCCTGGAGCGAAAGCTTTCCTCACGGACTTAAATGCGCGCGTCTACGACCTGATGGACATATTTTCCAAGCAATACCATGTCCATCATGATTATCGCGGCTCGACTTCGATCAAATATGTCCTGCCGGTCCTGGCACCCGAGCTTTCCTACAAGAACCTGGAGATCCGCGAAGGAGGCACGGCTTCGCAGAAATGGGACGAGATGACCACCGGCGATATATCTGATGAAGAGAAGCGGCAGATCGCGACGAGCTTGAAGACATATTGCAAGCTCGATACTTACGCCATGTATAAGATATGGGAGTACCTGAATGGCCTGATTTGATATATAATATCGGCCACCATGAAAACATATAATAAAAAGGCTGTTTACATAGCCATCGCCGCTATTGTCGTAATTATTATCGTTATCGCTTTGAGCTTTTATGCTTCCCACAAAGGCAACCGGACAGTTGCGGCCGCCGAATGGAAGGCCTATACCAATCAGGATTTCGGTCTGCAGCTTGCTTATCCGTCCGATTGGAAACTCTACGACGGGATGACCCCGAAGGCTCCCTGTTGCCTATTCATAGATGCCTACAAGGTATCGACATCTACCGCAGTGAACGCCAGTGGAACGCCGGTGACTTCGGTCACCGCCATGGAACGGATCAAGTTGCAGATCGGCCATTATGACCTAAAGACATTAGATCCTTTCAAGGCTGCATCAACGACGAAAACGACCATAAACGGCGCTGACGCTTATGTCGGTATAGAGAAAGACGGCACTCCGTTCTACCTTTTCCCGCGTTCGTCTACCGAAGGCGTGGGCGTAGCCATATTCATATACAAAGAGACCGACGAAGCCGACAAAGCAACCGCTAGGAAGATCGTGTCTACCGTGAAGCTAGTTCCTATCGTGGCCACAAGTACGGCTACGAGCACGGCTCAATAATTCTTCAACCTGTTCGCCTGGTCATGCTGACGGATCTTCTCGTGGGCTTTGGCTTCGATCTGGCGTATGCGCTCGCGGGTCACGCCGAATTCGCGGCCGACTTCTTCTAGGGTGTGAGTGATGCCGTCCATGAGGCCATGGCGCATCTCTAGGATCTTGCGCTCCTTCTCGGAAAGGTCGTTCAATATGGTATTCACCTGGTCGCGAAGAATGCGACGGGATGATTCCTGGTCCGGCGAAAGGATCTTGTCATCGGGAATGAAATCCTGGAGGGTGGACTTGCTGTCGTCGCTGTCGTCGCCTACCGGACTCTCTAGAGAGACGACGTCCTGCTCGATCTTCTCGATCTGGTATATCTTTTCGACATCCATGCCCATCTCCGTGGCGATCTCATCAGGCAACGGTTCACGGCCTAGGTCCTGGGACAAGCGGCGGACCACCTGTTTGTATTTGGCTATGGTCTCCACCATGTGCACCGGAACGCGGATAGTGCGCGATTGGTCGGCCAAGGCGCGAGTGATAGCCTGGCGTATCCACCAGGTCGCGTAGGTCGAGAATTTATAGCCCTTGGTCCAGTCGAATTTATCCACGGCGCGGAAAAGACCGAGGTTCCCTTCCTGGATGAGGTCGAGGAGAGTGAGGTCCGGCGAGCGGCCGACGTATTTCTTGGCGATCGAGACGACGAGGCGCAAGTTGGCTTTGGCCAAGAGATTCTTGGCCTCCAGGTCGCCGACTTGGATGCGCTTGGCGAGCTCTTTCTCCTTGGCGGCATTGATGAGCGGATATTGGCCGATCTCCTTCAGGTACATCTGGATCGAATCGTATGCGGAATCAGCCGAGCGTGACAGATGCGCCGGCTTCTTGTCCTTAGGATCTTCCAACTCGAGAAGGCCGCCTCCTTCGAGCACATCTACGTTCGCCGCGGAGAGCTTGGCGTAGAGGCCATCGAGGAAGGTGATGTCGTTCTCTATCTGCGGGAATTC
>Ga0265330_10000977_pt1 | contig 17510 bp, 15 predicted proteins | sample 41919metaG_FD_202083 | JGI IMG/M metagenome (GOLD analysis project Ga0265330, IMG submission 202083) | Rhizosphere microbial communities from Carex aquatilis grown in University of Washington, Seatle, WA, United States - 4-19-19 metaG | ecosystem: Host-associated > Plants > Roots > Rhizosphere... | reverse complement strand
CATGCGGCTGCCTGGGAACGCCGACAGCGAGACTCAGCAGGCAACCAGCAAATCACACGGCCCGTGGCTCGTTCAGGCAGCCGCATGAGCGAAGCCATTCCCGCCACTAAAACCACGGGCTGCTAGGGCTTTGCGACCGTCATCGGGTGTCTTCGCGAACTTGCGCGAGAATTACTGATCGCGCGGTCAGGGGACGGGGAAGATTTCCACGGTGAGTTTGTCGGTCGTGGAATTGTCCCCGTATCCGGAATCGTAATAGTAGAAGGCAATGGTGTTTCCCGTGCCCGCAAACAACATGTAGTAGGTGTGGTCTTTGCGCCAGGGTCCCCACCAGCGCAGGCGCGGAGACACGGCCGTGTTCGCCTCGTCGACGCCCAATCCGTAGTCGACATTGTTGTCCCCAGTGTCCTCCTTGCCGCCGCCGTTCACGTCCCAGTCCATCCAGTCGGCATCGCCGAGACCCAGATTGTTGCCGCCACACTTGCCCGAGCCAGACGCCTGCAATAGATAGACGACTGACGTCTCAGTGGTGAGCGTAGAATGCACGGTTTGGTTGGTGACAGGAGCCTTGAGAGTGTCGAGCAGGCCAGGGAGGTTGGGCGGATAGGGTGACAAACGTAGGATGGAAACCGTGATACTTCCGGTGCCCGTGGTGCCTGCGCCACCATCTTCAGCGACATCGCCGTCCCTGCTCCGGTGACGATCTGATAGTAGGTGTGGTCCGATCGGTAGCTCGTCGGTTTGGGTCCATGAAGGGGAGGGTGGTGTCGGAGGATGGAAGCTGACCTTTGATGGCGCTCACATTGATTAGCAACCAACACGCTGGAGATTGCAAGGTGGAGATTGCAGCCGCAGTCATCGACCTGACGAGCATCGCACCTACTTGTCTTTGCCGGGCGGGCTCAGCTTGAGCAGTTTGTCGTCAGCTCCCGGTTCGTAGGTGCCGGTGACATCGCCATCGGCATTGATGTGACCTCGCCGCCAGACATAGACTGGCCTGCCCGAACAATCGCGGTCTATTGCCACAATGGCTAGGAAGCGCGCCTTGTCACGCTCTCCGTCCGAGATGAAATCAAAGCGCATCCCTGCGGAGTCATCTGGCGGCGTGAAATTCAAAGACCGCCGCGGTTCACCTTGCCAGCCAGACTCTGGCGAGCAAGCGCCCTGTGCCTTGCAGCAGTCGGGGGTGAAACTGAAGACGGGTTTGCCTGGGAACCTAGGGGGCAAACGTGCCCCCATGCCATCCACCCTGTCAGTCTCGTAGAAGGTCAGGGCTCCGGCCCACATCTTGTTGAGAGCCCCGATCGCCGTCGTCTGCGTATCGCTGTCGAGTTGCCTCCAGTCAGCCGAATGCTCCGCCTTCTCGTCGCCCTCACCTGCGCCCGCCTGATTGTGATCGCTCGGCCGTGAGTTTCCCTTCTGTGCTCTCGCCGCGATGTCGGCCAGCCAAGGAGGCTCCGTGCCCTGCCACAGGGCCACGGGACCCGCCTCATCCGTCCACCCCGACAGATACCAGCCCTCGCGCGCCTGCGTAAGACGCCAGAGTTCCCACTGGCGGCTGCCTGGACTGGATGCGAGCAGCAGAAGGCCGTCGTCATACGCCGACTGGACCAGGTACGCCGGGCTGGGCTTGTCGTGCTGCCGCTTCGTCTCGATCCCACACTTCCCCGGGAACCGAAAGACCTAGCAGCCCGTTTTGCGCCACCAGGGTCAGATGCGTGCCCTCTCCCTTGTCGGAGATGCGCACACGCGGCAATGCATCCCCGCGATTCTGCAACCATGCCGCGGAGAACGTCTTCTTCGGGTCCCCAGTGGGAGAGATGGACACACTTCCTGAGGAGACTTGCAAGGCTTCCACGTTCTTCGACAGCTTGGAAATGCCGGGCACACAGGTCCACTGCCCCTGCAAGCTGGAGGGCACATCCCGCAGCCTGACAATCTCAGAGCCCTGCTTCTCGTCATCGGGAAAAATCCAGCCTCGGCCTTCGTCCAGGACCAGAAGCTGGGCCTCGAAGTCTCTCTCTCGCGGCTCTCGGTTGGCCAAGTGCCACAGCGGTCCTGTTCCAGCGAATCTGAGGGCTACTGTATTCCGTTCTTCGAGGTTCTGCATGACAAGGGAAGGGCTGCCGTTGGTGATCTCCAGGGTTGCCACGCCGTGGGGGCGGCTAGCCAGCCGGATTGCGTATTGTCCATCCGGCAACGGCGCGCCGCCAACATCGCCCCGAGCCGTCGCGCCCTCTGCGGAAGGAACGGATGTCGATGGGGATGCCGGTTGCGGTCCTGAGTGTCCGCAAGCGGAAGAGCTGAATATCGAGAAAAAGGCGAGTTCAAGTCGTCGGCTGGTAAACATGAGGCGGAGAATCGTATACGAAAGTCACGACCCAGGAGCACCTTTCTTCGGCGGGAGAGCCAGGAGCTGGCCGCGCGCCTCGCGACCTGTGCCTGCGCCCCGGCGCCGGTCACCGACCGCCGCACCATGTGCCGCTTCCCGCGACCCGAATTGGTCGTCGAGATTCGCTGCAACGACTTACTCGTGGCAGACAGCGCCGACGAGTCCATCCGCCGCATGGCCTTCGACTACGGCGCCGAGACAGGTTGGTATCGGAATCCATTGCGGATTGAATCTCTCCATAACCGAGGCGCCCGATGACGGCACCCAACCCGTGCAGCGCTGCGTACCGCCCACGCGCTACTCCGAAATCCTCGGCCAGAACGCCGCGGTCGAGCCGCACGGGATCGCGTCCCCAATCACTTGTGGAAATCCGTGCCCAGCCAGTAATCGGGAGTATCCACGATTTCGAAGCGATTGGGATCGGTTTTCACCAGCGCCTCGGCCATGGAATTATAGAGTGTGGCGTGGCCTACCTCGCCAGTGCCGTACATGTTGTTGTTCTGGACGACATTCTGGTCGAGGATGTAGTTATCGAAGCCTTGGGCGTTCCGGGCATTGTTGACCTGACCTTCGTTCCAGTCGGAGTGCTGGGCTGCGTTCCTGTTTTGCTGGTCCCAATAGGCGGCGTGCTGGGCGTCATTGGCGGCCTGTCGGTCGGCAAAATTCTTCTGGGCCGCCTCGCCCTGCGCGCGAATCCGGTCGGATTGCTGCTGTCCCCAGGCCCGCCATTGCTGGTCAGATTGCTGCTTCTGCGCCAGCTTCTGCTGCATCTGCTGGTTCATCACTTGCTGGTTTACCTTGACGCTCATGAACATCGCCATCACCGTGTCTTGCTCACGCTCGGACTGGGCGTCGGTCATAATATTGAAGGTGCGTGTGATTGTGTACGCTCCCCATTGGGCCGGCGGCGTTTGGCATATGTCATCGATCAGCCTCTTCATGCCCTGCCCATCTGCGTCGATGTGCCCCGTGACAAGGACGCAGTTGCCTGCCCCTGTCAACGGCTGAATCCTGTCCACCTGCAGTTTTGCCGGAGCCAGGTTGTTGGCGCGCCGCCAAGCCTGCAACAGCTCCGGATAGGCCTTCCCCAGATCCGGATGGTAGGGGTAGAGCATCGTTCCCGACCCTTTGTAGATTCCGTATCGCACCGCCTGCACCTGCTGCGGGTTGTAAGGGTCCACCGCTGACTTCATTGCATTGTAGACTGCATGTTCGCCGTTCGGCCCTCTTAGAGCCATCGTACTGCTGGCGCTACTCGGATCGAGGTGCCAGCCGTCGGCGATGCCAATGCTGGCCGAGTTGTCTGACGCGGTAGCCGTGTGCAGCCTTGCAGACGAGGCAGAGTGCCGTTTGCCGGACGAAGCCGATTGCTCGCCAGCCGAGGAGCCGGAGGCCGCAGACTGACCTCCCGGCTGCCATACGCTGAGCAGTTGCTGGAGCATGGGGTTCACCGTCTTGCCGAAGCGCGAGGCATCGTTGAAGAGCAACGCCGCCTCTACCTGCCTGGGGCCGGAGGCGGCCGACATCACCAGGCCGGCCACCTTCTTGTTTCCTTTGGAGTGATCGGTCACCGTAAAGAAGACGCCGATGGTCTTCGTTCCCTTGAACTGGAAGACTTTCCCAATTTGCGGCTTTTCGCTGCAAGTGTTCTGCACGCCGATTAGAATCTTGCTCATGGCCGCCGCCTGGGTCGTAGCTCCGGCCACTGTTCCGTAGGAGATCTTGCCCCCTTGCGCGGCATCGAGCGTGGTAATCGGGGTGGGCGGGGGCGTCCCGGCTTTGCAGGGGAAGACGTAAACGATAGACAACAAGAAAATCGCGGAAAATCGCCTAATTGCACTCATGACGGCCTATCCTTTCCTGAAGCAAAATGGATCTTACCCTAGAAAGCGGAAAGAGAGCGAAAAACGCGTCAGAAGAATGATATATCAGATACTGCATCGGATCCCACCCAGCTGCGGACCAAGACATTCTGGATTTTCGTGCGTGCAACTGCAACAGCCGCGCAATTGCTGAAGGAATTGACCTTCTGCTGACCTGCCCCAGGACCCCGTAATGCTCGACTGAAGGCAAACGGAGAACTGAGTCGTCAGTCCTGCAAGGCGACCTTGGCATCGCCCCGTCATCCCAGATCTCTCGGCAGTTTCCGGCGCGTTGCAGATGCAACCAGAAAGGTCTTGAATGTCCTGAGACGCAGGTCCGTTGGGAGCGAAAGGCCGAGCATTGCGCTGCCCTCGCCCACCTTGCATGCACGATTATCACTTTCAGGCAGTTACCCGGGAACTCCACAGGTCATGACGGCTCGCCCTAGTTCGCCACAATGAACGAAGACTGTCCCGATCCGACGACGTACGTGGCCTGAGCCGCGGTTTCCGCAACGAAGGTCGGCCGGCCCGCACCGCTCGCCGAGGTACTCGCCGGTGTGGTGATGGGCAGCACCACGGTCGTTCCTACGTTCACCGGAAGGGTTAGGTCGAGCATCAGGCCGCCATTCGCCGGACGGTTCCAGGCAATTTGTACAGTGCCACGCTCGGTGCGAACCGCCCCGTTGGCATAGCTGAGCCCCGTCGCGGGCGGAGCGATAAGAATCGCCGATGCGCCCGGCCCAGTCACCTGCAACCCCAGCAGCGATTCAACAATATCCGCGAGAGCCTGCGCACCCCAGCCGTGGGACTCGCTCTCCCCCAAAGCAGGCGCCGTCCATGATTCCCACGTAAAGGTTCCCCCTTGTGCCAGAATGTTGGCCCAACCCAGACCGGTTTGGTCGGTCAGACGCGCGATGACCTGGTCGGGTCTTCCGGCATCGTGGAGGGACTTCAGCAACCAGTGCGCGGTCATGGGACCTTGTTGCATGCCCAGTCCGGCAATGTAGCTGGCAATTTGCGACCAGCTCGCCGAGGGAGCCACGCCAAATCCCACTGCGTAGGAATTCGCAATCTGCGAGGCGTGCGCGCTTTGGGTTCCTGTCGACGTAAGACCGTCAATGTACATTCCGTCCGCCCGTCGAAGTTTCGCGTTGATAGCCGTGGTCAGTTGATCAGCGCGCCCCTGGTAGAGACTCACCTCACTGGCCGCACGCCCCAAAGCAGCAGCAATGGCGGCCATACTACGCATCACATCGACTGCCAATATGTTCACCGTGGTACGGGCCGTCGTGTTCATATCGTAGCCAAAGCGCTCTTCCGCGGGCCAATCGATGATGCCGTACTGATATTGGCCGCTCCCGCCCGCAAGGTTGGTGACAAGCCCGGTCGTGCTATTGACGTAGCGCCAGACATATTCGGCGACATTTTGCGCTGTATCGTGGGCAGCCGTCAACAAAGCGGTATCGCCCGTAGTCTGATAGTATCGCAGCACCCAATTGGGGAACATCTCCGTATAGTCGGGAATGTCCCGCTTGCCGTCTCCATTGGGATAGACTGCGTTGACACGGCCATCTGTCCAGTAGCGGGCCTGAGAGGCCACGAATTCGCGAATCGCCTTGCGCGTTGTACAACGCTCTCCCAACCCGGCCATTGTCGCGTAAGACTCGTTGACCGCGTCCCCCAAGAATTGTCCCTTTTCCCGCGTCGGAGTATCCAAGAACTGTTGTTGGGCCGAGTACAGGGCCGAGCGTTGCAACAGGGCGAACACCGCATTGACCGTCGCATCCGAACTCGCAAACTGCATCGCGTATTGCGCAGGCGGATCCGAATGTTCCACGATTGCGGAGATCTGGCTCGCCGAAAGAGTCTCGCCCGGCGTGGATATCTGCAAATAGCGCCAGCCAAGGTATGTGAAGGCCTGGAATTCCTGTGCCCCGGCACGCTCAATGTACCTGAAGGACATGTCCGTGCCCTGGGTCGTGGCCGTGGTCGTTGATACATGGCCGTCGGAGGTGAGCTGGTAGCCAGTGAGAATATTCAATGTTCGACCCGATACGCCGGACTGAAATCGCACGTCGGGACGCGCTGGCATGACGCTGCCGAAGTCGGCGACCACCGCACCGTCGGAGAGGGTCTTGACCGACAGGGGTGCCACGACACTCCGGGCAATGCGAAGTTCTTGCCCACTGACATGCGTGAACACACCCGCGGGGTGAACGCCTACAACTTGCGGCACGGTCCAGGGCGATGCCGTGTCCGCGTAGCCAGGTTGGTCCCACCCATCGGGCACTTGCCTTGAGTCGATGCGTTCCACGTAGTCTCCGCCGTCGCTGTTGCGCTGTGGGGCGGCGGTTTGCCACTGCGAGGCCCGCCGGACATGCCAGTTCCCATCCGTGACGACGACCTCTCGGGTGCCGTCTGCATGTTCGATGACAAATCGGCCCAGTAGGCCGGGCTGTCCTGCCGGGCGCCCCTGTCCCGCCCCGTACCAGTGATATATGATTCCGATGGCCAGCGGGGTTCCTGCCTGCACTTGAGCGGTGATGTCGGTGGCTTGGTAATAGCCTTCGCCGGGATAGGAAAATGCGGGTCCTCGGTCAACTACAGCGCCATTCAAGTGGAGTTCGTATTGATGATAGGCCGAGACGTACGCCCGTGCTCGGGTGACCGGACTGGCGCCCAAAGTCACCTGGCGACGCGCAAGGGTGTAGTCGTCGGACTCTGTGGTGGTTCGCCGAATCCAGCTGGCCTGCCAATCTGCGTCGCCAAGCCCCGTGTCAAAGCTGGCGTTCGCCGCCCATGGCGACACGAGATCGGTCCGGTCCCAGGTGCGAACCGTCCACGTGTAAGACGTGCCTGCGGCAAGGGCGGGCCCGGCGTAGGCGACAAAGGATTGGACACTGGACGGCACTTTGCCGCTGTCCCAGATCACCAGGCTGTCGCTCACCCTTGTCACCTGTACTTGATAGGCAGACTGAATCTCATTCCCATCCGGGTCGTTCGGAACCCAGCCGAACAGAGCGGTGCCTTCCACATTGAGCGGCGCCGCTCGGTCGGCAATGTTGAGATCGGTCGGAGCCAGAGGAGCATTTCCACCCGATGACGTTGAGCCTCCCAGGCCAGTCGAAATTCCGCCTGTGGACGTGCCTCCCGATGACGTCGCTCCACCGTTGATGATGCCCCCGGCGCTGCCCCCGGTGGTAGTCGTGCCGCCTGCGTCCACCGGACCGCCTGCGTCCGGCGTACCGCCTGCGTCCGTGGTTCCGCCCGCGACAGTGGTTCCCCCTGCGCTCGTGGTTCCGCCCGCGCTCGTCGTGCCGCCCACGACTGTTGTTCCACCTGAGCTCGTCATTCCGCCTGAACTCGTCGCTCCGCCGCTGCCTCCGGCGCCGCCTGTTCCTCCAGTTGCTGGCTGGAATTGCTGATAGGCTGCGCCCGACCAGGCCCACTGGACAATATACGTCCCGTCAGCGGTTCCTCCTTGGTTCGCCTCCATGACTTTCCCACTGTGGCGCGCAGTCAGTCGAACAGAGCCATTCGTATTGGTTGTGACGGACCACTGTTGATTCGTACCACCGTTGCACGTGTACTGTATTATGGCCGCCCCATTTGCCGTAGACTTGGATTGAACATCGAGACACTTGCCGCTCACCGCATTGATGATGTTGTAATAGCCTCCGGCGACCTGTGAAAAGCGGAACTGCTGGCTGGCCGAGGCCGAACACGTGGAGAGTTGGGCGCGCGCCGAATTGGCCAAGCTTAGCCCAGCGATCTGCACGCACTCGCCGCTGGCGACACCAGCGATCGTGTAGATGGCGTTTGGATCAACCGTGAGCGCATGGAAAGACGTTTCCAAGTTGTCACCCGACCGGCCAGCCGAACAACCCAGGAAAGCCAGTGCGATTCCAGCGACGTGACACCACAGCACCAGCTGACGATTGAACTCAGCGCTCCTACGCATGGAAGCCCCCTTTGCCTCTATTTGTCGATGTCTGGAGGAACCTGCGTCCTTGGTTGCGGCCGTCCGGCCGCTGAGCGTGCTCCCGCAAACGGCCCAAGGCTGAACCCAAGTGCCTCAGGTTGTCAACTGTCAAGAGTTCCTTCGTGGGAGGCGCTGCGGCGCGGCATCCGCGCCATCGGCGTTCCCATGTCCGCGCCGAGAGCGCGGGATTTCTACCGCCAAGCCTGCAATTCGGCGGTGGGCCGCGGCTGCTCGAATTGGGGCCACCTCTTTCAAGCCGGCTCGGCCGATCTGGTTCGCGCCGCGATCCTTTACCGCCTGGGATGCCTGCTGGGAGACGCTTCGGGGTGCCTAGACATAGGGGGGCTGCCGGGCCTCCGCGGCCGTTCCTTCGCCGCCCGAGCCCGGGTTGTGCGGACCGAGCTCGACGGCGGCTGCGCCAAGGGTTCCGCCGAAAGCTGCCGCCTGGCAGGTGTGCTCCTGCAGAGCGGAATTGGCATCGCAGCGGAGCCGGTCGCGGCGCGGGGCCGCTTCCAGGATGGCTGTCGTCTCTTGGATCAGGTGAGCTGTGACGCTCTTGAGACGATCGACGAGGCGCAAGATGCGGCCCGTTGATCGCGTTGCTCTCGGCCTCGCGCTGGCGCTCTTTGCCGGTTGTTCGCGGCCCGTCGTCTACGTCTACATCCTCCCGCCTCCGGCGATACGCCCAGTGGCCAGGGTGCCGGCCGCGCCACCCAAAGGCCCAGAGCGGTTCGAGCGCTCCTGCAGCGACGGGGATGCGGCCGGGTGCAATAACCTTGGGCACATGTACGACACCGGTGAGGGGGGCGTGGCGGTGGACCGCGCGCGCGCGGCCGAACTCTACCAGCGCGCATGCGACGGCAAGAACGGGCGGGGCTGCCGGAACTTGGCTGCCCTCTACGTCAGCGGTCGTGGCGCAAGCGTGGGCATCGCGAAGGATCCAGCCAAGGCCGCCGAATACCACTCGCGTGGCTGCGAGCTCAAGCACACCGAGAGCTGCTACTACCTCGGCATCGACTATCAGATGGGCGAAGGCGTGGCCAAGAACGACACCCGCGCCGCCGAACTCTACGATATGGCCTGTCACGCGGACTATGCGGCAGCCTGCAACAATCTCGGCTTCATGTACGAGCAGGGCCTGGGAGTCAAGCGCGACCTCGGAAGGGCGCGGGAGATCTACCGCCAGGCCTGCGCCTCATGAGTAGCTCGCGGCTGTTCGAGTTGGGCCTTTCTCTTCGAAGCCGCGCCGGCCGATCCGGTTCGCGCGGCGATCCTCTACCGTCTGGGATGCGTTCTGGGAGACCAGCAAGGGTGTGCGATTCTCAAGTGGCTGCAAGGGCAGCACAGCCGCACCTTCGCCAAGCGCGCCCGCGTGGTGCGGGCCGAACTCGACCGTGAGTGCGACAAGGGCTCCGCCGAGAGCTGCCGCCTGGCAGGTGTGCTCCTGGAGAACGGTCTTGGGATCCCACCGGAGCCGCCCGCGGCGCAGGCTCGCTTCAAGAACGGCTGCCAACTCCTGGATCACTTGAGCTGCGACGCTCTCAAGAAGACCGACGGGGAGGAAAAGGATGATGAAGGAGGCGGAGAAGAAAGAGATGAAGATGATGATCCACGGTGATCGCGCGTGCGGATCTGTGGCCTGAGGCCCCGTAGTGTCCAGAAAGCTGTCGCCAAGATTCTCCCATGAATTCGCGAAGATGAGCGGCTTGGATTGCGGGTCGTCGCCGGCGCAGGACCTGTAGGCCGCAATAATTCCGTGCGGAGTGTGTGGCGCTTTAGGAACCAGACGGGTACACGATCTGGATGCCGTTGACCGGTGCGCGGTACTCATACCCGGTCGTCGTCTTGGGCGTGGCAGTCAAGGTGAAGCTGGCTCCGGTCACGTTGCGGAACACGATATAGTTGCCCGAACCTCCCTCGGACGTCACCTGGGTGAACGCTGAAAAGGCCGCGTCAGAAGGCGCCGTCTGGCTCACAGTGTGTGTCGTCGAGCCGATCGTGTATTCGGCGGTGCGCGTTCCCGATCCCGGGTACATGCTCATGTAGCAGTAGACGTAGACGTCGTACCCGCTGCTCATCGGGCTGGGCAAGCCGGTCACGGTGACAGTCGCTGGCGTAAGTGTCGCCCTGGGATCGAGATAGCCGTTCATCATGCGCACGTTGCCCGGGGAGTCGGTCCAGGTAAGGGTCCAAGTGGCTGACGTCTCATGGGTCGCGGTCGAGATAGGCGCGTTCCAGGCTACGGACGCAGAACTCGTGGTGCCATCTGCCAGCAACAACGATGACGGGCCGCCTGTGTTGCTCGCGGCGCTGTTCCAGTGCGCGACCGGCTTGACCCCCGCGACTTCGGTATCCGTCATCACCACCGTCCCGGTGGGAGCAGTGTTCGCGCCCCCCACGAAGTCGATGCTGATGATCATGGGCGTAACCCCAGCGTCCACCACGGTTCCACCTGTTCCCCCCGTGGCCGAACCGCCGCTTCCGCCGGTCCCGCCCGCCCCGCCGGTCGCGCTCGTTCCACCAGTCGCGCTCGTTCCGCCGGTCGCGCTTGTCCCACCGGTCGCGCTCGTTCCGCCAGTCGCGCTCGTTCCACCAGTCGCGCTCGTTCCACCAGTCGCGCTCGTTCCGCCGGTCGCGCTCGTTCCACCACTCGCGCTCATTCCGCCGGTCGTGCTCGTTCCGCCGGTTACACTCGTCCCGCCGGTCGTGCTCGTTCCACCGGTTACACTCGTCCCGCCAGTCGTGCTCGTTCCACCAGTCGCGCTCGTCCCGCCGGTTACACTCGTCCCGCCAGTCGCGCTCGTCCCACCGGTCTCACTCGCTCCGCCAGTTCCGGCAGACCCGCCGGCCCCGAGGTCCGACGGTGAAGGAGCGTCGATCCCTCCATCATCCGACGACGTTGCACCAGCCATGCTTCCGGCCGCGCCACCGACCGCTGCCCCGCCGGCCCCACCAGTCGTCGCAATTCCACCCGCGCCGCCCGTTCCTATCGCACCCGCCGCCAAGCCACCGCCGGCGGCACTGCCTCCCGAACCACCGTTCGCAGCATCCGGGCCAACGACTGTCGATCCACCGCCTGCGCTGCTTGCCGCATCGGTCGCTTGACCGCCCTTGTTTCCGGCATCCGCACGGCCTGTCCGCGGCTGCGTGAGATCTACGCAGGCCACAAATGGAATGGTTGCTGCGATTGCTAGCAGGAGCAGAAGGAAGGTGCGAGTCACGTTGCTCCCAATCTTAGCGTGAAATCGGGCCGAGGAGGAATATAGACCCGTACATCCTTCGAGCGCGAGGAGTGAGCAGAGTCACTATGGTGCCGAAGAAGAGCGGGAGATCGAGTTTTGAGACTTCGTCACCCGTTGAGCGCCCGGGCTGAGGGCTGCGGCCAGCGTCGCGCAGATTCGAGGCATCGTGCGTGCGGCGTTCGCTTGGTGGAATCAGCAGGGCCACACCGAGCGGCACAACGGCACCGCATTACGCGCCGGTTCCCGCGAATGCCTTCTTGGCGATGACGGGTGGGAGGCCAGCCATGGACTACGCCTCGGGAGGGGAGGCCGCAGGGCACGTCCACGTTACAGAATCGAGGCGTGGTACTAGCTCATGGGGTGGACACGGGCACTTTCGGCGCTAGGGTTACGACGCCTGATGTAATAACTCCCAAGCGAAAGGACAAACAAGTGGGGATTTCGACCAGACGATTCGAGCAACTCGCGTTGATCGGACTTGTTGCCACGGGTATCCTGGCCGCCTGTAGCAGCAACTCTGGATCCGGCGGGAGCACTGGCGGCGCCAGCGCCAAGGGTGGATCCACAGGTAGTGGCGGCGCCAGCGCCAAGGGTGGATCCACAGGCAGTGGCGGCGCCAGTGCCATGGGCGGATCCACTGGCAGTGGTGGCGTCAGCGCAACGGTCGGATCCAGTGCGACGGGCGGAACCACAGGCAGCGGGGGCGCGGCAAGCTCGGGCGGCGCCTGTGTGGGTGCAGTTACTCTCTTCGACTTCGCCACCGGCGATCAGGGATGGGGTTTCAACACCTATCAGGCCACGAACGCCGCGGGCCTCGCGATCAGTCCTTTCAATCTTGCCGCGCCCGGGGTTATGTCCGGAGGAGATCTCGACGCTGGCGTGGCGGCTCCAACCATCGCCGCCGATAGCACCGTTGGTGATCCGCCCGGCTCGCTCAAGGTGGTGGTCACGTTCACCGACTACAATCAACAGGCGAACCCCAACATCAGCTGGGGCCAAAACGCGCTTCAGGATTGGACGAACAAGGTGGTCAGCGTACTTGTCAAGGTCGATCCAGCGGTGCCTGCCACCTTCAGTGGCGGAATCCAGCTCTACGCCCAGGACACTACCTATAGTGGCCAGTACCACTGGGCTGCTTTTCCGACCGACAACGCCTGGCATACGTACACCCTGGACATGACCGGCACCACCAGCGTGAACCCAGCTCAAATCATCCAGTTCACGGTCCAGCTCGCATCGGCCAGCACGCCCACCACTACTGGCGATGGCGGCGTGGCGCCGTTCACGCCCACCACGGTGACGGCCTACATCGACACGATCACGGTCAGCGGCAACGCCGGGAGTGGAGGTTGTGGCGGTGGGTCGACAGCGCCTGCCAGCGGCGGGACCGGTGGGTCCAACGCGACTACCAGGGGCGGCGGTGGGACCGGCACCGGCGGCAGCGGGGGCGGCGGGACCAGCACTGGTGGCAGCGCGGGCGGCGGGACAAGCACTGGCGGCAACGGAGGCGGCGAGACCAGCACTGGTGGCAGCGCGGGCAGCGGTGGTGAGGGTGGCGCGGTCGGCAGTGGAGGCACGACCGTAACTTCGGCGGACGCTGGAGCCGAGGACGCGGGAACCGAGGATGCCGAACCCGATGCGTCGGCGGAACGCGATGGCGGACTCGCGGATTCTTCCATGTTCGAGGATGGGGGCACGAGCGATGCAGCAGACGCCCCCAGCTCTAGCTGCACGGTTGTCAGCGGTGGAAGCACAGGTAACTTTGGCACGACTGACGCATATTGTTTCGTGACTTGTGACGATATTGCCGGCTGGGGTTGTTCGAACGCCGACGGGAGAACGGTGAGCGTAAACGGGACGGTTGTTTCCTGCGGCAGCCCCCTGACCGCAGTGAATGGCCGCTATCAGTTTGAGGTCACGGCGGGCACGTACACATATGCATCCATCTACTGGTGGGGTACCTACCGGGCCTGCTCGACTCACTGAAGGCTGCTCTCGTGATCGCCGGGATTCCCAAGGAAATCAAGGAGCACGAATATCGCGCGGGGCGAGTGCATACGCGAGGCGTCCCGGTCCTCCTCGTGGCTCTAGGGCTCGGCGCGTCGGCGCCGGGCGAGGGAACGGCGGCACCCCAAGGGGCCGGAGTGGCCGATCGCGCTCAGCCGAAGATCCTGTACAGCTCCCGGAGCCAGAAACAGCTCTTCGCGCTCGGCCTGCAGGGCCACCAGATGGTGCGTAAGGACGGAAGCTGGAAAGAGGGCCCGATGGAAAAGCCGTTCTTCGACCTACCCGAATCGGAGCCGGGCCAGAGCCTCGACGACGTCATCCTCTCCCGGGACGGGAGCGCCCTGATGCTCGTGGAGTCGCGAAATCACTCCATCCGGTCCCTGACCATGAGCGAGTACCTGGCTGCCGCAGAGCGCTTCCTTCCCGTCGAGGAGCTGGCTGTGCTCAAGAAGAAAGCGGAGGTCGAGCTGCCAACGGATGGGTATCAGCTGGTGAATAGACTAAGGACAACCAGGCTCGGGCTCGATATAGGCTAGCAGGTCGACCTCAGCGGAAGGAAGGATCTCGCCGGATCCCGCCTTCACGGTACGCGGGGTCTTGAGCTCGACGCGCGCCAGGCGAGCCGGGCCCTGAAGATGGGCGATGAGTTCGGAGAGCGGTGTCGACCAAACCAGGATCTGATCATCCCGATCGATCTGACGGAGCAATTCGAGCAACTTGTCCACCACCTCGGCCGGCACCGACAGCCCCATCGCCCCGATGCCACCGCTGGCCCCGCCGATGAACGAGCGACTGATCTCGGCCCATTTGGGCATCAACGTGCGATCATTCTCAGCCAGCCGAAATTCCAGCGTGCGATCGCCCAAGGTACGCAGCGGCCTTTCCAGAAGACGCTTGCCTTCGAGAACCCGCACCTGATCGCCATCACGAAAATCCTCGGGTGCCCCCAACGTGGTCAATTCCACCTCGGGCGGACGACCAGGTTGCCGCTCGCCCCGCAGCCAAAGCAGCAAGAGCGGTTGCTTTGGCGTTTTCGCGGCGCGGGAAAAATTGTGCGGATATTCCCGCACCAAGACCCTTTTCACCTCTATTACCAGGCGGCCGCTGCGCCAGACACATCCATCGGCGGGCGATTCGATGCGCATCAAGGCCCGCCCCTCGCGCTCGTTGAAACCGCTCATTCGCTCCGGCCCACCACAGGCAACGCACGCCAGGAACAAGGTCAGCAGGTACGGTTTGCGCATGCCCATTTCTACCGCATCTCCGACCTTCGATCATTCATAGCAGACGCCATGGGCGTCGATGCCGGCGTCGAACTTGATAGTCGTCACGAGCGTCCGGATGTCAAGCGCCTTGCGACGGCCCGCAAAGCCAGAGAAACTGACATGAGGCGATCAACATGACTGAAGCTGCCCAGAATCCGTGCTGGGTAGTCCCTTGCGCATGTCTTTCGCGGCCTGTAGTGGCATTTTCTGGCGGCCAGCGATAGCCTTTGGGTCATCGTGAACAGCAGCCCCGCGACCCTGGAGCGCCTGCGCAAGCGCCTGCTGGAACTGCGTACCGAGATCCTCAACGAAGGCGACGTGGCCATCGAGCCAGCGCGCACCGACCCGACCGCCGTGGGCGGGGAGGACGAGGCGCAGGCGCTGGCCGAGATGAACCAGGTGATCGCGTCCAAGCGCAACAGGGAGCGAACCACAGCCCTGGTTCGCGTGCAGGCGGCGCTCAAGCGGCTGGACGAGGCACCTGAAGATTTCGGCCTGTGCAAAGAGTGCGGCGATCCCATCGGCAAGCGTCTTGAGGTCATGCCCTACGTCGAGCTTTGCGTGGAATGCCAGCACGCCCGCGACGGCAGCCCCAAAGGCCCGGGCCGCCGCCACTTGCGCGATTTTCGCTAACCGCGTGGGTAGCGGGCGAGCTTTGCTCGCCGCGAACCATCGCGGGAGGGCATGGGAACCCTTTCGGGGTTCCCATGATCGCGTGGGTAGCGGGCGAGCTTTGCTCGCCGCGAACCATCGCGGGAGGGCATGGGAACCCTTTCAGGGTTCCCATAGATAATATGATAGGAGGACAACATGGAATTTCGCGAAGTCGTGAATCAACGTCGGTCGCTACGCTCTTTTGCGCCGGTCGAAGTGAGCGATGCTGTGATCAAGGACCTCGCTGCCGTGGCGGGGCTGGCCCCGTCCTGTTCAAACAAGCAGCCCTGGCGCTTCGTGTTCGTGCGCAGTCCGGCCATGCTGGAGCGCATGTTCGCAACCCTGACACCAGGGAATGCCAACTGGGCCAAGCAGGCATCGCTGATCGTGGCAGTGTGGTCGCAGGCCGATCTCGATTGCCGCACGCCCGATGGCCGCGACTATTACCAGTTCGATACCGGAATGGCGTCGGCGTTGCTAATGCTCGCCGCGACCGAGAAGAATTTGGTGGCCCATCCGATTGCCGGATTCGATCCTCAGGCGGCTCGGCAGGTATTGGCGCTGCCCGAGGGCGTCCAGGTGATCACCCTCATCATCGTGGGCGGGCACGCGCAGGAAATCTCGCCGACGCTGGCGGATTGGCAGGTGAAGGCAGAGAAGGAGCGTTCCGCACGGATGGCGTTCGAGGCCTTCGCCAGCATCGTGTAGCAAATTGCTTCATTTTCCAAGCTGTCGGCTCGCCAGTTCTTCCATGCTTTGAGCCAGCTGCACGTCGAGCGTCGTCACCCCACCGGCGTCGTGTGTCTCAAGGTCGATGCGAACCGTGCCCCAGACGTTGAACCACTCGGGGTGATGATCCATGCGCTGGGCAACCAGTGCCGCGCCGGTCATGAACGCAAAGGCGGTGACGAAGTCGGCGAACTTGTACTCGCGCTGCAGCTTGCCGCCTACCACTTGCCACCCGGGCAGCTCGGCCAGCGCCGCCGCAATATCGAACTCGCTCAGCCTGCCTGGTCTGGACGCCATCGCTCCACCTCCACTGTGATCGTAGCGCATCGTCGCCAAAAGACATTCGCCGTGCGCGATCCAAGACACGCAAAACGTGCGCGGTTGAAGGTGTTCCCGGGGCAGGCCACGGTTGTTTCCACGCGAGAGTTCGTGAAGGCGCTTGCAGCCAAGCCAGCGCGGGGCGGGAACAAGTGAGCGTGTGAGGTCAGCGGCTTGACCAGTAAACTCAGCAATGCGCAGCGTTGTCGGTGCGGGTTGCTGCTGAAAAAATCGAATTGAATCAGGGTCGCGTCCGTCGATACAGTATGCAGCTAAGGAGAATGTCATGAGACACTTGGTTACGGCCACGGCTATCCTATTCGGGCTTGGAACTGCGCTGCCTGCGTGGGCAGACCGCGACGACGAACGCGACCAGGCCGCGCGGCGCGACAAGGAAGATCGCGAACGCAAAGATCGCGAGCGGAAGGATCGCGAGCGCCAGGACCGTGAACGCGTGGATCGCGAGCGCCAGGACCAGAACCGTGCCCGCCAGGACCGTGAACGCATGGATCGCGAGCGGCAAGAGCGCGAGCGAGTGGACCACCAACGCACGGATCTCGATCGCCAACGCCAGGAGCGTGAACGCATGGACCGCGAGCGTGCAGAGCAGCAGCGCGTGGAACTTGAGCGCCAGCGTCTGGATCTCGAGCGCCAGCGCGAAGCCCAGGATAGGCAAGGGGCTGCCGAACGTGACCGAGAAATGCGCGACCGGCAAGCGCGCGAGCAGGTGGAAATGGCTCAGCAGAGGGAAGCGATGTACCGGCTGCGCATGGCGCCCCCTCCGCCCAGGGAAGAGGTGCGGACAGCGCCTCCGTCGCCGCGCCACGTTTGGATCCGCGGCTACTGGGGCTGGGAGGGTGGGCGCCACGTGTGGATGGACGGCCGGTGGGAGTTGCCACCCCAGCCAGGGCGAATCTGGGTCGATGGGCGCTGGGTGAATGAGGGCGGCGAGTGGGTCTTCTATCAGGGACATTGGGCTGGCGCCGCGGCCCCGCCGCCTCCGCCCCCAGCCCCGTCGCCCGCCTGGGCGCCACCGCCAGAGGTCACCATCGGCAT
>Ga0265330_10000975_pt1 | contig 17526 bp, 7 predicted proteins | sample 41919metaG_FD_202083 | JGI IMG/M metagenome (GOLD analysis project Ga0265330, IMG submission 202083) | Rhizosphere microbial communities from Carex aquatilis grown in University of Washington, Seatle, WA, United States - 4-19-19 metaG | ecosystem: Host-associated > Plants > Roots > Rhizosphere >... | reverse complement strand
CTCCGGACCCCGGCCTTCCATCTCCCGCGCAGCCCCCTGCCCCGCTTCAAGCTGGAGGGAGGCAAGCTCGATGTCGAGACCGACAGCTACCGCATGGTCCTCGACGAGCAACAAGGGGGCGCCATCACCAGCCTGCGCCTGATTGCCACGGGCCAGGAACTGCTTTCCGGTCCTGCCAACGATCTCGTCAGCTATCGGGACAGCGGCGGCTTGTGGCGGCTGGGGCACGAGTTTCTCGGCGGGGTGTTTGCCGAGCGGGCCCGCGCCAGCAGTGCACCGGCGCGCATCCGGGTGGAAGCGCGCGAGGACGTGCTCGAAGTGCGTGTCGACTCGGAGTTCGACGAGCGTCTGTTTGTGCGCTGGCTGTGGATACGCAAGAATTCGCCGGTCCTGCGACTGCATCTGGTGGGTTCGGCCCGGCGTGGACGGACCATCACCTGCCGATTTCCAACCCGGCTCGTCAGCTCTGAGCTCACCATGGATGTCCCGGGGGGAATTGTTGTGCGCCCCGCGCACAAGCTGTACCGTCCCACCTTTTGGCCGGCACGTTCATTCGCGCATATGCGCAGTCAAGAGAACGGCATCGGCTTGGCCACGTTTCTCGGTGGCCCGGCCGCGGTGTCGAGTGACGGTGCCGGCGCCCTGGAATGGATTGCCCTGCGCTACGCCCCACGCGAGGTGGCGTTTTCGTTTGTGCCGATTCTCGCCCACCCAGCCTCGGGAACCGATCCCCACCAAGGGCAACTTGACTACGCGGTGTGGTTCACGCCCGCGGGTGATGCGCGCGACAACCGTCTGCCCCACCATGTGCGGCGGGCCCTACGCGCGGCCCTGTTTGCCCCGAACCATCCTGATTTGGACGATCTGGCCAATTCGGTCATGGTCGTCGACCGCGACGACGTGCAAGTCACGGCGCTTAAGCAAGCCTTCCGCGGCGATGCCGTGGTCGTCCGCCTGGCAAATTTCGCCCATGGCGCAATCGAGGCGCGTCTGGCCTGCCCCAGCCGGCCGATCCAAAGCGCTACCCTTTGCGACGCCTGTGAGCGCGAGATTTCACCCCTTGAAGTGCGCGGCGGTCAGGTGGTTGTGCCAATGCCGCGAGCGCTGGCCAGTGTCCTGGTTTGGCTGAGATAGATCTAGGAACCAATCCAGCGACGCAGCTTGCTGGCCACGACCGCGCCGAGGGCCAGCATGCCGCCCCAGCGGGTGGCCCTGCGGCTTCCGCCGGCCATATCACAGCCGCTGGATGAGCCTGCGCCGGCCTGTGTGGTCGCACCGGTGCTTCCACCACTGCCGCCCGCCGCCCTGACCGATGTGCCCCCGGATGCAGAGGGTATTCCGCCGGTAGACGCCACCCCCCCTGAGGTCCCTGCACCGCCGGTTGCATCACTGACGACAGAGCCACCCGTAGCGGAGCCTCCCATGCTCGTGGTTCCGCCCGAGGCCACGCCTCCGCCCGAGGCCACGCTTCCGCCGGAGGCCACGCTTCCGCCCGAGGACACGCTTCCGCCAGCGCCAGGGTCGCTGGCCCCGCCTGCGCTCGTGGTTCCGCCGCTGCGGGGACTCCCGCCGGTGGCCACGGTCCCGCCAGAGCGGGGGCTGCCGCCAGTGCTGCCCGTCGTCCCGCCCGCACCCGGAGCCCCTCCGGCGCTGGGTGTTCCACCTGTGGCCGTCGTGCCCCCGGTCCCGCCCGGAGTAATGGAGGGCACACTGTCGGGAGTGTACTCAATCCACTGCAAGGCATCCGTCTCGGCATAGCCAAAGTTGCTGAGAAACATGGGCAGAATGATGGCCGCGTTGGTCACTCCCAGGGCTGGCATGGGAGAACTCTTCATGATGGTGGTATCGAGGAGAATCTTGTTGCAGGCCAGGTAGTCCACAATCGGGGCCAAGGTGCCCATCACCAGACGGTCTGTGCGGTTGTCCCAGGCCCCGCCCGGTCCGCTGGCTCCATTGGACAGCAGCGCGTCCACAATGCACAGCTGCTGGCGCACAGGATTGCCGCCAAGAATGGCTGAATGCTTATTGATTTCAAACAGGGCCAATGGAGGCGGCGGCGGTGAGGCGGCGGAGTTGCCAACGTGCAGATCCCCGGAGTGCTGTGCCTGCGTGCCGCTGGTGAAGGTACCAAAATGGTTCTTCATGCACAGGGTACAGCTGCCGTAGCTATAGTGACCGCCCGTGCCATTGTGCGACTTGCACGCGGCGACGTTCACCAGGATGTCGATATTGCCGGCGGCCAGGTCAGCCGCGACCGAGATGTTCTGGGCATTGGTCAGGGGCACCACCTTGAAGCCGCCCATGTTCGCCGCTCTGACGCTCATCGTGGAGCGAATCTTGGTCGCGTCAGTAAGGCTCATGTACGAGTTGTAGTAAATCGACGCATCGTCACAAGCGTCGTACAAGACAATGTTCGCTGGCGTGACCCCAAGGTTGATCAGCACATCGCAGATCTTCTTGTAAATCGCCACCCGGGGACGATTGGTGGTGTTGCCTCCAATCCCATTGGTCTTCATGGCGACCTTGGTGCTCGCCCATGGTTTGCTCGACCGGAAGATGGTTTTCCAGGCATCATCCGCCGTGCTCTTCTGGGTCAGCTGCATGGCCATTTGGTCCAGGTTGGTGGCGACCACGGCCGCGTCGACGTTCGCGTTCTGGTTGGCCCAGCTGGTGTTCGCGGGCGTTGCCGTCAGCATCTTCGTGTCGTGGCAACAAATGACCCGCTTGTTATCGATCGCGGGATTGATCTGCATCCCGTCAACCCACCCCCCTGTCGTCTGAGCGCTGGCTTGCTCGAACTTCAGGGCACTCAGGCCCATGGCGCCAGCCGCCCCAACCGCGGCAGTCTTGAGAAAATCACGGCGCCCAGAGTGCAGATTTGTGGCCATCGCTGGTCTCCTTTTCGCGTACTACCAATGGCGATTTTGCTGTCGATAGATCACACCCGCGCAAGCGGGATCTCGGCCGACGATTGAATCAAGAGGACTGATCGCCGCCCTTGATGAGGCGCCTGACCTTTTCCGCCACCACCGCGCCCAGCGCCACCACGGCGCCCAAACGCGTGGTGCTGCGGTTGCCCGCCGCCACATCGCAACCGCCCGAAGATCCCCCACCGGTTGCACTCGAACCTCCGGTTGCTCCGGTGCTGCCGCCTGCACCGCCTCGCGCGCTCACGCTGGTCCCCCCGGTTGCAGCCGGCGTGCCGCCAGTTGCCGGCGTCCCACCCGTGGCCGCGGTCGTCGTGCCGCCAGTATCCGCTGGGCTGGACCCACCGGTGCTCGGGGTGCCACCGGTCGCCACGGCTCCACCGGTTCCCGTGTCGCTGATCCCGCCCGTGCTGGGAGGAGTCCCACCCGTGCCGTTGCTGCCGCCGGTGCGCGCGACCCCTCCAGTGGCTGGAGATCCCCCACGGCCCGGGTTGCCGCCGGTGCTGGGCGTGCCGCCGGTGCTGGGCGTGCCGCCCGCGCTGGGCGTGCCACCCGCGCTGGGCGTGCCACCTGTGCTGCGCGCGCCGCCCGAGCCCGTCGATCCTCCAGTACCTCCAGTGCCTCCGGTGCCCCCGGTTGTGTCGATAGGGGGAACAGCGTCGGGAGTATATTCAATATACTGCAGCGCATCTGTTTCCGCATAGCCGAAATTGGTGAGGAACATGGGAAGCACAGTGGCCGCATTGGTCACGCCCAGGGCCGGCATGGGCGAGCTCTTCATGATGGTCGAGTCGAGCAGGATCTTCTTTGCCCCAAAGTAGTCTACGATCGGGCCGAAAGTGCCCATGACCAGCCGATCGGTACGGTTGTCCCAGGCCCCGCCGGGACCGCTTGCCCCGTTGGAAAGCAACGCATCGATGATGCACAACTGCTGGCGAACCGGGTTGCCGCCGAGGACGGCGGAATGCTTGTTGATTTCAAAGAGAGCCAGCGGCGGTGGGGGAGGCGTCGTTGCGGAGTTGCCGACGTGCAGATTGTCCGAATGCTGTGCCTTGGTAGCGTCGGTGAAGGTGCCGAAATGGTTCTTCATGCACAGGGTGCAGCTGCCGTAATTGTAGTGCCCTCCCGTGCCATTGTGCGATTTGCACGCGGCGACGCTGATCAGGATGTCGATGTTGCCGTCGACCAAATCAGCCGCGGCAGAGATGCCCGTAGCATTGGTCAGCGTGACCGCCTTGAATCCACCCATGTTCGCCGCCCTGACACTCATCACGGCGCGAATCTTGGTCGCGTCGGTTTGACTCAGATAGGTGTTGTAGTAGGTCGACGCGTCGTCACAGGCGTCGTACAAGACAATGTTCGCGGGCGAGGCCCCCAGGTTGACCAGCACATCGGTAAGCTTCTTGTAGATCGCCCACCGGGGACGGTTGGTGGTGTTGCCCCCAATTCCATTGGTCTTCATGGCGACCCTGGTGCTCGCCCATGGCTTGCTCGACCGGAAGATGGTTTTCCAGGCTTCGTCCGCGGTGGTCTTCTGGGCCAGCAGCATGGCCATCTGGTCCAGATTGCTGCCAACCACGGTCGCATCGACATTGGCGTTCTGGCTCGCCCAGCTGGTATTCACCGGGTTGGCGGTGAGCATCTTGGTGTCGTGGCAACAAATCACCCGCTTGTTGTCAATCGCGGGATTGATCGCCATGCCATCAACCCACCCCCCAGTCGTCTGAGCACTCGCTTTCTCGAACTTCAGGGCGCTCAGGCCCATGGCTCCTGCCGCGCCGACGGCGGCAGTCTTGAGAAAATCACGGCGTCCGGGGTGTGGGTGTTTGGACATTGGTACTTCTCCCTAGTTGGACTTTGACTTGAACTGGTCGAAGAACAGCGCGGCCTTTGGACAAGCTGAACAGGTGGTCCCAGTCTGATCGCCATATCCGCTCACCGTCACTTCAAAGTAGTACTGATTGAAATGGCCGTACGCGGCGATGGAAACGATTGACGGATTCCCGACTGCGACCGATTTGTCGTATGACCCAATAGCGGTTTCGGCGCTCGCATCGTTCTGCTTCCACTGGAAGAGCGCCGTGGCTTGGGCGGCCGTGGTGATGTCGTAGGCCCAGACAACGGCAGTTGAGTAGGGATCGGGACCCACGAGACTCTGGTTCATCGCCACACGGCAGCCCTTGTCCTGATAGACGCCTGCGGCGCCGTCGATGGTGGTAACCAATTCGTCGGCGGTATAGACCGCGTAGGAACCATCAGTCGGATCCTGTGTCCACCCTTGGATTAGATTGTCGGCGAACTTGAATTTCTGCCCAAATGCCGTCTTGTCGAGAGGACCCGAAGTGCCGCTGCTTCCGCCGCTGGCGCTGCTTCCGCCGCTGGCGTTGCTTCCGCCGCTGGCGCCACCGGTTCCGCCGTTGCCGTCACTACCGCCGCTGCCGCACCCCAGGGAGCCGAGACCCACATACAAAATTGCGAAAGCGAAACTGTTCTTTATGGTTCTGATTTCCACGAGAATCTCCTTTTGACGTCAGATGGTGAGGCCGGACTCTAGCCAGGATTTTCGCAGCGGTATAGACAAAACGAAATCGGTTGGTTGGACGTCAGTGGAAGGACGGGCGCGAACCAAAAGACGTATTCACCATGCGGCGGTTTTTGCCACCGGATTCGGCTGCGAATAGCGCCGCGCTTGCCACGGCAGATAGTGTACCCCACCGCCACCCCTTCGACACCCACCAATTCGGCCGATTTACATTGTCTGGGCAGTCCACCGCGATGTGTAGGTGAGACTGGGCGACGATTTATTGTGGCGCTCACACTCAGCATGGGAATACCCCTGTCCCCGCACCGTCGTTCCAGGGACGCGCAAAAACTGCGGCTCGACCAACGCAGAACCACATCGCGCAAGGCGTGGGCGTCTTTCCGGCTAAAGCTAGCCCCTGGGTTCGAAGACTGAGGCTGGTGAAAGCGTCAACGTGTCTCAAGACAGTGGATTTCAACCCTGGTGCGTTGGTTCCGGCTTGGCCCGTTCTGTCACTTTCTTGCGAGTGCGCGCGCGCTACAAGCCCCCGCGCTTTCCCGGTGCCGCAGGATGCGGCGCCGAAGCTTTCCGCCAACCACCACAGCAAAGGCAAACATCGCCGCCCATGGGGTGGTGCTACGGTCGACGCCGGCGATCCGGCAGCTACACCCCGACTGCCCACTCGTGGATGCGGTGTCGGTTGTCGCGGCTGTTCCACCGGTGCTGCCATTTCCCCCTGTCGAGCTCCCTACCGTTCCAGAAGCGGTCGTCCCGGCCGTCGTCAACGAACCTCCAGAGGCCGACGGGGCGCTCGTCGCAGAAACAGTTGCACCACCCGAGCTGGCCACACCACCAGAAGCAACCACGCCCCCGGAACTGGCCACACCACCGGAAGCAACCACACCACCGGAAATAGCCACGCCACTGGACCCACCCACACCACCAGAAACAACCACGCCACCCGAGCTGCGAACGCCGCCCAAACTCTTTGCGCCGCCGGCCCCTACGGAGCCACCGACACTGTCGACGATCTCCGTGCCGCCAGAACCAGTCGCGCCGCCCGATCCCTTGCTGCCGCCAGCGGCAACCAAGCCACCTGAACCCGTCGTGCCGCCCGAACCAGCTGTGCCGCCCGCGCCCGTCACGCCGCCCGATCCGGCTGTGCCGCCGGTCGAAACTGATCCAGGCGTGTAGTACTTGATAGCCGGCTGCGTCTCTGGAAGCGTCATATTGGGACCAATGTAGATGCCCGGCTCCGGCGGCTGGTTATAGGCCACATTCTCCGTGGCGACGCTCATCCGGTAGATCGGGTCATGCATCAACGTATAGAGACGCTTTGTGGTCGGCTGGGTGGTTGTATAAATTCTCAGCGCGTCATTGCCGGTCGTCCTCAACACCAGTTCTTCTCGCCAGTCGCCGAAGATGTCAGCAGTCAGCGCGGGGGTTGACTTGGACCCGTTGTTCGAGCTGCAACCGCTCGCGCTCAGTCCCGTTCCCCCGGCGCTGCCATAAGGAGTAATTGATGTCTTGTCCTCGAGGAAGCGATTTAGGTCGGGGCCCCACCAGATCGTGAAATTGGTAGAGCCAGGCGCGCTCCCCACGTTCTTGTGGCTCGCGTCCCAAAGCCCGCCAGCGCCCGACCAGAATTGCCAGCCCGTGGTCCCGGCAATCAGCGGTCCAGTGCAGCCGCGCCCGTTGTCACCTGATGCTTTGTCCTCCCAGATGATTGTGCCGTCCTTGGCATCCTGGAAGTGCGAGGCGATGCCACCGTTCTCGCTGGTCTGTTCATCAACCATCCACACTTCCAGTCCAGGCCGATTGGGATCCAGATCCCCGAAATGCAGGGCGTCGCCGTGCCTTAGCCCCGTCGAATAGAGGCCCTGCCCGTCCTGATCGACCGTCATGGAGCCATAGACGATTTCATCGAATCCGTCGCCGTCCACATCGCCTTGGCGCAGGCTGTGTGACCCCTGACTTTCGTAGCCCTGTGAAGACTGCATCGCCTTTCCGTCTTTTCCTTTTCCGCCCAAGCTTGTGTCGAAGAACCACCGCTCGGTCAGTTTGCCGTCGCGCCAATCGAGCGCCCACAGGGTTGATCGCCAGTAGTAACCTCGGCAGGGGATGACACTGGGCCGTTCGCCGTCCAGATAGGCGACGCTGACCAGGAAGCGATCCACGAAGTTGTAGTTGCTGTCATTTCCCCAGCCCAGATCGCCAGCAGGAGAGGCAATGCCCTGGATGGCGCCAAAAACGCCAACCGCGCCGCGGTCCGGCTTGTAGAGGACGGTGACCAGTTCGGCGCCCGTCTTGCCATTGAAGATTGTGTACCATTCAGGGCCGGTTATGACTTTGCCCAGTGTCGCCGTGGCCGAACTCCGATAGTCGGCCGTGTTGTCGGCGCCGGCGGCAGGCCCCGTCTTCAAGAAAGAGCCGGTACCATCCTGTGTACCCGGGGCCGTCTTGAGTGCTACCTCGGCAATGCCATCGCCGTCCAAGTCGTACACCATGAACTGGGTGTAATGGGCGCCCGACCGGACGTTCTTTCCGACATTGATCCGCCACATCTTTGTGCCGTCCAGTTTGTAAGCATCAAGATAGGTCGGTCCCGAGTACCCCGGATACGCACTGTCTCGGGAATCGGACGGATCCCATTTCAGAACGATTTCATACTGACCGTCACCGTCGAGGTCGCCAATGCTGGCATCGTTTGCCGTCTCGGTATAGTTGGAGCCATCTGGCTCGCTCCCACCGGGCGGCGGGGTCAGGGGGATATTGAGGTAGCTGTTGTCGATGACCAAGGCCGGCTCGGACGTCTCGCCCTCAACCCCATTAGTCACCGCCTTGACTGTGTAGGTCCCGGCACCGCCCGCGCTATCCAAATAGTTCGTGGAGTCGGTGATGACCGCGGAGTTGAGCTTGCTGGTCCCCTTGTAAACATTGAACCCGAATGTCTTCGGGTCCTGCGGGTCGGTGCCGAAGAGACGCCAGCTCAAGAAATACCCGCTACCTGACTTCACTGCGATCAGACCGCGATCGAGCTTTTCCATGAATCGATCAGCGCGCGCGGACAGCGCGGCCATCGATACGACTCCAATCACAATGGCGGCCGGTAGCGTTGACCTAACCTTCATGCGGCACCTCTGCTCTGCTGGGGGAAATGGAACCGACGCTAGTGCGCCGCCGTGTCATAGTACTTGATGTTCGGCTGCGTCTGCGGCAGCGTCATGAGGGGACCGATGTAGATCCCCGGCTCCGGCGGCTGGTTGTAGGCCACGTTTTCTGTCGCGACACTCATCCGGTAAATCGGGTCATGCATGAGCGTATACAGACGCTTCGTGGTCGGCGTGGTGGTCGTGTAGATGCGCAGAGCATCGTTGCCAGTGGTCCTGAACACCACTTCTTCGCGCCAGTCGCCGAAGATGTCTGCGGTGAGCGCCGGTGTTGACTTGGACGTGTTGTTCGAAGTGCAGCCGCTGGCATTGAGGCCCGTGCCGCCGCCACTGTATGCGGAGATCGACGTCCCATTGAGCAAGAAACGGTTGAGATCGCTGCCCCACCATATGGTGAAATTGTCGGACCCGGGGGGGCTGCCCACCGTCTTCTGGGCGGCATCAAACAGCCCGCCAGCGCCCGACCACATCTGCCAGCCTTTGGTGCCGGCCATGAGCGGTCCCGTACAACCGCGTCCATTGTCGCCCGAACCCTTTTGCTGCCAGATGATCGTGCCATCGGTGGCATCCTGGAAGTGCGAAACGATTCCGCCATTCTCGCTCGACTGCTCATCCGCCATCCACACTTCCAGTCCGGGCCTGTCGGGGTCCAGGTCCGACAAGTGAAGCGCATCCCCGTGCCTGAGCCCCGTCGAATAGAGGCCCTGGCCATCGTGGTCAATGGTCGCCGAGCCATAGACTATCTCGTCAAAGCCGTCGCCATCCACATCGCCTTGGCGCAGGCTGTGTGAACCCTGGCTTTCATATCCCTCCGAAGACTGAAGCAGTTTCCCATCTTTTCCTTTGGCGCCCGGGACTGCCGCCGTGTCGAACAGCCACCGCTCGGTCAATTGGCCATTTCGCCAGTCGAGCGCCCAGAGCGCCGATCGCCAGTAGTAGCCGCGGCAGGGGATCACGCTTGGCCGTTCGCCGTCGAGATAGGCCACGCTGGCCAAAAAGCGGTCAACGAAATTGTAATTGCTGTCATTTCCCCAACCCAAATCCCCGGCCGGGGTGGCAATGCCCTGAATGGCACCCCAGACGCCCTCGGCGCCGCGCCCCGGTTTGTAGTCAACTGTGACGAGTTCGGCGCCGGTCTTGCCACTGAAAATGGTGTAGTACTCCGGCCCGGTAATCACCTTGCCTTGGGTTGCCGTGTCCGTGCTGGTGTAGTCGATGGTGTGATCGGCAGTGGCGGCAGGGCCCGTCTTTAGGAAAGCGCCCGTGCCGTCCTTAGTGCCGGGAGCCGTCTTGCAAGCCACCTCGGCCGATCCGTCGCCGTCCAGGTCGTACACCATGAACTGGGTGTAGTGGGCCCCGGAACGAATGTTTTGCCCCAGACTGATCCGCCACATCTGGGTGCCATCAAGCTTGTAGCCATCGAGGTAGGTCGGCCCCGTGTACCCTTGTTGTGCGTTGTCGTGGGAGTTCGAGGGGTCCCACTTGAGTACGATTTCGTACTGTCCGTCACCGTCCAGGTCGCCGATGCTGGCGTCGTTGGCCGTCTCGGTATAGCTGGAGCCATGCGCGGAGCCTGCGGCCGGCGGCTTCAGGGGGATATTGACGTAACCGTTGTCGATGACGATGGCGTTTTCGGAGGCCGCACCTTCTACGCCGCCGGTCACCGGCTTGACGGTGTAGGTTCCGCTGCCGCCAGCGCTGTCCGTATAGTTGGTGGAGTCAGTGATCAGCGCGGTGTTGAGCTTGGTCGTGCCCCGGTAGACATTGAATCCGAAGCTCGTGTCCTGGGGGTCGGTCCCAAACAGGCGCCAGCTCAGGAAGTATCCGCTGCCAGACTTCACGGCAATCAGACCGCGATCGAGTTTCTCCATGAATCGCTTGGCGTTCGGATTCGGGGGTCCACTTGGCGTGGTGCCGCCCGTGGCTGTAACACCGCCCGAGCTGGATGGACCGCCGGAACTGGACGCGCCGCCAGGGCTGGATGCACCGCCGCGGCTGGTCGCGCCGCCACCGCTTGTGGCCCCGCCGCTCTTGGACGTGCTGCCGCCACTGCCCAGCGTGGTTGCGCCGCCGCTGGCCGGGGCCCCGCCACTCTTGGGCGCGATGCCGCCGCTGCTCGGGGTGATGCCGCCGCTGTTCGGCGCAATGCCGCCGCTGTTCGGTGTGATACCGCCGCTGTTCGGCGCAATGCCGCCCGAACCTAGCTGGTTGCCCCCGCTCGGTGAGGGATTGCCCCCGGTCGCAACAGTCGAACCGCCGGTGGCGTTCCCGCCGTCACCCGTGACGCCTCCTGAACCTGGCGTTCCTCCGGTCGCAGCGCCCCCTTGGCCGGATGAACTGCAGCCCTGCAGCAGGGCCATGGCGCCGCCCAGGAGGATAGTCGTGCATCCTCGCACTAGGATTTGTGTCGCGTTCCGGTGTCTCGCTCGCATCGATTCCTCCATCATCTCGTTCAAGCGCATCCTATGGAACATGCGCAGCGCTTGCCTGGCCTGTTCAGCCGGGTGGTCACTGCGTTTTGTGCGTCGGTTGCCATAGAGCTATCGCGCCATTAGACTCATAGCCGAAAACGCAGTGGTCTCGACACCCGTTCGCGGCTCACGCCTTTTCTGTCCCTGAGCAAGAAGTTGGCTTGGCGTTGGGCGGCGCAACTAGGAATGCAAGCGTAGCTACTCGAAACTACTCGGAATTATGCCCATTCCTGTGGATTAGGAAATCCTGGAGATTCATCTGATCTCTGACACACAGAGGCTAATTGATGTACTGTAGGTCCTCATGCTGGACAAACTGCCGTCCCGGGAAGCTCGCCGACTCCGCCCACGACTTGGTACCTTCTTGGTCCTTGGACTGATGCTGGGACCTCCTGGCTGTGCCGCCATGGTACGCACGTGGCAGTTCTCGTCCAGCGATGTGGCGGTTGTGCCATCGACCGCGACACAGCCCGAAAATCGGGTCGAGATTCGCCTACGCTCCGCCACTGTCAGGCAGAAGACCGTGCAAGTCACCCTCGCAATCGCCAACCTCGGATCACAGCCGGCGAACGTGGACGCCGGAGAGTTCTCGATGCGGCTTCCGGACGGAACGACGCTCTTTGGCGACGCTCCTGTTTTGGACCAGGCCCTCAAGCTAGGCCAGAGCATGCTGGCGGCCGTCGGCATCGGCAACAGCCCGCAGGCGCCCAATCTCGCCCCCGGGACTACCGTGGAGATGGATGTCGAGTTTCGCGACAACCGACGTGATTTGCGCCGCTATCCGGTTTTGGACCTGGGGATGGATGCCATCAGCATCAACGGCCGGGCCTGCACCGATCAGCATCTGTTTCTTCACGCCCCTGAACGCGCCCCAATCGGAGAAAACATCTGATGCGCAATCCACTCTGTCGCATCTGGTTGACTGTGCTGCTGGCCGCAGGGTGCGCGGTCAACCTGTCTGAAAGCCGCCCGGCACGCGTGCTGCGTGGGGGTGAAATACAAATCTCCGACGTCAGCAGCCTGGTCGTTCCACTGGGCAGCGTCGATACGGCGATCAGCGGCGGAAAAACCGCCGCCAAGAACATCGAGCACAACACCTCCCCCTCCCCTGACGACAAACGCCAACTGGTGGGCAGCGCCGCGGCCATCGGCCTCACCGGACCGGGATACGGCAACCACCTGGAGATTGCCGCGGGCTTCGGCTACCGTCTCGACACCGCGCTCAGGATCGGCAATGGCATCTACTCCGCCGCCCTTCGCCGCGGATTCGACCTGGGTTCGTGGGACAGCAACATCGGCGTGCGCCTCGGCTACAACTCGGGAGAGTCGGTGCTGTCCTACCTCGACACGATCAATTCCTACGCGAAGATCACCGACACCAAGCGGGTTGACATGTCGTTCACGGCGCAGATAGGGCGCGAATTCGGTGAATGGGGCAAGATATGGGCCGTTGCCAAGACCATGTACAGCCGCTACTCGGTGAACGTGGATGCTCAGTCTCTCGATCTCGGGCGTGAGAAGATCAACGATCATCTCCTCTATTATGGTGGCGCGCTGGGGGCAGCCCTTGGCTTTCGCTGGATACACTTCGTGATGGAACTCGGCGTCTACGAGCTGAGCTGCAAGGTCAATGCCTTTGGCAATTCCTACGACCTATCGGGGGTGACCATTACACCAAGCTGGGGCTTCCAAGGAACATTCTAGCCGGCCCTGACTGACAGGTACCCAGGTTTTCTCGTCGAGGCACCGATGTTACAAATAGATGATGCCCTCGCCTGCCCCGGCCCTTCCAGCGCTCTACTGTCCCAAGTCCCAACGTGTTGCAGTTTCGCCTGCGGCGCTTGCCTCGGTCACGGCGCTTTACGACCAGGGCCGATTCACTGACGCCTACGCGGCCGCGGTCGCGGTTGCTCCTCTGCATTGCTGGGCCGGATCCGCGGCCCGTCTTCTGGCTTCGCGGCTGGCCGCGCGCCTGCAGGGCCAGCGTCTGTCGAGCGTTCTCAGCCTCACCGCTTGGCGTGAATCACGCCGCGATGCCAGCACCTGTTTGTTTCATGGCTACTGGCTTTGGGCGCGGCGGGGACCCTTGGCCACCTGGGAGTTCACACGAGACTGGAGATGCTTCAGCAACCTCGACGACCACCTGCGCGCAGATTTCCTGCTCTTGCGGGCGCGGGTGGCTGGGCAGTACCGCGATTTTGCCTCGGCCTGGCCAATGGCTGACGAAGCCGCCCAGGTGGACCCTGGCTCGCCCTGGACCTGGTGCGAGCGAGCGGGAATTCACCTGTGCGAGGATCGGGTCGAGGAGGCGGAACAGGCCGTCACCAAGGGCCGCGCCATCAACCCGTGGCACTGCCCCAGTGTGCAGGTCAACGCCGCGATTCTGATGCGCCAGAACCGGGTGGAAGAAGCGGCCGAACTGCTGCGACAGGCGGGCGAGCATGTACAATGCCCAGACATCGTGGCCCAGCGGATCGGCATCCTGCGCGAGCTGGACGATCCCCAGGGAATGATCGACCTGCTCGCCGAATACGAATCTCTGGCGCTGCTCCTTGAACCGGAGGACCGGGAATGGTTGGCGGCGCGCCGTTGCGATGCGTACTGCCTGGAAGGAACCTGGGACAAGGCCGCCGAGCAAGCCGATCTGGTCCGAGGGCCCTATTCCGAAATGCTGGCGCGCAAGCTGCGGAGCGCAGGGCTGGTGTCGCGCCGGATTCGGCTCGCGCCCCCGCGGATCATTCAGAAACACAACACCTGCGGTCCCTCGACCTTGGCCATGCTGGCGCGCTATTGGCATCACCCAACTTCCGACGACGCCATCAACGAGGCCATCGCCTACGACGGCACTTGCGATCGTCTCGAACGCCAATGGTGCCTAGACCAAGGCTTCCACGCGCGTGAGTTTCGCCTGACCTGGGATGCCGGGCGGGCCTTGCTTGACGCCGGCATTCCCTTTGCCGTGGCCACCGTGGAAGTCAGCTCGGCGCACATGCAAGCCTTTGTCGGCTACGACGAGCTACGCGAGTCTTTTCTCATCCAGGACCCGTCGAGCCTGCTCTTCCGCGAGGTGCTGGCCAAGACCTTTCTCGAAGAATACGCGCTTCATGGTCCGCGCGGCCTGGTCCTGGTTCCGGAAAGTCAACGCGCCGCACTCGACGCCATCGCGCTGCCCGATGCCGGCCTTTTTGATCGCCTGTTTCAGCTGCGCACCGCACTCTTCCGCCATGACCGGGCCAGCGCCGAGGAGCAACTTACGCAAATGCGGCAGGAAGCCCCTGACCATCCCAGGAGCTGGTGGGCAAAACTTGAGCTGGCTGGCTACGACGGGAGCCTCTTTGACGAAAACGAAGCCATTCAAGCACTGGCTCGACTGTTTCCCGATGACCCGCGCCTGTGCGCCCAGCGCGCCCGGGCGCTGCGCGAGCTTGGCCATCGCGATGACGTGATCGCGTTCTTGCGCAAAACCGCCCGGGCGGAACGCACCCATCCCACCATCTGGCGCGATCTGGCCCTCGCGCTCGGCGGTCCCGTGTCTGACGAAATCGAATCCTGGTCGTGGTTGCGCAAGGCCCATGCGGCGATGCCCTTCGATGCGGGCGTGGTCGAGGCGTGGGGCCATCGTCAGTGGAACCTCGGCGAGCAGCAGGCCGCGGTCGAAACCTATGGATTCGCCAGCTCGTTCGCGCCGGGGAACGAGCATTTGGCCCAAACCTGGTTCGATGCCGCCCACATGATCGGGCGACGCGAGGACGCGCTCGAACGGCTGCGCGAAAGGAATCGCAAACTCGGCCCCAAGTCGGCCCAGCCCTCGCGAACGTTGCTCTGGATGCTCGATCGCTACTATCTCGACGACGAGGCAGCCGCGGTTCTGGCCAAGGCTCTCGAGTGTCATCCTGACGACGGCCTGCTTTGCCTGGATGCGGTTTGGCTGGCGTCGCGACAGGGGAACCAGGACCTGGCCGAGGAGCAACTGGCCCGCGCGAAAAAGCACTGCACCAGCGGGGCCTGGCTCTACGCCAAAGCACAACTGCACGAACGTTTCGGCGAGCACAGGCAGGCGCTCGCGACCTGGAAAGAGATCGCGGACAAGGAGCCCACCTCGATCAGGGTGCACGAGGCCGTGGCCAGCCTGCTCGCCGTGGTGGAGGGCGAGGCGCAGGCGCGCACGCACCTCGAGGCCGTGGTGAAGCGCTTTCCGCACCACCTGGGGTTGCAGCAGATCCTCGTCGAATGGTTGCGCCGAGCCCCTCTCGATGAAACCGAGGCCGCGGCCCGGACCATGCGTCGCCTGCACCCGAACTATGATTGGGCGGCCCGCGAACTGGCGGTCATTCTGGAACGACAGGGTCGATTCCCAGATGCCCTTGTCGAAGTTCAACAGGCGCTTGATCTCAACCCGCGGGCGGCCTCAGCCCATGGAATTCAGGCTTCCATCCTGCAATCCCTGGGACGCGCCGAGGAAGCGCGCCAGGCGTTCCGCAAAGCCCTGACCCTGGACGTCGACTACACCTTCGCCATCCACGGCCTGCTCGACGGGGCGCGGGACGCCCAGCAGCGCCGGCAGGAATTGGATTTCGTCCACAGCGAAATGATCCGCCAGGTGCTGCAGGGATCGGCCATTGGGGCCTATCACGAACGCGCGTTCCCCCTGCTTGAGCCTGGGGTTCTGCTCGGCCAACTCCAGGAAATCCACCGGGCGCGTCCCGATCTCTACGACGCTTGGGTGGCCCTCATCGATCACCTGTTGGACCTCGGGCAAAGGGAAGAGGCGCGGCAACTGGCCGAGGAGACCACACGCCGGTTCGCGCGGCTGCCCGGGGCCTGGCTGACCTTGGCGCGCATCCATCGCAGCAAGCCCGACTGGCCTGGCGTCCTGCAGTGCGCGCGCACGGCCTGCCAGGCCAACCCGGATTGGCCGGTGGGCTGGTATGCGCTGGCCGATGCGCTCGAGGATTCCGGCGATGCCGAGCAGGCCATCGACGTCCTCAATCGAGCCATTCGCCGCATCCCCGGGGCGGCCAACCTGGCCACCCTGCGCGCGTCGATCTTGTGGCGGACCGGCCGTCGGCAAGAGGCGCTCTCGTCGATTCTCGCGACCCTGGTGCGCTTCCCCAAGCAGGAGTCGGCGTGGGCCTGGGCGGATTCCTGGGCCGATGCCTTGGGCAAACAGGACGAATTGCTGGCCGCCGTCCATCGCCTGGTGCACGCACGGCCGGGCGAGGCAGATTCTTGGCTCATCCTCGCCCGCTGTCTGCCCCGAGCGGCCATGGAGGAAAAGCTCGCCGCGGTCGACAAGGCGCTCGGTCGCGATCCGCGCAACCTCGATGCCCACGATTTGAAGGCTTCTTTGCTCGCGGGGCAGGCCCGCTATTCCGAGGCCAAGGCCGCCTGCCGGCCCGCGTGCTTCGGCGACGATCCCCCGCACCCGCTCAAGGGGCGGGCGCTGTGGATCGATTTCCAGCAGGGCAAGAAGGCAGACGCGCTCGCGTCGATGGAGTCTCTCTTGCTGGCCCATCCCGACTACCTGTGGGGCTGGCAGGTGATCTTGGAATGGGCGAGCGAGCTTGAAAAGGATTCGGTCGCCAAGAAAGCTCGGGCCGCGATCGCGCGGCTGGCGCCGGACAGTCTGCAGACCGTTTGCTCGACCGCCGCATCCGAGCTGATGAACGGGAATACTGAGCAGGCGTTGGCGCTCTACCAACAGGCGCTGGCGCGCTTTCCCGCGAGCGGCGAGCCCCTCTTCCGCTGCCTGGCCCTGCTGTGGGACAGGCGCAACCTTCGCCAGCTTCGCGAGCTGGCCGCCAAGGCTCTGCCGGGCGTGACCGAGGCCGTGGCGCAGCTGTATCTGATGCTGGCCGATGCGAGCGAGGGCAAGCGATCATCGGCGAAAAGGCGCATGAAGTTCGCAATTCGTTCGCCGGAGGCGGTCGACTTCGTTCTCGACGATCTCGATCGCGAACTGCGCGAAATTGGCTGGGGCAAGCGCTGGCACAAGGCCCTGACCCGATCCGTGCGCCAGCGAACCCTGGGCATGGCTTTCGCGACACTCTGGGTAAAGACGGAAACTTCGTTTGGCCGTTGGACGGCCTGGAAACACTTCCCGGATTGGATCGCCCGCGGAAACGAGGATGCAGCTCCTGCGGTGAATACCTTCTTTGTCATGCTTGCCAAGCAGCGAGCCGCCCGCAAGGCGTTGGGCCTGCTCAAATCCCCTGCGCGCAAGTGGGTGCGCGAGCGAACCTTCCTCTTCGGCCAGTTCGGCTATGCGCTGGCTTCCGCGGGTTTGTGGAAGAAGACCATCGAGTGGTCGCAAGACGTGCTGGGGCGGGAGGATCTGGAGGTGTGGATGGCCACCAACCTGATGCTGGCGTACAGCCAGCTCGGAAGGGAAGAAGACGCCTCGCGGGTGGCCGAAGGGGTCTATCAGCGCGACCTGC
>Ga0265330_10000974_pt1 | contig 17536 bp, 16 predicted proteins | sample 41919metaG_FD_202083 | JGI IMG/M metagenome (GOLD analysis project Ga0265330, IMG submission 202083) | Rhizosphere microbial communities from Carex aquatilis grown in University of Washington, Seatle, WA, United States - 4-19-19 metaG | ecosystem: Host-associated > Plants > Roots > Rhizosphere... | reverse complement strand
TTTGGCTCCGCCCTGACCAAGGTGGCGGCGCTGCCCCCGGGAGCGCGCCGCCAGTTGCGCGATCCCTTTGCGCAGAAGAGATCGCCCTGGCGGCTGTACCTGACGCTTGTCGTGCTCCTGGGCTTGACCCTGCTTTGGCGGTTGGGTCATCTCGACCCGTATCTGCCCGGCAAGTTCAAGGCCGAGGCGGTGTTCGGCCGCGAGGTTCCTGCCAAGACCGTGCCGGCGGTCAGGTAGAGGTGAGGGGCGGCGGGGACGGTGAACGTAGTCGTGGTCCTGGTCGTGGTCGTGGCCGACCATGACTACGTCTACGACCACGACATCCTGCGGCTATCGCCGCACTCCCTAGCGGCTTAGCTTGACCCCGGATCCCCCCTCTGCTAAGCGTTTGCCTTCGTGACTCAATACCTCGTCTCTCTGGCCCAGCAATCGTCCTCGGGTTCAGCGCCTCCTGGCGGTGGGCTCGGCAACATGCTCATTCCCATGCTGCTGATCTTCGGCGTCATGTATCTTCTGGTCATTCGCCCGCAGTCCAAGAAAGCGAAAGAACACCAGAAAATGCTGTCCGAGTTGCAAAAGGGCGACGATGTCGCGACTACCGGTGGACTCGTCGGGCGCATCACGGGCATCAAGGAGGACGTGGTCACGTTGCAGGTTCAGGAGGGCGTCCGTCTCCGCGTCCTGCGCAGTGCGGTCACGGGCCGCTACAAGTTCAGCGAAACCCCCAAGTCGGACGACAAGGCCTCCTAGCGCAGCAAGGATCACTTCATGGAACGATCGTGGTGGTGGAAGGCCGTCCTTTATGGATGTGCCATCGTTCTCGCCGGTCTCTACCTGGTGCCCACGGTGGTGCCCGAGGAGAAGCGACCTGCTTTCTTCAAGGATCACTTCACCAAGCGGATCCAGCTTGGCCTGGACTTGCAAGGGGGCCTGCACCTCGTCTACGAGGTGAACATCGACAAGGCCGTGTCGAGCAAGGTGGACCGCCTGTCCAACGACATCGAGGACGCCCTCAAGAAGAAGGCACCGGATGTGACATTGGCGCGCGAAGGGCGCGACGACATGCTCATCTCCTTCAAGAATCCGGCCGGCGTGGCCAGCGTGGATGCGGAGCTGCTCAAGCCCTACCGCCACGAATTGGACGAGGTCAGTCGCGATGCGGCGGCGGGCACGGTTCGGCTTCGCTACGACCCCGACCGCGTGGCCGAGGTGGAGGAGCTGGCTCTGCGCCAGGCCATCGAGACCATCCGGGGGCGCGTGGACAAGTTCGGTGTGGCCGAGCCCACCATCATCAAGAAGGGCACAGACATCGTGGTCGAGCTGCCCGGTCTCAAGCAGTCTGACTTCGAGCGCATCAAGAGCATCATCGGCCGCACCGCCCAGCTCGAGTTCAAGATCGTCGACGATGGCACGCCCTACATGAAGAAGCTGGCGGCCAGCCTGCCCAAGGACGGCCCCATCAAGGCTGAACCCGAGAGCTGGACCGAGAAGCACTCCGGCCAGCAACACGAGGACGTGTACTTGCGCAGCAAGGATCGTCCCGGGCTGGAGAAGTTCATCGCTGGCCTGTCAGGCGACTTGGCGGTGCCTCCCGATCGCGAGCTCACGCTCGAGGAGATCAGTCCGCGCGAGAGCGGTGAAGCCGCGCCGGAGAAATTCTATCGCACCTACCTGCTCAAGCGGCGCGCCGGCGTGACCGGCGAGTATCTGGCCAACGCCGACGCAACCTGGGACGAGATGGGCCGGCCCGAGGTGTCCTTCACCATGAACCGGCAGGGCTCCAGCATGATGGAGAAGCTGACCGGTGAGAACGTGGGCCGCAAGATGGCCATCGTGCTCGACGAGAAGATTACCAGCGCGCCGGTCATCGAGTCCAAGATCGGTGAGCGCGGCCGCATCACCATGGGCGGATACGGGGATCCCTTCAAGCTGCAGCAAGAGGTGAAGGATCTGGTGGCGGTGTTGCGCTCGGGTGCTCTGCCCGCGCCGCTCAAGAAGTCGTTCGAAACCCAGGTGGGCGCCACCATGGGTCAGGATTCCATCGACAAGGCCAAGTTCTCGATGCTCATCGGGGCCGTGGCGGTGGTGCTGTTCATGCTCATCTACTACCGGGTGGCCGGGTTCATCGCGAATCTGGCCATGGTGCTCAACATGCTGTTCATGGTGGCCATCTTGGCCGCCTTCGAGGCCTCTTTGACCTTGCCCGGCATCGCAGGCTTGGTGCTCACCATCGGCATGGCGGTGGACTCCAACATCATCATCTACGAGCGCATACGCGAGGAGTTACGCCACGGCAAATCGCCGCGCACCGCGGTCGATGCGGGCTTCCAGCGTGCCTTCTGGACTGTGTTCGACGCGCACGTGACCAACTTCGTGGCCGGTATCGTCCTGTATTCCTACGGCTCCGGCCCCATCCGTGGTTTCGCAGTCACCCTGCTGGTGGGCATCGTTTCCAACCTGCTCACCTCGGTGTGGATGTCGCGCTGGATGTTCGATCTCATCGTGGGCCGCCGCGGGTCGGTTCCCGCGACCCTTTCCATCTAGCTGGCAGGAGAATCACCGATGGCGGCGAATCAAAAGTTCTTCGAAATCATCAAGCCGGGCATCAATCTCGAATTCATTGGCAACCAGAAGTACTGGATCGGGGCGTCCATAACCCTGCTGCTTGTCACCTTCCTCATGCTCCCCATAAACGCCTACGTCATCAAGAGTCGTGGGCACATGTTGAACTGGGGCGTCGAATTCCGCGGCGGCACCGAGATCGTGGTCGATTTCTCCAAACCCGTCGAGGCAGGCGCCGTGCGCGAGGCGTTGGCGGCCAAGGGTTTTGAGAACGCTGACGTGGTCAAGTACGGCAGCGCGATGGAGCGCGGATCGAGCAACGCGTTCATGATCCGCCTGGGTCCCGTGTCCGTCCTGTCGCCCGAGCAGGCCAAGAAAGTGGAGGTCGCCATCGCGCGCGTGGGCGACGCTATCCTGAAGAAGTTCGAGTTCTCCGAGGGTGGCGACAAGGTCTACATCCGTTTCGATAGGGCGTTGGAGCCGACCGCGCTGGCCGCTGCACTCAAGGCCGCAGGCACCAACACCACGGACAAGGGCGTGCAGCAGTTCGGCCCGCCCCAGGACCACACCTACGAAGCCACGCTGGTGGGCATGGAATCCGAGGTGCGCGCTGCTCTGGATGCCAAGCTGGGCGCTGGCTCGGTAACCAGCATCCCGCAGGTGTCGTCGGTGGGCTCCAAGGCCGGCAAGGAACTTCAGCTCGACGGAATCCGGGCGCTGCTGGGTGCCATCCTGCTCATCGTCGTCTATATCGCCTTCCGCTTCGACTTCCGCTACGGTCCCGGCACCATCGTGGCTCTGTTGCACGACGCCCTCCTCACGGTGGGCGCGTTCGCGATCACCTACAAGGAGTTCTCGCTCACCACCCTGGCGGCGATCCTCACTATCATCGGCTACTCGATGAGCGACACCATCGTGGTGTTCGACCGTATTCGCGAGAACGCCAGCCGCTATCGCGATCGCGCCTTCGATCGGGTGGTCAACCACGCCATCAACGAGACCCTGTCGCGTACCATCTTGACCAGTTGCACGGTCTTCTTCGTGACTCTGGCCATGAACATCTTCGGCACCGGCGTGATCCGCGATTTCGCCTTTGCCATGAACGTGGGCGTCGTCGTGGGCACCTATTCGTCGATCTTCATCGCCAGCCCCATCCTCATCTGGCTGAACGAGAAGTACGTGGCGGCGCAGAAGCGGCAGGCGGCTCGACCGGCTCGCCGGCCAGTCCGGCGCGAAGAAGAAGAGCCCGTCGAGACCTGATGGGATCGGGCGATGCCCGCCGGTAGGTCGCAATCTTGACCCCCACCTGGCGAGTCCGTCCGATCGATGAGGCGTGCGTGGCGCGCCTGCGGGAAGAGTTGCACGTTCGTTCGCTGACCGCCGCGGTGCTGGCGGCGCGTGGCCTCAGCGAGCCGGCAGCGGCGGCCCGCTTCCTCACGCCTAGGCTGGGGGACTTGCGGCCGCCCGACGGGATCGCCGATTTGGACCGCGCCCTGGACCGGCTGGTGCCGGCGGTGACCGCGGGCGAATGCATCGGCGTGTTCGGCGACTATGACGTCGACGGCGTGACCACCGCGGCCATTCTCACTACCATGCTGCGTGCCTTCGGGGCGCAGGTGGTCGCGCGGGTGGCACGCCGTTCGTCGGGCTACGGCCTGTCGCCGGCCGCGGCCACGCATTTTCTCGACCAAGGCTGCACGCTGGTGGTGACCGGCGATTGCGGCACCAGCGACGGCGAGGCCATCGCGCTTTGTCGCGCGCGCGGGGTGGACACGATCGTCATCGACCACCACCACGTTCCCTCGGGGCCGTCCGCCGCCTATGCGCTGCTTAACCCCCATCGCGGCGACGACCAGTTTCCTTTCAAGGGCCTCGCCTCGTGCGGAGTGGCGTTCTATCTGGCGGCCGCTCTGCGCACGCGCCTGCGCGGTCAAGGACACCCGGCGGCCGATGGTTTCGACCCACGCGACGTGCTCGATCTGGTGGCCCTGGGCACGGTCGCGGACATGGTGCCCCTGCGCGAGGAGAACCGCATCCTGGCCTCCATCGGTCTTCGCGATCTGGCGGCGTTCCGGCGTCCCGGGCTGCGCGCGCTGGCCGAGATTGCCGGCGTCGAGGGCGGATCCGTGCTGGCATCCGATGTGAGCTTCCGCCTGGCTCCCCGCCTGAACGCGGCCGGCCGGCTGGACGACGCACAAGTGGCCCTGGATCTGTTGCTGGCGTCCGATGCAGCCGAGGCGTCCCGTCTGGCGGGCGAACTCGACGAGATGAATCGCCAGCGGCAGAGGATTCAGGAACAGATGTGGGGCGAAGCGCTGCGCGCTGCAGAGGAATTCCCCAACGACGCCGCCCTGGTCCTGGGCGCGGAGGGTTGGCACCAGGGAGTGGTGGGCATCGTGGCGGCCAAGCTGGTCGACCGGTTCCACAAGCCGGTAGTAGTGGTCGGCTTCAAGGACGGCAGCGGACGGGGCTCGGCGCGCACCATCGGTGGGCTCGACCTCTACCAATCGCTGGCGGCCTGCCAGCAACATCTGACGGTGTTCGGCGGGCATGCAGCGGCGGCCGGCCTGGGATTGTCGGCCGCGCAGATGGAGGCCTTTCGCGCCTCGTTTGTCGCTCAGGCCCGGCGCCATTTCGACGGCCGGGTTGACGATTCGGCGTTCGAGGTCGACGCCGTAGCGGATCTGGCCGATCTCGATCTGGTCCAGGCCGAGGAGCTGGAGCGGCTGGCGCCCTTTGGAGCGGGGAACAGCGAGCCGCTGTTCGCCCTTCCCGGTGTGGTGGCGACCTCGACTCGCGTGGTAGGTACCTCGCACTTGCAGATCACGTTGTCATGTGGCGCGGCCGTCAGCCAAGCGATAGCCTTTGGCATGGCGGACCGCGACCCGGGCGAAGGAGCCCACCTTGATGTGATCGGCATGGCCGAGGTCGACAGCTTCCGGGGAAACCGGCGGCCGCGCGTGCGGGTCAAGCAGTTCTGGCGGAGGACTTCGTGAGCGAGCCGCGCGAGGATAGGGACGATGAAGGCCCCCGCAAGGGTTTCTGGGCAACCATGCCGCGCGGGACGATCGCGCGGGTTCTTGTCCTGCTGGTGCTTCTGGCCGGGGTTGTTGTTCTTCGGCACAAGACCGGCGCCATAGCGGGTTGCCTGAACCAGGCCTTCATGCTGCCCCAGCCGCGCGCTGTCGGGAAGGCTGCCGACGGGGGCGACGTGTCCGCGCGCGGTCCCATTCACCTGCAAGTGCGGGTGCCGGAGCCGGCGACGCGATGACCTCGGTCGGCTCACCCCTGGTTTGGGGCCTGTTCGCCCTGGTTGTGGTTGTCGCCCTGAGCATCGACCTTGGCGTGTTCAACCGCGATGCACGCCCGGTGCGCATGCGCGACGCTGCCATCTGGGTCGCGGTGTGGTGCACCCTGGGCCTGGCTTTCAACCTCTTCGTCATGCAACGGTTTGGAGTCCACAAGGGGCTGGAATTCTTGCAGGGCTGGTTGCTGGAACTGGCGCTGTCCGCCGACAACGTGTTCGTGTTCCTGATCATCCTGTCGTATTTCAAGGTCGGTCGGGATCTGCAGCACAAGGTGCTTTTCTGGGGCATCGTGGGCGCGGTCATTTCTCGCGGGGTGTTCATCGGGGTAGGGGCTGCGACCATCCGCGCATTTCATTGGGTGCTGTATCTGCTTGGCGCCTTTCTGGTCTTCACGTCGATCAAGATCCTGGTCCAGGAAGACAAGCCGGTCGATCCGTCGCGCAATCTGGTCTTGCGGTTGTTCCGTCGCCTGGTGCCCATCACGCCCGACTATGTGGGCGCGCGTTTCTTCGCGCGACACGAGGCCCGACTGATGGCCACGCCCCTTCTGGCCGTGCTCGTGGTGGTGGAGGCGGCGGACGTGATGTTCGCCGTGGATTCCATCCCGGCCATCTTCGGCGTCACCACCGATGTGTTCATCGTGTTCACATCGAACATCTTTGCCGTGCTGGGCCTGCGCTCGCTCTACTTCCTCGTCGCTGGCCTGGCGCAGAGGCTCGTCTATCTCAAGTATGCCATCTCGGCCATCCTGGCCTTTATCGGCATCAAGATCATGGCCCAGCCGCTTGTCGAGATTCCCGTCTACATCTCCCTGCTGGTGGTGGTGGGGCTGCTCGCCGTCTCCACCGCGGTCTCGCTGCTGTTCGGGCCGAAGCGCGGGTGAGAGGTTGGCGGCTTGCGGCCAGCGTGAGCGGTGGCGTGAGCGAGTTCGGGTCGCGTGGGGCGTTTCGCCTTCCGCTTTCCGCGTACTGCCCACGAACTCGCTCACGCTTACGCCCACTCGACCCGCGACCCGCGAGCCGGCCTCCTAGCTATCCGCGCGTAGCAGCGAACGGACGCCCAGCACCACGTCCAGCTTGCGGATGTCGGCCACCGCTTTCTGCATGGCGGACTCGCGGACTTCGTGGGTCAGGATGACCAGTTCGGCTTCCTTGCCGGTGGCTTCCTTCTGCTTGACCCCCGCGATGCTGACCTCGCACTCGCCAAATATCTTGGCGATGGTCGCCAGCACGCCGGGTCGGTCCTTCACCTCGAGCCGCAGGTAGAACTTGCTCACCACCTCGCCCATGGGGACCACGTGCTTCTTGCGCGCGCCGAAGTTCATGCGCGCGCTCACGCCGCCCTGGGGATGGTGCATGGCCAGATCGATGATGTCGCCCAGGATGGCCGACGCGGTCGGCAGCGCGCCGGCGCCGCGGCCGTAGAACATGACGTCGCCCACATAGTTGCCCCGCGCGAACACGGCGTTGAAGGAATCGTTCACTGCGGCGAGCGGATGGTCGCGTCGGATCATCATCGGGTGCACGCGCAGCTCGACGCTCTTCTCGTCGTGCTCGATGCCTATGGCCAGCAGCTTGATGACATAGCCATATTCCTTGGCCAGCTCGATGTCGCGCGCAGTGACACCGCGGATGCCCTCGGTGTGGATCTCGCGGTAGTCGACCGCAGTGTTGAATGCCAGCGCGGCGAGAATGGCCAGCTTGTAGGCAGCGTCGTGGCCGTCCACATCGGCGGTGGGGTCAGCCTCGGCATAGCCCAACTCTTGCGCCTCTCGCAGCACCGCCGCGAACTCGGCGCCCTCGCGATGCATCTTGGTCAGGATGAAGTTGGTGGTGCCGTTGACGATGCCGTACAGGCGTTCGAATCGGTTGACCGCCAGCGACTGGCCCAGGGCGTGGATGACGGGAATGCCGCCGCACGCCGAGGCTTCGAAGTGCAGGGTGACGTTGTGTTTGCGCGCCAGAGCAAGCAGGTCAGGGCCCTTCTTGGCCAGAAGCTCTTTGTTGGCAGTGACCACGTGCTTGCCGGCAGTCAGCGCCGCCTCGACCAGGGAGTAGGCTACCTTGACCCCGCCGATGACCTCGACCACGACGCGGATCTCGGGGTCGTTCAGGATCTCCTGCGCGTTGTCCGCCAGCAGCTCGGGAGGCAGGCCGGTGGCCTTGCGTTTGGCCGGGTCGATGTCCGCCGCTTTGCGCAGCTCGACCGCCACGCTGGTCTTGCGACGCAGGTTGTCCGCCTCCTCGACGAGAAGCTTCACGACACCGCCCCCCACGGTGCCACAGCCGATGACCCCCACTCCAAACTTGCCGGTCGCCATGACTGGTTCTCCTAGATAGTTGCTGCGCTTTGGTGTTCCCCTGTTTCGGGGCGACGTCCGCGGCTAACACCTAGCGCTCTTTCCGTCGGAGTTCAACGGTTGGCAGCGCTCTCGAACTCGGCGTGGGCGGGGAGCGGTGCGGTGTGGGTGACAGGGACGGTGGCGGTGACGGTGACAGTGACGGGGACGGTGACGCTGAAAGAAGCGGGAACGGTGACGGGGGCAGTGACGGTGACGGTGGCCCGAGGGCATTGACCCGCACCTCTTGGGTAGGGGCGACCTGCGGTCGCCCCGGTGGGCGCGGGGCAAGACACCGCGAGCGACTGTGCTGCTGCGTTACCCCGATACGGAAGAGCTGGCGAAGGTTAGGGCAGCGCGGCCCAGAACTGCAGATGTTCTGTCCGCATCTCAGATCTTGAGTCCGCAGGAACTGCGAGCGGCGCGGGATCGTGTGGCGCTGGAGAATGAAACGCGGGTCTACGACGCGTGCCGCGCGCTAGTACTGGACATCGACAAGTCCATCGCCGATCCGAGACGTGCCCAGGCTTGCACGAACGTGATCGGGCTGATCGACAGTGAGCGCGACAGGAGAAGGCAGGCAGCTCAGCAGGCAGAGCAGCACAGGATGGCCGTATCCGAACAAAGTAGACGTGATGAAGAATTGCAGGTTGCGCGAGATGAACAGCGGCGCAGGAGTGTAGCGGAAACCTTGTTGCTCATGCGTGCGATGCAGCCACCACCAGCCCTGATCGCCCCTTCGCCGCCTCCCGTGAACACCGACTTTCTAGCGCCGATGCGTAGAACAGAAACAAAGTGTAGGCCTGACGGCATCGGCGGCGTGGACTGCGAATCACGACAACGGCCCTAGTTGCCAGCCCATAGGCGTCCCGGAAGACGACACCTTCAAGCGCCTATCACTATGCTCAAAGCTGTGGAGATCGTCGGGCGTTGATGGCGAACCTTCGCCCCCGGCCGCGATGGTTTCGCGCCGACCTTGTCGTTTCGTCCTTGCGCCGGGACAGGGGACCGTCAATCGCCGCGCGACGGCCTGCTTGAGGCTGCGACAAAGGAGGTTCTGATGAAACGCTTCGAGGTCTACGAAATGGCCCTGCAGATGGTCCACGTGCTCCGGCCGGCGGTCGAGCGCATTCGTCTTCACGACAGGGATCTGGCCCTGCAGCTCAAACGCGCCGGCTCGTCAGTGCCTGGCAACATCGCCGAAGGGGCCCGACGCGCGGGCCAGGATCGCCTTCACCACTACCGAATCGCTGCCGGTTCCGCCGGGGAAGTCCGCTCCCATCTCGCCGTGGCCATGGCCTGGGGCGATGTGGATCGAGCCACCGTCACGCCCGCACTGTCCCTGCTCGATTCCATCCTCGCCATCCTCTGGCGCCTGACCCATCCCTGACTCCGTCCTGGCCCGGGCCGCCTCCGTGCCCACCGGGGCGACCGCAGGTCGCCCCTACCCAAGAGGTGCGGGTCTCTCGGGCCACCGCCCCCGTCACCGTTCCCGCTTCTGTCACCGTCACCGTCGCTGTCACCGCTACCGCTACCGTCCCTGTCACCCACACCGCTCCCCGCTTCGTCGCATGCACTGCGGCGTGCCTGCCAGCGATTGCACGGTAAACGCACCCGTGGTAAACAGCTTTGTCACTTACAGAGGCACACCCCAATAGTCGTGGGCGGGCCATCGAGCCCGCCTTTTTTTTGTCCAACGAGACCCACCAACCCAACCGCAAAGAATGCGCACTGAATCCCACGTGCTCTGGCAGCTGGTCGAACCCCCGATTCAAGGGGCGGGGCTGGAGCTCATCGAGCTGCAGTGGAATCGAGAAGGCGAAGGGTGGGTCTTGCGGGTCTTCATCGACCGACCCGAGCCGCCGCACCTCCCCGGCGCGAGCGAACCACCGGCGGACGTCCTGCCTCGACTCCCGGTGAGCCACGAAGACTGCGAACGCGTCAGCCGGGACCTGTCCGCGGCGCTGGACGTCGCGGACGTCATTCATCACACCTACAAGCTCGAGGTCAGCTCGCCCGGCATCGACCGTCCGCTCCGTCGCGAGCAGGACTTCCGGCGGTTTGCCGGTCAGCCGGTGAAGATTCGTTGTATCGAGCCGAGCGAGGGGCGGCGGAACTTTTCCGGCGTACTTCGCGGAGCGCAGAATGGCCAGGTCGAGGTCGATTGCGAGGGCAGGGCATACCAACTGCCCATCGCAACCATCGCCCGAGCCAACTTGGTCCCGGATTGGGCCGCAGAGTTTCGTCGGCAAGGTGCCTCCCCTGCAGGCGAAGACGGTCCTCGGAAGCCGGAGCCAAAGCGGGAGAGCGAGTGGGAACATTCCCATGGCGAGAGCAAGACGGGGCGAAAAGAGAACGCTGTGCCCCATGCTCCACACAGGAGTGCGTCATGAGCGAAGGGACGAGCCTGAGTCAGGTCATCGATCAGGTTTCGAAAGACAAGAACATCGAGCGCAAGATCCTGGTTGAAGCGCTCGAGTCGGCGATCCTGACCGCGGCCAAGCGCGCCTTTGGCGAAGAGCGCGAGATGGAGGCCAAGTTCAACGACGCTACCGGACGCGTCGACCTCTTCCAGATCATCATCGTGGCCGACCCAGTGACCACTCCGGCCAAGGAGATCTCGCTGGACGAGGCCAAGCAGTTCAACCTGCAGGCCGACGCGGGCGACGAGCTGCTGTTCCAGATCTTCTTCGACGAGAAGGACCAGGCGCGGGCCGAGGAACAGGACGCCAAGTATGGAGCCCTGCTCAAGCTCAACCGGGCCTGGAAGACCTTCGGCCGGTTTGCCGCGCAGACCGCAAAACAGGTCATCCTGCAGCGGGTGCGCGAAGCCGAGCGCGACAACGTGTTCAACCAGTACCGCGACAAGAAGGGCGAGCTGATCTCGGGCATCGTGCGGCGCTTCGAGCGCGGCAACATCATCGTGGATCTGGGCGGCGCGGAGGCGGTGCTGTCGGTTCGCGAACAGGTGCCACGCGAGTCATTCCGGGCGGGCGATCGCATTGTGGCCTACGTGGTCGACATCGACAAGTCGGCGCGCGGCCCGCAGATCGTCATTTCCCGAGGCCACAAGGGCCTGCTGGAGAAGCTCTTCGAGATGGAGGTCCCCGAGATCTACGACAAAATCGTACGGGTCGAGGCCTCGGCGCGCGAGCCGGGTGCCCGCTCGAAGATCGCGGTCAGCTCGCGCGATCGCGACGTCGATCCGGTGGGCGCGTGCGTGGGCATGAAGGGCTCGCGCGTACAGGCGGTTGTGCAGGAACTGCGCGGCGAGAAGATCGACATCGTGCCCTACGACAACGACCCGGCCCGCTTCGTGTGCAACGCCATCGCGCCGGCCCAGGTCTCGCGCGTGATGATCGACGCCGCCAACCACACCATGGAGCTGGTGGTGCCCGACGACAAGCTTTCCTTGGCCATCGGCAAGAAGGGCCAGAACGTGCGCCTGGCCTCGCAGCTCACCAACTGGCGCATCGACATCCACTCGGAAACCAAGATGCGCGAGGCGGAGGAGCGGGCGCGTGCATCGCTCACCGCCATCGAAGGGGCAACCCCCGAAATCCTCGAGGCGCTGCTTCGGGCGGGGTGGGGCTCGGCGGATGCCGTGGCCCGGGCGAACGCGGACGAGCTGGCCACCCTGCCCGGGATTGACGGTGAAGAATCGGCTGTCCGCCTCATCGCAGCGGCGAGTCGGGCGGCCGCGGTTGAGGAGCAACGTCGGTCCGAAGACAAGGCGCGTGCCCAGGCCGAGGCGGCAGCGGCGCCCGCGGTCGTGGCGTCCGGAGAGTCGACCTAGCGGAAGCGGAATAGCATGGCGCGCATTTCCGAAAGAACTTGCATCGGTTGTCGGCGCGTGGTCCCGGCCAACCAACTGGTCCGCCTGGCAGCTCCCGACGGGGGTGTGGCGGTCGCACGACGGCGAGGCGGTGCCGCGATGCCGCGGCAGGGACGCGGGGCCTGGCTGCATCCCAGACCGGAATGCGTGACCGATGCGGTGAAGAAGCGGGCTTTCGCCCGGGCCTTCCGAGCTGCGGTGGATGGTCCGGACCCCGCCCAGCTCCTGACGGATTTGCGGCGGGCGATCGGGGCCTTGTCCCACGAGCAGGGTGAATCACAATGATGAGCGGATATGAACGCAGAGATCCCGGCTCAGAGCCGGCGGGCATGGCGGTGTCCGCGGCGAAGATCCGCGTCTACGAGCTGGCCAAAGAGTTTGGCATGGCCCCCAAGGACCTGGTCGCCAAGCTCCGCACCCTGGGTGTCGAGGTGGCCAACCACATGTCGAACCTGGACGGCCCCGAGGCCGACCGGGTCCGACGAGCGATCGAGCGCGAACGCCAGGAGAGTCTGGTCGAGGAACGTCTCAGCGACACCGTGATCCGGCGGCGGTCGCGCACGGCGGGGGCCGCCCGTCCGGCGCCGGCCCGAGCTGTGGCTCCTTCTGCCGTTGCTGCGCCCTCCGCGGTGGTGGTGGAAGCACCTCCCCCTGCGCCGCCGCCGGAGGCACCACCCGTGGTCGCGCCGCCCTCCCTGTCCCCGCCGGGCGAGCCGGAAGCACCGGCGCCGGTGGCAGAGGCCCACGCCCCTGCACCGAGCGAGGCGGTGCCAGAGGCGGTGACGGTCGGGGCGGAAGAGCCAGCTGGCACCGCGCCGGTCGAGATCGCGCCCGAGGCGGAAACCGAGCCGATGCCGCTGCCGATCGAGGCGAGCCCGGTGACGCCGGCTCCGGTCCCGGTGAAGATTCCGCAACCGGTGGTGACCGGGTCAGCCGCGACCGGGCAGTTCATTCAGTTGCCCGGTCTGGGCTCCCGCGAGGCCAACGTTCCCAAGATCGAGATCAAGGACCGGGACGAGGAACTGCGCCGTATGGGACGGGGCAGTCTGATTTCGCGCGGCCCGGGTGGGCGTGACTGGCGCGCGCCGGGTGCCCCCGGGCAGCGTCCGGGAGGGCCACCCCGCAAGAAGGTCGCGATGGCCGGCAAGAAGCTCAAGCAGACGCTCATCACGACGCCTGCGGAGCACAAGCGTGTCATCCGTATGGGCGAGACCATCGGAGTGGCCGACCTGGCCCAGAAAATGGGGGTCAAGGGCAACGAGGTGGTCAAGAAGCTCTGGGCGCTCGGCATGATGGGCGTGAACATCAACCAGAATATCGAGCTCGACGCCGCCAGCCTGATTGCCACCGAGTTCGGCTATCAGGTCGAGTCCACCGCCTTCAACGAAGAAGAGGTCATCTCCGAAGGACAGGTGGAGGACAATCCCGAAGACCTGCTGCCGCGGGCTCCGGTGGTCACCGTCATGGGCCACGTGGACCACGGCAAGACCTCTTTGCTCGACGCCATTCGCAAGGCCAACGTGGCGGGTGGCGAGGCCGGCGGCATCACCCAGCACATCGGGGCCTACCGGGTTCACACCGCGCAGGGCGATGTCGTGTTCCTGGACACGCCGGGCCACGAGGCCTTCACCGCCATGCGAGCGCGCGGCGCCCAGATGACGGACATCGTGGTCATCGTGGTCGCGGCCGAAGAAGGCCCCATGCCACAAACCATCGAGGCCATCAAGCACGCTCAGGCGGCCGAGGTGCCCATCCTGGTGGCCATCAACAAGATCGACAAGCCGGGTGCCAACCCGGCCATGGTCAAGACCCGCCTGATGGAGCAGCAGTTGGTCGCGGAGGAGATGGGCGGCGAGACCATCTATGTCGAGGTGTCTGCCAAGACCAAGCAGGGCATCGATCGGCTGCTGGAGATGCTGGCCTTGCAGGCCGAGGTGCTGGAGCTGAAGGCCAATCCCAAGAAAGCAGCCAAGGGTCACGTAGTTGAGGCGCGTCTCGATCGAGGCCGCGGCGCCATCGCAACCGTGCTGGTCAAGGAAGGCACCTTGCGCGTGGGCGATCTGGTGGTGGCTGGTGAGACCTATGGAAAGCTTCGCGCCATGCTGGGCGACAAGGGCCAGAACATCACCGAGGCCCCGCCCTCCACGCCGGTCGAGCTGCTCGGCCTGGACGGCGTCCCCGACGCAGGCGAGAATTTCAATGTGGTCGCCGACGAGAAGTCGGCCAAGGCGCTGGTCGAACACCGGCGCGACCAACGCAAGCGCAAGGAAGCGGGCAGCGCCACGCGCGTGTCGCTGGAGAACATCCTCGACAGGATCAAGGAGGGCGAGGTCAAGGAGGTGCGCATCGTGCTGAAGGCCGATGTGCAGGGCTCGGTCGAGGCCATTTCCAACGCCTTGCGCAGCCTTTCCACCCCGACGGTGGGAGTGAACGTGATCTCCGCCGGCGTGGGCGGTATCACCGAGTCTGACGTGACCCTGGCCAAGGCATCCTCGGCCATCGTGGTCGGCTTCAACGTGCGCCCAGCGGGCAAGTCGCGCGCCCTGGCCGATCAGGAAGGCGTGGACATCAAGCTGTACCAGATCATCTACGACGCCATCGACGACGTGAAGAAGGCCATGCTGGGCATGCTCTCGCCGGTGAACAAGGAGAAGATCCTGGGTCGGGCCGAGGTGCGCCAGGTCTTCCACATAACCAAGGCGGGCACGGTGGCGGGTTGTACGGTGGTCGAGGGCAAGGTCACGCGGCGGTCGCACGTGCGCCTGATTCGCGATTCAGTGGTGGTCCACACCGGCCGGCTGAGTTCGCTGCGTCGGTTCAAGGAAGATGCCAGCGAGGTCATGCACGGCTACGAGTGCGGCATCGGCATCGAGAACTTCGGCGACGTCAAGGAGGGTGACGTCATCGAAGCCTTCGAGGTCGAGTCCATCGCGGCGGTGTTGGACCAGCCCACCTCCGCACCGCCCGGACGAAAGTAGCAGAGGTCTTTCCCACCGGCATGACCGTTGGTGTCGCCCGTATCACGCTCTTCGTTCCGGAGAGCCATTCTCTGAAGGAGAAGCGGATGGTTCTGCGGCGGGTGAAGGATCGCGTGCGCAACAAGTTCAACGTGGCCATCGCCGAGGTGGACGAGCACGATGTGTGGCAGCGCGGTGTGGTGGGACTGGCGCTGGTGGGCAACGACCGCCGCTTCGTGGAATCGGCACTGGACGAGGTGGTGCGCTTCGTGCGCGACTTGGCGGAAACGACCAACGTGGAGCGGGAACTCTTGACCTTCAGCCAACCTTTGGCCGAGAACGACCTGGGATGGAAGGGCTAGCGTGAGTCAACGCACGGAACGAGTCGCGGGCGAGATCCGGGAGATCCTCGGGGAGATGGTGGTGCGCGGGGCGATCAAAGACCCACGCGTGCGCGAGGCAGGCCTCATCACCATCACCCACGTGCGCATCACCGGCGATCTGCGCCAGGCGCGCGTGTTCTTCACCGTCCACGGGGCTGACGAGGCGGGCCTGGAGACGGTCAGGGTGGGACTGCAGAGTGCGGCCGGGTTCATGCGGCGGCAGGTAGGCGAGCGCCTGAGACTCAAGTCGACGCCCGGCCTGGACTTTGAGATCGATCGGGTGCTGGACCAGGAGGCGCGTATCGAGCAGCTCCTGCGAGAGGTGGCCAAGAAAGAGTGAGCGTTCTCGTCGTCGACAAGCCGGTCGGCCCCACGTCCTTCGCGGTGCTGAGACAGGTGCGGCGCGCGCTGGTGCGCGCTCGGGGCGAAGCGGGGCGTGCGCCCAAGCTCGGCCACGGCGGGACGCTGGACCCCATGGCCTCGGGCGTGCTGCCGGTGTGCGTGGGCGAGGCTACCAAGGTCATTCCTTTTCTGCTCGATGCCGACAAGGAATACCTGGCTGTCGTGCGTTTCGGCGTCGAGACCGACACCCTGGATGCCACTGGCCTGGTGCTGTCCGAGAAACCGATTGGCGATCTCTGCCCCGGCCGCGTGGAGGTGGCCCTGGCGGGCTTTCTCGGCGAGATCGAGCAGGTGCCCCCGATGTTCTCGGCGCTCAAGCACCACGGCCAGCCGCTCTATCGCTACGCTCGCGCCGGGCAAACCATAGAGCGGGCGCCCCGGCGGGTCAAGGTGCACGAGCTGGCACTGCTGGCGTGGGAGGCGCCCGATCGGGCGCACCTGCGCATACGCTGCTCGAAGGGAACTTACATTCGTTCGCTCGCCGCGGACCTGGGGCTCCAGCTGGGAGTGGGCGCCCACCTCACGGCGCTGCGCCGGACGGCATCGGGCCCCTTTGGTCTGGCGCAGGCCCTGGGCGTGGACGCCATCGAGGCCTATGTCGACGAGGGTCGCGCGTTGCCCTTCGTCTCGCTGCGTGACTCGCTGGTCCACCTCCCGTCCGCGACCGTCGACGATACGCTGGCCCTGCGTCTGGCTCGCGGCCAGCGCGTGCAGTGGGACGAGATCGCCCCAGCGGTCGTCGACCGTGGCCCGCTCTGTGTGCTGCGGCCCCCGGATATCCTGGTTGCCGTGGTGGATCGGGGTGCGGAAGGGGCGGTGCGAATTCTGCGCGTCTTCAACGTCGGTTGACTCTCGGCGCGCAATGTAGGAAATTAGCTTCAGAGAAAAAGCAAAAGTTAAGGAAAAGAGTGTGATTGCATGGCGCTAGCCGCAGTAAAGAAAGCAGAAGTTGTCAAGAAGTACGCCCGGGGTCCGGCTGACACCGGATCCCCTGAAGTCCAGATAGCCCTTCTATCTGAGCGCATCGCCTATCTGACCGAGCACTTCCGCGAGCATGCCAAGGACCACCATTCCAGGCGTGGCCTGCTCATGCTGGTCGGACAGCGGCGCCGGCTGCTTGACTATCTGAAGAAGAAGAACATCAAGCGCTACCGGGACGTGATCGTATCGCTCGGTATCCGCAAGTAGGCCTGAAGTTTTCTACGTGGAAGGCGGGCGGCGCGTGATGCATCGCCCGTCACGTCAACAGAGGGCCCCGGTGCTTGCGTTCATCCTTCTTCCCGCCGGTTCGAGGTGCGTTCGGATTCGATCCGGACCCGCGAGATGAGGGACGAAGCCACAGGGGCCGCTAGAGAGGAGAGAGACCCATGTTTGTACGTGAGGGCGTGTCCCTAGGTGGCAAGGAGCTGAGCATCGAGGTCGGCCGCATGGCCAAGCAGGCTGACGGAGCCGTGGTGGTGCGCTTCGGCGACTCCATGGTACTGGTCACGGCGGTGGGCGCCGCCACGGTGAGGCCGGGCATCGACTTCATGCCGCTCACTGTCGACTATCTGGAGAAGACTTCGGCCGCGGGCAAGATTCCCGGCGGCTACTTCAAGCGCGAAGGGCGGCTGACCGAAACCGAGGTGCTGACCTCGCGGATCATAGACCGACCTTGCCGGCCGCTCTTCCCCAAGGGATGGCGCTTCGACACCCAGGTCATCGCCATGGTCCTGTCCACCGACCGGGAGAATCCGACCGACGTTCTGGCC
>Ga0265330_10000971_pt1 | contig 17547 bp, 16 predicted proteins | sample 41919metaG_FD_202083 | JGI IMG/M metagenome (GOLD analysis project Ga0265330, IMG submission 202083) | Rhizosphere microbial communities from Carex aquatilis grown in University of Washington, Seatle, WA, United States - 4-19-19 metaG | ecosystem: Host-associated > Plants > Roots > Rhizosphere... | reverse complement strand
AGTTCTGAATGGCCTTTTCGCGTTCCACCAGAATGGCCAGCGTGGGCGTTTGCACGCGACCAATGGAATACAGCATGGAATCCGGGCCAGTGCGCTGGCGTACCGTCACCGCGCGCGTGGCGTTCAGGCCCACCAGCCAATCCGCCTCGGACCGGCAGCGCGCAGCGTCCGCCAGCTTCTCCATCTCAACGCCTGGCTTGAGCGTCGAAAATCCCTGTCGAATGGCCTCATCGGTCAGCGACGAGATCCACAGCCGCCGGATAGGCAGCCGGCTGCTGGCGAGCTGGTAGACGTAGCGAAAGATGAGCTCGCCCTCGCGGCCCGCGTCGCAGGCGTTGACTACTTCGGAGAAGCGCTTGTCCCCGAGGAGTCGGCACACCTCGCGCAGTTGCTCGCGCGTGCTCGGCACCGGCCGCAGCTTGAACTGCGACGGTATCATGGGCAGCGTGTCCAGCCGCCAGGCCTTCCAGCGGCCGTCGTAGCTGGCCGGCTCGTCCAGCTCGACCAGGTGGCCCACGCACCACGTAATCACGCGGTCCTTGGCCTCGAAGCAATTCTTGCCCGCGGGCCTCACGCCCAGCACGCGCGCCAGATCGCGCGCGACCGAGGGTTTTTCAGCAATCACCAGCTGCACGATGTGCAGTTTATCGGAAGTCGCGAGCAGAAGGTGCGTGGCGGGTGATCATTCACGTTGGTAGCCGCGGAATCGGCCAGCGGCAAGGTCATGGCAAACTCGGGCGAGAGGCTAGGCAGCTTGTTCAGCCACCCTTGCCGAGAAGCGGCTTGGGCGATTGCGATGGAGTTTTGGTACCAGACGGGGAAGCAAAGTTCATGGGGCGGGGCGAGACCCCGTATAGATGTAGCCGAAGTAGACCGCGGCGACCAGCTTGGTGCCGTCCGCCGACGACGCCACTGATCTCCAGCCATCCAGGACAGCTGTCTGGTTCCATGTCACACCGGAGTCCGTGGACGTGTAGAGATAGTCGTCCGAATAGCCGGAAATCCCGTCTGGGTCGGCAAAAGCTCCGGCGCCCGCGGCGACGAGCTTGCTGCCGTCCGCCGACGACGCCACTGACATCCAGCCCACGTCGGGACCGGTCTGGGTCCAGGCCGCACCCGAGTCCGCTGACGTGCAGAGATAGCCACCGGCGGGAAGGTAGCCGCTGCTGGTGCGCGTGGGAAGGGTAAACCCGGCGACGAGCTTGGTGCCGTCCGCCGACGACACCACCGATGTCCAGCCCTGCGCAGTCCCAGTCTGGGTCCATGTCGCACCGGAGTCCACTGACGTGTAGATGTAGCTGGAGGAGGAGGCGACGAGTTTGGTGCCGTCCGCCGACGACGCCACTGATGTGCAAGCCTGCGCAGTCCCAGTCTGGGTCCATGTCGCACCGGAGTCCACTGACGTGTAGATATGGCCGTCAGTGTAGCCGGAGGACGCGGCATAGACGTAGCGGCTCACGGCGACGAGTTTGGTGCCATCCGCCGACGACGCCACTGATGTCCAGCCCTCCCGCGTGCCAGTCTGGGTCCATGTCGCACCGGAGTCCACTGATGTGTAGATGCCGCCGCCTTCAGAGGCAGCGACGAGTTTGGTGCCGTCCGCCGACGACGCCACTGATGTCCAGGCTTGGGCAGTCCCAGTCTGGGTCCACGTCGCACCGGAGTCCACTGACGTGTAGACATAGTCGATGTTGAGGAGGTCGCCGGCCGCGGCGACAAGCTTGGCACCGTCCGATGACGACGCCACTGATGTCCAATAGTTCCAGTGAGCTGTTCGAGTCCACGCAATGACCTGATTCCCAACCCCGCTGTCGGCGCCGCTCACGTCGCCCGCAGCACCGCCAGAGTCTTCGCTATCGCTGCCTGTTTCCAAAGAACCGACAGAGGCATCCTTGGGCTGGTTTGCACGCCCCCCGCAACTGAAGAGCGCAAGCGCAAACAGCCTACTAGCTGTCAACCGAATGTTCCTCATGTCTATCCTCCGTATCGGCTCGAGGCACGAGAATCACCCGGTTCCGCCGTCTTCGGCTCCGGCCGGGTTGCCGGGGCCTTCAGCCTGTTTCGCTTCGTCACTCATGGATCCTCGCCGGCTCTGATGATTTTCGTCTCGGCGACAGCCTCAATTGTGCGGGAACTGGCGATCGGAGAGCAAGCGTTTTCATCTCTGCGGCAGGGACGGTGAGCATTCCACGACCAATATTGCCCACTTCGCCGGAACAGCGTATTCTTACTTCCTGGAGTAATACCATGCGCATCACATCCAAGGGACAGGTCACGATTCCGCTTCAGATCCGCGAGCGATTCGGGTTCTTGGCCAATACCGACGTCGATTTCCGAGTCGACCGGGGGGCCGTGCGTCTGGTTAGGACCGAGCGCAAGCGAGGTCAGAGTCGCGGCAGCGGCCTGGTCGCCCGTCTGCGAGGTCGCGCCGACACGAGGATGACCACTGACGAGATTCTCGCCTTGACCCGCGGGGCTCGACGGTCGTGAAGCCAGTTCTTGTTGACAGCAATGTCCTGCTCGACGTGGCAACCAACGATCCCGTCTGGTCCGCGTGGTCGGGGGAGGCGCTTGATCACGCCGCCAACCAGACTCCGCTTGTCATCAACCCTCTCATCTACGCCGAAGTTTCCGTCGCCTTCCGACGCATCGAGGATCTCGACGCAGCCCTTCCTCCGGATCTCTACCGCCGAGAGCCACTTCCTTGGGAAGCGGCTTTTCTGGCTGGCAAGGCTTTCCTGCAGTACCGCAGGCGGGGCGGAGCACGTTCGCTGCCTCTACCCGACTTCTACATCGGTGCGCATGCCGCTATCCGGGGCTATCGGCTGCTTACCCGGGACGCGGCTCGCTATCGAACCTACTTCCCAACAGTGGAACTGGTCACGCCAACCTGACCATTCACCTCATGGGCCCGAGGAGGCGTCCTCGCTCGCTGCTCCCGTGCACGGGCCGGTGCAACACGATCTCGCGCCCGGCTTTGCGGCCGTGCTCATAGGCCTCGGTTCGGTACAGGCCGATGCCTCCACCGCGCGTGGTGCGCGGATAGCGCTGGCGCAGATACCCGGCCAGCGCGGGATCGCCCACCCAGATCAAACCCTCGCGTCGGCTCTCGGCGGCGCCTGACTTCAACTTCTCGTCGAAACCGATCATCACGCCCGTCATGAAACGCCGTCGCTCGCGGTTGCTGGCTATGTTGTGCCGGCGCTTGTGCTCACGCCACAGACGCTCCGCGGTCTCAAGCAGAAAGCCATGCACGTAGGCCGCCACTTCCAGGTTGGACAGGGTGCCGCAGATCTCGAGCACACGGCCGCGCCGCCCCTCGCTCGGCACATAGTACGGCACCCAGATCACTTCGACGAAAAAGTGGCGCGACAGAATGCCCGCCAGCACATGCTCGGCCGCTTCGATGCGGCCGCTGGGCCGGCCCAGGTGGCGAAAAGCGAAACCCTCGCTCGCCCGAGCCACCGTCTGATCGATGTTGTGCTTGAGCATCAGCCGTTGCGCCGTGTTCATGGCCGCCTCGGCCTCGTGCAAGTTGGGACTTTCGGCCAGGGCCAGCAGGCGTGCGATCCGGCGCAGCACCGGATTTCCGTCACCCTCTGACGTCTGCGGCAGGCCGCGCGCCGACGGATCGAAGCCATGCTGTCGACACAGATTCTCGAAGGCCGGACCATGTGCGGTCTGGTCGTCGATGCCCATCACCTCGTCGACAAACTGGTGCGCGATCTCGTGCTTGAGCACTTCGCGAACCACACCCCAAGGCTGCTGATACACCAGCGAGCGCGCCAGCGACAGCGTCCGGCTGCGCCGGTCCCAGAATCCCAGGCGCACGCCCGCGTCGTGCAAGGCGAACACCGGCGGTCGCAATCGACCACGAAAATGGTTACCACTGATCTCGCGCCAGGTCGTGCCCAGCTCGCGCAGCAGCGCCGCCTCCAGCAGCTCTCTCATCGCGCAAGCTCCTCGGCCATCCGACGCGCCAGCTTGCCCGAGCGGCTGACCAGTTCGGGCACGCCGGCGTTGTGATAGGCGTTGCCGTGAAAATACAGGCCGGGATAGCGGCGCTCGCCCGCTTCCAGCGCCGCCACCCGATCCAGGTGCCCGAGCGTGTATTGCGGCAGCGCGCGCTCGTGACGGGCGATATGCGCGAACGCCGGTGGCGCGGTCAAGCCGAGCAGACCGCGAAGATCGGCGTGGGCCAGCGCCGTCAGTTCGTCGTCAGGCAAGCTTGCGGTTTCAGGATGGCGTGCGCCGCCGGTGCGCACCGAGAACAGCGAGAAACCATCAGGCGCGCGACCAGAAAGAATGGCCGACGCGAAGATGGTGCCCAGAATCTTGAGACGCTCCGACCCTGGCACGAAGAACCCATAAGCTGCCGCGGGCCGCGGCAGTGCCGAGGCGAAGTAGCCCAAGTGTACCAGGGCAACCGGGACATAAGGAATGCGCGCGAGGATTTCTGACAACTCGGAATCCAGCGGCCGGACCACGGCACAGGCCTGGTGCGCCGGAATGGCTAGCACCAGCGCGTCCGCGTCCAGAGCGCTGCCACGCCCGCTTTCGTCGACTGCCAGACGAAAGCCACTCGCGCCGTGTTCCACCTGCGCGACCCGCGCACCCAGGCGAAGCCGGTCGCCCAGCTTGCTGGCCAGCGCCGTAGTCAGCTCGTCGAGTCCGGTCATGAACGATGACAGCCGTGGCGCGTCGCCATCCGTGTGCCGCTTCGCCCGCTGTTGCTTGAGATCGGCGCGCATACCAAGAACCAAGCTGCGATGCTCGCGCTCCAGCGTGGCCATGAGCGGGAACGCGGCCGGCAAGCTGACCACATCGGGATCGCCTGCGTACAGGCCCGAAACCAGCGGCTGCAACAGACGCTCGCCGGCCCGCACGCCCAGACGCCGGCTGGCAAAAGCGGTGACGGATTCCTCCTGGCCTCGCGCCGAGGGGCCGCGCGGCAGCACCAGATCCGCCAGCATGCGCAGCTTGGCCGAAAATGGAAGAAGTCGCGAACGCCAGAAAGCCGCTGCATCGAGGGGCGTGTCGTGCAGCCGACCATCGGCTGCCACCAGGCGGCGCTCGCCCGCGTCGGAGGCCGGCAGCACGCGGCCCTCGATGCCCAGACGACGCGCCAAAGGCGTGATGCTGTTGTGTCGGTCGAGATAGCTGGCTGGTCCGCGCTCGCAGATGTAGCCATCACGCCGATCCGTCTCGATCTTGCCGCCGGCGCGCCGATCGCCCTCCAACACCAGCACGGAAACCCCAAGGCGTTCCAACTCGAAAGCGAGAGACAGGCCGGAGATTCCAGCCCCGGCAACGACCACGCGTTTCATGAGTTCGCGCAAGGCAATAGCAGCGCCATGCAGACCTCGCAAGCAGATCCCGACATACCGGGATCATCACGAATCACCACGGGCCGCCCGTCACGGTCTGGTGTGCAGGTGCAACAGGCCTACGTGCCACTCGAACACCAGGCCGTCCGCAGGCGAGTCGGTTTCGGTCGACGAGTCCAGGTCCCCAGCGCCGAAAATCGCGTGCAGGGATCCGCGGCTTTCCAGCGTGGTCAGCAGCGCCTGGACATTGCAAAAGCGCTCCTCGATCACAAGCGATTCCAGACGCTGAATGCGCGCGTCACCTGGCAGCAGTCTGCCCAGGTCGTCCATGCGCAGACCCTGGCTGCCCAAGCGACGAAAGCTCCGCCGACGCGCGTGCAGTTGCCGCGCCAGCCAGCGATTGCCCTGCGCGCCGCTCAGATGGCGCAAGGGTGCACTCAGCAGCATCCAACCGCCCGGTCGTAGCACACGCGCCACCTCCTGCCCCGCCGCAGGCCCGAACCAGTGCCAAGAGAAGTTCGACACCACGACATCGAACGAGCCCGCGGCGTACGGCAGCGCCTCGGCAGCCGCGTGGCGCAGCGGAATCGCCGCTACGGCCGGCTTGCACGCCGCCCGCGCGAGCATGGGCGCTGACACGTCCACGCCCTCCCAGGCGACACCAGGGAAAGCCCGCACCAGCCGTTCGGTGGCAAAGCCACTGCCGCATCCGAGGTCGAGCCCTCGTCCCCCGACGAACGGACCTGCGCCGGCCACCAGACGTGTCAGCAACGTCCCGTAGAAATGACCATTCTCGGCGGAGTCGTAACGCCTCGCCCGTTCGTCGTCGGACCAGGGGCCGATGCCGACGTCACGGACGGGGGCCACAGTGTTGCCTGCGATACTCGGCATGGCGAATCGAGGGCAGCTTTTACCACGTGGCCCGCCGATGTCCCGCCGGCATTCATCCCAGCCCCGCGAACAACGGGGCTTCAGTCTACTGCTGCAGACACGTGAGACGATTCGATGTGGTGTCGCACGAAGAGGGGCCGGCATTGAAGAAGTTCTTGGTGTTGGTATCGCCGGCTGAGCCCACCAGGGCGCTGTCGCTCGAACTCGACGAGGTCCAGTTGGCGCAGTCGGTGACGACTGTAGATGTCGGCGTGAGTGCCCCGGTCCAAGCGTATTCTGGCCCGAACCGGTAGGCCCCATTCGCAGAGAGATTTGGCGGAACGTCGAAAACGGACGTTGTGAAGAAGGCAGCCGCCGTCTGCGTGATCGCGATCCCATCAGCACGAACCCAGGTCTGGCCACTGGTGCTGAACCTCGAGGCCGCGCTGTACTGGTACCCGGAGGCCATCTGAGGCAGCAGCGCCAGGTAGGTGCCCGACAGACCGGCTGCGCTTGCCTCGCTTTGGCAAAGCGCGTCTGCTGACGAGATGCCCCCGCCCGGAATCCAGAACCCGAGGGTCATGAACGCATGGCGCCCCTGGGTTGGAACCACTGCCACCTGCGCTTGCCGGTCGACACCCAAGCAATAGATTCTGCCCTGGGACGAACAGCCGGCGCCGTAGTTCATGGTGAGCGTGGCGTCGGCAAAACTGGCGATGCCAAAGAGCAGGGATGTCCCATTGTCTATGTTGGAGTTGAAGTCGCTGCAACTTGAGTATCCCGATTGGACGAACCCTGTGCCATCGGATTTGGTATTGGTCATGACCCATGGCGACGCCACCACATCGTTCCCAGATTCGTCCAGCCGGGGCGGGTAGAAGACCCTGTTCTTGTAGAGATCGTCGACACTGTTGAAGACAGGCCTCCCGTCGCGACGGACCCATCCGCTCGCACCGTTCAATCTGCTCACCGCGCTCACGCTGGTCGTGGACAGCCAGGCGACGTAGTTTCCAGTTAGGCCGGCTGCCGCAGCCAGCTGGTTGCATTTGGCGTCGGCACCGCTGAGCCCGCCCAAATTGGGCGTGTAAATCGTCGAGGTCGTAAACATAACGTTGGGCGGTGGCGAGAAGTTGGCCGTGATGGTGGTGTTGCTGTTGATCGTGACTTGGCAACCGCCCACTCCCGTGCAGCTTGCGCCACTCCAACCCAGGAAGGACTGGTTGGTGCCGGGCGTGGCGGAAAGGAATATGGTGGTGCCGTAGTCGTAGGTCGCTACGCAGGCGCTTCCGCAGGAGATCTTGCTGTCGGCGCTCGTCACCGTTCCAGTGCCGGTTCCAATCTTGCTGATGGTCAAATCCAGTTTCTGAATCGAGCAAACCGGAGCCGCACTCCAGGTGCCGTCGGCCTGGCAGGTACGTGTCGTGGTGCCGCTGGAAAAGAGATAGCCCGTGGCGCAGGTGTACGATGCGGTTGAGCCGTACGTCGTCGCGTATGCGTTGAGCAACGTACCGTTTGAGATGCTCGGCGCCGTGCCACAGTCGACCAGGGTGCAAATGGGTAGCGTTCCACTCCATGTCCCGTCTGACTGGCACGTGCGCGTGGACGCGCCCGTCATCGAATAGCCGCTGTTGCAGGTGTATGAGGCAATCGAGCCCCAGGTCGTGTAGGTCGCGTTGACCTTGCCGTTCAGAATCCCCGCCGGCTGGTAGCAGTCGATCGGGGTGCAGGTGGGCGTCGTTCCGCTCCAGGTTCCGTCGGCCTGACAGGTACGCGTGGCCGTGCCCAACAGTACGTAGCCTGTCTGGCAGCTGTAGTTTGCCGTCGCGCCAAACGTCGTGCCAGTCGTGCCGACGAAACCGTTCGAAGGGCTGCTCACCGTGGGGCAATCAGCTGGACTGCAGGTGGGCGCGGTGCCGCTCCAGGTTCCGTCGGCCTGGCAGGTGCGCGGCGACGTTCCCGAAAGTCCATAGCCTGGGTTACAGGTGTAGTCCGCGGTCGATCCATAAGTCGTGGTCGCTGCGGACACCAAACCGTTGCTCGGATCGGTCAGTCCCCCGCAATCCACAATGGTGCAGCTGGGCGGGGTGCCGTCCCACGTGCCATCAGACTGGCAGGTGAGGGTCGTCCTTCCCGAGAGGCTGTAGCCGGGGTCACAGGAATAGGCAGCGGTGGAGCCACTGGTCGCTGTCGACGCGGAAACCGCGCCGTTGTCTGGATTTGTGAGTGCAGGGCAGCTCGGCAGAGCCACGCTGCTCGAACCACTGCTCCCCCCCGTGCTGCTCGTTCCAGCGGTGCCGGTGCCGCCAACGCTGCCACCGACCGGCGCATCCGGCTGTGAGGCGGGCGCGTCCGGAACCCCAGCATCGCTGCTGCCGCCAGAACCGCCCTTACTGGTGCTGCTACCGCCGCTGCTGCCCGTCACACCGGCCGCGCTTCCGCCCTTGCCACTGCTGCTGCCAGCCGCGCTGCCGCTTGCGCTTCCACCCTTGCCGCTGCTGGTGCCGGCCGCGCCAGCCGCGCTACCACCCGAAGCGGCGGCGCCACCTGCGCCCGACTTCAACGCCGGATACATACACCCAGTCGCCGTCGCAACAACCAGTAGCAAACCCAGTCCTGATGCCCTGCTCATTGGTCTTTCCTTGTCCGTAGGATGTGATCGTGCCCCGCCAGAATACACCCTCCGCGCCCGCTGAATGAAGAACCACGAAGCCCAGACGGTGATACGCTGGGGCAACCATGGCAAACCCGACCACAGGAGATTCGGTCTTCGCGGCTGCCGGGGCCGCGCTGACTGACCAGTTCTTCAAGAGCCGCGACCAGGCGTTGCTCGACAAGATGCGGAAGACCAGGCGATCCAGCGAGATGAAGGCCGCACTGGCCGAAGTCGCTGGCATCCACGACGACCACGTGCTGCAGAAGCTGATCGAACTCGAGGTCAACCCCGAGATGGTGGCCGCCATCGCGCTGGTGCCTCTGGTGGCCGTGGCGTGGGCCGATGGAACGCTCGACGCCAAGGAGCGCGATGCCGTGCTCGCGGCAGCAGCGGCGCAGGGAATTGCTTCGGGGAGCGTCGAGTACGGCCTGCTGGCCAGTTGGCTTGTGCAGAAACCGGACCCCAAATTGCTCGATGCGTGGCAGCTCTACGTGCACGGCCTATGCCGCAAGATGAGCGAGCCCGAGCGGCTGGGATTGAAGCGCGACATTCTCGAACGGGCGCGGGCCGTGGCCGCGAGCTCGGGCGGCTTCCTCGGCGTGGGCAAGATATCCGACGCCGAGAAGGACATGCTGGAGACCATCGAAACGACGTTCACGATCTAGGCGGCGCCTGGTGCCTCCGGTCATAATTTCGGCCACGTTTGGGCGGCCGATCCATCCCGGCCGGCTGCGTTGCTCCTCGGTTACATACGTCGAGTATGCGCCCTCGTCGCGCCTTGCCGTCCGGGCGCCTCGCCCACCGAAACATGACCGCTCTTCTGACCGGAGGCACTAGCGCATCGATGGCGTCCGCAACCAGCAACAAAGGCGTATCGAGCCTGCAGGGCGAGTTGTGGGGCGGTCTGGCCGCCATGCTGGTCGCCTTGCCCTCGGCCATCGCCTTCGGCGTGGCCACCTACGCTCCGCTGGGCGCTGGCTACGTGGCTACTGGCGCGCTGGCGGGGATCCTGGGCGCGGTGGCGTTGGGAATCGTGGCCCCGCTCTTGGGCGGCGCTCCGCGTTTGATTTCGGCCCCGTGCGCGCCCGCCGCCGCGGTCATGGCCGCGCTTGCGACTGGCCTGCTGGCAGGCGGTCGCTCGCCTCTGCGGCCCGAGGCTGTGCCCCTGCTGCTGACCTTGGTCGGCCTGATCGCCGGCGTGCTGCAGGTGCTGTACGGCGCGGCCGGCGGCGGCCGGCTGATCAAGTACATTCCCTTTCCGGTGGTGTCGGGCTACTTGAGCGGCGTGGCCGTGCTGATCTTTCTCTCGCAGGTGCCGCGTTTTTTCGGCTTGCCCAAGGACGCGCAGGGCATGCATGCCCTGCTGACGCCGTCGCTGTGGAAGTGGCAGGGCATGATCGTGGGCGGCGTAACTATCCTCGCCATGCTGGGCGCGCCCCGGCTGACCCGCAAGTTGCCAGCCCCGGTGGTGGGGCTGTGCGGGGGCCTGCTGGCCTACTTCGGTCTGAGTCTTCTCGACGGCAACTTGCTGCGCCTCGAACACAATCCGCTGGTCATCGGTCCCATAGCAGAAACTGGCGGCTCGGTGGTGGCCGGCATGGCCGACCGCTGGCGGGGCCTCGGCCTGCTCACCCTGGCCACAGTCAAGACGCTGCTGGTGCCCGCTCTCACGCTTTCCGCGCTGCTGTCCATCGACACGCTCAAGACATGCGTGGTGGTGGACGTCCTCACCCGCAGCCGGCACCGCTCGAATCGCGAGCTGGTCGGCCAGGGCGCAGGCAACATCGTGTCTGCGTTGGTGGGTGGCATGCCTGGGGCCGGAACCATGGGCGCCACCCTGGTCAACGTGGGCAGCGGGGGAACCTCGCGCTTATCGGGCGTGTTTGAGGGCGGGTTCTCGCTGGTGGTGTTTCTGGTACTAAGCCGCCTGGTGGGCTGGGTGCCCATCGCCGCGCTGGCCGGCATTCTCATCGTTGTCGCCTTTCGCATGTTCGATCGAACCAGCTTCCACTTGCTCAAACAGCGCAGCACGGTGCTCGACTTCTGCGTGATCGCCGCCGTGATCATCGTGGCCGTGGGCTACGGTCTGATGACCGCTGCCGGGGTCGGCCTGGCCCTGGCCATCATGCTCTTCATCCGCGAGCAAATGCGCAGCTCGGTGATTCGCCGCAAGCTGGGCGGCCACCAGATTTCGTCAAAGAAGCAACGCCTGCCGGCCGAAAAAGAAGCGCTCCTGCAGGCGGGGCGGCAGACCACCGTGTGCGAACTGCAAGGTAACCTATTCTTCGGCACCACCGATCGGCTGTTCACCGAGTTGGAGCTTGACCTCAAACGTAGCCACGCCGTCATTCTCGACATGCGGCGGGTGCAGAGCGTGGACTTCACTGCGGCCCACATGCTCGAACAGTTCGAAGCCTTGCTGGCCGAGCGAGGCGCCCATCTGGTCTTCAGCAGCCTGCCCGCGCAATTGCCCAGCGGACAAGATCTGGAAGGCTACTTCCACCACCTGGGCATCGTGCGCGCCAGCAAGAATGTGAAGGTCTTCAGCACCCTGGATGATGCCCTAGAATGGACCGAAGACCGCACATTGGAAGATCTTCGCCAAGCCGCCGCCGAAGAGTGCCGGCCGCTGGATCTGGCCGAGTTCGAGCTGGTGCGCGAATTCGAGCAGGACCAGACCCTGGAGGCCCTGCACGCCTGCGTACAAGAAAGATTGGTTGCGGCTGGCGCGCAGGTGTTCCGCAGCGGCGATGCCAGCGCTGATCTCTATCTGATTCGACGCGGGGGCGTGCGCATTTCCGTCGCGCTCGACAGCGGCAGGCCGCTGTGCCTGGCGACCTTCGGCCGCGGACACTTTTTCGGCGACATGGCCTTTCTCGATCGCAGCCCGCGCTCGGCGGACGCTGTCACGACCGCCGACACCGATCTCTACGTCATCTCGCGCGCCCGCTTCGACGAAGTGGTGCGCGCCCAGCCTCTGGTCGGCATCAAGATCTTCGCCCGGCTGGCGCGCGTGCTGGCCACGCGCCTGCGCCACACCGACGCCGAACTGCGCGCCCTGCAGGACGCGTGACGGCTGGGCTAGCTTTTCTCACCACAGAGAGCACCGAGAACACAGAGGTCGGAAAGGAAGAAGGGGTTCGGACAGGATGGGATCCAACCCTTCTTCTTTCCGGTCTGGCTCTGTGACCTCTGTGCTCTCTGAGGTGAAAACGGCTAGCTTCGATACTGGCTAGAGCACGGTGGGCAGAGTCGCGGTCGAGAGACGGTTGCGCGCTTTCTCGTCGATTGACGAGTGGAACACGGGATGGCGGACCGCGACCTGCTTGAATGATTCGCGCCCCAATACGTAGAGATCGCAGAAGCTGGCTGTGCGGGCAGTGGCGTTGCGTGGGTTGTCGGTCAGCAGGGCCATCTCGCCGAAGAAGTCGCCATCGTGCAGACGGGCCAGCACGCTGTTGTGTTCGTCCACGACCTCGACTTCGCCATGCACGATGAAGTACATCTCGTCGCCGGGCGCGCCCTTGCGGCACACGACGTCGCCGGGAACGCACACCATGGGCCGCAGTGTGATCACCAAGTCGCGGATGACTTCGGGGCTGGCGTCCTTGAGCACAGGCACCTTGGCCAGCAAGTCCCGGTGCAGGTGCATGGCCAGATCGGCTCGTAGATTGCGTGGCAGGCTTTCAAACACCTCGACGTCGTCGTAGCCGTGGCGACTGGACCACAGGTACTTGAAGTACGCACGGACCCGCTGGCGCAAAGCAGGCGGCACCGTGTGGTAGTGCATGAAGTACTCGACCCGGTCGCGCATCTCCTCCTGGTGTTGCTTGGCCGCATCCAGGCGCAACATCAGGGTGGCGATGTTGCTCAGGATGTAGCCGAAGAACGCCACCCCGGACACCATGATGCAACAGGCGTACAGCATCTGCGGGATGGTGTGCGCCACGATGTCGCCGTACCCGACGGTGGCCAGTGTGGCGATGGCCCAGTAAATGGCGCGCACCAGGCGCATGCGCGGATCGGTGGTGCCCGAGTCACCGCCCAGCACCAGCCAACCCGTGGCGGCCCACCACACGCACAAGGGCATGACCACCGCAAGCAGCAGCAAGCGAGCCGCCGAGGGCGGCAAGGCATCGATGCGGCTCAGCAGCGCCGCCAGTCGAACCAGATAGAGCAGCGCCAGAAGCTTGCACGCCCATAGCGACCAGTGCGGCGTGGACTCGACATTGAAGATGGTCCACAGGGGCAGCGCGATGGCCAGGTCGCGCGCCAGCCGCAGCCAGCGGCGCCAGGTCAGGCGCCCCCTGAAGGCGAATGCGGTGCTGGCCCCGGCGAGCACAAGAAAGGCCATGTCCACCGTCAGCGAGAGAAGGCGATCGTGCCCGATAGAACCGTGACTGATCACAAAGGGCAGCCACACGCCAGCCAGCACGCCGGCCAGCACGCGCAGAAGATCCAGTGTGGCCTGCTGGCCTGCAGTCAGTGCGTTCGAGGCGCGGTTGGGCATGGCAGGAAGTCGGCTGGGCCGAGTGACAGCACCCAGGATAACCCCAGGCCGCCGGGCCGCCTATTTTGAAGCGAGCTAGGTGGCCCGCTGCCTGACGGGTTGACGATCGAATCTCCCTCCACCACAATGAGTTTCTAGGGGAACTCGTCATGGAAGAGCTGAGAATACTGATCCAGGTTCCGATGCGGGTGGTGCTCAACCCTTCGTCGGATGATCCCAAGACGTGGATCGCTCATGCCCTCGATTTCGACATCATGGGCCATGGAGCCAGTCAGAAGGCCGCCGTCACCATGCTCAACGAAGCCTTGACCGAGACGGTGTTGTTCCGCCTGCAGCACAACCTTCCCCTATCGAGCTAGCCCCCGCGCCAGAAGAGGTTTGGAAACTGGCCTTCAAGGCTGGCCTCGCCAAGCGTTCGGCCCAACCGCTCAAAGATGCGAAGGTAAGCGTCGGACGCCCTGGGCAGCCCAGGAAGCAGATCGTGGTCAGCGACACGCCGCCGGTTTTCTCCCATGCCTGCTAGCCCTCCGGCAAAGGGTCCTGCGCGGCTGCGAATGGCGAAATCCCAGCTAGGTTGCCCGCTGCGGCCGAGGCGACAGTCCAGCTGCTTTCACGATGCCCGGAACTGAGTCTTCGCTAGCCACGGCCATGATGTGAATGCCATGCACCCCGGGCACGCGTTTGAGCTGCTCGATCGTCTCGACGCAGACTTTGATGCCTTCGGCTTTCGCATCCGTGGCGCGCTCGATGCGTTCTACCAGCTCGTCTGGAAGTCGCATGCCCGGAACCCCGATGCGCATCCGCCGTGCCATCTCGACCGACTTGATGGGCAGCACGCTCGCCAGGATGTGCGCTTTCTCATGCAGCCCCTGTTCCATGACCTTGTCCATCCAGGCTACAAATCGCGGCACTTCGTAGATCGCCTGCGTCTGGATGAAGTCGGCACCGGCCCGGATCTTCTTGGCCAAGGTAATCATATGCAGTTCCAACGGCTCAGCGAACGGGTGGGCCACGGTGCCGATGTACAGTGGCACCTCCCCTGTGATCGTTTCGCCACTTTCGACGCGGTGATCGTCTCGTAACGTTTTGATCATCTGGATCAGTTGGATCGGATCGATGTCGTAGGCACCCGCGGCTGTTGGATGGTTGCCCAGGCGCTGGTGGTCACCGGCCAGGCAGAGAACGTTGCGAATCCCGAGCGCAACTGCTCCCAAGATGTCGCTCTGCAGGGCCAGGCGGTTTCGGTCGCGCACCACCATCTGCAGCACCGGCTCTGCGCCTGTCTCCTTGAGCAGCAAGCATCCGGCCAAGCTCGACATGCGCACCACAGCGGCCTGGTTGTCGGTCACGTTGATAGCGTCGCACGAGGACTTGAGCAGCTCTCCCTTCTTGCGCATGCCATCCGGCTGGCTCCCTTTAGGAGGACCGGCTTCGCCTGTAACGGAAAACTGACCGCTCTCGAGTATCTGTTCCAGACGGCTACCAGATTTCACAACCTCTTGGCCTTCCTGATTGGCTGTTCGACTTCCAACTGCCGGAACGAAACCGGACGATGACTCGGCAGACGATCTCGGCGACGTTCCCAGCGAAGATTTGCGACCCCAGCGGGATTCGAACCCGCGTTCATGGCTTGAAGGGCCATTGTCCTAGGCCGGACTAGACGATGGGGTCAGGGATGATGGGCCGGAAGGTGCGGAGCAGAGGGCTGTGGGCCCAGCAGGAATTGAACCTGCGACCTACGGATTAAAAGTCCGCAGCTCTACCAATTGAGCTATGGGCCCGAACGAGACTGCGATTGGTTTCCTTTCTCCGATCCGGAGGACCGGGCGGCAAGTTGTAGCATGGACGCGGACCGGCGCAGCTTGAAAATCCTGTTGAGCGCAGCGTGGCGTCACGCTTCAAGAAATCTGGGCACTTCCCGATAACATTTCATGTGGTAGTTTTCAGCACAGGTGCGTGCGGAAGAAAGTTGACATGGTGTCGCTGGTGATTGACTGTCGAGGTCAAGGCGCGGGGTTCTGATGACAATGCCAAATTTCCCTGAAGAGATGCGCGAGATGAGGCGCGCGGTGCGCATGCGGGTCGAGTTGCCGGCTCGCTACGTCAGTGAGCGCCTGACCATAGACGGCTTGGTCACGGATTTGAGCCCTGACGGTGTGTTTTTCTGCTCCGACTACCTGGACGCCACTGGCGAACTGGTGCGTGTCTCGATTGATATCCCGTGGCGGTCGCAGCCCCTGCAACTGCGCGGCGAGGTTCGCTGGGTCAGCGAAGTCTCGCGTGTTGGTGGCATGGGCATCCGGTTCATGGACGTCAGTTTCGAGGACCGGGTCGTCCTGTCCTCGCTGGGCCTGGCCTCGCAGGCCGAAGCTGGGCAAGCCGCCTCCCCCACCTGAAATCCGGGCCCCGCACAAGGGCAACGCCAGATGAAAACGCCAGTAGCCGTACAGATTGCCGGGCAGCGATTCGTGCTGCGGGGCGACGAGGACGAGCGCGCCACGCGCGAAATGGCTGCCTACGTGGACGGTCGCATCAAGGAGCTGCAGAAGCAGACCCGCGCGGCCGACACCCAATCTCTCGCAGTCCTGGCTGCCTTGCAAATCACAGAGGAGCTTTTTCAGGAGCGTCGCACTGTTGAAGAGCTGAAGAAGCGGATCCGGGAAAAGAGCAACGCACTGCTGCATCTGGTCCAGACCAGAGCCCGCGTGTGACAGTCTGTTCATAGCCACCTAGCGCGGGCCTTCTTGCGGTATAGTGGGCTCCACCCAGTAGACATGACCGCCCGCCCAACGGCGGACGCCTTCATAAATGGACAAAACTGAAACCCATTTTCCCCGAGGCGACGGCCTCGTTCTTGATGCCCACGCGACGCTAGAAGCTTACGGGGCGATTCTGCGCCGGGCTGGGTTGCGTAGTCTGGAACGAGCTTTCGGCAGCGATGTCCCCGGCTGATCTCTGGCTGCGCGACGAGAAGCGAGCGATCCGGCGCGTCATGGCCAGCCGGCGCGAAGAGCTGTCCGTCGACGAGCGTGCCCGCTGCGCCCAGGCCGCAACAGACCTTCTGCTCGACCTACCAGAAGTGGCAACCGCTCGCGTGGTGGCGGCTTTCGTATCCACCAGGGCGGAAATCGACACCGCGCGGGCCATCGAGGGCCTGCGCCGGCGCGGCGTCACCGTGGTTCTGCCGCGCGTGAGCGCCGAGCTTCTGCCTCCGCGTCTACGCTTTCATCGGGTCGAAGGTCCTTCGGAGTTGGTGTTCGGCATCTTCGGCCTGCTTGAACCCGGGCCCGGCTGTCCCGAAGTGGCGCCTCATGACATTGATGTCTTCATGGTCCCGGGCCTGGCCTTTGACGCGCGTGGTGGCCGCGTTGGATACGGCGGCGGCTACTACGACGAGCTGATGGCCTACGTGCGTTCCCATCCGAACGGACCATCCGGCTTCTTCGTCGGGCTTGGCTACGATTTCCAAGTCGCGGAAAGTTGCCCAACGGGTGAGTGGGACGTGCCTATCGACTGCGTGGTCACGGACACGCGCGTGATCCGCTGTGGCGCCGTTCCCGAGTAAATAATGAGCCCAATCGTCATCATTATCGGCAGTCTGGTCGCCCTGCTCGCGGCGGCGATGGCTTTCTTTCTGGGACGGGCTTCCAAGCCCGAGGCTGTCCCCCAGAGTGAAGAGGAGCGCCAGCGGGCCCTGGCCGCCGCGCGCGCCGAGGCGGACGGCATCCGCAGGCAGGCCGCGCTGGAGGCCAAAGAGGCCGCGCAAAAAATCCGGGCCGAGGTGGATGCCGAGTTGCGCGTGCGTCGCCAGGAGCTGGACCGGCAGGCAGCTGCGACCGGCGCCAAGCATGAGGCGCTGGAGCGGCGCGAACGCGAAATCAAGTCCGAGAATGAGAACCTGCACCGAAAAGAACGGCAGCTACAGGCGCGCGAACAGGCGGCCGAGGCAGCTGCGCGCGCAGGCGCGGCCCAGGTGAACGAGGCGCGGACGCGCCTGGAGAAAGTCGCCGGTATGACCGAGGCCGAAGCGCGCAAAGCGCTGGAGGCTGGGGTGCGCGAAGCGGCGCGGGCGGCGGCAGCCCTCGAGGTCAGGCGCATCGAGGACGAAGCGCGCGAGCAGGCGCAACAGAAGGCGCAGATGATCCTGGGCGCGGCGGTGCAACGCTATGCCAGCGACTACGTGGCTG
>Ga0265330_10000969_pt1 | contig 17631 bp, 15 predicted proteins | sample 41919metaG_FD_202083 | JGI IMG/M metagenome (GOLD analysis project Ga0265330, IMG submission 202083) | Rhizosphere microbial communities from Carex aquatilis grown in University of Washington, Seatle, WA, United States - 4-19-19 metaG | ecosystem: Host-associated > Plants > Roots > Rhizosphere... | reverse complement strand
TCATCCTCAGCGAAGCGAAGGACCTGCTTTTATCTCCGCGATCTCCGCGTCTCGGCGGTGAAAGCTTTATGCCAAGCCCAGCCGCTTCGCCACCAGCTTCTCCACGCCTCCCGCAATCACCAGCGATTGCGGCACGCTGCCCAGCGCCGGAAATATAAACTTCTCCCCGCGCCATGAGATTGTGCTTGTAGTGAAATCGATATCGATCTCGTCTCCCGGAATAATCGTCTTCTCCTTCGCCGCGATCTCCCCCGCAAACTGCTCGCGCACACGCGCCACCAATTCCGGCACTTCTATGCACAAAAATCCATTGTTGAACGCGTTGCGTAGATATGTCTGCGAGAAACTGGCCGCGATCACCAGCGGAATGCCTTTCGCCTTCAGACAAGTGACCGCCTGTTCGCGGCTCGACCCAGTGCCAAAGTTGAACTGGCCGACGACCACGTCGCCCGCATTTGTGCGCGTGGCAAACTGCGGATCGTAATTCTCCATCACCACCTTCGCCATCATTTCCGGAGTCATGTCGTCGCGATAGGTATAGTCCTTGCCATAAATCGCGTCGGTGTTGACGTTGTCCTGCGGCATGAACACCAGCCGCCCCTTCACGCGCTGCGGGAAGCCCGCCAAAATTTCAACCTTCTCCGCCCCGCCCGTAGCCGACGTCAACTCCGTATAAGACCGTTGCACCACTCGATTCGAGAACTCATGCGGACCGCGAATATAACCGGCAATCGCCGACGCGGCCACAACTTCCGGACTCGCCAGATAGCACTTAGCATCTCGCGATCCCATGCGGCCCTTGAAATTTCGATTGGTCGCAGAGATTCCAACCTCGCCCGCCTCAAGCAATCCCACGCCCAGCCCAATGCACGGCCCACAACCAGACGGCAAAGCTTGCGCGCCCGCATCGATCAACGGCTGCCAGATGCCGCGCTTCTCGGCTTCTTCCTGCAACCACTGACTGGCCGCGCTCAAATAAAACTTCACACTCGAAGCGATCTTCTGGCCTTTAAGTACTTTCGCCGCCGCCGCCAAATCTTCCAACCGAGAATTCACGCACGAAATCAGATACGCTTTCTGGATCGCAACTTTCTTTTGCTCAATCACCGCCAACGACTGCATGACTTGCACCGAATCGGGTCCCGAAACGTGCGGCGTCACTTGCGCGAGATCGAGTGTGATCCGCGCCGCATAGACTGCATCCGCATCTGGCGCAGTTGGATTCTTCGCCCAACCCTCAATATCTTTTTCTGAAAACCGCTCGTCGTTAGCACCAATCGCTTTGAGCCGCGAATGGACCCCGCGCAAATACTGGATCGTGACCGCGTCCACCGGAAACCAGCCCACCAGCGGCCCCCACTCCGTCGTCATATTCGAAATCGAAAGCCGCGCGTCCATCGAGAGCGACGCAACTCCCGGCCCCGTGAACTCGACCGCCGCGTTGAGGCATTCGTCGTGGTTATAAAGGCCGCACAAAGTAATGATGACGTCCTTGCCGGTGACGCCCTCCGGCAACTGACCTTCCAATACGACCTGAATCGACCGCGGAATCTGCCACCAGAATTCTCCCGTGGCCCACACTGCGGCAGCATCCGTGCGAACAATCGGCGTTCCAATCGCCCCCAGCGCGCCATACATATTGGAATGCGAATCCGATGCCACTACGAACGAACCGGGGACCACATACCCGCGCTCCACCATGATCTGGTGTCCGATGCCCGATCCGGCAGGATAGAAATCCACGCCCTGCTCTTTGGCGAACGCTTCAATCGCGCGGTATTTCTTCAGGTTCGCTTCATCCCGATTCTGAATGTCGTGGTCGAGCGCGAACGTGAGCTGCCGCGGGTCCTTCACCTTCTTCGCGCCGATGCCCTTGAACTTGCTCATCACTGCCGAGGTGTTGTCGTGTGTCATGCAGCGGTGCGGACGAATCGTCAGGAAATCCCCCGTCCGTAGCGGCCGCGACGGCCCTTCCGTCATGTGTTTCTGCGCGATTTTTTCAACAATGGTTTGACCCATCTAAGCACCCTCTACTCTGTCATCCTGAGCGGAGCAGAACGATCCGCGAAGCGATCGTTCTGCGGAGTCGAAGGACCCCTACCTCTCTTCATGACCTTGGTCCTTTAGCCGCTTCAACTCAAATCCCAAATACATCATCTGCCCAACGTGGTGGTGCAGATGCGTCGCGCACGCCAAAACCATACCAAATCTGTCGAGGCTTTCCGTTCCCACCGCCGTGTATTTCTTGGACCAGTCTTCCGCCAACTGACTGTTGATTGTGCCGACCACCATCTCAACCGCTTGATCGAATTTCTGCAACACTTCCGCTTTGGATGGCCGCGTCGCATTCGTAAACTCCAGCGGGCGGTCCCGCACATAGCCCGTCCCTGCAATCTGCGCTCCGATGTAGTAATTCAAGTTGCCCGTGAGATGCAGCACGAGATGGCCAAAGCTGTTACCGAAGGCGAAGGGTTTGGTCCAAAACTGTTCGTCGCTCAGCGGAGCCGCCAAATCGCGCACCACACCCGCCAGTTCCTTGTAACGCGCCGTCAGACCCGATGTGATCGTCCGTTGAAGATCCACCATAAGTTTCTCCCGTACACGCGTAGGCACAGCCGCCCTCGGCTGTGCAGGCGAGCGCAGCTCGCCAGGGTTTCGCATCCTCGGCGGGAAGTCGGCCTTCGCCCGGCTGGACAGCCGAGGGCGGCTGTCCCTACGTGGTTCCGGCTAGTTTCTTGCCGGCCTTCCTGGCTGCTTTCGCGCGCACTTCTTTTTTCACATCCGCCTTCATCAGCGCCATTAGCTTCGAAACCGACGCGCACTTCTCCAGATTCCAAATCGCGTCGATCAGTTTGTCCTGCGCCTTCGCCGAGAGCACTCCATCCGCCAGCGCGCGAAATTTCTCTTCAATCTCCGCATCGCTGAGCGGATTTCGCGGATCGCCCTTCGGATAGTCAAGCTGTTCCGAGAATTTCCGCCCGTCAGTCGTCGTAATATTCACAATCACCCGCTGCAGCGCCGGGAAAACTTTCTCAATTTCGGGATCAGCCACGACCTCAACCTTCTTGAGCTGCGCGCGAATCGTCGGGTCCATGATCTTCTTCATTTCGAATTGTGCCGGCGTCACTTGCCGATCCACTAACGCTGCCGCAATCACGTAGGGCAGGGAATGGTCCGCCGTTTCCTTGGTATGCGGATCGTACTTGCTAGGGTCGGAAAGAATATCGGCCGCGCGCGCCAGCGAACGAATCTGAATCTTCTCCACTTGCTCCGGATGCAGATCGTTGCTCTTGACCAGATCCAGCACCGCTGAAATCGGAGCGTGCGTCAGCGCCTCAGTCGGGAAAAATTTCATCCCACATTGCGTGATGCGCCACGATTCGCCCAGTCTGTCCGTCAGAAGGTTCAGTTTCCACTCCGGACCAAAGCAGTGCGCCAATCCTTCCTTGCCGTCGATGACGTGTTCAGGGCCGCTGTAGCCTTTCTCGGCCAGCAGCGCTGCCAATACGCCGCTCTGCGTAGCCAGTGGATCGACCGTGTTCTTCATCATCGTCAGTTTGCCCGCCGTCACCGCGCCCATGGTGCAATGCCGTGAAGCCGAAATCCCGATCGCATGTTGAATCTGTTCCCAACTCAAACGCAACGCGCGTCCCGCGACAATCGGCGAGACAAACGCCGTCAGCGTCGCATGATGCCAGCCACGCTCGCGTATGCCCGGAAACGCCGCCTCGCACAGTCGCATTTCGAATTCGTGGCCCAGCACAAATCCGACAATCAATTCCTTGCCATCGCTTTTGGCGCGCTCACAACACGCCATCGCTGCCGGAAAAATATCGGAGGGATGCGACGGGTCTTGCTTCCAGTAAATGTCGTTGTAATCCATGCAGCGAATCATCAGTGCATTGGCCAGCGATGCCGAAACCGCGTCGATCTTCTCGCCTGTGCCGATCACGGTGGCAGGTCCGCGCCCGGCAATTTCTTGCAGCACTTCCAGCGCAATCGTTACGTCGTGCTGCCGATATCCGCCCAGCGCGCAGCCCGCCGAATCGAGCAGAAAACGCTTGGCCTGGTACACCGCGTCTTGCGAAAGTTGCTTGTATTCGAGCCCCGCCGCCCAGCGGGACATGGTCGCGGTGATGGTTTCTTTGGTGGTGCCTTGCACGCCTGTGGGCACTGGTTTCTCCTCAACCAAGAATTGTCATCCTGAGCGAAGCGAAGGATCCGCTCTCACCCAGTTCGACAGAAAAGCAGATCCTTCGCTTCGCTCAGGATGACAAACAATTCAAAAAGTCTAACCTTCACTTCACCTTCACGTTCTTTGGATTCTTAAACGGCAAAAACGCCATGAAATCCGCGTGATGCACAATGAACGCTTCGGTTGTGCGCTTCACCAGATCGCCTTCAGCCGCGTGCGCGGCGATGATGTGGCACACAGCATCAGGGACGCCGCACTCCATCGCCAGCGCGACTCCGGTAAACGGATGCCGCAGGGCTTCTCCTCGTTCGCTTTGCCGGCTCTTGCCGTCCGGGTCAACCTCGTACTCCAACAACTTGCCCACATCCGCCAGAATCGCGCCGGCTATCACCACGTCCATGTCGATCGGCAACGCTCGGCCCATGAACTCCGTCATCGCTTTCGCACTGTCCCGCGCAATGTGCACCACGCAGCGCTTGTGCTCCATGAATGCAATGGGACAATTCGGGACCAGCAGCGTAAAAGGAATCTGATTCAGGTCGTCAGGCTTCAGCGGACTGCGCTCCAGCGCCTTGACCCAGGTTTCAGTCACCTGTTCCCGCAGTTTGGAATCGCCGATCCACTGAATTTCCGGCCACAATCGTTCAACGGCCTTCCGCATGGGTAAGACCTCCCTTACAGAACTCACTAGATTATCGGAGTCCATGCGCACGCGTCGAGGGGAGGAAGTTCGCGTAGAGGTAGTTTGCGGGCGGCCACGCGGTAGTTCAATTCGAAAATCAACTGAAAATCAACTGTAGAGACGCGGCGGGTGCACCACGTCTCGCATTTGAGACGTGGGCCTCCGCTCGCTCCACGATACCTTAACGAGCAACGGAATACGGCGTGCGCGAATCGGCAAAATTCGCTACCATAATAGCGATATCTCAGTTCGATATGCACACAAATAAAACCATGAAGATTCGGCCACTGTTTCCCCGCCTCATCCCTGTGTCACTAGCTCTGGCGTGCCTCCTTTCGCTCAGCCTGCCGGTTTTCGCGCAGGATGCGCCGGAGGCCCTCCGTCCGCCCAAAGGGGCGCAACTTGCCCTCGTTGAATTCTCGGATTTCCAATGCCCGCAATGCGCGCGTGTGGCGCCTCTGCTGGCGCAAGCCTCGCGGAACTACAAAATCCCGCTGGTGCAGCACGATTTCCCCTTGCCCATGCACAACTGGTCGTTTGAGGCTGCCGTGCTGGCGCGCTACTTCGATACGCATTCCAAGGAGATTGGGAACGAGTTCCGGGAATCCGTGTTCGCGCACCAGATGGAGATCAATCCGCAGAATTTGCATGGATTCGCCGAGAAGTTCGCCGCCGCGCACAACATTAAGCTGCCATTCGTGGTCGATCCGGATGGCAAACTGGCAGGCTTGGTAAAAGCGGATCGCGATTTGGGCTTGAGCCTGAAAGTCGTGCACACACCGACCATCTGGGTGGTCAGCAGTAAACATGGCGGCAAGCCTTACGTCGAGGTGACCGATACCAATCAGCTCTATGTGTTAATCGACGCCATGAAGTAAAGGAGTAGGGGAGCTTTTCTTATTCCATCCTTGTCGAATTGAGCACAGAATGGCTTGCTAGAAACGTTTCTCGCTGGACGCACCGGAACACACGCGCTCAGCAGTCATGTAGATGCGCGGAACGGGAATCTCGTCCGACAATGGTTCGCGCATGGTACAGTTCGCGGAGACAAAACCGTTTTCCAAGAAGAGCGATTGTAATTCCTCCGGTTGGAGCGCACTCCAGAAAATCTCTTTGCCGCTTCCCAGGGGATCGCTTATCCAACCCTCGCCCTTCCCTTGTTTGGCTACGACCAGAACTCGCCCGCCTGGGCGCAGCACTCGTGCGAACTCGCGAACGATAGAATTCATGGTGGATTTGGGTTGGTAATGGAGCGCATAGTAGGCGACAAGCCCATCCAGTTCCCCATCTGCAAATACCATGTTTTCCATATTCATAACTTCGAATTTCAGGCAAGGTTGTTCTTGTTGAGCCAGTAGGACGCATCGGGGAGAGATATCAATTCCTACGACCTTGAGATAGTGGTCGCTAAGGATGCGAGTCACATGGGCGCACGGTCCACAACCAGCGTCGCACACGTACGATCCTGAACTTAGACTGGAGGCGAAGGTTTTCAGAACCTCTAAGTCGTATGGCTTGGTTTCGAACTCGTAACGAAAAAGGTGCAAGTAACGGTCGGCGATGCTGTCCCAATATTGCGCAACCCTTTCGGCACAATCTGTAAATTCGCGCACAATTATCCTATTGGAATGCCTCTCCTTCTACTCCGCCCACCTGCGAAACAGCAGCGCACCATTGGTCCCGCCGAAGCCGAAAGAATTCGACATAGCATATTCAAAATTCGTTTTGCGGGCCTGGTTGGGAACGAAATCCATGCCCTCGGTCTCGGGGTCCTGATTTATCAGATTGATGGTCGGCGGCAGAATCTGATCGCGCAGCGCCAACACCGTTACTGCCGCTTCTAATCCGCCCGCTCCGCCCAATAGATGTCCAGTCATGGATTTGGTGGAACTGACTGGGACTTTTTTCCCAAACAAATTTCGAATGGCGTGCGCTTCCAGCGTATCGCCGATGGGCGTCGATGTACCGTGGGCGTTGACGTAGCCAATGGCGCTGGGATCGAGCTTTGCGTCGCGCAGCGCGTTGCGCATCACCCGGAATCCGCCTTCGTGTTCGGGCGCGGGTTGGGTCATGTGGTAGGCATCTGCGGACATACCGTAGCCGACGATCTCCGCGAGTATGGGGGCGCCCCGGCGGCGCGCATGTTCGAGTTCTTCGAGCACCATGATGCCTGCGCCTTCGCCCATCACAAATCCATCGCGGTCTGTGTCCCATGGACGGCTTGCGTGCGCGGGGTCGTCATTGCGCGTGGAAAGCGCCCGCATGGCGGCGAATCCGCCGACTCCCATGGGAGTGATAGCGGCCTCGGCCCCTCCGGCTATCATCACGTCGGCATCGCCGTGCTGGATGATGCGGAAGGAATCGCCGACCGAGTGCGCACTTGTGGTGCAGGCCGTCGACGTCGCTTCATTCGGGCCCTTCGCCCCGGTCCTCATGGAAACGTGCCCGGCGGCGAGATTGACGATGGTGGCGGGAATGAAGAATGGCGAAATCTTGCGCGGCCCTCCCTCGAGCAGCGCGCTATGTTCGCGCTCAATCACGTCAAATCCACCGATGCCCGAGCCAATGTGCACGCCAACCATCTCCGCGTTTTCCGGCGTGACCTGGAGCTGCGACATCTTGACCGCTTCTTCCGACGCCGCAATCGCGAAGTGGATGAAGCGCCCCATCTTTTTCACTTCTTTTTTCTCTATGAAATTGAGGGGGTCGAAGTTGCGAACCTCGGCTGCAATCTGGCAGGCAAAGGCGGTGGCGTCGAACCCTGTGATCTTGTCGACGCCGCTCTTGCCCGCAAGTAAACCCTGCCACACCGAATCCGTGGTAGTGCCGACGCCGCAAATCAAACCGATGCCGGTTATGACGACCCGTCTTTCCAGATTGCTTGCCAAATTATTTGCCCGCCTTTGCGTTCTTGCCGATGTAGTCGACAGCATCGTTCACGGTGCGGATCTTTTCCGCATCCTCATCGGGAATCTCGATATCGAATGCCTCTTCGAATGCCATGACAAGTTCGACGGTGTCGAGCGAATCGGCGCCCAGGTCGTCCACAAACGACGCGCTGGGAGTTACTTCGCCTTCGTCCACACCCAACTGCTCAACTATGATCTGTTTCACTTTTTCATCAACGGCTGCCATGTTCTCCTCGTTTCTGATTCTGGGAATCGCGGACCCGATTTCCGGGCCGCGTTTGTTGATTTAGGACTGCATCTCGCTCGTTGGAACCAACAGAGTCGAATCCATTAGTCTAAAAGGGATCGTGAAAGTATGCAAAGGAAATAACAACAAATCTAGCCTGCCTCGAATTCACTTCCGCATCCTAAACACGAATAGGGACTGCGGTCAACTTCCGTGCTTGCCCATTTCGCCGCTCTCGTGTCACGATTTGGACGTGGAAACCCCATTCCTGCCTGCTGTTCCACCGGTGCTCGCCGGTTGCAAGACGCTTCTCGGCGAGGCCAGCCGCTAAATGCGCGCCGTCGTGCAACGCGTGAGCCGCGCCCGCGTCACTGTAAATAGCGAGACTACTGGCGAGATCGGTCTCGGCCTTCTCGTGCTGCTCGGCGTGGGCGAAAAAGACACGCGCGCCGACGCGGATTACCTGGCCGAGAAAACCATCGGCCTGCGTATTTTTGAAGATGCCGGCGGCAAAATGAATCTCTCGGTCGGAGAAGTCGGCGGCGCGCTGCTCGTGGTTTCGCAGTTCACCCTCTACGGAGACGTGCGCCGCGGCAAGCGTCCCTCGTTCGACGCGGCCGCTCCGCCCGCCCAAGCGCGCGAACTCTACGAATATTTTGTGGAGAAAATTCGCGCCGCCGGCCTGCGCGCGGAAACCGGACGCTTTCAGGAAACTATGCAGGTGGAGTTGGCCAACGAAGGCCCAGTCACGATCCTGCTGGATTCGGCCAAACTTTTCTGAAGAAAACTCTGATGTAGTACCCAGTGCTTCTCTGTGACCCCTGTGTCCTCTGTGGTTCAGGCTTTTCGTCGGACACTGAATCGATGTCGCCCCAATTGTTTCTCTGAAGGGAGGTGCTCCGGTCCGTTTGCGCCGTACCTCCACTAAGTTCAATTTGGGCCACAACACCGTTCCCTCGTTATAATCGAAACGCATGGCAAACTTTAAACCGGTTGACGAACAACTGGCCTACCTCAAGAAGGGCGCGGCGGAGATCGTCAAGGAATCCGAACTGCGCTCAAAGCTCGAACGCTCGCTCGCCTCGGGCAAGCCGCTCCGCGTGAAGGCGGGCTTCGATCCGACCGCTCCCGATCTACACCTCGGGCACACCGTTCTCCTGCGCAAGCTCAAACATTTTCAAGACCTCGGTCACACCGTCATTTTTTTGATCGGAGATTTCACCGGCATGATCGGCGATCCGACGGGACGCTCGGCAACGCGGCCTCCACTCACGCGCGAGCAGATTGTCGAGAACGCCGAGACCTACAAAGCTCAGGTTTTCCGCATTCTCAGCCCCGAGAAAACCGTGGTGGACTTCAACAGCCGCTGGTTCTCGAAATTTTCTGCCGACGATTTCATCCGTCTAACGGCGAAATACACAGTCTCGCAAATGCTCGAGCGCGAGGACTTCCATAAGCGCTTTCAAGACGAGAAGCCAATTGCCATGCATGAGCTGCTCTATCCGCTGGCCCAGGGATACGACTCCTTCGCGCTCGAAGCCGACGTGGAACTCGGCGGCACCGATCAGAGATTCAATCTGTTGGTAGGCCGCGAGTTGCAGCGCGCCTACGGTCAAGAATCGCAGGTAGTGCTGACCACGCCGATCCTCGAAGGCCTGGACGGCGTCAACAAAATGTCGAAGTCGCTCGGCAACGCGATTGGCATCCACGAGCCCCCGCTGGAAATGTACGGCAAAGTGATGTCGATCTCCGACGAAATGATGTGGCGCTATTACGAACTGCTGACGGATGTATCTATAGAGCGGATCGCAGCGATGAAGGCAAATGCAGCCAGCGGAAAGGAACATCCGAAGTCGCTGAAACAAGAACTTGCGATGTCGATTGTGTCGGATTTTCACTCGGCGGCGTTGGCGGAGAAAGCATGGAACGATTGGGCGAAACTTCGCCAGAGAGAGCTTCAAAAAGATAGTCTCCCGGAAGGCATCGACGAAGTCCGGGTCCCGTACGAGAAAATTCGATCTGATGGCAGCCCGCCGCCAGGAGGCGACGCTTACCTTTGGATACGACTCGACCGCCTGTTGTTTCTTTGTGGGCTAGCAGAATCCGTTACGGACGCCGGGCGAAAACTCAAAGCTCGTGCGGTGGAACTCCTACGACCGACCGGTGAGCGAGGGACTATCGAAACGGAGCCACACCTTGCTATTCTGTGCCAGGGCTTACCCATAACACTGATCCTTAGGGTAGGCAAGAAGGTCAAGAAGGTCGTACTTATGTCCTCCTGAAATATATTCTCCCTAATGTCATCCTGATCGCAGCGGACGGATTCGTGTGGAAGCGGGGCAACGCCCCGCTTGGACGAGGCAGAATCTCCGTCCCCACACTAAAAAAAGCCTCCCGCTTTCGCGGGAGGCTTTCCAGGAGAGAGTGCTGCTCTTACTTCTGCTGCGGTTGATCTTGCGCCGATACCGTGTTCGTCGAAGCCAGCTGCTCCACATCGTTCTTCAGCAGGCTGATTTCCACGCGGCCACCGATGATGCGCTTGGGCTTGGCCTCGTTCGCCGTAGACGGGAGAGGCGCATTGCCCATGCCGACCAGATAAATCCGGTAAACCGGAATGTCGTGGTTCAGCACCAGATAGCGCACCACCGATTCGGCCATCTTCTGCGAAGTCAAGATCGCCGTCTGTCCGTGGCCGGAAGAAAAGCCCTGCACTTCGACGACGTAGCCGCGCTGGTTCTTCAGCGGAGCCGCCATCTCATCGAGAGCGGTCTTGGCGTTCTGACTCAACACGGTTTGTCCGGACTTGAAAATGATTTCCGTCTGGGTCGCGGGCTGATACTGATCGATGTTGGTCACCACTTGTTCGACCGTGGTCAAGCGTGTGTGGGCCTGTTGCGCGGTCTGCTGCGCGGCCTGCGCCTTGTTGCCGGCCTCGATGGCATGTTGATCGGCCTCGTTGGCCTTGGCCGAAGCCAGCTGGATCCCCTGCTGCGCGCGCGCATCCGTGTCCTTGATCGCCTTGCTATTGGAGGCGGTCAGCTCATCCAGTTCGTTGATGCGGTCGCGGATCGGATCGGTCTGCCGCGCCACATATTTCTTGCGCGCAAATGGATTCACATGGCCCCAGAAGCCTTCGCGAGTCTGCGGTTGCAAAGGGTCTTTACCGGTGGCGGTGTCGGCCTTGGTGGTCGTCTGGGCCGCGGGTTGTGTCGTCGAACTGGTACTCTGCTGCGCAAAAACTGGCAGCGCCAGCATTGCGGCCAGCAGCAGCGCAAATATAATTCGGTTTTTCATTTTGTACTTCCTCCAAGTGGGGAGTGGGAGATCTACCCCGTACGCCTTCTGGCGCGATTCTGATTGCGTCACTAAAAACAAATCCTACGAACTTCGGAAGCAAGCGCCAACCCATCGGTTGCCTGAAAAAAGCTTGCCCAAATAAGCCAGCCGTAGCGCCGGCCTGCATTTCTATGAACAGTTTGCGTGCCAAACAGACAAATTCAGAACATGAAATGTAAGTGCTTTGCTTTCAATAGTATTGTACTCCGTCCTACTACCACCTCGCACCCCGCCCAGCGGTAATTTTAGCTCGAACCGGTATAAAAAGTGCTTTCGAGGGCTTGGCAATTACTTAACTGGCGACGGCGTCTTCGGTACGACGAACTCATCGAGATAGCGGCGGATTTTATCGCGATTGGTCGCACGGTAAGACTCGTAGTCCTGTGCAATCTCGGCGTCGGCCCGGTTGAGCACTACAAAGGGATCGAGGAACCCCGCTTCCTGGATCTTAATCAACGATTGCAGGGAGGGATCCAGTTCCTTGAGTATCTTCTTGTAGTTTTTTTGCTCTTTCAAGACCGTAATCATCACGCTCAGGGAACCCGATTCCTCTTTCAAAGTGCGCCGATATTTTGGCTCGTTCGGAAACTCCTTCTTGAACTGGTCACCATGCCATGAAGCGCGGCTTAAACTATAAGTCGTCCACGCAAGGCCGTTCGGATCGTCTTTTCCGAGTGAACTGTCGAGGGTGATGGTGATGTTCTTATCGTCCTTGGCGGTCACCGAACCTCTGTCTTTCAACCGCACATTGTTCAATTCGACCTTGTTCCGCTGCAGCCAATTCTGCAGGCCCATCCAGGAACGACTGCTGTAAGGGTCGGCGACAATGCCGTCAATGAACTTCGAGCGCGCTTCATCTTCCTTGTCCATAGCAACGAGCGTATCGCCCCAGTACCGATAGGCGGTCTCACAGTCGGGGCAGATCTGGATGGCGCGGGCAAACCACTCCCCAGCACTGTCATAACTATGCTGTTTGAAATAAACATCCCCGGCGAAGAGAGCGGCAGCGTAATTGTTCGGGTCTATCTGCAAGACGCGCATGTATCCTTCACGCGCCTTGTCCAAGTCACCGCGAGAAAAATCAGCCTCCGCCGCTTTCATCGCACTATCTACTTCCTTACTTTCGGAGAACGTCACCTCCGAGCCGCCGTCCTCGGGTTGTTCAAGCATTAGCTGGAGTAGCTGACTGTTGTCCCCCAGATTCTTAGCTTCGACCGCTATCGTCCGGGCGCGAGTGCGAATGCTTTTGCGCTGCTGGGGGTCGGGTATCGTTCTCGCATACTGAAACATGCACCATGCCCACCTCTCTCGCACCACCAAATCTGAAGGATGATTTGTAACCAAAGCCTCGAAGAGCGGCATCGCATCGACAAACTTGCCCTGTTTGTAGAGTTCCTCCGCGTGCTGCTCTGCGGGATCTTCCTTGGCGGCCTTCTCCGTAGGCTGGGTCGGAGCATTCTGTGCCATGCATACGGCTGGAATAATGACAACGAGTAGGACAACGCCAAACATTTTGATCAGATAGCCAAATGATCTATGCATAATGTGATCTCCCGTTCCCAAGAATAGAGACACTACGCGAACAAATTAAGTTCCCAGAGATTATGACGCGAAACGGCTATCTATGAAATGAGATCGTTGGCAGTCCATGATTGAGATTTTCAGGCGTTACCCCCCGCAATACTTCTCATACTGCTGGAAGATGAACGGGTCGGTCATGCCCGCGATGTAGTCGCAGATAATGCGGGGCAGCGGCTCCTTGCCGGATTTCTCCCGGTAATTGCGCGGCAGGTCGCCGGGCTCTTCCATCCAGTGGGCGAAAAGCTCTCCGATGATGCGTTCGGCATCTTCTTTTTCCGACGCTAGCGCCGGACTGAAATATAGATTCTCGAAGAGAAAGTCCTTCAGCCGCCGCCGCGCCTCTTCCACGGTCGGACTAAATGCAGCCAGCCGTTCGCCGTGTCGGCGGACATCTTCCAGGGAATGCACGCCCGCGGCTTTTATCCGCGCCGCTGTGTTCGTAATCAGGTCGCCGACAAATCCGTCAAAAATACTTTTCAATGCCTCGTTAAAGACGAGCTTCTCGGCGGCATTCGGATAGCGGTTTTTCGCCTCGCTGAAGTGACGCGTGAAAAGTTCCACGCCGTCAGCAATCTGCTCGACCGTCAGCAACCGCGCTTCGTAGCCATCGTCGAGATCGGCGGTATTGTAGGCAATCTCGTCGGTCAGGTCGATAAGCTGCGCCTCGAGCGTCGGACGCTGGTCCAGCAAATACTCGGCAAGCTCCGGATACTCCGTAGCATCGTAATCGTGCGAATGCTTGACGATCCCCTCACGCACTTCAAAAGTCAGATTCAGTCCGCGAAACGCGGCGTAGCGGAGTTCAAAATCTTCCACCAACCGCAGCGCGTGCAAGTTGTGATCGAACGAAAACCCGTGCTGGCGCATAGCTGCGTCCAGAGTCTTTTCTCCGGTGTGGCCGAAGGGAGGATGCCCGAGGTCGTGCGCCAGGGCCAGCGCCTCTACCAGATCGGTATTCAATACGAGTTGCGCGGCAATCGTGCGCGATATCTGCGCCACCTCGATGGTGTGCGTCAGCCGGTTGCGAAAGTGGTCGGAGTAGCGCCGCGTGAAAACCTGCGTCTTCGCTTCCAGGCGGCGAAAAGCGCGCGAATGGATTACACGATCGCGGTCGCGTTGAAAGTCGTTGCGGTAGGGATGCGGCGGCTCGGAGTGGCGGCGTCCACGGGATTCTTCAACGCGCACCGCATAGTCGGCGAGCATGGGACGATTCTAGCAGTGTTTGTGGCTGCCGGAATTTTGCACCGCCGAGACGCCGAGATCGCCGAGAAGATTTTTAGCTTCCGATTCCGTCCCTTGTAGATAGGAATAACTGTTAAAAGATGTTCTCCGCGATCTCTGCGTCTCGGCGGTGAGTAATCCCCTCTGCTACTTCGCGCCCTCTTCCTTGGCCAGCTTCATCTTCGCAAAGTCGAGTTTCTTCTGCACTCGCGTCACATCCGCCGGATCGACGTCGGCGGCCAGTGTACGCCTCCACTCCGTCAATGCGTGTTCCCAGTTGGTTGCGGCCAGCTTCAAGCGCCCGATTTTTTGATAAAGATCGCCAAGGTGTTCCAGAACCGTGGGATCGGCATTGGTTTTCTGCGCAGCCTTGACCAGATTGCCTTCCGCTAATTCAAATTTACCCAGGCGGAAGTAGGCCCAGCCCAGAGAATCGAGGTAAGCGCCGTTGGCGGGATCGAGATCCACCGCGCGCTTAATATAGCCCATCGCTTCTTCCAACTTCATGTTCTGGTCGGCCAGCATGTAGCCCAGATAATTCAGCGCCGAAGCATGTTCCGGGTCGCTGGCGATCACCTTCTTGAACTGCTCTTCCGCTTCAGCGTAGCGCTTCTCACGCTCCAGTGCCGAGCCCCGCAGAAACCAGACAAACTCCTTGTCGTCCGTCTTGCTCGACAATTGCTCGGCCTTGTCGAGCGCCTGTCCGGCCTCATTGAAGCGCCGCAGCCGCGTGCATATCTGCCCCAACGTGAGATAAACCTGACGGTCATCGGAACTCGTATTGGAGTTGGAGCTGGCGTTGGCGTCGCCCTTCAACAAAGCGCGGACGTCTTGTATCGCCTTGTCGGCGTCGCCCATATCCGCCTGCTGCAACGCCAGATCCATTTTCAGATCGCGGCTCGCGGGCAGCTTTTGCACCGCTTCTTTCGCGCATTCAAGCGCCTTCTGCCATTCCTTGGCTTCGCGCCAATTATCTATAATCTGCTGATAACCCCGCTCGACTTCTTCATCGCCTCCCAACGCGACGATCTGGCGGAAGGTTTCATTAGCGGCCTGATAGTTCCCCTGCTCGCGGTAGATCGAACCCAGCCTTTCGAGAAACACCGCCCGGTTGCTTTTCTCGCTATTCGAATACTTGCCCTCGCTCTTCTCCGATTTCTTGGCCAGGTCGCGCATGATCGGAATAGCTTCGTCGTAGCGGCCCTGCGCCTGATAGATGGCGGCGATATTGTAGGGAACTTCATCCGATTCCGGCACTATCGTCTCCGCCTTCTTCAAGCTGTCGAGCGCCTGATCGAATTTCCCCTGTTTTCGGTAGATTTCGGCGATGCGTACATAGGTTTGCGCATCTTCCGGATTCGCGTCCGCGATCACTTTGTATTGTTCCAGCGCGGCATCGGTCTGGCCATCGTTCAGCAGGTTCTGGGCGAGTCCGCGAATCGCGTCCAGATTGTCGCGGTCCTTTTCAATCGCGTGCCGGTACGCCTCAATGGCTTCCTTGTAGCGCTTTTGCTGCTCGTAGGTATAGCCGAGCGCCGAATAAAGTTTTGCCGATCGCCCCGCATTTGGCACCGAACTGAGCACTTGGGCCGCACGGGCCGTGTCGCCCAGTTCGTTATAAAGATAAGCCAGCGTAGTGACCGCCTCTTCCTAATCCGGCTGCAGCTTCACTGCGGTCTTGAATTCGTTCTCCGCTTTTTGCAGATCGTTGTTCAAGCGGTAGAGCCGCCCCAAAAGCAAGTGGTCGTCCATGCTGTCGGGTTGCAGCCGGACGATCTGCTCATATTGCTCGATGGCCAGCTTCAGCATGCTCTGCGAAGCGTTGCCGGATTGCAGGCCGCCGAGCGAGCGCAGATAAATCCTGCCCAGCAGCCGCCGCGCTTCGAGATTGTTAGGATCGCGCTTGACGATGTCTTGCGCCTCGGTCACAGCGTCGCTGATGTGGTCGGTCTTGGCATAGAGCTCGGCCAGCCCCGAAGTCAGGAACGCAGAGGTCGGGTCCGCATCGATAGCCGCGCGATATTCCTCCGTGGCCTTTTCCGCGGCCTTGTCCGCCGCTGCGCTGCGGCCGTACATGGCCACCTGTTCCTCGTATTGTTCTTCGTACATGTGCCCCATGACGAAGTGGTAATAAGCGGTGGCGTGGTCCACCGTCTTCGCCTTGGTGGCCGGCTGGGAGGCGCTGGCAGCCTGCGAATCTGCCGCGTGCGCGGGCTGATTTTGCGCCAGTAGACTCTGCACCATTAAAATCTGGGCCAGTAAAAAAGTACCAGCCATTGCCGTACCAACCATCCAAATCTGTTTTTTCATGAATAATCCCGAATCCAGCGAATTGCGGCCCTCACATCCAGATTAGATGCGAGCCCGCAGCCATCGGTATTCTCTTATTCTACCCTTGGCGGGTCTTATGGCGGAGGGAAAGCATAGCCCGGCGTCACAGCCGGAGGTACAGGGGCTTTGGACGGCTGCAAGCGTGAGCAAGTGTGGCGACGGGGTTCCGCCCCGTCCCAGCCGAGCGCAGCTCGGCAGAAGCTAGAGTAGAAGGCTTGCATGAAGGCGATCCGGCCACAAGATTGAAACTGTCAGCAGATTGTTGACGGCTAAAAGCTAATAGCCAAAAGCCAACAGCCGCCCTAGTGTCTGAAGTGCCGTACCCCTGTAAAGATCATCGCCAGCCCCAGCCGGTCCGCCGCCTCGATAACCTCCTGGTCGCGCACCGACCCTCCCGGCTGAATAATCGCAGTCGCCCCCGCCTTGGCGATTTCCTCGACACCATCCGGGAACGGAAAGAAAGCATCGGAGGCGGCCACCGTCCCCTTTAGCGGCAACTGCGCCTTCATCGCGCCCAGCTTGCACGAATCGACGCGGCTCATCTGCCCCGCGCCCACGCCCACCGTTTGCCCATCGCGAGCATACAGAATCGCGTTCGATTTCACGTGCTTGCAAACCTTCCACGCAAATAGTAGCGCCCGCTTTTCCTCCGCAGTCGGCGCGCGCTTGGTGACAACTTTCAGATCTGATTCGGCCAGCTTGTGCAGATCGGATTCCTGCACCAGCATCCCCCCGGAAATGTCCTTGAGCACCCAGCGGGTGCCCCATCCTAACGTCGCGTTTTCTGCGACGTTAGGATGGGCTTGCGGAATCTCCACCAGTCGCAGGTTTTTCTTCGCGGCAAACGCCGCTTTCGCGCCTTCGTCGAACACGGGGGCGGCAATCACTTCCAGAAAGAGCTTGGCCATTTCGCTCGCCGCCGCCGCATCCACCACCCGGTTCACTCCAATCACTCCGCCAAACGCCGACACCGGATCGCATTCCAGCGCCCGCAGGTAAGCCTCGGCCAGCGTCTTGCCGGTCGCGGTCCCGCATGGATTCGTGTGTTTGATAATGGCGCACACCGGCTCGTCAAAATCCTGCGCCAGATCCCACGCCGCTTGCAGATCGACGATGTTGTTATAAGAAAGCTCCTTGCCCTGTACCTGGC
>Ga0265330_10000966_pt1 | contig 17663 bp, 19 predicted proteins | sample 41919metaG_FD_202083 | JGI IMG/M metagenome (GOLD analysis project Ga0265330, IMG submission 202083) | Rhizosphere microbial communities from Carex aquatilis grown in University of Washington, Seatle, WA, United States - 4-19-19 metaG | ecosystem: Host-associated > Plants > Roots > Rhizosphere... | reverse complement strand
GATCACGAAGCGGGCGCCCGCCACCTGCTGCAGGGCCAACACTGCGTCCTGGCCACGCCGGTCGCCAGCAAAGGCGTCGTTGAGGCCACCAGCCAGCAGGTGCACCTCACCGGCCGACGCACCTCCAGCGCCAGGCGCGAACACCTCGATACGGGCCGGAAGAGCTGCCGCCGAGAGCACGCTCATGAGTTCGCTGAGCGGGCCACTTGCCCACTCGGTAACCCGCTCGCCTGAAGACCCGTTCATCCTTCTAACCCCACGCTAGGAATCGGTGGCCGGGCCGGACTCCTGCACGGATGTGTCAGGGGGCACAGCCTGCAATCCGGTGTCGTCCTCGGCGTCGTCCGCGCTGGCGTCTGCATCTGTTTGGCCGGAAAAGACGGCTGCATCGGGGACCTCATAGTCGGCTCCTGCGTTCGTGCCGAAGTATTGATCGCGCCGGTGCGAGGACGAGCAGCCAGAGAGCGAGAGCGCGGAAAGGACCGCCAGGAACGCAAGCCCGAGCGCGACCGGCAAGCGGGGCAGCATGGCTCGACGCTAGCAAGCAGCTTGAGCCGCCGCAAGGGTGGATGCTGGGGTTGTTCACATGGGAACCCCCATGGGAACTCTGGGAGGGTTCGCTCCGCCCTTCGGCCCCCACCCGCCACCGCCTCCCCGCTCGCCTCCCCCTTCGGGGACTTCGGGACCTGACCTGCACCTTCCCCACCACACCCGCTCGCTACGCTCGCGCCCTCGCGCTCGGCCTCGCCATGCCCTCCCGCAATGGTACGCCGCCGGCGAGGGCGCGCGCGTAGCGCGCGGGGCGGGCAGGGCGGCGGGTCGTCCCGAAGTCCCCGCAGGGGGCAGAGCCGGCGGGCTCCCCATGCGAGGATTAACATGGGAACCCTGGGAGGGTTCCCATGCCCTCCCGCAATGGTACGCCGCCGGCAGAGCCGGCGGGCTCCCCATGCGATCAGCGCACGATGCTCGCGTCGACTATGAAGTCCAGATTGGGGAAGTCGCGGGCCAGGTAGGCGTTGCCCTCGGTCTGCATGCGGCCTTGGTTGGGACCCATGCCCTGGGGCGCGCTTTCCCCGTAGCCGCCGAACAGGGCGTCGACGACTTCCATACCGCTTACAACCTTGCCAAAGGGGGCAAAGGACATCCCGTCCAGTTGGACGTTGTCTCCGTAGTTGATAAAGACCTGGGTGGTCCGCGTGTTGGCCCCCGCGGTGGCAAAGCTGACGAACCCGCGCTTGTTGGACTGCTTGACCGGATCGTCAGGGATGTTGGCGTTGCGCCAGACCGCATTAACTTCGCCCTGACCGTGAACCCCCCACTGAACCATGAAGCCCTTGATGACGCGGAAGAAACGAACGTCATTGAAGTAGCCGTTCTTCACCAGATTGAAGAAGCGGTCCGCTCCCCGCGGTGCCCAATCCCTCTGCACCTCGATCGCGAAGTTGCCCTTCGAGGTGGCAAACTTGGCGCGATAGATCGCTGGTGCTTGTTCCTTGAACGCATCAACCTTGAGCAGCGACGGCTTTTCTGCCGGCGCGCTGGGCGCAGGCGCCGCAGCCACCGGCTGTGCGATCTGTGTGGGTGGCTCCCCGGCTGGCTTCTTGCAACCTTGGGCGGCCAGAGCAGCCACGACGAACGTGCAGGAAACGAGTTGCTTGGTCATGCGGCCGAGCATACCGCAGGAGAGCGGTTTGTGAATGGGAAGCCGAATAGCTCAGGGACAGCCCGGCTCGGGCTCGATGTAGACCAACAAGTCGACCTCGGCGGAGGGCAAGGTTTCGCCAGATGCCGCCTTCACCGTGCGCGGGGTCTTCAGTTCCACGCGCCCCACACGAGTCGGGCCCTGAAGATGGGCGATAAGTTCGGAAAGCGGCGTGGACCAGATCAGGATCTGATCATCCAAATCAATCTTGCGGAGCAATTCGAGCAACTTGTCCACAACTTCGGCCGGCACCGAGATCCCCAACGCCCCGACGCCACCAACGGTCCCACCAGCGACCAAGTGACCGACCTCGATCCATTTCGGCATCAAGGTGCGATCGTTCTCCGCCAGTCGAAACTCCAGTGTGCGATCGCCCAAGGCGCGCAGTGGCCTTTCCAGCAGGCGTTTGCCCTCGAAAACCCGCACCCGATCGCCATCACGAAAATCCTCGGGCGCGCCCAGGGTGGTCAATTCCACCTCCAACGGACGGCCGGGTTGTCGTGCGCCTCGCAGCCACAGCAACAAGAGTGGCTGCTTTGGCCGTTCCCCTTTGTGGGAGAGAGTGTGCGGGTATTCCCGCACCAGGACTCTCTGCACCTCGATCACCAAGCGACCGTTGCGCAGGGCACATCCATCGGCGGGCGATTCGATACGCGCCAAGGCCCGCGCATCGCGCTCGTTGAAACCGCCCATCCGCTCAGGACCACCACAGGCAGCGCACGCCAGGAGCAATATCAGCAGGTACCGTTTGCGCATGGGCATTCTTACCGCATCTCCAGCTTGCGATCATTCCTCCATGGCGGATGCCCGGTCGGTCGCGCAAACCAAGCTCCGCACGGTCTATCCCGAAAAACATTGCTGCTCGAAGCAGATGGCGACACGTCCCACGAGATCGACGCTAGCCGCATCCCGCGCGTCGGGCGGACAACATGGGCGGTTCTATTGAAACGCGTGTTTCTGGTCGACACCTTGACCTGCCCGAAATGCGAAAGCCGCATGAAGATCCTGGCCGCGATCGCTGAACCCGATTCCGTGCGCGAGATCCTGGACCACCTGGGGATCCCCAGCGAGGCTCCGCCTCGCCACCCTGCACGCCTGCCGCCGCAGACTGAGTTTCTCGGCGAAGACACCGACACCTTCTACGCCGACCCGCCTCGATTGCCGTGATGGCCGTCGGGGTAGAATGCATTCTTGCCATAGTGAAGAATACTTGCATGCTGAGTCGGCAAGGAATTCGTGTTGTGACTGAGAAGGCCAATTACGATGTTGTTTGGCCCGAGCGGAATTCTCTCCAACAACCTCCTGCAGAAAGACGATATCGGCGTCCACCGAGCGAAGCGCTTCGCGAAGGCGGTGCAGAATGAACCGTCGATTTCCCCAAGAAAAGCCTTTGTGAATATTGACGGTTACTATGCGCAATTTCCGCATGCGGATTGCATCCTTTCGACCATTCTACCTTGGGCAGCTTCAACCTTAGACAAGTCACTGATGTGACTACTCGATCGACGTGTAGTCCTTGGCTTGTCCAAAGTGCCAAGTGCCATCGCCCACGACTTCCAGAACGTGCTTGTGATGCTTGATCAGGGTGGACCGGTGGGCGACGCTGATGATGGTGCTGGAGGTTGCCTTCAGTTGCGCATACAGCCTCTCCTCGTTTTCAACATCAAGAGCACTCGTGGCTTCGTCGAGCACCGCATAGTGCGGTTTGGTCAGAAGCACCCGAGCCACGGCTAGGCGCTGCTGCTCGCCGACAGAGAGCACCTTGGCAAAGTCCAGCTCTGCATCGAATCCGCCACACCGATCGATGATATCCGGAAGGTTCACTTGCGCTAGGACTTGGCTAAGCTCGGCGTCCGAGATGTCTCGATCGATCATGGGATAGAGGAGTTGGCTGCGCAGCGTCCCTAGGATCATATAGGGTCGCTGTGGCAGGAACAGCATCTGTTCGAGTTTCGGCCGCATGATGGTCCCCGAACCGGAGTTCCAGAGGCCGGCAATTGCGCGCAAGAGCGAGCTCTTTCCTCCACCACTCGCGCCCACGATCAGTAGACCCTCGCCTTTGTCCACCGCAAGCGAGACATCGGTGATGAGCGTTCTCTGATAGTTTGGCGTCTGCAAGGTGACGCGGTCGAGTTCCAAGCGGGGATGTTCCAGCCGACCAATGGTATCGCCAGGATTCGTTTGCCCGGCCTGGCGTCCTGCCAAGGACTTCGCGAACGTGTGCAAGCGCTCAATGCCGGCCGCGAAGGCGCTGAGGGCTTCGAAATTCTCCACGAATACGGTCAGTGCGCTCAGCATCGCCGCAAAAGCACCCACCGCCTGAACGACTCGACCCACTTCTAGTTCACCCGACAGCACCCTGGGAGCAATGATGATGCACGGAAAGATCAGCGTCACGAAACTGTATCCGTACTGATAGAGATTCAGACCCAAGGTGCGGCTGATGAGTTTCTTGTAGTTGCCAAAGACCTCCGCAAAGCGCTGCCTTACGTGGGATGCTTCACGCGCTTCCCCTTGGTAAAATGCGATGGCCTCGGCGTGTTCCCGAATGCGGATCAGGCTGAAGCGAAAATCGGCCTCACGTCGCAATTGTTGGAAATTGAGCGCGATGAGGGGCTTGCCAAAGACACCAAAGGTGATCAGCGTGCCCAGGATGGCATAGAGACCAAGGAACAGGACCAGCGTCTTTGAGATCGCCCAAAGAATGCCGCTGAAGGCGATGAGCTGCAGAACGGCGCCCACGACGTCCAGAAGAAAGCTCAGCGACCTTCTCGTGAACGTGTTGACGTCCTCGGAGATGCGCTGGTCGGGATTGTCGATGGATTGATTGGAGGTGAGTTCGTAGTATGCCCGATTCTTGAAGTATTGGCCCAGAAAGTGGTGCGTGAGCCAACGCCTCCAGGTGACACCGAGTCTGTCTCGAACGTAGTAGTAGAAGGCGTAGATTGGCACGGCCGCGATGAGCACGATGCCGAAGACGCGCATAGAGTGCCAAAAGCGCAACCCGTTCTTGGCCGCAAGAGCGGACGTAAATTCCCCGGATTGCTGATTGAAGAGGACGGTAAACTCGGTCCGTCCCAGGAGAAGCAGAATCAAGAGTGCGAGCAGGCCCCGTGACGTCCACTTCTCATCGAGAAACCAGTAGGGTTTGGCGATGTTCCAGAAGCGACGCCATAGGCGCCTGTCGAAATTTTTCGTCCGTTTTGGCAGCTCCTTCGACACTATTCGCCCTGGCTGGCGCTATCGGTTGTGGAAACAGGCATGCGTGGCATCTGCTTGCACCTCCACAGCAGTTTTCGTGCCGGGAATTGGATGCACGCAAGTCCGGACTATTGCGTTGCAGAGATCGGTCGAGGACTGAGCGACTCAATCAAAATGAAGTTCCACCCCATCCAATTCGATGGAATTGGGCCGTCGCGGGGATCGCTGCCCGAAGACCATCGCCAGCCGGAGCCCTTGAAGCGCAATTAGGTCTTGATGCAGCGCCCGCCACGGTCACCGTGAAGGTACTGGCGCATATTACTGCCAACACAAGAGCCCCTCTTGACCTTGACCTGGAGAAAGGCGGGTTCGTTTGTCCTATGGTCAGAGGTTTCTCACCTACCGCGCGTGGGGTCACGACGGTGTTGACCTTGCCGGCGCTTGCGGGTCCTAATCCATGCGCATGCCCCCTTCAGCGGACCCCGACTGGCAGCGCCGCGCGATCGAGCGGGCCAAGGAACTCGACCACGAGCACCGGCGCCGGCCGCGCAGCCTTTGGCAGTCCGGGGCCGGCCTGGCCTTGTCTCTGCGTTTTCTGCGGACGGCTGCCCGACGCCTGCTGACCGTCCCACGCAGGCCAGAGCCCCGGCGGGTGGAGCATCCGGGTCCCGGTCAGATCGCCGTCACCTTTGTCGGTCACGCCACCGTCATGCTCACCACGCCTCTCGCGCGGGTGCTCACCGACCCCTACCTCGGCGATTTCTTCCTCGGCCTGCGCCGTGCCGAGGCGGCCTGCCTGCATCCGACCGATGCGGCCGACGTAAACTTGATCCTCATCTCACACGCGCACCGGGATCGCCTGGACCTGGCCAGCCTGCGGCGTCTGCGCGGCCGGGCGGCGGTGCTGGTCCCGCCTCGTTGCGCGTCCCTGGTGAAGGACCTGGGCTTTGCCCGTGTGGTCGAGCTGGCGCCAGGCCAGAGTTTCGAGTTCGCGGATGTCGAGGTGACTTCTGTGGCCGCGCGACACGAGGGCGCGCGCGGGCTTTTCGACCGGGCCTGGCGCGGCGCCTGCGGGTACATCGTGCGCTCGGCCGGAGCCAACGTGTACTTCGCCGGCGGCACCGCCTATTTCTCCGGCTTCGAGGAGATCGGCCGGCGCCTGCACCCGGATGTCGCGCTTCTGCCGGTGGCCGGGTACGAGCCGCCCACCTTGCGCGAAAGCAACATGTCGCCACTCGACGCTGTGCAGGCCTTCACCGATCTCGGAGCCAAGCTGCTGGTTCCCGTCGGCTATGGATCCTTCCCGCTCGGCTACGAGCCGCTCGATGAGCCCCTGCGTTGGCTCAGGCAGATCTGCGTCGACCGCGGCATCTCGGGCCAGCTCGCCGTGCTCGGACATGGCGAAACCTGTTTGGTGCGGAGCGGTTGAGATGGGAACCCTGGGAGGGTTCGCTCCGCCCTTCGGCCCCACACCCGCCACCCCCACCCCGCTCGCTTCCCCCTTCGGGGACTTCGGGACCTGCACCTTCCCCACCACACCCGCTCGCTATGCTCGCGCCCTCGCGCTCGGCCTCGCCAAACCCTGCGATGGTACGCCGCCGGCGCAGCCGGCGGGCTCCCCACGCGACAGCACCGCGGGCATAGCCTTTGTTTCGCCTCACTGCTAGAGTGCGCCCGCTGCAACGGTCAGCCCCGAAAAAGATAGAGCCATGAGCTTCGTGGAAAGACTGCGCCGGGTTCCTCCCGGCTGGTGGGTGGCGCTGTTCGCGATCGCGCTGATCCTGCCTCGCCTGGGTTCGTTCGGGTTCTGGGACCCGTGGGAACTCAAGCTGGCGGAGCGCGCGCGCGACATCGCCCACTCTGAATCCCTCTTCGACGTGACGGTCAACCGTCGCTTCACCCCGGAGCCGCCGCTCGACCTGGCCTGCAATGCGCTCGGCATGCGGATCTTTGGCGTGGGCGAGTTCGGTGGCCGCATCTCGGATGCCCTCTTCGGCATCCTGGCCATCCTCGGGGTGTATTGGGCCGGGCTGGGCCTTTTCCGGCGTCGCGCAGCCTTGCTCGGCGCTCTGGCGCTCGGCTCTATGCCCCTCTTCGTGCTCGAAGCGCGCCAGATCACATCGGACATGCCTCTCGTGGCTGGGCTGGCCTTCGCCATGGGCGGGCTCGGCCGATACGCCTGGCCGGCCGATGGCAAGCGCCGGTGGCGCGACCTGGTCGTCGCGGGCACTGGACTGGTCGTCGGCCTGTTCTCGGGCGGCGCTCTCTTGGGCGTGGCGCTGCCCTGCCTGGCGTTGACCTTTGCCATCCTGGCTGGCTGGGGGGGCTTCCCTGATTGGATTGGCGGGCGCGCGCGCAAGCTGGCGTCCATCTTTTCCACGATCCTCGCGGGCTTGGGCTTGCGGCCGCTGCGGGCCGCCGATCCTGCGGCCGGCAAGCCCACCTCGCCCAGGCTGCAGGGCGGCGCGGTCACGGTGGTAGCCGCGCTGACCGGGGTGCTCCTTCTCGTGCTCACCATGACCAAGGCCAACGTGGCCGGTCAGTATTCCCTGCTGCTCGGTGGGGTTCCGCGCAGCGGGGCTCCCGCCGCAACCTTCGACACGCTTATCCGCCAGCTTGGCTTCGGCCTGTTTCCCTGGAGTGCACTCGCCATCTTTGCTCTCGGGCGGCCGCTCATCCGTCTGGGTGGTGGCGACGAACCGGATGGCGGTCGTCAGGCGTTTGGCCAGATTTATCTCCTCATCTTCGCGGCATTCGGCTTCGCTCTCTCGACCGTGTTCGTGCTCATGAACGGGGAAGCGCGTTTTTGTGCGCTGGCGCCGGTGGCTCTTGCCATCGGTGTCTTGCTCGATGAAGCGCTGGAAGGCGACCGCGCCGAGCCGGTCCTGGGGCTATTGGTGGCCACCGGGACCATGGTGATTGCGCGCGATCTGGTGCTGGTGCCCGAGGATTTGGTTTCGGTACACACGCTGAACAAGGTGCAGTGGCCGGCCAAACTCAAGCTGGGGTGGCTTTTCATCGCCACCGGCCTGCTGGTCGGTGCCGGCCTGTACACCGGGCTGGCCACCCGCGGCCGAGCCCTGGGACGCGTGGCCCTGCGCGACCTGGGAAATGCGCGGCGTTGGCACCGATGGGTCGAGAACGCCGTGGTCGAGGTCGGCCGCTGGGGTATCCAGGCCGCGGTGGTGGTGGCCCTGCTTTTCGCCCTGACCTTGAGCCAGGCGATCGTACCCAAGGTTTCCGGCGATCTTTCGTTCAAGCCGCCGCTGGAATCGTATGCGCGGCTGGCCCGGCACAGCGAGCCCATCGGCCGGTACAAGGTCGAGGGCGAAGGCGCAAAATTCTACAGCCAGCGCGAGATGACGGATCTGCCCACCCAGAACCGTGTGGTCGAGTTTCTGCAGAGGGGCGAGCGCGTGTTCGCCCTCGTGCCGGGCAGCGAGCTGGCGGCCCTGGATGCGGCGCTGAAATCTGCGCGGGTGGACTACTCTGTCGTGGACGCCCGATCCTCGCGCTTCCTCTTGCTGACCAACCGTCTGGAGCAAGGTGAGAGCGACAGCAATCCGCTGAAACAGGATGTGTGGATGGCGCCCCGGCCCCCTGAGCCCGTCATCGAGCCCGGCGCCACAGAGCCATCGCGCTACCAGTGGTTCGACCCGAAGCCGCCTTGGCAGTGGCGTGTCCCGGCCAGTGTCACCTTCGCCAACACCATCGAGCTGGTGGGCGCCGAATTTCCCACCACCATACGCCGGCCCGGCACCATCCCGCTGTCTCTGTTCTTCCGTGTGAACAAGAAGCCCCCGGCAGGGTTCCACATCTTCGTGCACTTCGACATTCCCAACGAGCCGCGGGTCATTGGCGACCACCTCCCGCTCAACGGTGCATTCGCGACCGAGTACTGGCTGCCCGGTGAGTACATCCGCGACAGCTATGACGTCGAGGTTCCGCTCATGACCACTCCCGCGGGAACCTACACCCTGTACGTCGGTTTCTGGCCCGGGGGCGAAGGCAAGCGGCTCAAGATCACGGCCGGGAGCAACGACGGCAGCGACCGGGCCCGTCTGGGAAACATCGAGATAAAGTAGGCCATGCCCAGCAAGGACCGTCGCAAGCGTGTCATGCCGGTCGGCAGCGAGCGGCGAACTGGGCGCGAACGGCGCGAACACCAGCGTGTGCTGGTGTCGATGGAAGTGGACTACCGCTGCGACGAGACGTTCCTCTTCGCATACATCACCGATGTGTCCGCCATGGGAATTTTCATCCAGACCAGCGACCCCCTTCCGCCGGGCACCCTGCTGAACCTGCGCTTCAAACCACCAGGCGGCGCGCAGATGGACGTCGAAGGACGGGTCATCTGGGTCAACCCCCCGCGCAAACACGACAGCATCAACCCCGGCATGGGCGTCCAGTTCGTGGACCTGACCCCGGCACAACGAGAACAGATCAAGGTTCTGGTCCGAACCTTTGCCTACTTGAGCGACGACGAGGATCAGGTCCGCGGGCACAGCTGAGGCGCTTTGACGCCGCAGCAGACAGGGAAAGTTGACATAATCCCGACCGCCAGCACACTCGCAACATGCGGCCAGCGCGACGAGTGATCAACCGCAAGCGGCGTCGGATTTTGCCCGAACAAATACGCCCAGTCGCGTGGGGAGCCGGCGAGCTTTGCTCGCGGCCTGCTGGCCTGCGGACCATCGCGGGAGGGCATGGCGAGGGTGGGGAAGGTGCAGGTCCCGAAGTCCCCAAAGGGGGAAGCGAGCGGGGAGGCGGTGGCCGAGCGCGAGGGCGCGAGCGCAGCGAGAGGGTGTGTGGCTGGGGGCCGAAGGGCGGAGCGAACCCTCCCAGGGTTCCCATGTCAACGATACCGCGGACCGTGGCGGCCTTGCGGCACAGCCGCAAGCTGCTCGCGGACATCGAGGGACAGCTTGGCAGCCTGTTGGTCAGCCTGCGGCAACCGCAGCCACGCATCGACGCCAGTGCCCCTGACCGACTAACCGGCGTCGCAGCCCAGGCCGGCCGCGCGCTCGCAGCCCTGGACACTCTGCGCTTGTGGTGAACGAGACAGATACGGCAACCCGGGAGAAAGCTGGGCTGGTCGAGCCCATCGCAACCTTTCTGGTGGCCACCGGTCTTGCGGCGGGCCTGTTCTGGCTGGCGCGCATTGTTCCCTTCGTGCGCGAGATTCTCCATGGCGCAATCGCCCTGGTCTTTCTGCTCGGGCCTTCGTATGCAGCAAGAATCTGCCGCCGGCCCTTCGACTATCGAGCAGCCGGTCTCGGTTTCCAGCCGGTCCGGCTGAACCTGCGCATCCTGGCCCTGGCCCTGGCCACCACCTGGCCGCTCTTTCTCGCGGGCTTTCTCCTCTACTACGGCCTGCTCTGTTCGGGTAGCGCGCCCGCCTGGGCCCAGTCTCTTGTCGCCGTTCTGTCGCCCATCTGTCCGGGCTGGCTGGGCCTGCGCGGCTTTACTCTGCAGCTTCCGGCTGGCTTCGCCCTGCTGGCTATCTCCCAGGTCCTGGTGGTCGCGCTACCCGAGGAGATCTTCTTTCGTGGCTACCTGATGTCGCGGCTGGAAGAGCGTTGGCCCTCGCGACACCGGCTATGGGGCGCCTCCGTGGGCTGGCCGCTTCTCGTCTCCAGCCTGCTGTTTGGCCTGGGCCATTTTCTAGTGGATTTCCAACCCGCGCGCCTGGCCGTGATGGTGCCGGCTCTGGTCTTCGGGTGGATGCGACAGCGCTCCGGCTCGCTCGCTCCCGCGGCCATCTTCCATGCCCTGTGCAACCTGCTCTCAGACGTACTGCACGAGAGCTTTTTCGGATAGCAACTTCCTTGCGCGAGCGCCGACAACAAGAGCATGTCGCGGAACTGCGTGCTCACTCTCATGTTCATGCTCGGGGTGGTTCCGCCGACGCGGGCGCAGAAGGCCACCCTGGAGGGCGTGGTCAATATCAATACGGCCTCGCCCGAGGAATTGCGCCTCCTGCCCGGCATCGGGCCGGCGCGCATTCGCAACGTCCTGGCCTATCGCCACAAGCATCCCTTTCGCACGGTTGAAGAGCTGGCGCGAATCAAAGGCATCGGCCGCAAGATGGTGCGGCGCATGCGCGTCCACCTGGCGGTGAACGGGCCCACCACCGCCCAGAAGATCATCCGGCCTGTCTCGCCCGTGGCACCCCCGCCTGCCGCCGCCGCGCAGCCAGCCCGTCCCCAGTCGCGGCCCGTGCCTGCGCAACGGCCAGCGCCGCGCAAGGGGGAGCCCGCCCATCAGGCCATTGTCAGTAGCCGGGGCAGCTCTTGCCTGCCTCCGCCGTGAGAGGACGGCGGCTTGCTGTTCCATCCTTTGCCGGCACCGACCGACGAGGACGTCGCACGCACGGCACGGGCCGTGCGCCGCTTTCAGCCGGTGCAGGCTGACTCCCGAATCTTCTTCGCCAAGGGAAAGGTGTCCGGGCATAGGGGACGTAGTTGACACAATCTTCACGCTCGGACAGCTGATGGCGCGATACCGCATGAAGGAAGGTGGGCTTGTTTCGCTTACAGGCCCTATGGGCCAGGCGTCTCAGGCTTTGCTTGCCCGTCAGCGTGCTGAACATGCACGTGCGCCCGAAGCCCTTCGCGGGAATAGAAATGGAACCGATACCCGCTGACCCGGAAGATTGTCGGACTCTCTCCGCCCCGGCCCCCTACTCCGGCCCCCAGTCCGAGAAAGCGGCCTTGCCGGGCACGGCCGGGCAGTGCTAGTCGGATGGACGTGACCACCATCCCCGTTCCGCTGGGCCCAAGGAGCTACGAGGTCTGCATCGCGCCCGCAGGCGCGGCAGACATGGCGCAGAAGATCGCGGCAGCACTCGGCAAGTCCACCGGGGTGGCCGTGCTGGTCGACAGCCGCCTCCACCAGCTATCACCACGCGCGCAGCCGTTGGTCGAAGCTCTCGCGGAACGCCTGCCGCGCGTCCGGCGTCTGGATCTTCCAGCCGGAGAATCCTGCAAGACCCTCGCGGCTATCGAGAACACCTGCGATTGGCTGGCCGAAAACGGCTACGATCGGGGCGCGGCTCTGGTGGGCATCGGGGGCGGTGCCACCAGCGACCATGCCGGCTTTGCCGCTGCCATCTATCTACGCGGGATTGCGTACGCCACCTGCCCCACCACCCTTCTGGCCATGGTGGACGCTTCGGTGGGCGGAAAGACCGGCGTGGACATCGCTGCAGGTAAGAACCTGGTCGGCGCCTTTCACCAGCCGCGCGCTGTGATGGCAGATCCAGGGTTCCTGGATTCCTTGCCTCCACGCGAATTCGCGGCCGGGATGGCCGAAGTGGTCAAGGCTGGGCTCATTTCCGATGCATCCCTGCTCGACACCCTGGAGGCACAGGCTGGTGCGGCGATGCCGGCGGCGGTCCTGGCCAGGGTCATCGAGGCCGCGGTGCGGGTCAAGGTGGAGGTGGTGGTCGCTGACGAGCGCGAGAGCGGCCGGCGCGCGGTCCTCAACTTCGGCCACACCGTCGGCCATGCCATCGAGGCCGCATCCGGATTCCAACTTCTGCACGGCGAGGCCGTCTCGCTCGGGATGATAGCCGCCTTGGCTTTGGGGGTTGCCCGCGGGGTGACCGATCCTGGCCTACTCGCGCGCGCGACAGCGTTGCTGGCGCGCCTCGGGCTGCCGGTCGACCTGAAGCACCGGCTTGTTGCGGACGTTCTCGACCGCATGGAAGTCGACAAGAAGCGCGTCTCCGACGCGGTCCGATTTGTTCTGGTGCCGTGCCCAGGCCAGGTCATCATCCAAGACATCGCCCTGGACGAGCTCAAGAGGCAGCTTCTTGCCGCATTGTAGCGGAGACCGTCACGGAAAAGTAGGCATGTCGCCTACATGTAGTATCATCGTCTTCATGACGCTGCGCGGTTCAAGTCAGGCCCTCTTTGCCGGCCTCCTGCTTCTGGCGGTCCAAGGCTGCGCAACGACTGCGACCGAGATCTGGCAGGTCCGGCCGCCGGTCGTGCGCGCGTCGTCGAGCGGTCCGCCGCCAGGCTTGTTCGGCCGCAGACGGCGTGTCCAGGCGGCAGCCGAGCACGCGAACACGGCGGTGGGCGTGGTGGAGCGGTCGTTGCACGAACGCGGGATACGTTTCGGCACCGACGGTACGCCCGCCTCTCTCTATCAGTTCCTGCACGGTCAGTATCCCGAGGTGTCGGCCAACCAGGCCCGGTCGGGCGACGTGCTGTTCTTCGACATGGGCGATGGCTCGGGCTGTGGCGGCCACACAGGTCTGGTCGACCTGGTCGACAGTGGTGGCCGGCTCATGTTCCGCGAATGGCGCGATGGCAGCGCCCGCCGCAGCTACGTCCATCCTGGCCAGCCACACACCCGCCGCGATGGGGCGCTCATCCTGAACACCTTCCTGCGGGTCAAGCTGCCTGACGATCCGCCGTCCACCCACTATTTCGCTGGTGAACTGCTCTGTTCGGTGGTGCGGCCGCAGCCCTAAAAAACTTGCCCTCTTTTTCAGGCAGCGCTATCCAACTAGCATGAGTGTCGAGGTCGAGCGAGCCACTGTCGCCTGCAATGTCTGTGGCGCCCAGGTCACCGAGCTGCGTCGAGGTCGGTGCTGGGCTTGCTACATGAAATGGGCCGAGATGCGGCCGGTTCCACGGGGTGCCCTGTGCGCCTTGTGCACCGATCGCCGCCGCGAGAACCTGCGCCTGGTCGAGCTGTGCGGGCGCTCGGTTTCACTTTGTCACCTGTGCGCCGCGCGCGTGCACAAGATGGCCGATTCCCCGCTGACGCTGGAAGAGCTGCGCAAGTCACTTCGTCGCAACCGTCGCAAGATCGAGCGTCGCGAGGGAGGTTTCGATCGCCGCGTATTTCCGCGCGAAAGGCGCGTCGGCGATCGGCGTTCTCCGCCCCGGGATTCGGCGCGCAACGCGGCCGCAGCCGGCGAGGCGCTGCCCGATTTCAGCGACCTGGAAATCGTCATCGGGGACGACGATATCGAGGAAATCGAGCAGACCCTGGTGCGCGAGAAGCCCCGGAGATGATGGGCTAGCGCCCCGGCAGCTCGATCTTCCATTCGCGGCCCTCGCGGGCCAGCGACAGGGTGTGGCGATCGCCAGCCGACGAGTACACCTCGACTTCGGCCCTCTCCTGGTCGCGGTGTAGCAGCCGCGTTCCGGCCGGCTCCCAGGCTGGTGGCGCCCAGCCCACGGACAGGAAGTCCTCGGATTTCATCATCATGCGGCCGCTCAGGCGACGACTGGTGCTCTGCAAGGCTTCGATGCGTGCCCTGGTGGCGGGCCCCAGCCGCTGAAACACGCTGCCGCGATCGCCGGTGCGAGCAGCGGCGACGAACAAGCGCACGGCTCCCTCGGGGCTCTCTGGCCCATCGCCCCCGGAACAACCGGCGAGCAGCAGCAAGGCAATCCAAGGCGCGACTCGCGACATCGAAGGGGTTCAGTCCTTGGGGCCCGCGATGCCCAGGCGCTGGCGCACGCGCGCCATCGTGTCCGCGGCCACCACACGCGCGCGCCGCGCGCCCTCGGCCAAGATGGTGTCAACCGCCTGCGGCGCTGCCAGAAGTTCCTCGCGTCGCGCGCGAATGCGGTTCAAATCCGCCTTGATGCCCTCGAAGAGCCATTTCTTGCAATCGATGCAACCGATGCCAGCGGTCGTGCACCCCGCGCGTACCTCGGCCTGGCGCTCGGCCGACGAGAAGAACTTGTGCAGAGTGAAGATATTGCACTTGTCGGGATCGCCGGGATCCGTGCGCCGCTTGCGCGCGGGATCGGTTGCGGCGGTGCGCAGCTTGTCCCAAGCCGCCTCGTCGCTCTCGCGCAGGGAAATGGTGTTGCCCAGGCTCTTCGACATCTTGGCCTGACCGTCCAGGCCGAGGATTTTGGGCGTGGACGAGTACAACGCCTCGGGCTCAACAAAGGTCTGGCCGAAACGCGCGTTCCACTTGCGCACGATCTCGCGCGCCAGCTCCAGGTGTTGGCGCTGGTCCTCGCCCACGGGCACGCGCGTGGCTCCATAGATGAGGATGTCCGCGGCCTGCAGGACAGGGTAGGTAAAGATCCCGGCGTTGATGTTGTCCGGGTCTTTCGCAGACTTTTCCTTGAACTGGGTCATGCGCCCGAGCTCGCCAAGAGGCGTGACCGCGGAAAGCGCCCAAGCCAACTCCGTGTGCTCGGGAACCGCCGACTGCACGAACAGAGTCGACTTAGCGGGATCGATGCCACAGGCCAGCAGGTCCGCGGCCATGTCGCGCACCCGACGCTGCATCTCAGCGGGCTCGAACGGCTGGGTGATGGCGTGGTAGTCAACCACGCAGAAGAAGCAGCGGTAGCTGTCCTGGAGCGCGACCCAGTTGCGCACGGCCCCCAGGTAGTTTCCAAGGTGCAACTCGCCGGAAGGCTGGATGCCGGAGAAGATGGTTTCGCGCGCGGTCGAAGGAGCCATGGTTCACGCCGGTTGTAGTCGGCGCCTCCTTGACGGTCAAGGGTAGGAAGCACGAAGTGCAGGGCGCGGCGAAGCGACCGTCGCGAATAGCGCCGCAGAGGTTCGTCGCGTGCCGCCCTGCGTGCGCGGTCGGGGCGGTTGCTCCTTGATGAATACAGGACTAGCCTGACAGGTCCTACATGAGGAGGATCAAATGAAGCGCGCCGTACCCTGGGTGCCCATTCTCGCGAGTCTGGCTTGGGCCGGCTGTTTCCCCGCCACGGTGGGCGTGGCGGTTCCGGTGGGTCCGGGCTACGAGGAACCGCCGCCGCCACCCGCCCCGCCTCCTCCAGCGGCCTATGCGGAACCCGAAGCGCAGGTGTATGTGGCAAACCAGCCGCCTCCGCCGGCGATGGAGTACCCGCCGCCAGCACCTGGGCCAGGCTACGCCTGGATTCAAGGCTACTGGGACTGGACGGGCGCCGACTGGTTCTGGGTTGGGGGCTATTGGACGCCCGCGCGCCCCGGCTACTTCTACGTGGGGCCGCGCTACGTGGTCATCGGCGGGCGCCCTGTCTACGAGCGTGGCTACTGGCACGATCGTGAGGGGCGTCGCGACTATCAGTACGGACGGCCGGCGACCATGTACCGGGGAGCCCCGCCCGCAGCGCCTGGTCACCACCCCGGTGGTGTGTACGGCAGTCCGCCGCCGGCGCCCGGCCATCAGGGCGGCAGCATGTACGCCAGCCCGCCGCCGGCGCCCGGCCATCAGGGCGGCAGCATGTACGCCAGCCCGCCGCCGGCGCCCGGCCATCACCCCGGTGGTGTGTACGGCACTGCCCCGGCTTCGCCCGCTCCGGTCGCACCGCATCCGGGCTGGCGAGGCAACAATACCGGCTCGTCGCCAGCGTCCGCTGCTCCGCCACCCGCAGCGCATGCGGCCACGCCTCCGCCGGCCGCATCCCCACCCGCGCAGAGCGGTCCGTTTCGCTCGCGCGCACCGGCGGCGGTTCCATCTCCTCCGCCTTCCCAGCCGCACGCCACACCTGCCCCGAGCGGTGGGCCGGCCAGCCCGCGACCCGCGGCCCCACCCCCGCCTCGTCGAGGCCGCGAGAAAGCCAAGTAGCGCGGCCGCATCACGCGGCCGCCGGCAGGATGACCTTGCCTCGACCGATCCACGGCGATAGCCTGGGCAGGTGGATCGGCGAGGACAGATGAAATCCGGGAAATCGTTCGGCGCGGGAACGTGGCTCGCGTTTGCACTCGCTGGCTGCGGTGGGCATGGGTCGACCGTGCAACCCCCCGCCGCAAGTGATGCGTCGACGGCAACTCCTCCAAGCGGAGTTCCCTCCACCGGGAACCTCCGGCTGTGGACCCAGGGTGTGGGAAGAAAGGTTCAACCCACCACCGCACCGGGGTCGGACCTTGGCGTAACGGTCGAGACCTGCCGGGATGCGACCGCCTCCTGGCAAGTGATCGTCCGGGCCGAGGGCGGCGATCTGCGAGGCGTGAGGGTGGCGACCGAAGATCTGTCGGACGGTGCGGGTCATTCGCTGAGCAAGAACGGGCTGACCCTGTTCCGTGGCGCATTTATCGACTTCCAGGGGGTCGGGGCCTACGGTGGCAACCTGCCGGTACCCCAAAACTCCCCCACCGGCGATGGGAAAGTGCCGGACCCGCTCGTCCCGTTGGTCGACCCCTACACCGGTGCGGACGCAGGGCAGCCGTTCGACGTCGCCCTCGGCCTCAACCAGCCGCTGTTTCTCGACGTGCACGTCCCGAAAGGGACCGCGGCGGGCACCTACACGGGCAACCTGTCCGTGACCGCGAACGGGGGCCTGGCGGCGCAGGCGCCGGTCAGCGTGACCGTCTGGGCCCTCGACCTGCCGGACATGCGCTCGGTGACCACGCATTTCAGGATGTCCACCAACGCCATCACCCAGTACCACCAAGGCACCTGGGCCTGCTCGGGAAGCAACTGCTGGATGGCCGACAATGCGCAGGCGCAGCTGGTGGTCAAGCGCTACGAAGAGCTTGCCCACACGCACCGGATCGATACTGCGCAGCAGTTCGTCACGCTTCCGGACAACGGCTGCAACGCGCCCACCGACTGGGCCGCCTATGACAAGGCCATGGCGCCCTACATGACGGGCACATACTGGAGTGACGCCGTTCCGAGCAGCCGGCTCGAAACTCCGTTCTCACCCGGCGTCGATTGGGGATTGGAGACGTGCACGCAGCAGCAATACACCGCGGTCGGCGCGGCCTGGGCTTCGCACCTCAAGAGCAAAGGATGGTTCGATCGCGCGATCGTGTATGCCTACGATGAGCC
>Ga0265330_10000965_pt1 | contig 17698 bp, 12 predicted proteins | sample 41919metaG_FD_202083 | JGI IMG/M metagenome (GOLD analysis project Ga0265330, IMG submission 202083) | Rhizosphere microbial communities from Carex aquatilis grown in University of Washington, Seatle, WA, United States - 4-19-19 metaG | ecosystem: Host-associated > Plants > Roots > Rhizosphere... | reverse complement strand
TGCTGGCCATCTGCCTTTCGACATCGAGCAAGAGCCGGCCCACCACCGGCTTGCCGCTGTCGTGGATCAGCCCGGCCAGATAGGCCTCGGTGGCCGTGGCGTCGTTGCATCCCTGCGCTTGCATCAGCCTCTGGCTCAAAATCGCGACGGCGACGGCGTGGTGCCAGGGCTGTTTGAAAAGCTCGGCGATGCGCGGCTCCGGCGTTTCCAGCACCGGGCGCGCAGCGATCTCCAAAAGGGCCATGCGCAGACCAGTCGCGCCCAGGCGCCGGACGGCTTGTTCGGCATTGTGCGCTGCCAGACGCACAGGGCCGGTGCTGTTGGCCACCTGGACCAGGCGCGCGGCCAGCCGCGGTTCTTCCGTCAAGATCGCGGCCATGCCGCCGAATGAAAAATCGGACACAGCCGCCAGATCCAGACAGCGCAGCATGCGCGCCGAAAGCTGCGGCAAGGCCAGTCCGCCGTGCTGGATGCGCGCGCGCACGATCTCCACCAGACGCGCGCTCAGGACCTGCTTGTTGACCCGATCCACCGTCGGGGTTGGGGTTGCCAGCTTGGTTATCGCTGGCGGCGGCGCCACCGGCCGCACCCGTGCCGGTGGCGTCACACCCAGAACTGTGGGCAGACCAGCGAGCAGGGTCGCGCCAATGGCATTGGGCGCTGATGCGGCGGGGTTGCCCAGCGGCCCACGGACGCCCATCGGCGCCGGGGCCCCGGAAGCGGGCTTGTGGGCGAGCCCGCCGGCCGCAGCCGCGATCAAGGCTTCACGAAATTCGCGCATGCTCGCGAAGCGCTGCTCGCGGTGTTTTTCCAGGGCACGAAGAATCACCGCGCCGACCGCCGGTGATAGGCAGGGATTGATCGCGCAGGGATCGGGCGGCGCGGCCTGCACTTGCAACAAAATGAGACGACCGGCGGTCTCGGCATCAAAGGGGCGCTGCCCTGTCATCATCTGGAAGGTCACAATGCCGAGCGCATAGATGTCGCTGCGGTGGTCCAGGTTGACATCGCCCAGGCACTGTTCCGGCGACATGTATGCCGGGGTGCCGATGATGGCCCCACACGCGGTTCGGTGTCCGGCGACCTGGTCGCGGGTTGCGGTCAACTTGGCGATGCCGAAGTCGAGCACCTTGACGAAGTCGGGATAGTCGGGGTGCCGGCAGAGAAAAATGTTGGCTGGCTTCAAGTCGCGGTGGACCATGCCGTGCTCGTGCGCCGCGCCCACGGCCGAGGCGATCTGGGCCACAATCTGGGCCGCCGCCACTGGATCAATCGCGCCGGCGCGAACCAGTCGCTCTTCCAGCGTCTCGCCTTCCAGCAACTCCATCACGATGTAGGGCTGGCTGCCGAAATGGCCGAAGTCAGTCACCTCGACGATGTTGGGATGGCGGATGTCGTTGACCGCGCGTGCTTCATTGAAGAAGCGCGACACCACGTCCCGGTCCGAGGCCACCTCGGACGCGAGCACTTTGATGGCGGCCTTGCGTCCAATCAGAACATGCTCGGCCCGGTACACCTGACCCATGCCACCCTCGCCGACCAGGTCAGTGACGCGGAACGAGCCCAGCGTCTGTCCGATGATCGAGGGTACGGCAGCCGCTGCGGGCAAAGTGCGGCTGTCCATCCCAGCGCACAATGCCATGGTCGAGAAGGCGTTGGACATCGCAAAACCCTATCGGCTCATTTGAACAAGAACCTTTGGGGATGCACGAACGAGGCCAGGGGAAAGCGTCCGTCTGGCCCCACAGCCGTCGAGATCTTGACGGCTGCGCTTAGGAATTGCTGGCGGTGAGCCGACAATTATAGGGGAAGCAGAACCGATCCGCGGTCCTAGCAAACGGATATGCAAGCCATGAAAATTCTCAGCCCGCCCGCCTTTTCTCCACTACTCGGGGTGGGCGGGTTCATTGTGATGGCCGTCACCCTTGCGGTCGTGCGCGAGCCGACCATCGCCGTGTGGGTGATTGGATTCGGACTCTCCGGGCTTGGGTTCGCCGCCGGCTACGCCTACAGACGCGCAAGAGGGGCGAGCCCGGGCGAGGTCAGAGCGCATGAGTCCCGTTTTGCCGAAGCGACCGCCAAGGCCGACGAGCGCTTGGTCAGCCTGGTCGAGGTGGCACCCGAGCCCGTGCTGATTTCCGCGGGCGGCCGCATCGTCTACGCCAACCGCGCGGCGGTGGTCGCCCTTCATTGCGACAACGCGGAAGAGCTGACCTCGCATGAGTTCCTTGATCTGGTCGAAGGTCAGGATCGGGAATTCGTGGCCGAACGCCTGCGCGAGATGCTGTCGAGCGGGCGGCCCGCGCCGTCGGCCGAGGCGCATTTCCTGTGTCGAGACGGCAGCCGTGCCACATTGGACGTGTTCTATCTGCTGAGTGAGTTTCACGGGGAACGGGCCGTGGTTCTGCTCTGCCGGGACATCACCGAACGTAAGCAACTGCAGGGCCACCTGATGCTGGCCGATCGGCTGGCGTCGCTTGGCACCCTGGCCGCGGGCGTGGCCCACGAAATCAATAACCCTCTACTCTACGTCAGCATGAACCTGGAGTATGTGACGAGTGAGATACAAAAGATCGCCGGCCAGCTGACCGGCGGATCGCCGCGCAAGTCGGCCGAGGTGGTGCCAGAGCTGGAGGCGCTAGAAAGGCCGCTGCATGAAGCCCGGGACGGCGCCCAGCGCGTGAAGGACATCGTGCGCGACCTGCGCTCGTTTTCCACGGGTGGCGGGGGCGAACGGGTCTGGCCGGTCGACGTCTGCGCCATCATGGAATCCGCCCTGCGCATGGCCCGTAACGAAATCAAGTACCGCGCCGAAGTGGTACGCCAGTATGGCGAAACGCCTCTGGTCGAAGCCAACGAGTCGCGCATGGCACAGGTTTTTCTCAACCTGCTCATCAACGCAGCCCAGGCCATCCCGGAAGGCAATGTGCCCAACAATGAAATTCGCATTTCCACCACGACGGATCGAACCGGTCGCGCAGTGATTCAGATCCAGGATAGCGGCGTGGGCATTCCCCAGGACGTCATGCCGCGCATTTTCGATCCCTTCTTCACCACCAAAGCGGCGAGCAAAGGCACCGGCCTCGGCCTGGCCATCGTTCACCGCATCGTGACGGCGCTGAAGGGGGAAATCTACATCGAGAGCCAGGTCGGCTCGGGAACCACGGTGCGCCTGATTCTCCCGCCGGCCACGGGTTCTCCGGCCATCGAGGGGGAAAAGCCGCTCTCGCCCCACGACGTGGGCGTGCGCGACGAGCGTCGCCTGCGGGTCTTGCTGATTGACGATGAGACCGCGCTCGGCACGTCCCTGCGCCGCTGTATCAGCCGCTACTGGAACGCCAGTTTCGTCAACGACGGCCGCCAGGCGCTGGAGCTGTTGCGCCACGACGGAAGCTACGACGTCATTGTATGCGACCTCATGATGCCCGAGGTGACGGGCATGGACATCTACGAAGAGCTGGTTCAGTCCAATCCGGATCTGTCGAGGCGAATGTTGTTCATGACTGGCGGGGCTTTCACTGAAAGGGCGCGCACTTTCCTTGACAGTGTGCCCAATCGGCACTTGGACAAGCCGTTCGATTTGGCCCAATTAGAGGCAGCGGTCCGCTCAGTGGCGGCCAATTGAAAGAGACCGGCATGGCGAAGCTGTCAGAATCGGTGCTTGAGGAGCTGTGGTTCGGCGAAGACGACCAGGCGGCCGCGAACGCCAAGGCCGCCGAGAGCCTGGCCGCCCACCTGGCCGCGCTGGAGGGACTGCGGCCCTTCCCGGTTGTCGTGCAGAAGGTGATTGCCTGCGTTTCGCATCCCGATTTCAAGATGGAGCAGGTGCGCGATCTCATCGAGGAGGATCCGGCGCTCGCCGCCCGCATCCTTCGTGTGGCCAATTCGGCTGCGTTCCAGACCCGTTTGCCCTGTGCCACAATCCAGGACGCCATCGTCAGGATGGGCGCCCGCGCGGTGACCGATCTGGCCACGGGACTTGCGGCCATGACCGCCTTCGCGGATGTCAAAGGCGCGGGCAAGGCCGTGCGCGAGCACTGTGTGGGCACGGCGGTGATTGTGCGCTCATTGGCCTACCACATGGACGACAGCACCGCCCCTGGGGTTGCGTTCCTGGCCGGCCTTCTGCACGACATCGGCATACTCCTCATCATGCAGACACGCCACCAGACTTACGCCGATCTGGTGGGAACCGCGATTGGCAGGTCGGACGAACTGCACCTGCGGGAGCGCGAGTTTCTCGGCTACGACCACGCCGTGCTGGGCGGACACGTGCTGGCCAAGTGGGGGCTACCCGATCCTTTGCCCAAGGTGGTGGCCTGGCACCACCAGCCGGCGCGCGCCAGCGAAGCGGGAAACCCAGTGGCAATCCTGGTGGCACTTCTGCGCCTGGCAGACATAGTCGACGCCCTGGTCAGCGGTGACACGCCGATCGACAGCGCCACGGCCAAGAGGCTGGCCGCCACTCCAGATGCGGTTCACATCGGTTTTTCGGAAAACGACATCGCCGCCACCCTGGCCGAGGCACCCAGGCTGCGCAGCGAGGCGGTGCTTCTCTTTCGCTAGGGGCGTGACGGAGGAACGGCAACCATGGGCTACACCAACGATCCTGGATACGGTCAAGGCCGACACGCCATCGGCAAGGACAGCATCCTGGTCGAATCGGCTGGTGAGTTCGCCGCCCGCCTGAGTGCCCATTTCACCTCACCTGGCTACACGCCTCCGCTTCTGCCCGCGGTCGCACTGGAAGTGCACGCGCTGACCAAGCAGCCCGACGTGGACGCGGCCAAGGTGGTGGCGGTGATGAGGAAAGACCCGATGCTGGCGGGACGCGTGCTCAAGATCGCGCAGTCAGCAGCGTTTGCGCCGGTAGGGGCCATGACCTCGTTACAGGACGCGGTGGTCCGACTGGGTCTGCGCAACCTGTCTGAAATTGCCTGGGAGGTATCTCTCGGCATGCGGGTCTTCCGCTCACAGGCCTACGCCGAGCCCATGGAGATCGTCCGCCGCCACAGCACGGCCTGCGCCCACCTGGCCCGCATGGTCTCGGGATTCACTTCCATCGCCTCGGAATACGCGTTTCTCTGTGGCCTGCTGCATGACATTGGAATGGCGGCAGCGCTCATTGTGCTCGGCGAACAGAAGAAGACGGCGGGGGGATTCGACCCCATGCTGCTGGCCATGGCGTTACAGCAGTGCCACCAGGAGGCTTCGGCCGTGGTGGCGCGACTGTGGAAGCTGCCGGCCGACATACAGCTCGTGCTGGGCCACCACCACGAAGTCCTGATCGATGGTCACGTGCACCCGCTGGCCGCCGTGGTCGCGCTGGCCGAGGAACTGACCCGCGAGGCGGGACTTGGCATCGTACTCGGCGGTCACAACTGCGATGCCACCACCGACACCGCCCTGGCCCACGCGCGAAACGCCTTGGGCTTCGACCGCGGCCGCATGGAGAAGCTGGGGCAAGAGGCCAAGCGACTGCTCTCCACCCTCGACCGGGGCGCCGCCAGTGCCGCCGCGACCGGCGAAGCCCGCTCCAAAGCCCAGAGGTCAAAGCGATGACTTCCCGCGAACTTCTGACCCTTTCGGCCGCACAGTCGGCGTTGCGCCCGGCGGCAACAAAGGTAGACTCTCGGACAGTGACCGACGCCACTGACCTCATTCCCCGCGTTATCGAGCTGATGAACCGGAACGCCCTGCGCATTCCGCCCTATCCAGCGGCTGCTGTGCGTCTGCGCCGGGTGATTGCCCGGGGCGACTACGGGGTGGGCGAGCTGGAGCGGATTGCCGGCGAGGATCAGACCCTGGCGGCGACCCTGCTCCGCTACGCCAATTCCGCCGTATACCGACGGGTCACGCCCACCACGACGCTGGGGGCGGCGATCATGCGCATCGGCGCCAGCGAGGTGGCGCGCATCTCTCTGGCGTTGAGCGTGGGTGGCTTCGCCGTCGAGAGCGGTGTGCTGGCCGCGGTTCGCCACCGGGCCTGGCGACAGTCGCTGGTGGCGGCCCTGTGCTGTCGCGCCCTGGCCTACTGGCGCCAGACTGATGCGGAAGAAGCCTATGTGTGCGGGCTGCTGCACGACTTTGGCCGGGTGGTGGCGGTGGCCGGGTTCGAAGACATCATGGCGCGCACGCAGGACAAGCGCGTCTTGTCCGAGGCCTGCTGGGCCGATGCGGCCGAGCAGGTGCACACCAAGATCGGCCTGCTCACCGCGCAGCGCTGGAATCTGTCGCCCTTGCTTTGTTCGGTGATCGCGAACCACCACGCGCCCGAACGATCGGGGCCGCATCGGACCATGGTCGACATCGTGGCCGTGGCCGACAAGCTGGTGGACGCCCTGGAAAAAGAGCCCCACCCCACCACCAGCGACCTGATGAAGGCGGCGCCCGTGCGGGCCGACGAGGCCGAGTACATGGTGACCATCCTGTCCACCGTGGCCGCCTCGGTCAGTGCCATCGACGAAACCACCGAGCCACCGCCCCCGGTCGTTGCAACCCCGATCCCCAGCCAGGTATCACGGCCGCCGAGCGCGCTGGCGCCGCCCCACAAGCCAATCGAATTGAATGTGGGACTTCTGCGTTCCAGTGGCAACATCCCCTGCCGGGGTACCTACCTGTCGCGCGACGGAATCGCCTTTGTCGGCAGGATCAAGATTCGCGAAAACAGCATGATCCGGCTAGCGGTAGAGACGCCCAAGCAGCCCCTCGACGTGTGGGCGGTGGTCGCTCGCTGCGAACCCGAAGGCGACAACAGCCGAATCGAAGCCCGTCTGTTCGCGGTCGCGCCCGATCTGCAAGCCGCCTGGGCCAGGCTGTTTGCCTCGGTTGCGTAACTACAGTGCAATAAAATTCGTTCTTCCGAGCCACCAGGGATGGCGCGGCGCGGACCGCCCGGCGCAGCGGTCAGCTCTTTTCCACCCAGACCGACAAGAGCTGCAGGCAGACGCCCACCGCAGCCGCCATCCATTCCAATGAAACCCACTCCTTGACCGAGTGAAAGGCTTGGCCGCCGGCAAACAAGTTGGGCGTCAAGAGGCCCATCGCGGACAGGCGCGATCCGTCGGTGCCGCCGCGGATGGCTTTGCGGATCGGGTCCAGTCCCTGGCGTTTGACCGCCTCAATGGCGTGGTCCACCACCTTGGGATCCTTGGCGATGTGATAGCGCATGTTGCGATAGGATTCCTTGATGCTGAGGGCGATGGCCACGCCAGGGAAGCGCGCTTCGACCGCGCCCAGGATGCCGCGCAGAACGTCTTCGCGCTCGCGCAGCTCCTCATCGCTGAAGGCGCGCACGAGCAGCTTCAACTGAGCGTGAGACACTTCACCCTGCAACGAATACGGGTGCAAGTAGGGCTGGCGTTCGTCGGTGGTCTCGGGAAGAAAACCCACCGGCAGGGCTTGCACAATCGCCGCAGCCACCCGCACGGCGTTGATCATGACGTTCTTGGCCTGCCCGGGATGAACGTCGTGCCCGGTGATGGTGACTACCGCTGTGTCGGCGCTGAAGGTCTCGTCTTCCACTTCGCCGAGGTCCGATCCATCCAGGGTGTAGGCGTAGCGCGCCCCGAAATTGGCCAGATCGAAAGCGTCAGTGCCGCGTCCGATTTCTTCGTCAGGGGTGAAGGCGATGCGCAGGGTGCCGTGGCGCAGTTCCGGATGCTGCCCGAGCCAGGCCAGCATGGTCATGATCTCCGCGATGCCCGCTTTGTCGTCCGCGCCGAGCAGGGTGGTTCCATCGCTGTGAATCAGGGTGTGTCCGAGGCAACGAGCGAGATTGGGGTTGGCCGCAACCGCGATGATGGCGCCGGTGGCAGGCAGGGCAATGTCGCCACCGGGGTAATTGCCAATGATCTGTGGCTTCACCCCGGCCCCGGGTGTGCCGTGATAGGTATCAAGGTGCGCGAGAAAACCCAGCACAGGAACCTTCCCGATAGCCGGATGCAGCGGGGGCAGATTGGATGGCAGGGTGGCTGTCACATGGCCAGAAGCGGCCAGCACCGCGTCCGTGCAACCCAAGTCGTTGAGCTCGCCCAGCAGCAGCCGCGCCAAATCCTTCTGTTTCTCGGTCGAGGGAGAGCACGAGGCGTTCTCGTCGCTTTGGGTATCGATCTTCACGTAGCGGACAAATCGATCGAGCAGCGCCTGCCGCTCGCTGGCGTCCAGGGTCCAGATTGGCATGGGCCTATGCTACCAGCGCGCCCAGTAAATCCCAGCGTGGCGACCTACTTCCCGGCACCGAGGTCATCAAGGGCGGTGAGCACCTCGCGGCTGTGCACGGAAGGCTTCACATCGGCGAAGACACGGGCGATCTTGCCCTCGGGATCGATAACGAAGGTGTGACGTGCGGCCAGCTTGGCCACCAGAAGGTTTGTCAGCGAGCCATAGGCCGCGGACACTTTCTTGTCGGTATCAGCCAGCAGCTTGAAGGTCAGCCCTTCCTTCGCGCAGAAATCCCTGTGCGAATCCACGCTGTCCACGCTCACCCCCAGTACAATCGCCTTGCGCTTGCTGTATTCGGCCTGGTCCTTGGCGAAATTGTGCGCCTCGATCGTGCAACCCGGGGTCTTGTCTTTGGGATAGAAGTACAGCACCACCCAGCTGCCGTGCAGGGCCGAAAGCCTGACGTTGCTGCCGTCTTGCGAGGGCAAGGTGAAGTCGGGAGCCAGGCTGCCCACGGCCGGCATCTCCGCTGCACTGGCAAAGAGGGGCCAGGACATCAGAACCATCGCCGCCACAGCCAAAATTCCCGAGGACGCGTTCATGTGTATCTCCATACCGGGGTTTGATGCCCGCGCGGAGGGTTGGTATCTGCAGCAGGGCCAATGGAACGAACCGCAGGCGGCGGCATCAAATACCTGGAGGCGCTCTACGCCCGTTCCAGGCGGTCGTACCAGCGGTACTTGAGGAAGATCGACGACGCCACAATGAAGACGAAGATCGGCCCGGCCCAGAACCAATCGCGCAGAACAATGTAGACCGGCAGGGCTGCCAGGCTGACCTGCCAAAGGATGCCAACCAGGACATTGGTGATGTCGCGGGGGAAATCGCGGTTGGGCTGGAAGGTGGGATCCTGGGCCATCACCCGATCGCGGATCGGCCCCCAGAAACCCCAGGGACGGACCTGGCGGTAGAAGCGTTCCAGGATCGCCGTGTCCTCGGGCCGGGTGAGCAGTGTGCCGAGCAGACACCCGATGACCGAGACCGCGAAGATCACGGGGAATGTGTAGAGCGGATTGACACTTTCACCGAGAATCTTTTCGGCCAGGGTCGGCACCGAGATCGCGCTCACAATGCCGCCCATCATGCCCCAGAAATAGCCATAGCCATTGAAGCGCCACCAATACCACTTGAGCACATTGGACACCACATAGCCGCCGTACAGGGCACCCACAATCCACAGCATGATGCTGGTGATCCGCGTGGTGAGCAGGCCCAATGAAATCCCCACAATCAGCACGACCACCGAGGCTGCGCGACTGAGTCGCACCTGCGCACGGGCCGTGGAATTGGGGCGAATGAAGCGTCGGTAAATGTCGTTCACCACATAGGCTGGGGCTGCATTGATGGTGGCGGCGAAATTCGACATGAAGGCGGCCAGCAACCCGGCCAGCAAAAGGCCGATGACCCCGGCGGGTACCTGTTGGGTGAGCACGATGGGCAGCAGCTTTTCAAAATCCGGCTTGTCCATCGCGCGCAGCTGCGGCATGCAAAACGCGAGCGCCATCACGGTCAGCCCCGCCACCATCAGGTAGCGCGGAAAATACAACACCACGTTGACCATGCCGTTCATCATGCAGGCCTCGCGCGGATTGCGGGTGGCGAGCACGCGCTGCAAGTCGTAGGTCGGCGCCGGGCCGGCCAGGCTGGCCAGCACGCCCTTGAAGAACATCAGGCCAAAGATGACGCTGAACAATTGATTGCCGTCGGCCCGGATGGCGTCGTTCACTTTGTCGAGGATGCCAGTCCAGTCGAGATCCAGCCGCACGCCAAAGAATGGGTTGGTCCATCCCGCGGGAATTACGGCGTGGATCATCTCAGGCGAAACCTTGTACATGGCGACCACGCCGATGGTCAGCGCGGTCACGGTCAGAATGGTGAACTGCATGATCTCGGTGCTGACCACGCTGAACATTCCGCCCTTGATTGCGTAAATTGACGTAACCAGCAGAATCACCGAGGCGTAGATGTTCTCATTGGTGAGCAGACCCTGCGTGGATTCGGTGAAATGCCAGGGCAGCATGACCACGGCAAACTTGCCGATGCCGATGAAGGCATAGGCCAGCATGCCCACCACATTGACCAGGGCGAAAACCACGACGCTCAGATGCGCGAGATTGGCGCCGGTGTTGCGCCCGAACCGGGTTTCAATCCATTCGGCGCCGGTCAGCACGTTCGAGCGGCGGATCCACCCGCTCAAGAACATCATCAGGAAGACCTGATTGAAGGTAGGCCAGAGCCAGGGCAGCCACAGGCTCTTGAGGCCGTAGACGAACAGTATGTACACCAGCCACATGGTGCCCGTGATGTCGAACATCCCGGACGCGTCCGAAATGCCTAGGATGTACCAGGGCAAGGATTTGCCGCCGAGGAAGTAGGAATCCAGGTCCTTGGACCCGCGCCTCGACACCCAGAAGCCGAGCAAGATCGTGCACGCGAAGTAGGCAATGATGATGACAACGTCAACGGCGTGTAGGTTCATGGGTTGGCTCGTTTCTGAGGGGGCATGATCAATCAGGTTCCGGACGCGCGCAACAGTTGATGAAAAGCCGAACCTAGTTTCCCGTCGGCCCAGGGTCGCGATAGGGCGACTCGTGTTGATAGAGGCCGATCTGCTGCCGCAGGCGATCGGCCAGCGCTGGCTTGTTCCGGGCTTGCGTCAGCAGCAGGGCGCGGGTGGCGGCCTCTAGCGCTTCGGGAAAGTGCCGGGCTTCGGCCAGGGCAGCCGCCAGTGTCGCGAGAAAGCTCGGATTGCCCCCGCCTGAGGCCCGCACCGCCACCTCGGCCAACTCGATGGCCCGGGCGCCGTTGCGCAGCGACGCCTCCGGGCTGGTGGCCATCACCCAGGCCAGACTGTTGCAGGCTGGGGCGAAGTCAGGCTGGATTTCCAGGGCCTTCTCGAAATGGGTGATGGCCTCGCGCACCTGGCCCCCTTGCTGGAGAATCTCGCCGAGGTTGTGCTGGGCCACGGCATAGTCGGGTCGGATTTCCACGGCTTTTCGGTAGTGCGCCAGGGCCTCCTGGATTCGCCCCTTTTGCCACAGCAGATTGGCCAGGTTGTTGTGGTCTTCGGCCTGGTCAGGGCGGATTTCCAGGGCCTTTTGCAGGTGCACCAGGGCTTCATCCACGCGGCCCTTGCGCTGCAGCAGCCCAGCCAGGCTGTTGTGGGCTTCGGCATAATCGGGACGGATTTCCACAGCCGTTTCATAGTGGGCTATCGCCTCGTCTGCCTGTCCCTGCTGGCGGAGAATTTCGGCCCAATTGTAGTGGGCGGTTGAATACTTGGGTTGAAGTTCCACTGCCTTCTTGAATTCCGCGATTGCCTCGTCCAGCTGGCCCCTTTGACGGAAAATTCCGCCCAGGTTGTAGTGGACGGTCGCATAGCCGGGCTGGATTTCCTTGGCCCGCTGGTAGTGGGCAAATGCCTTGTCCACTTGGCCCTGTTCAAAGAGCGCGTTACCCAGGTTATTGTGGGCCAGCCAGGAATCGGGGTTGGCCGCCAGTGCGGTTCGCCAGAAGAGTTCCGGATTCGCGTAAATCCCGCTCTGCCGCCAGGTCAATCCCCCGAGCAGCAGCACGACCCCGGCCGCTGCCGCCAGCAGGCGTCTTGGGGAATTGCACACAGTCACAATTGCGCCCGCCGCAAGCGCCAGCGGCCCAATGATGGCGAAATACTGCCAGTGATCCGCCACCAGGGACAACAACATGAAACCGATGTCCCACAACCCCAAGACCGGCACGAGCATCACAATGAAATACCCCAGCCCGGCCAGCGGAGCCCGGCCCCAGCCTTGCCGGAAGCGCCAGAACACGCCCAGCACGCCGAGCAGCACAAGTCCCGGCAGGTACGACCACCACTGCGCCCCATCAATCTGCCAGTGCGGATAGATGGCCGCGAGATTGATGGGCAGCACGGCCTTGTAGAGATAGAACCACACCGCCCACCCGGCACCGGCCAGCCGCGCCCAGAAACTGTCGGTGCGCACGATGTCCGCCCCGATTGCCCGATGTGACTGGAACCAGAGCGAGACCAGCCCCACCACAACGGTCAGCACAAAGAAGGGCACGCATCGCCGGAAATCCCGGCGCTGCACCCTTCCCCGCCGCCACCAGGCCAGCCCAAGCAGCACCAGCGGCATGGGCGCCACGGCTGTCTTGCTCAATATCGCCAGGAGAAAGGCAAAGAGCGAAAGCCAATACCAGCGTCGCTTCTCGCCTGAATCTGCGGGTGTCGGCGGCTCGAAGCGCAGGTACCACAACAGACTCACCAGGTAGAAGAACATCGCCAGCGTGTTCTTCCGTTGAGCAATCCAGGCCACGGATTCGACATTCACGGGATGCAAGGCAAACAGCGCCGCCGCCAACCATGCCCCGGGAATATTCAATCGCCCGAGCACCCGCCACAGCACAACCGCACTCGCCGCATGCAAAAGCACATTGACCACGTGGTAGCCCATTGGATTGGCGCCCCACAGTCGCCATTCCACCCAAAGCATGGTCGAGGTCACGGGATAGTAGTCCACCGGCTGGGTGGTGAACCAAAACCGGTACAGGCCATCGGCCCTGTGAATCAGGGGATTGTCGATTGCAAAGCTGGCATCGTCCCAGATCAGACCCGCGTGCCAGACCGGCAAGTAGGCAACGAGGGTGGCGCCCACCAGCAGCAGGGCGACCAGCCAGGGCTGAGCACGCAGAAGTTCTGCCAGGCGCTCGGCCGCAGGACGCGCCGGGGCGCTGAGCAAAGCTCCCTCGGGCTTGCTGGCCCGGCGATGTGGCAGCCGCTTCATGCACCCCCACCCTACCTAGCCCCTTGGTGAACATCAATGTCGCAGAAAAGCTTCGCGGTAGCTGCAGACGTGAATCTAGTGTAGACGCACGACCTGATGGCTGGGCGCCCCATCTGCTACAATCGGCGCCTGGTTCGGACGCGTTGGGTTCTCCTGACGACGTGCGATCCGGGCTTTGCACCATGATTGGACAAGTTATCGGCAGCTATCGAGTCGTCTCGGAACTCGGCCGGGGCGGCATGGGTTTGGTCATGCTGGCCAAGCACATCCACCTGAACCGTTCCGCGGCGATCAAGTTCCTGCAGCGCAATCTATGCGACAACGCCGAAGCCGTGCAGCGCTTTCTGGTCGAGGCACGGGCCACGGCGGAGATCGAGCACCCGGGCATCGTCCAGATCTACGACTGCGGGATCCTGCCTGACGGAATCGCCTTCATCATCATGGAGCTGCTGGAGGGCGAAACCCTGCAGGCGTCGCTCAACCGGCGCGGCTCGTGGCCCATCGAGGAGACGGCCGCGGCGATCATTGAGATCGCAGATGCCCTGGCCGCGGCGCACCGGATCGGCATCGTTCACCGCGATCTCAAGCCAGAGAACATCTTCTTGCTCGCGCGCGATGGCGGGCGGGTCAAGCTGGTCGACTTCGGCATCGCCAAACTGGCCGAGCGTGACTACAGCGTCAAGACCCTGTCGGGCGTGATCATCGGCACGCCCCGCTACATGTCCCCGGAGCAATGCCGGGGCTCGGTCGAGGTCGACTATCGCAGCGATATCTATTCGCTTGGCTGCGTCTTCTTTGAAATGCTGACCGGTCAGCCGGTCTTTCCCCAAGAATCCTTTGGTCAGGTCATCGCAGCCCATCAGCTTGTCGACCCGCCTGACCCCAGGGTCCACAGTCCGGACCTGGCGCCTGACCTGGCAGAGCTGGCGCTCGCCCTGCTGGCCAAAAGCCCGGAGAGCCGACCCTCGCTGAGCCAGATCCAGAGCGCACTCATGCCCTACGCGTCGGGTGCGACCCCGGTGCTACAGTCCGACCGCTTCGTGTCCCCTTTGCAGGAACCTACGGTGCGTACCCTCCCGGACAAATCGCCGAGCTATGCGACTGGCTCGGGGCCGCGCGGCCGCGGACTGCCGAGCGCGCACATGCCCCCGGACGCCACCGGATCGAGTGACCTGCAGCGTGCCGCTGCGCGAGCACAAGCTGACCCACAGGTGAGCGCGCCAACCAGGGGACAGACTTCGGCCGAGGATACGGCTCTGGTCCCCCGGTCTGGCAAGCGGCGGCTCATCGCTTCTGGCGCCGTGGGCGCGCTGGTGATCGCGGTCATCCCCCTGCTTGCCCTGCGCCCGCGCGCGCCCAGTGCGTCCACAGTGGTACCACCGCCTTCTGCCCTTCAGGCGACAATCCCCGCGCCTCCCCAGCCCCAGCCTGCGCCAGTCATTGAGCCAGATCCAGCGCCAGCGGGTGATGTCGTTCGGCCGCAGAGCAAATCTGCCGCGCGACCAGCCGTTGCCTCCAATCAACCCTCGACAATCAAACTCATGCTTTCGAGCTCGCCGCCTGATGCGCTCATTTGCAACGAGTCTGACCGGCTGGGAATCACCAACAGACCGGCATCAATGCGCCGGTCTGGCAAGAAGCAGACGCTGATCCTGTACAAAGCGGGCTATCGACAGGAAACCGTCACTCTCATTCCCGATCGCGACGTCACCAAGTTAGTCAAACTACACGCGCTAACCACCGACGACCTACGCGAATTACCACCGTGCCGGTAGCGGCTAGGCCCATGGGGGTACAGAGCCGAGTTCGTGCTAGGGCAGGGGCGCCAAGGTGGACTGCCACATGAGTGCGTGGCCCGGTAGTCGACTCTCCTCGCTTCACGGCAGTGCAGATGGAACCATGCGAAGCTTTGCGGCGCATAATGTTCTGCCCCGAGGTCGACTTCGCGGCTCCCATTGACTGGGCAGGAAGGCACGACCATTCTAATCATGTCGCTCGATATGGGATACGCCATGATCAGCGAAGCCAGCGCAAGCAAGTGGGCTACTTTCTCGTGATCGTTTGCGATGTCGGGTATCCACTCATTGTCCCGATCGTTCCATACCCCGCTACCGTCGTCCCCGTCATGCAAGTGGCTCCCATCATTCCCCCAGGCGTGCAGTCCGCGTAGGCCAATTGGTCTATCTGCGACTGCGCCAATGGCGCGGTCGGATCCGCGGTGTTAACAAATATTCGCGCGTAGGCGTTGCCTGGATTGGCGCCAGGAAAGCCGCAATAGATCCCGTCGCCTGTGCCTGGATCCCAGCCGTTGCCGCCCGTCCCGGTCCACAGCGTGTCGGTAGTCGGCAGCAAGAACGTGGTGACCAGAAGGCCCGCGTTCGTTGAATCGGACTCCGATGAAAGTTGATTGTTCAATGACAGCCATGTCATGTCGTCATTTGGGTAGGCGACCTGATCACCGGTCATGGACTCGCTCAAGATGCCGTGCAAATCGGACACCGTGCCGGTCGTGAAATTGAAGGTGAACGATCCGGCAAAGATAGAATTTCTGGGCTGCGTATCGGGTTCAAAGAAGCTTTCCACGACGTCATAGCTGGTTATGACGTCTGCCTGCGCGGATGGGGCACTGTCCCCCAGGGCGTTGGCGGCCGTCACCGAAAACGCGTACCCGGCGCATGTCGACGGGCAGGTGACGATAATTGGTGACGCGGAGTCCGTCGCGATGATACCGGCCGGGATCGAAGTCACGGTGTAGCTGGTAATGGGACTGCTTCCGCTGTTGGTCGCGCCGATGCTGATGCTGACTGTATCGGGGGTGCGACCCAAGGTGGCCGTCACGCCAGTGGGCGCATCGGGAACGGAGACTCCTGATGCCGGGGAGATCGTTATGGACAGCGTCGTCTGGGGAGCCGCGCTATAGTCGACATTACCTGTCTGGTCGGCGGCAATGATACAAGTTCCTTCCGTAAGGTCAGTTACCTGGCCAGTGCTGCTATCGACCAAACATACCTTTGGCGTGGTGCTACTGTAATTTACCGCAAGTCCAGAGCTGGCCGTAGCCGTGACAATGGCGGTACCGCCCAAGCTCAGTGTCGGCGTGGCACTGAAGGTGACGGTTTGGCTGGGATTGAAAACGACGGAAAGGCTTTGCGTCGCCTGCGGAGCTGGGGCATAGGTGGTGTTGCCGGACTGATTGGCGGCAATGACACAGGTGCCTACTATAAGATCGGTGACCAGCCCCGTGATGGCGTCAACGGAACAGATGGTCGGTGTCGTGCTGCTGTAGCGGACTGGAAGGCCAGAGCTTGCCGTGGCCGTGACGGTCGCCGAGTTGCCTACGGCGAGGGGCGGCGCGGCTCCGAACGTGATCGTCTGCGGACGCGCTTCGATAGCCGGACCCTCGGGATTGCAGGCACACCATGACAGCACGATGAAGGCCGCCAGAACATTGCCAAATCCGACTCTTCTACTAGCGCCAACTCCGGATGCCATGCTTTTCCTGGTTACGAGTGATATTTCAAAAGTGAACGCTTAACGCGACGTTGATCGAACGGCCCATACCCGGAATAGGCGTTCCCCAGGGAATTCCATTGCTAGTCATCGACGCACCTTGGCCAACATAGGCGCCTCCAAGAGGCATCGAATAGAACCGGTTGAGGACATTCTCGATCCCGACGTCGAGACGCACATATTTCCACTCGTGGCTGCCCCGCAGATTCAGCAGGCCATACGCACCGGTCTGCATCTCGTTCCGGACTTGCGACACATGTAGCTTGGCCGCGACCGCTTGAAATTCGGCGATGCCAGACCATCCTCCCAGGCGATGTGTCAGCGCGAACTTCATATTCAATGGCATGATGTTGCAGAGGTTATCGCCCGTACTGCGGTTGCCCAGGGGTAGCGTTGGTAGAGATTTGGCGAATGGGATTTTCGCGCGTAACCGGCTTCGTAGACCTGCTTGTCGCTCGGCGCATAACGAGTCAAAGCGGTCAGATCCCAATTGACATCGGTACGCTCGCGATCCAGCGCATTGAAGGCGGCCGCGTCGTTGCCCCAAATCCCAGCCAGCCCATTGTCGTATCCCTCCACGGGCCCGGCGTTGGTCCGAACAGCATCCCCGCGGACCCCCATTTGACTGACCCATTTCGCATTCCAGCGGGCCTCCCATTCGACGAAGGCGTCGATCTTGTCCCGTTGCCCGTAGTCGACATTCCAGAACGCATTGGGCCCCATGGATCCTCCGACCGGTGGCCACCAATCGTAGAGGATGTAATTCTGGTACTCGGCCCCCACCCGCAGAATGTCCCTTTCCGAAACTGTGATGTTTCCCTGAAGCTGCGCACCCCTGGTCTCCCCTTTGGTATCCATCGGCATGCCGGTGCCGTAGAAGTACCGGTCTGGACCCATGTCCATTTTGTGCCTGGTATCTTGGATGTAGGCGCGTGCTTCCAGATCGCCCCACTGATACAGGCCGGTGTAACGAAGGTTGATCAGCGTATTTCTGTTGGAAGTCATATCCATGCGCTGGTTCGAAAACCCCTCGAACCCGACCGTCTGCCGGCTCACATTCACCTGCAACAGGTGCCCTTCGTGACGCAGGGCCAACCCGACGTCCCTGTTCGTCGCCCCGTTGTAGGCGGTCGAGCCTACAATATTTCCAGGAATCAATGGACCGCCTTCTCGTCCTGATG
>Ga0265330_10000963_pt1 | contig 17708 bp, 16 predicted proteins | sample 41919metaG_FD_202083 | JGI IMG/M metagenome (GOLD analysis project Ga0265330, IMG submission 202083) | Rhizosphere microbial communities from Carex aquatilis grown in University of Washington, Seatle, WA, United States - 4-19-19 metaG | ecosystem: Host-associated > Plants > Roots > Rhizosphere... | reverse complement strand
TTGCTCCAGGGTGGCATCAATCCGGATCTGTCCCTCGCGTACTACGAAGATCTCTTTCGCTTCATGAAGGCGAGCTTTCCCCTGGCGATTCACGGCCTATCGCCCGAGGAGATTCGCTACCTGTCCGAGCGCGAGGGCTTGTCGGTGCGGACCGTGCTCGAACGCTTGGTGGCCGCGGGCCTGGATTCCGTACCTGGCGGCGCGGCCGAGATCCTCGACGACGAGATCCGTCGGCGCATCTCTCCCAAGAAATGTTCGGCGGACACATGGATCGATGTCATGCGCGAGGCGCATGGTCTGGGTCTGCGCACTACCGCCACCATGGTTTTCGGGTTCGGCGAGTCGCCGCGCCAACTGCTGGGACACCTGGACCGCCTGCGCCGCCTGCAGGACCAGACCGCGGGCTTCACCGCCTTCATCTGCTGGAGCTTCCAGGCCGAGGGCACGCGCCTGCCGCTCACCGACGACACCGGCAGCCTCCGCTACCTGCGGATACTGGCCCTGGCGCGCCTATACCTCGACAACTTCCCCAATCTGCAGGTCTCCTGGGTCACCATGGGACCGGCCGTGGGCCAGGTTGCTCTGCGCTTCGGCGGCAACGATTTTGGCTCGGCCATGATCGAGGAGAACGTGGTTGCAACCGCGGGCACGGTATTCAAGATCTCCGTCTCGGACATGGAGCGGTGCATACGCAGCGCCGGCTTCGTTCCCCGCCGTCGCAACATGCGCTACGAACTCCTGTTACCCGCACCGTCGGAGTAGCAGGACAGCCACCGCGGCGAACCGGGACGCGCGGTCCGTCCGCAGTGGTCGCGCTTCGTGTTGTCTGGTACCGTCGACGACATGAAGAACTGGCTGTTCCTGTCTGTAGTCTCGATCGCAGCGACGGTCGGCTGCGCCACCCATCAGCCGGGCGTGCCCGTTCCCGGTGGCGCTGGCCCCTCCGCATGTCCCGGTGGCACGTGCCCGCCCGCCACCACTATGGCTGCGACCGCGGCCGCCAAGGCTCCAGAAGAGAAGCCGGTCGCAGACGACGTGGAACGCTATCGCATTCCACTTGAGGGACCGTTCCGAGGCGCGGTGAACCCCAAGGTCAACATCGTGGAGTTCACCGACTTCCAGTGTCCCTTCTGCTCGCAAGCGACCGGGACGTTGCAGAGGCTGCTGAAGCAGTACCCGGACGACGTACGGCTGTATTTCCGCAACTTCCCCATGGGCTTCCACGCCGACGCGTCCCTCGCCGCTCAGGCCGCCATGGCAGCCCATGCCCAGGGGAAGTTCTGGCAGATGCACGACAAACTCTTCGAGGACCAGGCCAAGTTGAAACGCGCAGACCTCGAGGCCTATGCGCGGGAGATCGGCCTCGATGTCGGCCGATTCAAGCGTGACCTCGACAACCAGACCTGGAAGGGCGTGGTGGAGGCCGACGCCAAGCTGGCGAGCCAGGTAGGTGTCACTGGCACGCCGACTTCATTCATCAACGGGCGGCTGCTGCGTGGCGCGCTTCCCATCGAAAAGTTCAAGGAGATCGTCGACGACGAACTGCTTCGGGCCAAGAAGATCCTGGCCGCGGGCACGCCCGTGGAAGGACTCTCCGCCAAGTTGATGGCCGGCGCACTGACGGCACCGCCACCGCCGCGACCGCCGGTGTCGAGCGAGGTCTACAAGATCGAGATGGGCAAGGCGCCGCGCAAGGGCGGCAAGGTGCCCAAGATCACTCTGGTCGAGTTCGGCGAGTTCCAGTGCCCCTACTCCGGTCGCGCGAGGAACACACTCGACGAGCTGCTCAAGAGCTACGGAGACGACCTCGAAGTCGCCTTCAAGCACTTCCCGCTGCCCTTCCACGAGGAGGCCATGCCGGCCGCCATCGCCGCCGTGGCCGCCGGCCAGCAGGGCAAGTTCTGGGAGATGCACGACAAGCTGTTCGCCAACCAGCAGAAACTCGGCGCGGCCAGTCTGGCGAAGTACGCGCAGGAGATCGGGCTCGACCTGGCCAGGTTCAAGGCTGACCTGGCCAGCCCGGAAACCAAGGCGGTGGTCGAGGCGGACAAGAAACAGGCCGAGCAGTTCGGGGTAGCTGGTACGCCGACCTTCTTCGTCAACGGCCGGGTCTTTGGCGGCGCGTACCCGCTGGACAGCTTCAAGATTGTGCTCGGCGAGGAAATGAAGAGAGTGGATGCCAGGCTGCAGGCCGGCACGCCGCGCGCCGAACTCTACGCGGCCATCATCAAGGACGGACTGGCCAAGCGGGAGCCGCCCAAGGTCGAGCCGCGGCCGGGCGAGCCGTCGCCCAGCGAGAGATACAAGGCCGAGATCGAAGGTGCGCCAAGCCGAGGTTCCAAGAATGCGCTGGTCACCATCGTGGAGTTTTCGGACTACCAGTGTCCGTTCTGCAAGCGGGTGGAAACCACGCTCAAGAAGATACTGGACGAGTACAAGGGTCGGGTCCGCGTGGTATGGCGAGATCTGCCCCTGTCTTTCCATCCCGGTGCCAAGCCGGCGGCGATTGCCGCGCGTGCGGCCGGCGAGCAAGGCAAGTACTGGCAGATGCACGACAAGCTCTTCGAAAACCAGCAGGATCTCGCGGAGGGAAATCTGGAAGAGTATGCAAAGGCGATCGGTCTCAAGATGGAACACTTCAAAGCCGCCATCAGGCGGGCCGATCTGGCCAAGGCGGTCGAGCAGGACGCGAAGCTGGCGGAGAAACTGGGCGCGAAGGGAACCCCAGCCTTCTTCATCAATGGCAAGTTCCTGTCGGGCGCCCAGCCCATCGAGACCTTCAAGAAGACGATCGATGAGGAACTCGAGCATGCACAGAAGCTGGTGGCGAAGGGGACACCGAGGAGGAACGTCTACGCGGCGATCTTGAAAGATGCCCACGCCGAGGTCACGAAGCCCGAACCAGCGAAGCCAGCGCGCTCTGATTGAGATGACGAACACGACTCCGATCGAGCGCCGGCGAAGCCGACCTGCTTGAGTTGGAGTTCAGTTGCGCGCGTTCGGATTCCGTGGCGAAGCGCGGCATCCCGCAATCGTCAATTGCCCGCGTGCACGTGGGGCATGTAGAGATCGAGAGTGTGGACCAACGGGTGGGGGCTGCTCGGGGATTCGGCCAGCGAGAGACACAAGCTCATGTCGTAGCTGCCGATTCCTCCTGACACTTGCAGAGTTCCGCTCAGTCCGCTGGTGTAGCTATCCGGTGGCGAGATGCAGGGCGCGGGCGTAGAAGGACAACCAACCAAGACCTGCACGCCCCAAGTCTTGGGCAGGTTGGCCAAATCGAGCGTGGCAGGGAGCACGAAATCCGTGTTGCGCCACGTGACGGTGATCGACCACAGGAACGTCTCGGTAATGGCCCGGATCTCCCCGCCCTCGCAACAGTCGTAGGGGATCATGCGTCCGCTGACCGCCGGATAGGACTCGATGCCATTGACCACCATGTGGCTAGTAGTTCCACTGCAGAAAGCGCTGAGCGCGCCATCTGGCGAAGGCGACTGCACTTCAGTCGAGGCATCGGGCGACGCAGGAGAGACGTCGCGCGAGCCATCCGGCAATGCGGGAGGGAAGTCACGCGAGACATCGGGCGACCGCGGAGGAACGTCAGGCAACCCGGGCGCATCCGGCGACGCCGGAGACACGTCAGGCAACACCGGCGCATCCGGCAAGGCGGGAGAGACGTCGCGCGAGCCATCCGGCAATGCAGGAGAGAGATCGCGGACCACAGAGACGTCAGGCAACCCGGGAGCAACGTCAAGCAACCCAGAGGATGCATCCGGCGCCACACGATTGTCGGCAATCGAACTGTCCGCGATCGCAGGAGCCGCGCCGTCGCGCCCTGGCCCGAGTCCGGATCGGCTACCGCAGGCACACAGCAAGCAAAAGGCCACTTTCCATCCACCGTGAGCCGTTCGCATGGGCGAAGTCTAGATCGAACCTCGGCGCAGCGAAAGCCCATGCCGGGAGCGCTCCACAACCCGCGCCGGTTGCCGACAACACCCGTCCAACTCGACGTCGGTCGGGCGCACCCGGTGTACACTTCGGCCCCATGCTCGATCGATTCTTCAAGCTAGGCGAGCGGGGCACCAGCCTGCGCACGGAAATCCTGGCCGGCGCCACCACGTTTCTGACCATGGCCTACATCGTGTTCGTGAACCCCGGCATCCTGGCCGCTGCGGGCGTGCCCTTTGCCGGTGCCGCCACCGCCACCGCGCTGGGCGCCGCTGCCATGTGCATCACCATGGGCGTGGTCACCAACCGGCCGCTGGCTCTCGCCTCGGGCATGGGGCTCAACGCCGTGGTGTCGTTCTCGATCGTTGGCGCGCAGCAAGCGCACGTCCCCTGGCAGGTGGGCATGGCCGCGGTGCTGCTGGAAGGGCTGGCCTTCGTCGTGCTCGTGCTCACCGGGCTGCGCGAGTCGGTGATGAACGCCATTCCCATGAGCCTGAAGCGTGCCATAGGCGGGGGCATCGGCCTGTTCATCACCTTCATCGGCCTGAACCAGGGCGGCGTGATCCGGCCCGCGCCCGTAACCCTGGTGGCTCTCGGCGATCTATCGCAGCGCTACGTGTGGGTCACGCTCATCGGCCTGGGCGCGATTCTGGCTTTCCGCTGCTTGCGCGTGAAGGGCGAAATCTTGTGGGGCCTGCTGGCGGCCACTCTGGCGGCCCTGCTCCTGGGCGTCGCACGCTGGCCCACGGCCGTACTTGCGCCCATGGATTTCTCCACCTTCTGGGCACCCTTCGCCACGGTGAACGGCACGCCGGCCCTCGCGCACATGCTCTCGCCCGCGCTGGTCACGGCGGTCTTTGCCCTGTTGCTGTCGGATTTCTTCGACACCATGGGTACGGTGGTGGCGGTGGGCGAACAGGCCGGATTCGTCGACGCCCAGGGCCGCGTGCCCGGGTTGAAGCGCATCCTGCTGGTCGACGCGAGCGCGGCCGCAGTGGGCGGCCTGTTCGGCGCCAGTTCCATCACCACCTTCGTGGAATCAGCGGCCGGCGTGGCCGAGGGCGGGCGCACCGGCCTGACCGTCATCGTGACCGGGCTACTCTTCGCTCTGTCCGCGTTCTTCTCGCCGATCATCGCCATGGTGGGCGGCGGCTATCGCGTGCCCAACGCCGTTCACTACTCGCACCTCGTGGGCGCCGGCTTTCACGCACCGCCCGACGTGCTACCGCCGGCGGGATTGGGCGACTCCTTCGTCTATCCCATCACCGCGGGCGTGCTCATCTTCGTCGGATTCTTGATGATGCACGCCATCCGCAACATTGAATGGGACGACTGGGAAGAGTCCTTCCCTGCTTTTCTTACCATCGTGTGCATCCCGCTCACCTACAGCATCAGCAATGGAATCGGGCTGGGCTTCATCAGCCACACCCTCGTCAAGCTCCTGCGCGGCAAGGCCCGCCAGGTGCACGGCCTGATGTACGTTGTCAGCCTGGCGTTCCTCGTCGGGTTCGTGCTGCAGTCGAGGTGATAGGCGGCAGGGCGAAAGGGCCCCAGCGGACCACGCCCGCCTCGCTCAGATGCAATGCTCGAGGGTCAGGGCCACGGTCCTGCCGGCAAACGTCGTCAGAGTCGCTTCACCACATGCACTGCTGAAGCTGACCGTCTCTGTCTTGCCGGCACGTAGTCCATTTTGCATGGTCGTGGCCAAGCTGCCCGCAGTCGGGAAACAACAGAGGGCGTCGCCGTAGGTGACGCCGCTCAGTACGACGCTGGCGGTGCGGTGGACGATGTTGTGCTCCACCGTGACGCTGCCGCTGACCACTCGGCTGGTACCGGTGCCAGCTACGTCGACGCTGCCAGTGACCGTGTGATCCCACAGCGTGGCGCTCCTGCCCGCGGCGGTGGTCAGCGTCCCGGTGAGATGGCTGCCGTTGATGACCAGGGTTCCGCCGGTGTCGCAGCCGCTGGCGCCGCAGGTCACGACCACGCCTTCGTCACTCGGCGCGGGCGAAACCGTTGGATCGTAGCCACTGCCGGCCCCGTTGGTGTTGTGGGTGATGGAGTATGAATTGCCGTCCGGTCCGGTCAGCGTGCGCGTGTTACCGCTCGGCCCAGTGGTTCGCGCAAGAGAGCAGCCCGCCGCCTGGTGGCCGATGAACGGGTGCTGGGCGTCGCAGCTCGGGCCATAGACCAGGGTGAAGCTCCCGTCCCAGATCGACGAGGCGGTCTTTCCGTTCTTCCAGATCACGCTGCAGCTTACCGGCGTGTGAGTGTACGGATCGCTGGTCGGACCGGCAAAGGCCGGGGTCAGGGTCCCGCCGGTACATGTCCATTGGGCGGCCCAGGCAACGCCCACCGGATTCAGCATCTCAAGCGCGCGGTCGAACGTGGACTGCTTCAGTCGCAGGCGTGGGACATTCCAGCCCAGGGCCGACCCGCCGGTGTTGTTCAAGGCGCCGCTGATCACGCTGATGGCCACCTCCGAGCCCTGCCCATCCACCACTTCGCCAAGGCCCTGGCCGGAGTTGTTGGCGCCACAACCGCCCTGCGTGCAGACCGCCAAAGTCAGCGCAGACCAAAACCCAACTGTTCGTTTCATCGTATCTCCTTGGTTGCACATTTGATGCGACCGGGACTCCGGCCGTGCCCGTACCTACATAGACACAGCGGCCAGGAGAAATACAAAGCAACCCCCCGATCGACCAGTCGCGGTTGACGCGTTCAGCGCGCGAGCCGTCCGCCAAAGTTGTCGTTCTACTTACCCGCCTTCTCCCTCCGCTCGCCTTGGCGCTCCAGGCGCTCACCCCTGCGCTCCTTTGCTTCACCTTTGCGCTCGTTTCGCGCCCCACGCTGCTCCTTGGCTTCTCCCCGCCGCTCGTTGCGTGCACCCTGGCGCTCTTTTCTGGCACCCTGGCGCTCCAGGGCTTCACCTTCCTGGACCTTGCCCTCTCTCACAAGCTCGGCGCCACGCCGTTCCTTGGCCGCGCCCTGGCGTTCTTGTCGCTCGCCTCTGTTCTCTTGCCGCAGCCCACGACGCTCCTGGCGCTCGCCCACTCTTTCTCGCCGCTCGCCGCGGTGCTCGACACGTTCTCCTTTGCGCACTTCTTGCGATCCAGTCGGTTGGGCGAGGACCGGGGTTCCGACGAGGCCACCGAGGACGACCAGCGCCAGCGACTTGAGATGGAAGTTCATGACGTTCTCCTCGTGGATGTATTGAGCCAATCCTTCCGCAGCGCCGGGCGTCGCGGAAGGATCGTCGAGCCTTCGACGACCCCTATCCGATGTCTATTCATGCGGCCGCCCGCGCCCCCGTGCTAGGCATTGGCGATGCCTTGCCAATCTCGCGGCTCCCAGCCCGCTCGGCTGATCGGCGCGCCCTGGGTCTTGCCCATTGCCACCCCTGCGCTCGCCGAGGCAGCGGTAGTTGTGGATGGAGAGGGAACCATTGTCGCCGTCGGGCCGCGCGCCGAGATCAAACGAACATTTGCCTCGCTGCCGGAGGAACGGGCCGAGGGTGCGCTCTTGCCTGGCTTGGTCAACACCCACACCCACGTCGAGTTGTCGGTGCTGGCCGGCCGCGTGCCCGGCGGGGAAGGGGTCGTGCCTTGGGCCACGCAGGTGGGACGCGAAGCGGCCGCGTTCTCTGCCGAGCAACGCTTCGATGCCGCCCGGCGGGCTGCTCTAGCTGCCGTTGCAGCAGGCACGGCGGCCGTGGGCGATGTGGGCAATACCCTGCTCGCCGTACCCGCGCTGGCCGGCGCGGGCCTGGCCGGGATTTTCTTCCACGAGCTGCTCGGCTCGCGCGAGGCAGCCACCGGCGACGCCCTGGCAGATGCCGAGCGAGAATACCGAGACTTCGTCCAAGCCAGCCCCTGGCCCGTCAATCTCGCCCGCGTGCCCGCGCCACACGCCCTCTACTCGGCCGGACCCGATCTCCTGCGCCGGATCTTCACGGACGCTGCTAGCGCCGGCCATCCCACGTCGATCCACGTGGCTGAGGACGAAGACGAAATCCAGCTTCTGCGCGACGGCAGCGGGTGCTGGGCCGAGATCCTGGCCTGGTTGCAAGTTCCGGCCGGCTCGCGCACGCCCGGCCTGGGCCCCCTCGCCTATCTCGAATTGCTCGACGCCTTTGCTGGCGACCAACCGCCGCTGCTCGTCCACATGGTGTGCGCCAGCGCAGAGGACATCGCAATCGCGCAGAGGCACTGCGCCCCGGTCGTGCTCTGCCCGCGCTCGAACCTGCACATTGGCGGCCGCCTGCCGGACCTGCGCGCATTTCTTGCAGCCGGCCTGACGCTGGCTCTTGGCAGCGATAGCCTCGGCTCGTCGCCCGACCTCTCGCTCTGGGGTGAAATGGCGGCCCTTGCGTCGAACTTTCCCGACATCGCACCCGAGATCTGGCTAGCCTCTGCCACGGCCGGCGGCGCTGCGGCGCTCGCCCTTCCCGCCCTCGGCGCTCTCGTGCCTGGCAAGCGGCCCGGCATCATTGATGTTACGCCGGTCGACCCAAACGCGCCCTGCGCATCTTTGGTCGCGACCGCATCCCCGAAGGTCAAATGGGTGGTCCGGCCATGACGCTTTCCCGTCGCCCTTTGCTCGCCGTCACGACGTTCGGGCGGATGGTGAAGTTCAGCCATACGGTCTTCGCCTTGCCCTTTGCTCTGGCTGCCGTGACCCTCGCGGCGCGCGGACACGGCGTGACGGCAGCGCAGATCGCAGCCATCGTCCTAGCCATGGTCGGCGCGCGCACTGCAGCCATGGGCTTCAACCGCATCATCGATCGCCGCATCGACGCCGCCAACCCGCGCACCGCTGGCCGCGAGCTGCCCACCGGCAAGGTCTCGCTGGCTGCTGCCGCGACCCTGACCGTGGCCAGCGCCACACTTTTCATCGCAGCCGCAGCGTGGCTCGGCCCCTTGTGCCTGTGGCTCGCGCCCATGGTGCTCGTGCTCGTGCTCGGTTACTCGTTCACCAAGCGGTTCACCTGGCTGTGCCACCTGTTTCTCGGGCTGGCCATCGGCAGCGCGCCTGCAGCGGCCTGGATTGCCGTGCGCGCGCGACTGGACGCCCCGGCCCTGTGGCTGAGCCTCGCGGTGGCCACCTGGGTCGCCGGCTTCGACGTCCTCTACGCCTTGGCCGATCGGGACTTCGACGGAAAGGCTGGGATTCATTCCATACCCGTTCGCTTTGGCATACCGGCGGCTCTGCTAATTTCCGCCGTCCTTCACGCGGCCAGCGTCGCAGCCTTACTGGTCGTGGGATCAATAGCGGGGCTGGGCTGGATCTACCTCGCAGGCATGGCTGTGGTGGTCGCGATGCTGATCTGGGAGCACGCCATCCTGCGTCCATCAGACCTATCCCGCCTGGACGTGGCGTTCTTCAACCTCAACGGCTACGTCTCCGTCATCTACTTCGCAGCCACGCTGACGGATGTCATTGTCGGAAAGTGAGCGGGCGCTGCTGCACCACAGATCTTGTTCACGGAGTCGCTTGGGGCGGCAAGCGAGCGCAAGGCGCGAGCCGCGAGGCCAGCAGGCCGAGGCGGGGGAAGGGGGGCCCCAACCGGCTTTGCCCGTTGGGGCGAGGCCGAGCGAAGCGAGCGGTGGGCTGGGTGGCCGGTAGGGGCCGAAGGGGCTCTCCCCTCCGTAAATCGTGGGCACAGTAGGAATCGAACCTACAACAAACGGATTAAGAGTCCGCTGCTCTACCAATTGAGCTATGCGCCCGTTCCGGATCGATCGGGAAGGGAATGTATGCCTGGCGAGACTGGCCAAGTCAAGACACTGCCCCGCTCAACCAGCTACGAACTTTCGAGAGGCTGTCCCAGCGCGCCCGGAGGGAATCGAACCCCCAGCCCTCGGCTTCGAAGGCCGATGCTCTATCCAATTGAGCTACGGGCGCAAAAAGCCACGAACGGGCGGCATGATCCTGGCACCGGCCGTCCCTGTCAAGGATGGGTGCCCGTCTTGTCGCCGGGCCTTGGCGCAGATGTGTCTTTCTTCTCGGGCTTCCGCGTCGCCTTTTGGGGGACGAAAGTCAGGCGCAGTCCCTCGATGAGCGCCTTCTTGGCGGAGTTCGGGTCCTGGCGCATGTCCATGTTCTTTATCCGCTCCAGTGTGCTCATCAGAAGATCGAGGCGACCGCGTTCGGCTTCGCCGCAAACCACGCTGGAGCCCGACTCGCACAACGTCAGCGCCTTCTGGGCCTCGACATACGCGTAGCTCGGCTCGAAATGGTCCGCCAACGCGAGGCTGGCCAGATGGTGAAGCCGATGGTCGTCCGGATGCGCATCGAGCGCGCCTGCGAGCGAGGCCAAGGCCCAGTCCGGATGGCGCAAATCCATGAAGACGTCGGCCAGTTCCAGCGCAGCGGCCGTGTTGCCCGGCGTGGCCAGAAGCTGGGTCTGCAGCTCGGCGACCCGCTGGCGCATGGCCGCATCCGGCGGCAACGCAGGCTTGATCTTCACATCGGGCCTGGGCATGAGAATCGCCGCCGCAAGCAGCAACAGGATTGCCAGGTCGAGTACACGCGTGACCACGAGCCCTATTCGTACCGCAGCGCCGCCCTCCGGTCCAGCCGCGAGTCATTGCCCCAGTATTCCCCAGACCGTGGCAGAAAGCCCCGTCCGGATTTGGGGCCACGTTGCTAGACCACGAGAATTCTTAGCTGGACAAAGGCGCCCGGTCTGTGGCATTTGAAATGCTTCCTTACGTGCTGGGTGATTCTCGCTGGGGCGATTGGCGTCGGAGCGATCCTGCGAACCATAACCTACCGCTTCTTCCACACCTCACGCTTTCTGAAATCTCTGGCTGGTTTCCCGTCGCACAGACATGGCTGTCCGGGGCTCCGGCACCAAGACCAAGGAGGAACAGATGACGATCCTTAAACTTCTGGCCGATGCCTTCCACGAGGGAGGATGGGGGATGTGGCCCATCCTCACCATTCTCATGATCACCATCTCGATTGTCACCGAACGTTCCGTGGTGCTTCGCAAAGCCATCATCGACAAGGACAAGTTGCTTGCCCTGCTCCGCTCCCAGATTTCGGCGGGCAACATCCAGGGCGCGATCAAGGTCTGCACGGGCAATCCCACGCCCATGACCCGCATCGTCCAGGCTGGCCTGATGCGTGCCAACCGGACGGAGCCCGAGATCGTCGCGGCCATGGACGAAGCCTCTCTGCGCGAGATGCCCGCGGTGGAGAAGCGAACCGGCTACCTGGCCATGCTGGGCAACCTCGCGACCCTAGCCGGTCTGCTCGGCACCATCACCGGCCTCATCAAGGCCTTCGCCGGTGTGGCAGGCGTCGATCCATCGCAAAAGGCAACCCTGCTATCAAAGGGCATTTCCGAAGCCATGAACTGCACGGCGTTCGGCCTGACCACCGGGATCATCGGCCTCGCTGCCTTTGCCTGGCTGAACGGCAAGACCCAAGGAATCCTCGACGACGTCAATGAAATGAAGAAGAACGTGACCAACCTGCTGGCTAGCGCAAAAGCCGCGCTGCACGGGTAGCCCAACAAGTTACGCAACGCCAAAGAAAAAGGAGACTGAGCCATGTTTTTAATGGAAGCGTTCAAAGAAGGTGGCTGGGGCATGTACCCGATCTTGCTCATCTGCTGCATCACGATCTATCTGACCTTTGACCGGACAACCTACCTGGCAAAGTGCAAAGTCGACGCAGACCGCCTGATATCGCTGATCAAGTCCCAGATCGTCAGCGGCAACATCCGTGGCGCCATCACAACCTGCCAGGCCACGCCGGTACCGCTCACCAAGATCATCGCAGCCGGTCTCATGAAGTCCGGTGGCACCGAGCATGAAATCCAGCAGGCGATGGACGAGGAAGCTCTCCGCGAGTTGCCCAAGGTGGAAAAGCGAACCGGCTACCTGGCCATGCTGGGAAACCTGGCGACCCTGGCCGGACTCCTCGGCACCATCACCGGCCTCATCAAGTCGTTCGGCGCCGTGGCCGGCGTCGACCCCTCGATGAAGGCGACCATGCTCTCCAAAGGTATCTCCGAGGCCATGAACTGCACGGCCTTCGGACTCGGCACCGGTATCTTCGGCCTTGCGGCGTTCGCCGTCCTCAACGGCAAAACGCAGCACATCCTCGACGGCATCAATCAGGGCACAGTCGAGGCGCTCAACTTGGTGGTGGCCGGCCGTTCCAACACCGGCGCTCAGCAGTAGTTTACAGCGAACGCGGGGGCCGAGGTTCGGCCCCCAAGACGGGAGCTCATCATGAGTGTTTCAGTAGAAACTGGCGGTAAGTCCGGCAAGAAGGAACTCAACGCCGAGTTGAATCTTGTGCCCTATATCGACCTGCTCACCTGCATGGTCGCCTTCCTCCTCATCACCGCAGTGTGGACGCAGCTCGCCCGCCTGCAGGCCCAGCAAAAGGGCCAGGGGCAAGCCGGCGAGGAAACTCCGCCCGAGCTGCAGGTCAAGATCGTGGTGATGGTGAATCAGGAAGGGTTCAACCTGGTCGTCGGTCAGGATCAGACCCCTATTCCAAAGAAGGGCGCTGACTATGACTTCGAGAAGCTGTCGGCCGAGATGAAGAAGGCCAAGGACAGTCACCCGGACAAGAACGACGCACAGGTGGCATCCGAGGACACCATCAAGTTCGATGTCCTGGTAAGGGCCATGGACACCGCGATACAAGCGAGATTCCCCGACATATCTCTCATCGATTCAGGCGCAGCCGGGATCTAGGACCTCAGGAGAACTATCATGGCAATCACGGCGCCTCACGCGCACCTTTACCACTCGATCTCTCTCGAAGTCGCCAACACGAAGCTGGGGAAGGGTGGTCGCAAGAGCCTGTATCAGGCCCTCAACCTCGTGGCCTACATCGACATGATGACGATCCTTGTCATCTTCCTCCTCATGACCTTCTCGGCCAGCGGTGAGATCCTCTTCGTGCAAAAGAACATCACCCTGCCCGATGCGCAGAGTTGGACGGATCTCGAGCGCGCTCCGGTCATCGGCGTTACCAAAGACGTCGTCACCCTCGACGGCGCGCAGGTAGCCACCGGCGAGGAGTTGATGAAGGACTCGGCCACCGGCGACGCCAAGATCCCCGAGTTGGCCGATCGGCTGGTGACCGCAAAGAACAACTACAAGCTGCTGCACCCCTCGGAAGACTTCAAAGGGGTGTGCATCATCCAGTCTGACAAGAGCGTCGAGTTCAAAATGTTGCGAAAGGTCATGTTCTCGGCAGCCACCGCAGGCTACCAGAACGTGAATTTTGCCGTGCGGCCGAAGGCCAAGGCCGGCGCCGCAGCACCGGCCGCGGCCGAGTGACATTCGCTTTTCCGCGCGTCGATCGCGGTCAACGATCTGCTGTCGGCGATACGGGCGGCCGGCCTCATGGCCGACCGCAGGGAATTGCTACGGGAGGACCTTTCCCAGGGAGGTGCTGAGATGCGAAAAGCTAGCTTCGTGGTAATCGGCGCGCTTACCGCCGGCCTCGTTCTGTCCGGGTGTGGAGGCGACCCGAACGATCCGCGTACCTGGGCACGCAAGCTCAGCAATCTGCGCGACCAGAAGGAGGCGCTGGACCAGCTTGCCAAGATGAGCGTGGAGCGTGCCCAGCAGGCGCTTCCCGAGATGATTGCGCTCTACAAGGAAACCAAGAAGCCGGACCACCTGGAGGCGCTGACCCGCTTCCCCAATGACCAGACCAAGCCGCTCTTCATCGAAGCCCTGGACTTCACCGAGGACGACTTCGACCGGGCCGTGATCGCCGCCGGCGCTCTGGGCGAGATGAAGGCTACCGACGCGGTTCCGCAGCTCATCAAGGCGGTCGAGCGGCAGCTTCCCATCAAATCGCGCGCCAACACCGTGCGCCTCGCGGCCATTCGCGCCCTGGTGAAGATCGGCGACAGGCAGGCCGTGCCGACGCTGATGAAAATCCTCACCACGTCGGCCGACGAGCAGGACTTCTTGCTCAACCAGAAGGCGGCCCTCGGCCTGGCCGAGTTCCGCGACCCGCAGTCGATCCCGGCGCTCATCAAGGGTTTGTTCATGACTGGCCGTGGGACGCAGGTCTTCCAAGAGTGCCGTCTGGCCTTGGTGCGCATCGGCGATCCCGCGGTGGGGCCGCTCATCAACTTGCTCAACGAGAAGAATGCCGAGATTGCCGACATGGCGCGCAAGCTCGACTTCGACAAAGTCAGCCCCGGCATCGTGCCCTTCAAGGCCGCCTATCTGCTTGGCGATTTGCGCGCGGCGCGTGCCGTTCCCGCCCTGGCCGCACGCTTGAAGGTCCCGGCCAAGTCTGGCGAGCACAAGGCCATCCTGATCGGCCTCGGCTTCATCGGGACTCCCGAAGCGGTCAAGGTCCTGCTCGATGTGCTCACCGACAAGAAGGCCGAGGCGACCGACCGCCAGGCTGCCGAGGACGGCATCTACCTGTCAGGGGACAAGCGCGCGGTGCCCATCCTGCTCGACACCGCCAAGAATGGCTACGTCGTCATGGGTGGCGTCAAGGCATCGGACCTGCGCGCCAACGCTGCCATCGACCTTGCCCGCATTGCAGGCAAGGAGACCTACGATGCGTTCAAGGTCCTGGCCGACAAGGAGAAGGACGCACAAGGAATCTTCGGCGAGGCGCTCGACCGCATGCAGGTGGCCAAGACCTGCGACAAGGATCTCGACTGCTACGCCAAGGTGCTGACCACCGATGAGTCGTGGACGCGCGCCGAGAAGGCCGCGTTCGCCATCGGCTTCTCCGGCAACGCCACCAAGGGCGTGCCCATTCTGCTCAGCGCGCTCAAGCCGGTGGCCTCGCTGCCCCAGCTTCGCTACCCGGTGCACCAGGCCATCCTGCAGTCTCTCACCAAGCTGGCTGATGCCTCATGCAAGATGTGCGAAGAGAAGTTGCTCAAGCAAATCGAGCGCGACGAACAAGCGGTTCGTCTGCCCGGCGCGCGCGACCTCCTGGGCGAAACCCGCGTGGCCCTGGCGGTCATCCAGAACAAGAAGAAGGCCAACTAGGATCGCCGGGTTCGCTCTCGCGATCAGGGAGCCGGTCGTGCTACGGGGACTGATATTCAGCGACCACGGTGGTGTGAATGCCACCACGGACATTGAAGTCACCCTCGACGCGCGCACGCCGCGGATGAACCGATGCCACGAGGTCGTCCAGGATGCGGTTGATGACGGCCTCGTGGAAGGTGCCCTGGTTGCGGTAGGACCACAGGTACAGTTTCCACGACTTGAGCTCGACGCACAGCCGGTCGGGCACGTACTCGACGCGGACCGTGGCGAAGTCGGGCTGACCGGTTTTGGGACAAAGGCAAGTGAACTCCGGCGTCTCGAAGCGGATCAGGTAGTCCCGCTCGGGCTTCGGATTGGGGAAGGTATCGAGTGTCTGGGATGGCATGGTGCCCATGCGCCTGCCATGATAGCAGGCGCCTCCTGGTTGACACTCGCGGAAACCAGAAGTGACTGTCCCTTGCCGCTGGGAGACCCCATCGGATGATGCAACATCGTTTGTTCTCGCCTCTGTTCCTTTCCGGCCTTCTCGCACTGGCGCCCGCCCTGGCAGCTGCGGCCACCGTACGCGGCACGGTGAGCCTCCCCGAGGAGCTCAAGTCTGGCCGACGCTTTCTTGGCCACTGGCGGGTTGAAAACACCACGGTCGCCGTCCAACCGGCGCCTGCGCGAGGAGACACCGTCGTCGTACTGGTGGGTCCAAAGCCGCAGGTTCTTGCCCCCAAGAACACGCCGGTGGAGATCGTTGGCATGCAGGCCAATCCCACCACGGTGGTCGTGGGAGAGGGCGCCGTGGTGGAATTCAGGAACTCGGACAAGGTTTCCCACGATCTTTCCGTCCCCGGCCGGCCCGAGATCATGCCGCCCGAACGTCTGGGCCCCGGGACCGTCCGCAAGCAGCGCTTCGGCATCAGCGGGGAATACGTTGTGCGCTGCTCTGAGTACCCCCACGTCGCGGTTTCCGTGATCGTCACAAGCTCGCCGTTCTTTGCCCCGGTGGACGAGAAGGGGGGCTTCAAGTTGCTCGATGTGCCGGAGGGCCCGGCCACGCTCAAAGTATGGAGCAACGGCCGCTGGGTCCACGAACAGACAGTCGATGTGCCTGCCAAAGCGGTTGACCTGACCCTCAAGGTGTCCGGCGCGTCCAACAAAGAAGCGGCCGAGCAATAGGGGCGGAAGCGATGTTCCTGTCCAAGATATGGTTTGTTCTTGTCGGACTGCTGGCCGGGGTTGGGGTCACGGCGGCCTTCGTGGCGCCACGCCCGGCCGATCGTCGCATCGAACAATTGGAAGGTCAGCGTCTGGATCGCGCACAATACGCTGCCGAGCAGATGCTCAAGAACGATGCGCGCCGCTGGATTGACTACGTGGCCAAGCTGGGCCGCGACTCCCACCTCACCGAGGCTCTCGACTCCTCTTCGCGCGGGGCGGGCGAGCCCAAGACCCTCCACGAAACCGTGCGCAGCCGTCTCAAGGTGTTGGTGCCTGACCGCGCCGGCATCGGCGTAGAATCGCTCATCGCCGTTGACAACAAGGGACGGGTGGTGGCTCGGGTGGGCGACGATGAGGGCGAGTACGGCGAGTCGCTTGCCGGAGCCGAGGTGGTAGGGGACGCCCTGCGCGGCTATCTGTCGGACGACACGTGGGGGGCTGCCGGTCGTCTGCGCCGGGTAGGCGCCGCGCCGGTCACCTCGAAGTCACGCGAGCGCATCGTCGGAGCCGTCGTGGTTGCCGTGGAAACCGGCAAGCATTTGGCCGATATGTGGAAGCGCAACCTGGGTGTGGACGTGGCGATCGTTCTTGGCAAGAATGTCGTGTCGTCGACCCTGCCCGAGGCGCTGCTCGGCGAGCTACCCCAGCTCATCGAGCAGCACGCCACGGAGATCGCCAACCATAAACGCACGCGTGCTCTCGTCCTGTACATGGGCAACGAGCGCATGCTGCTGGTCGCGGCGCCTTTTGTGGGCGAAGCCTCGGAACAGCAGGCCTACTACGTCCTGCTCAACAAGAAGTCTCCCGAGTCCGATCCCTGGGTCCTGCTGTCGAACACCTCGTCGGATGACCTCCGGTGGGGCCGCTTCCCTTGGCTGCCCTTGGCGTTTGGCCTTCTCGCCACGATCGGCATCGGTCTCTTCCTGCAACGGACCGAGGTGGACGGCCCCATCCGGCGCCTGCGCAAGGAGGTCCACAGCCTGGCCCGCAACGAGATCCAGAAGCTCGACGACACCAAGTACGGCGGCAAGTTGGGTGGCGTCGCACGAGATATCAACGCCACCGTGGAGCGTTTCACTCACGCCGCCCCGCTCAAGTCCGAGACGGCCAAGAAGGACATCGCAGCGATTCTGGACCGGGGCGGCTCGGCCGACGGCCAGTCGTTTGACGTGTCACGGGCCAAGCCGGCGAAGCCCGCGCCTGCGCCCAACCCGGCGTCGGTGGCCGCTTCGCTGTTCGGCGCGCCCAGGCTTCCACCCACCATCGGTGGGCCAGCCCCGGCCGTCGCGCTCCCCGCCCCGCCGCCGCCCGGCCCTCAGGCCGCGCCGACGTCCAACCGTCCGTCATCCCTGCCCACCAGACCGTCACCGCTCGACACGACCTCGCCCCCTTCCGGCGAGTTTGCCGCCGTTTCGCCTTCCTCCCTCATCGAAGCGCCGTCGCCCCCACCTTTGCGCCGCGACGTCACTCCGCCCCCGGTCCCGGCCTCCAATGTTCTGGCCGCCGCCTTCGCAGCCCCAGTTTCGCCGGCGCCACCCGCGA
>Ga0265330_10000961_pt1 | contig 17733 bp, 15 predicted proteins | sample 41919metaG_FD_202083 | JGI IMG/M metagenome (GOLD analysis project Ga0265330, IMG submission 202083) | Rhizosphere microbial communities from Carex aquatilis grown in University of Washington, Seatle, WA, United States - 4-19-19 metaG | ecosystem: Host-associated > Plants > Roots > Rhizosphere... | reverse complement strand
GGATTGTGCTCCAGCCCGTCGCGCTGCAGTTCCGCGCAAACGCCGGCGCACAATTCGCGCACCGTGCGCAGCTCGGCCACGCCGGAAATCAGCGGGAACATGATGCGCAGGGGGCCGACCGCGGCAGCCCGGTAGAAGGCGCGCAGCTGCGACCTGAATACGTCGCGCCGCCACAAGGAATAGCGGATCGAGCGCAGGCCCAGTGCGGGATTGTTCCCCGCCGGGATGCGCACCGAGGTGGGCAGTTTGTCTCCGCCCAGATCGAGGCTGCGAAAACACACGTCACGGCCGTTCATGGCGCGCAGGGCGGCCAGCGCGTGCTGGTACTGCTCCTCCTCGGTGGGCAGGGTGCTCCGTTCCAGATAGAGAAACTCGGTTCGAAACAGCCCGATCCCGTCGGCGCCCAGCTCGACCGAGATGGGAATCTCCTCCAACAACTCCACGTTGGCGGCCAGGTGCACGCGCTCGCCATCGAGCGAGATGGCAGGCGCCTCGCGCGCCCGGCCCAGCCGTTCGGCCTGAACCAGATCGCGCGCGGCCCGGTCGGCGAAGCGGCCTTGCACCTCGAAGTCGGGTTCCAGGATGACCTCGCCGCGACCGCCGTCGACGATCACGGTCATCCCGGTGCGGATGTGCTTGATGAATCCCTGCACGCCGGCGACCAGAGGCAGGCCCAGCGCGCGCGCCACCAGGGCCGCGTGCGAGGTCTTGCCGCCGCCCTCGGTGAAGAAGCCGCTCACACCCGCGCGCCCTAGCTGCGTGACGTCGGCGGGCGAGAGATCGTGGGCGAAGACCACCGCGCCCTTGGGCACGCCCTCGTGCCCGGGCGGCGTCATGCCCATCAAGTTGCGCAGAATGCGCTCGCCGATCATGTCGATGTCGCTGCGCCGCTCGCGGAAGTAGGCGTCCTCGATGCGCGCGAACACTGCCTGGATCTGGTCCAGCGCCCGCCGCAGGGCCCATTCGGCCGACACCTGGTCGCTGCTGATGATCCGCCGCGTTTCCTCGACCAGGTGCACGTCGGCCAACATCATCCGGTGGGCTTCAAGGATGCGGTACTCGGGACCGTCACCCTCCTGCTCGGCAATCTGCTGCTGGATACGCCGCAACTGTGTGTCGCTGCGGCCGATGGCATCTTCGAAGCGGCGCAGTTCGTTGACGACTTCGTCGGTGAAAATGCGGCGCTCTTGCACCTCCACGCGGCCGCCCAGGAAATGGGCCACCCCCATCGCAATGCCCGGGGAGGCGCCCACGCCCGCCAGTCTAAGCATCCGCCACCCCTTCGCCGAAGCCGTCGCTGACCAGCGCGGCCAGCGCGTCCACCGCCTGATCCGCGTCGACCCCGCTGGCCGCGACCGTCACCTCGGTGCCCCAGCCCGCCACCAGGGTGAGCAGACCCATGATGCTCTTGCCGTTGACCGGCGAACCGTCCCTGATCACGTTGATGTCGGCCTTGAAGTGGTTGGCGAGTTGCACGAACCTGACCGCAGCGCGCGTGTGCATGCCCAGGCGATTGCGTATTTTCACCGAGCGTTGCGCCTGGATGCCATCCCCCACGTCAGCGTACCCCTCCCACGATGATCTTGCCGGTCAACTCCGAGCCGATCCGGATCGCGCGCCGGCCGCAGTCGCACAATTCGTGGGCCATCTCTCCGGGCGTGAGGCGCGAGCGTTCGAGCGTGGCCAGCTTGAGCAACATGGGCAGGTTCACGCCACACAACACCTCGCCCGCCCCGGTCCCGTCCAGCATCGACATGGCCACATTGAAGGGCGTCGATCCATAGACATCCACCATGATGAGCACCCCAGCGCCGTCATCCACCTCGCTGCAAGCGTGCGCAACCCGTTGGGCGATCGCGGCGCTGTCCTCGGCCGATGACGCGCAGACCCAGGTAACCCCGGGCAAGGTACCGACCACCCGCCGGGCCGCTTCCAGCATAGAGAAGGCCACCTGCTCGTGGGAAACCACGACCACACCCACCAGCGGTTTGAGCGTCCTGGTCGGCTGGGGTGTCGTGCTCATCAAATCTATTTTACCCGGTTTGGGTGCGAACGCGATGCTGTTGTGGCTGCGCGCCCTTGGCTACTTGCGCGCCTCCGGCGCAGCCGGGCGACCTCGCCCGATATCCCGGTGCCGGACGTCGACCTGAAAGGTCCGCAGCCGATGAGCCAACTCGGCCGCGATGACCACCGAGCGATGGCGCCCGCCCGTGCACCCGATGGCGACGGTCGCGTAGGTCTTGCCTTCGCGCTCGAAGGCGGCGATGCACAGCGCGAGCAGCTCCTCGGCTTTGGCCAGAAAGATCTGTGTCTCCGGGTTGTCGAGCACGAACCGGCGCACGCTCTCGTCCTCGCCCGACAGCGGGGAAAGCGCGGCCACGAAGAAAGGATTGGGCAAGAAGCGAACGTCGAGCACGATATCGGCCTCGGTGGGCAGCCCGTACTTGAAGCCGAAGGATTCCATGGTGACCGACAGGTTGCCTTCGGCCCGGCCGTAGCGGCCGAGAACGATCGCGCGCAGCCCATGAACCGTCAGTTCGGCCGTGTCGATGATGGCCGTGGCCTCCTGGCGAAGGGCGGTCAGGCGCATGCGCTCGGCGTGAATCCCGGCGCGGATGTCGGTTCCCGACAGGGGATGGCGGCGACGGGTCTCGGAATAGCGCCGCAGCAGCACCTCGTCCGGCGCGTCCAGAAAAAGCACCTCGATGGAATGGCCCGCGGCCCGCAGGTCGGATAGCACGCGCGCGGAATCGGCGAGAAACTCCCCGCTGCGTGCATCCACCACCAGCCCGGCTCGCGTCACCTCTTCCCGCCCGGCCAACAGCTCGATGAAGCGTGGCATGAGGGTCATGGGCAAATTGTCGACGCAGTAGAAGCCCAAGTCTTCCAGCGCGCTCTTGGCCGTGCTCTTGCCCGCGCCCGAAACGCCGGTAATCACGACAAGCTTCACCGCTCACTCCACATCGTCGCGGAAACGCCGTTGCTGCGCGTCGGCCAGGGCCTGGTCCAGCCTTTCCTGGAATTCACGCGCCGAATGGTGGCCGCGCATCTGCAGCAGGCGATTGCGTGCCGCCACCTCCACCAGCGAGCTGACGTTGCGCCCCGGGCTCACCGGGATGCGCAGAAGCGGCACCGACACCTCGAGGATGAGGTGCGTCTGGTCGTCGAGCCCGATGCGATCGGCGGACTCCCATTCCTCCCAGCGCACCAGCTCGATCACCAGCTCGATCTTCTTCTCATCGCGCACCGCCGCCACGCCGAACATGTCCTTGATGTTGATGATGCCGACCCCGCGCACCTCCATGTGGTGCTTGATCAGCTCGGCCGCCCAGCCCACCAGTATGTTGTGCGACGTGCGGCGAACCTCGACCAGATCGTCGGCCACCAGTCGGTGCCCGCGCATGACCAATTCCAGCGCCGCTTCCGACTTGCCCACGCCACTCTTGCCCATGAGCAGAATACCGATGCCAAGGATGTCCATGAGCACGCCGTGCACGCTCTCCGAGGGCGCCAACTCGCGCTCGATGAAGGACTGGATGGCCTCGATGGCGGCCGACGAGCGCAGCGGCGTGCGCAGCAGCGGCACACCCAGGCGGTTGGCGCCGTCGAACAGCTCGGCCGGAACATCGAGCCCCTTGGTCACTATGATGCAGGCGGGTTCGATGGCCATGAAGGTTTCGATCCCGTGGCGCGCCTCCTGGGGCGGCAGACTGGCCAGGTACGACAGTTCGGTGGCACCCAGGATCTGCACGCGTTCGGGCTGCACCTGGCGCACGAAGCCCGCCAACGCGAGCCCCGGTTTCTGGATCCGGTTGACGGCGATGCGGCGGCCCAGCCCCGCCTCGCCTGCCAGCAGCACCAGTCTAAGCCCCGCACTCTCACTCAGGAGAGAGCGCACCGTCAGAGCAGATGACAGCGCCGTGGGGTCGTTCAATACTTGGCGTCCTCTTCTTCGATGGTCGCAAACATCGCATCGCCATCGGGAGCATCAATCAGTCGCTGACGAAAGCCCGCATCGCGAAAAAGCCGCGACAGGCGCGCCAACGCCTTCAGGTGAGACCCGGTGGAGGCCGTGGGTGCCACCAGCATGAACAGGAGATGGGTGGGCTTGCCGTCGATGGAATCGAAATCCAGCCCGGGAATCGAACGGCCCAGCACACCCACGAGGCAGTCCACCGTGTCCAGCTTGGCATGCGGGATGGCGATGCCATCCCCGATGGCGGTCGAAGCCAGAAGCTCGCGCTCCTCGAGAGCACGCCCCAGCGCCACGGCATCGACCCCGGGCTGCACCCCGGCCAGGTGGCGCGCCAGTTCGGCGAGAACTTCGCTCTTGCTGGTCCCGCGCAAAGTCGGGATGACGCAGTTCGAGTGAAGAAAATCTACAACCTTCATCGGCGCTCCGGCAATCCGGGGGCTGTTTTCGGTCCTACGCTCCGGGAGCAGAGGCTCCTGTCTCGATGAGACCGTAGTTGCCATCCTTGCGGCGATATATGACCGAAATGGTCTGGCTGTCCACATCCGTGAACACCAAGAATTCCTTTTCCATGAGGTTGAGCTGCATCGCAGCATCCTCGACCGACATGGTCCGCACCTCGATCGTCCGCTCGCGCACCACTTGCACCTTGCCGGTCGTTCCTCTTCCCTTGGCCTTGTCAATCTGGCCATCCCCGCCTGGCTGCGGCTCGAACTCCTCGGGGGAAATCACCGCCTGACGGATGGAGAAGCTGGGGCCGCCGTGCGGTTTGTGGGTGCGGATCTTCTCCTTCCACTTGCGCACCTGGCGCTCGATGCGCGCCGCCGCCAGGTCCACCGACGAGTACATGTCCTCGGTCGTCTCGCGCGCCTGCAACACGATGCCGTTGGGCAGGGTCAGGGAAAACTCGGCGGTGTGGTTGTGGTTGCGTTCGACGGAAAAAGTCGCGTGGGCCGCCAGAAGCTCGCGCTGGAAGTACTTGCGGATCTTGTCCATCCGTTCTTCCGCGTACTCTCTGACCGCCGGGGAAGCCTCCATGTGGCGGAACGTCGTCGAAATCTGCATTCAGTTTGTCTCCATCAAGGGGGTTCGGGTTCTTTGGCCGTGAGTGCGGGTCTAGAAGACCTGCCGGCGCTTGCTGCTGGCAAGAATCTTTAGCTGCTCGCGATACTTGGCGACCGTGCGGCGCGCGATTTCGATGTTCTGGCCGCCAAGAAGCTCCACAATCTTCTGGTCCGAGTGCGGGTGCTTGACATCCTCGCTTCCGATGATCTGCTTGATCTTCAGTTTGACCGCCTCGGAGGCCAGGTCATCACCGTCGCTGCGGGAAATCCCCGAGTTGAAGAAGTACTTCAGTTCGAAGATGCCTTGCGGGGTGTGGACGTACTTGTTGGTGGTGACGCGGGAGACGGTCGATTCGTGCATGCCAATCTCCTCGGCGACGTCGCGCAAGATGAGCGGCTTCAGATAGGCCGCCCCCTTCTCGAAGAACTCACGCTGGAAGCGCAGGATGGACTCGGTGACGCGCACGATGGTGCGCTGGCGCTGCTGGATGGACCGGATCAGCCACTGGGCGCTGCGCAGGCGTTCCTGGATGTACTCGCGCGCCTTGGGGCCTTTGGAGAGGGCCGTGCGGTAGAAGTCCGAAATCTTCAGCTTGGGAAGACCGTCGTCGTTGGCCACCACGAAGTACTTGTCCCCCACCTTCTGGATGTAGACGTCGGGCGTGATGTAGGTCGGTTCCTCGTCCGTGTACGCGCTGCCCGGCTTGGGGTCGAGGCCCATCACGACCTTGGCCGCCTCGTAGATCTCTTCAAGCGGCTGGTCCAGATCCTTGGCAATGGGCGCGTAGTTCTTCTTTTCGAGATTGCCCAGGTGCTTGGTGATGATTCCCACCACCACATCGTCGTCAGCGCCGATGTAGCGGGCCTGGATGAGCAGACATTCCTGCAAAGTGCGCGCGGCCACGCCCGGGGGATCGAATTCCTGAACGCGCCGCAGGACTTCCTCGGCCTCTTCCAACCCGACGCCCGCCTCCTCCGCGATCTCTTCAAGGGACGCGTCCAGATATCCATCCGGCGTGAGGTTCCCGATGATGAGCAACGCCACCCCTTCCTGGACCGCAGAGAAATTGCGCGATAGCTTGAGCTGCCATTCGAGATGGCCGAACAGCGAGGTGCCCCGGGTGAGCGTCGCCTCCAGGGAGGGAAGATCCTCGGTGTTGGGCCGGTAGGTCGGCATGGGGGGGGCATTCGACTGGGACTCGAGATAGGTGTCCCAGTCGAAATCCGCAACCGCATCCCCGGACCGGGAATCGGGCTTGACCTCGGTTGTGGTGTCGATCCTGTCGTCGGAAACCCGCGCCACCAGAGTTTCGGTCTCGCCGACGCGTTCGGCTTCGGCCTCGGACGCCGCGGCTGTGGACGGGGCCTCGCTGGTCGCCGTGGGAGGCTTCTGTTGTTCCGCAGCAATCTCGACCGAATCCTCCAGCACCGGATTCTCGAGCAGCTCCTCGCGAACCACGTCGACCAGCTCGACCCGGGAGAGCTGCAGCAGCTTGATGGCCTGCTGAAGCTGCGGCGTCATCACGAGCTGTTGCGACAGCTTCAGGTGCTGTTTGATCTCCATGGACATCGCGTCACTGTCCTGATCTCTGGTCGCGCATGGCTCAACAATCGCTGCCTAGGCTCACTCCTTGATAGCATTGAGCAATGCGCCAGGGAAGGTAAAAGCCTCATGTGGTACATGTATTGCTTACACGCCCTTGACAAGTCGAACTCCGGATCGCCCACGTTCCTTGTGCGTTGATTCGCCAGTCGGTCCCCTGCGCCTCGACGCCTCCGCACGAGGCCTGGTAGTTCTGAGCTGGACGAACCTGCCTTTGCCTACCTCGTCATTTCGTGGCCCGTCGGTGAAGATGGATCGGGCACAGCGGTTCTTGCGCCAGGCCGCGGCCTGGCTGCGCGCCTATTTTTCCGGTCGCTCAACCCTGCCGCCCCTGCCACCGCTCGCGCCGGTCGGGACCTCGTTCCAGAAGGCGGTGTGGCGTCAGGTCGTCCGCATACGGCCGGGCAAGACGGCCACCTACGGCGAGATCGCGCGCGCCCTAAGCATGCCGGGCGCCAGTCGAGCGGTAGGTCAGGCTGTCGGCGCCAATCCGCTTCCCATTCTGATTCCCTGCCATCGCGTGCTCGCGGCGGGCGGCAAGTTGGGCGGCTACTCTTCCGGCCTGCGCCGCAAGCGTTGGCTCCTCACGCACGAGGGATACGGAAACCCGTGAACGGATCGCCTCCGGTCGGTGCGAGCAGCGCGCGAAGGTTGCCTACGCGAGGGCCGCTGGGCCGGCATCGGCCGCGGGCTGCCCGGCATGCCGCCGCTTCTCCGCGCGAGCCAGGAGCGCGGCGCCGACGAAAGACCGGAAGAGCGGGTGCGGCTGCTGCGGCCGCGACTTGAACTCCGGGTGAAACTGACAGCCCACGAAATACGGGTGGTTGCGCAGCTCGATCATCTCGACCAGCTGCTCGTCGGGCGAGCTCCCGGAGATGACCAGCCCCGCGGCCACGAGCCTGTCTCGATAGTCATTGTTGACCTCGTAGCGGTGGCGATGCCGCTCCGATATCTCGGTGACCCCGTACGCCACCTCGGCGCGCGTGCCCGGCCGCAGGATGCAGGGCCAGGCGCCCAGCCGCATGGTCGCGCCTTTGTCCACCACGCCTCGCTGCTCGGGCAGAAGGTCGATGACCGGATGGGCTGGCGTCGGCTCGAACTCCGTCGAGTTGGCCCCGCGCAGGCCAGCCACGTTGCGTGCGAATTCGATGACGGCGATCTGCAAGCCCAGGCAGATGCCAAAGTACGGCACCGCACGTTCGCGCGCATAGCGCGCAGCTATTATCTTTCCCTCAGTTCCGCGCGTGCCAAACCCGGGTGCCACCAGGATACCGTCGGCGGTGTCGAGACAGGCAGTGCCCTTGCGCTCGATCTCTTCGGAGTCGACGTGGCGCAAATTCACCCGGCACGCGTTCGCGATCCCGCCGTGCATGATGGCCTCATTGAGGCTCTTGTACGACTCGCCCAGGTCAACGTACTTGCCCACCAGGGCGATCTCGACCTCCGCCTGCGGGCTGCGCATGGCCTCGACCACCCGTTCCCAGCCGGTCACCTCAGGGGCGCGCGACCAAATGTTGAGCAGCTCCGCAATCTTCTCGTCCACGCCTTGCTTGAGGAATCTGACTGGCACCTCATAGATGCACGGAACATCCTCCGCGGAGAACACCGCATCCGGCGCCACATTGGTGAAGAGCGCGATCTTCTGCTTCAGGTTCGTGCCGATGGGCTTGGACGACCGGCACAGCAGGATGTCGGGCTGGATGCCGATCTCACGCAGCTTCATCACCGAGTGCTGGGTGGGCTTGGTCTTCAGCTCGCCCGCAGCCGCGATGTAGGGCACCAGCGTGACGTGCACGGAGATGACGTTCTGGTGGCCCAGCTCAAAACGCAGCTGGCGCACGGCTTCGAGAAAAGGCAGCGACTCGATGTCACCCACGGTGCCGCCGATCTCGACGATGAGCACATCCATGCCTTCGGCGCATTCCAGTATGCGTGCCTTGATGGCGTCGGTCACATGCGGGATCACCTGCACGGTGCCGCCCAGGTATTCCCCGCGCCGCTCCTTCTGGATGACCGACTGATAGATCTGTCCCGAGGTCGCGTTGTTCAGCCGGGACATGCGCCGCGAGAGAAAGCGCTCGTAGTGCCCGAGGTCGAGGTCGGTCTCGGCCCCATCGTCGGTGACGAAGACCTCCCCGTGTTGCATCGGGTTCATGGTTCCCGGATCGACGTTCAGATACGGATCCAGCTTCTGGATCGTCACCTTGAGCCCGCGCGCCTCGAGCAGCGAGCCAATCGACGCGGAGGCCAGTCCTTTGCCCAGCGACGACACCACGCCACCCGAGACAAAGATGAACTTCGTCCGCTTGGGAGGGGTTTTGCTTCCGGTGGCCATCAAGAGCGACCTCCTTCCGGAAACCTGCCGCCGGCGTACCACCGGTGCGGGCCCCGAGTTTCACGTGACGAATCGTTCCTCAACTCGGGAGGCAATCCTTGGTCCTCACCCCGCCCGAAGTCAATGGCGATCGTCGCGACGGACAAAAAAAGACAGGTGCGGCCCTAGCGCTCGTCGAAGACAGTCAGGTACAGCAAGGCGGTCTGCCGCCGATAGTCGACCGAGCCGCCGCCCGGAAAGCTGGAGTAGATGACGTAGCGAGCCCCGATCTCGAAGCCCTGCGCCAGGGGACGCGCCACTTCGATGCGCAGGGTGCTGCGGTTTTCGTCTTCGACGCTGACCAAAGGCGCGCCGGCGTTCGGGTCTTGCGACACCGGCGCCAGGAGCAGGGAATTCCAGTAGTGGGTCGCCACCAGATCCGCGCGTGAGGAGAACGACAGCGCCCACGGCAAGGGCACCACGGCACGCAGGTGGAACACGCCCCGGACCAACCCTTCGCCGTAACTGTTCGACTGGTTGAGGTGAAGCGCAGCTCCGGCTCCTAGCAGAAACGTCGTGGTGCGCGTCAACTCGACGTGTCCGATCCAGAACCGGTCCAGCCGGTGCGGCGAAGATGAAGACTGGGTCGCGCAGGTTTGATTGGCGCATGCCTGCCCCTCGAATCCACGCCATTCCAGGCTGGCGCCCGCGGTCCATTCCCAGTCCGCCTCGCCCAGATCGAGATTGCCGGGGAAGATCTGGCGCGCGGTGAGAAAGGCCGTGGGTCCGGCAAAGCTGAAGTTGTCGTCCGACTTGAAAGTGAACCAGCGATAGCCTCCTCCCAGCGTGAACTGTGCGGCGCGGGCGAATCCCTGCTCGACACGCAAGACCGGCGCGAGAGAACGGAAGTCACGTCGATCGACCGGACCGCGCTGGAAGGCATCGTAGTAGCTGCCCGCCAGACCGAGCGTCGTCCTGCCGGCGACCCGGAGGGTGCCGTTGGCACCCGCTTGAGCGACCAAGACATCGTCTCCGCGCGCGGCCTGGTCGAAAAATCGCTTGCCCGCCATGGCCCCGGACAGGGCGAGGGCGCCACCCCTTCCCAGCGCCGACGCCCAGTTTCCCGAGGCCACCAGGCGCGCCAGCGGTGAAGGACCGGCCGGCGGCAACGGTGGCGCAAAATTCGCGATGTGCTCGGCCCGGTCAGGGTTGCTGTCGTATTCCGTACCAAACTCCACCCGAAGATCGGGACGAGCCGAGTCAGCACGCGCCGAGGGGCGCGCGCCCAGCAGAGTCAGCAAGACCAGCGTGACCGTCAGCCGCATCCGGGCTCATAGTAGCCCGAACTCGTGCTGCGTGAAGCGCTTCGACGAAGAGAACGCGATCTCGATGCGCTCGTGCCTCCGGTCAGAAGAGCGGTCATGTTTCGGTGGACGAGGCGCCCGGACGGCAAGGCGCGACGAGGGCACATACTTGACGTATGTAACCGAGAAGCAACGCCGCCGGCCGGGATGGATCGGCCGCCCAAACGTGGCCGAAATTCTGACCGGAGGCACTAAGGGCCGGCCTGGGCGCGCAGCCGCCGCGCCTGCTCGTCCAATGCCTGGGCATGTTTGCGTAGGGCAGTCGCCGCCGCCTCGACCGCATCGGGGTCTGAGAGCGAGCCAGCCTGGCTGAGGCTGCTGCGAATGCCTGCGATTGTGGCGGGATCGAGCAGCGTCCGCTGCTGCAGAGCCGCCTTGGAGGTCGAATCCGCCGAGAGCGAAGCCGGCGCGGCCAGCGGGCGACTCGCCGAGGGCGCAGCCGAGTAACTCGGCGGCGCAAGGGATACCACCGGGACGGCCGAAGAGGGGGAAAGCACCAGCGCCGGTACCGGGGCCGGAGCGCTGGTCCCGGCAGTTTCCCCCACAGTGGCCGACGGCCCGAAGGTGCCCTGAACGGCGGTCCCGGTCGACTTTGGGGTGACGTCACTGGTCGGCGCGCCCCCGCCACGAGTTGCGGCAGAGCTCCCGCTGGAGTCGCCGCTGGCCGACACCGTGAGGTGTGAACTCTGGGCAGGAATGACTGCAATGCGCTTGGAAGCTTCGAAGCCAACCAGCGGGTCGCGCTCCCACGCACCAGCGCGTCGGCGCAGGGCCTGGCGGGCGCGAATCTGTTCCGCGGTGCGAGCCAGGGTTTCGGCTTCTACACGAAAACGACGCGCCTGATCGGACAGGAGGTCAGCCTTGGCCTCCAATTCGACCGCGCCATCCTGGGGTGTGGCCGGCGGCGTCTGGACCGTGCCAGCCGGGATCTCGGCCGGCAGGGGCCCACGGATGGCGCGCAGGCGAGCCTCGGCAGCCGTCACCTTGCGCGCCAGTGCCTCGGCCTCTGCCATCTTGTCGCGCAGAAGATAGTCAGTGCGCACGTTGCGCCCGCCACGCTTGAGCGCGGCGACCTCGGCGTTAGTGCGATCTAGATCGGCGCGCAGCCGCTGGTATTCCGATGCGAGACGCTGGGTTGGCGTAGACCCGGACCCCTGCGCGAAGACGAACGGCGGCGTCAGCAGGAGAATCCCGCTGAAGAGAAAGACACCGAGCGTCGTGCCGCGCATACTCACGTAGCATCCTTGATAGCAATCTCTGCGCCAGCGCCTCACACACAAAAAGCAGCGGTTTCCAGGGGGAACCCCTCAGTTTTCTGAGACTGACGGCCACAAGTCAAACCAACGTTCAGGATTTTGACTGCCGTGAGATGCAACAGGTCAGACGTCGTGTCTACCCAAACCCTCCTTTCTGGCGTGTAGTAGCGGGATGCCAAGGTTCTTCTTGAGTGCACGACTGACTCTCGTTCTGGCGGTCGACCTGGCTGGTCTTGCCTGCGCAAGCGCGCAGAAGGGGCCCGCACGCACGCCGCCGCCCGAGCAAGCCGCCGCCTACTTTCCGCTGGCGTCCGGGTGGAAGTGGGCCTATCAGATCGAGAAGGGCGGCGAGACAATCCTGGCGACATACGCCGTTCTCCAACAGATCGGCGACACCGCGATCGTCCAGGCCGGCGAGGAGCGCAACGGCTTCGCCATCCTGCCCGAGGGAATCGCCCGGCGCGAGAGCCTCAACCCAGGCGACTTCATCCTCAAGACACCGATACGCGCGGGCGCGACCTGGCCGCTGGCTGGGGGCAAGGCCGCTGTGGTCTCGGTGGGTGAGACCGTGACCGTGCCTGCGGGGACCTACGCCAACTGCGCCGTCGTCGAGGAAACTCGCACGAATCCCGATCGCGTCCTACGAACCACCTACGCCGCGGGCGTCGGACCGATCGCACTCGAGTATCAAGTGATCGATCCCGGGACGCGGAAGTTCGACGTGGTCCTGCGCGCCCGCTTGCTGGGATTGACCCGTCCGGGTGAAGACCCGCTGGGCAACGAGGCACCCGGTTCCGTGCCGGTGAAGCCCTGACCGTCACGGAAACCCGGACCGCAGAGAGGCACCGCTGAGTTCGTTCAGCGCCCGACGAGATCTTGCATCCAGGGTACGTCGGCGGGCGTGGCAGCTTGCAGTTGGCTGGACCATTCCTGATCGGTCATGCGCTTGAAGTTGTCCGTGATCTGCTCGAAATAGGCCGAGACCACGCCGGCGTAGGCGCGCGGCCCCTGGCAGCTATCCACACTGAGGACCATCAGCCTTGGGTTGCCGGTCGCGACGTGCAGAACCTTGCCGACGATGTTGCCCGCAGCATCGGCCGGTTGTGTATGGACGTCGGCGATGGTGGGATCGGTGTCGAGAGCATCGCTACTCTGGAAGAACAGCTTGGCGTACCAACCGCTGGGCACGCTGATGGTTGTGCAGCCGGCAGATTGCCTCTTGACCACGACCGCGTCGTTGAAGAAGTCGAGATCGGCCTGCGTGCGTGTGGCGCCGGTGAGTTCTTCGTTGGCCAAGACTTCGAGGCGTGAGGCCACGTCCGCGAAGGTTCGGAAGTAGCTGACAGGCGCGGAGTCGCCGCCCGAGGTCGAGGGCAACACGATGGCAAGCCTGTCGGCCGCCATGGTTCCCATTTGCCGGAGTCGGCCAAACAAGCCTGGGTAGGGGTCGACATAGCCGTCGGGGTATTCGCACATCGGTATCCCGGTATAGGATTGTTTGGCGTAAAGCAGGGTGTCGTGGCGCAGTTCAGCCCAAGAGCCGAGCTGCGTGTTCAAGAGGCGCCGGCCCCACGGCTCGGTACGGGCTATCGCGGGCAGAGTGGAGGCGTCGAAGCTGCCGCCTGAAAGCTGGCGCAGGGCACTCACCCAGAAAGTGTAGATGCTCGAATCCCAGTAGCCCGCATCGTGCCATTCGACCAGCTGGCGTGCCTTGCCAAGGCTGGGGGCATAGCCATAAGTGTCGAGCTCGCTGCGCAGCAGCGGCGCTGCCTGGTCGTTGCCGAATGCCGCAAAGGCCACATCCAGCGGATTGGGCATCATGCGGCTCGGTGTATTGGGATACACCACCTTTGCGAACACGAGACTGTCAACCGTGTAGCGCTGCCCGAGGAATGCGAAACTGTTCGGCAGAGCCGTGACGCCGTCGTCGACTTCCATCAATTGGCTGCAAATGCGTTGCTCGCCATAGTTGCCGGCGTCGATGGTATCGAGCAACGTCTGGTCGGGGATCGTGGCCAAATCCGTCGAGACAGCGATGCCGAGGGCGTCTTGCAGGTCCTGTACCTGGGGAAGCGTCATGTAGTCGGCTTCACCGACGAAGAGTGCGACGATCTGCTCGATGGAGTTCCACTGGGCACGAAGATCGGGTGTGAGCAGCTGACCCAGGGCCAGCACGTCCTCGACTTCACGACGAACGAGCACACGCGTGCCATCTTCCTTGACATCGACCAGGCGCAATTCCGTGCGACCGAGCCACATCATGGCGCGGAAGTACTGGGCCATGAGCCCGAAATCGTTGTAGTGACCTCGGGGCGTGAACTGAGAGAAATCGATCGCGCGATCCGTGCCGAAGAGGGTCACGGTTTCCATGCCTGCGGCCGCGGTTGCCTTGGCGATGAGAGCCTGCATCTCCGTGTCGATGCCGGTCGCCGTGGGGTCGAGAAGCCCGGCCGCCACCCCGAGCAACAGCCCGAGATCGTGTTTGGAATTGTCGCCGATCGCTGCCGTCGCGATGCTCGCCCGCAGCCCCGCTAGCAACTGCTTCAAGGTGGTGGAGAGATAGCCGCCCTCGACATTCAGCAAGATCTTGTCGTACGAGCGGTGTAGCGCATAGAGGATCGAATCGGCCGAAACGTAAATCGGCAGATCCGCCGCATAGATCGCCGCGTAGCCGGAAAAGAAGTTCGGGAGGCCCTGACGCTCGGAGATGACGAAGCCGTTCTTCTTGTAGGCCACAAGTTCCTGGGCATTGAGCGCCCAGACCGAAGCCTGGATGAGATCCAACCAGGCGGCGCTTTCGGGGGCGTAGCCCAGGGGCTGGTTCATCGCCCCGGTGGAACGGGCGACAAGCCCGTCGGTGGTCAATGTCGTCAGGCTGGCAAGCTGGGCCTTCTGCGAAGCCTTGTCAGCGGGCGCTGGGTTGCTGTTCCAAGGCCCACTGGGTGTGGAATAGGTGGAGGTGGAGATTCCGCCACCACCGGCAACTCCGCCCGTGGCTGTGGTACCGCCGGACAGTGCACCCGCGGCGCCTGCCGTGCCACCGCCGCCTATCGGACCAGGCCCATTGGTCGTCGGGCTCTTCGCACAGGCCAACAGAGCCACACAGCCCAGCAAACTAAGACACTTCATGATGACCTCACGATTGGAGAAAGACTGGTCAAAGTATATGCCCTGCGGCGGTGGGTGACTACCTGGCTCGGCAGCGCCGAGGAAGCGTAGTGACCGCGGTCACAGTCTGACTTGCGGGGCCGCAAGCGCCACCGTCGCTGCCGCCGGGTCGGTCACCGGGGCAGCGCACCTGCCGCTCAAGCATCACGCAAGAACTTCACGGAACCATTCTTCCGGCGGCACGTATCTACGGTATCGCGTGACTGCCGTCGGGGCGCGGCTACAATGCGGCGATGGCGCGAAAATGGAAGTTGCGCTCGCTGCTGGCTTTGCTGGTGCTGGTGGCGATCGTTCCCAACGGGCTTGCGTACATTCACGCGCGCGGGATGACCCATTTTGTGGATTCGGGCGAGCGCACGCCGTCGCCTGGACAGCTTTCGCGGCTGGGCAAACTGCGGGTGGCTCTGCTTGGCGTGCGCATTCCGCGCCCGGCGAACACGCGCACGCCCGAGGATGTGGGACTGGCTTTCGAAACGCGGCGGTTTGCCGGCGAGATGGGCGACCTGGAGGCGTGGGTGATCCCGGTGGCGCAGGCGCATGGATTGGTCCTGCTCTTCCATGGCTATGCCGGCAACAAGGCCGAGCTTCTGGAGATCGCCAGCCGCTTTCACGATCTGGGCTGGGGCGCGGCGCTCGTCGATTTTCGCGGCTCGGGTGGTTCGCAAGGGGATGCGACCAGCATTGGCTGGACCGAGGCGCGCGACGTGGCGGCCACAATGCGCTGGGCGCGCGAGACGCTGCACGAGCCTGCCCCGGTGCTTTACGGTTTCTCCATGGGCGCAGCCGCGGTGCTGCGCGCGATTGCCGTCGAGGGAATCAAACCGCGCGCCGCGATTGCCGAGGCGTCGTTCGATCGCATGCTCACCGCGGTCCAGCGTCGCTTTCAGATGATGCACCTGCCGTCCTGGCCCATGGCGGATCTGCTGCTGTTCTGGGGTGGGCTGCAGAATGGCTTTTATGGTTTTGCGCACAATCCGGTGGACTACGCCGCCCACATCGATTGTCCCACCCTGGTCCTGCAAGGCGCGCTGGACGATCTGGTCGCGGTAGGCGAAGCCCAGGCCATCCACGCGGCCCTGCGCGGCTACAAGGTGCTGCATGTCTTTCCCGACGTCGGACACGAGGCCAGCCTGGGGACGTCGCCCGAGGACTGGTCTGCAGTCGTCGCGCCGTTCCTGGCGCGGGTGACGGGGGAGCCGCAGCGAGAGTGAAGCACGCGCCTTCGGGTACAAGCGCTGAAGAGGCAGTCGGACGCCGTCGCGCTGCTGGAGCAGAAGCTTCCCATGGACAACTGGCGCGGAGACTTGCGGGCCAGACTGGCGGTCCTTGCCGGGCGCGCTGGTTCAGGCGTGAACTGACCCTTCTCTAACGCCGTGCCGCCGCATGGCCAGGCGGAGTTTGGCTGCAGCACGGGGTGAAAGAAATGGGACACTCTTGCGTCGTTTCTAGCCACACTCGCGGCGGTACGCTCATCCCAGAGCCAGGAGACATCGAATGAAACTCAAAGCACCCTTGGTAATCGCATTGGTGATGGTCTCGCTGCACGCCTATTCGCTCGCGCGCGCGGAAGGTCACGGGCAAGGACGCGCCGAAGGGCGCAGCGAAGGGCGCGGGCAAGGGCGCGCCGAGGGTCGCAATGAGGCGCGACCCAATCTGCCCCCGCGCCCGGCGCCGGAGCGCTTTCAGGCGCACCCTCCGGGAGCGCACCCGCACGGGCCCATCGTTCGCCCCCACCCGACTCGGGTGCTGACCCCCAAGGTCGTCAAATATGGCGACCGCAAGTGGCGCCACTGGGCGCATCCGGAATTCTCACGCCCTGTCTACTTTTGGGACTGGGCTGTGATTCACAGCGTGACTTGCATTGCCGAGGACTCGTACGGCGATCAATACCCGGTAACCGAGGAGACGTTCGAGGGATTCGGCTTGGTCAACATGACCGCAGTAGAGGACGACGCGCTCGACCGATGTGCCGCTGAGTCCGGTGGAGACCCGAGTTGCTACCTCACGACCTGCTCTAGCTTCTGAGATCCTTCCTCCTCCTCCTCCACGCTGGGCTGATCCTGCTGCCGGACACCGTCTGCGTGCCGCCTCGCATGGTGGCAAGCGCCGCGGGGTGCTGCAGACTTGATGAGTATGGGAGGGCGAAGGCCCGTAGCGGATCGAAAGGAGGGGCTCATGGAAACCCACGAAAGCACAAGGCCCAATGTGGGGAGGATGGAGGCGCAATTCAAGGCGTTAGGGGCGAGGCTCGACAAGCTGGTAGACCACGTCGAGGGGGTCGGGGCGCAAGTGAAGACCGACTACCGGGAGCGCATCGACGATCTCAAGGCCAAACGAGAGGCCGTGAGAGTGAAGCTCGACGAGATAAGGACGGCGAAGGGCGAGAAATGGGAAGGTCTGAAGGCCGGCTTCTATCGCGCGTGGAACGACCTGGAGGCGGCGTTCAAGAGATTCAGTCACCCGACAGAAGGGAAGCAGCCGGGGCCACGGTCGACTGAACCGACCGATCGATCCCACACGCCGCCCGCGCACTAATTGGTGCGATCGCAAGGGCACCTCTACTTGCGCAGCTCGGCCAGCTTGGCGCGCACCTCGTCGGCGTGACCTTGGGCGGTCACCTTGGGGAAGTGGTACGCGATGCGGCCTGCGGGATCGACGATCGCAGTGGACCGGATCACGCCCTCGCCGGTCTTGCCGTACAGGGTCTTCTCGCCCCACGCGCCGTAGGCCTGCAAGACCTTGTGTTCGGGATCGCTCAGCAAGGTCAGCTTGAGTTTGTACTTGGCGATGAACTCTCGGTGGCTCTCGGGCGAATCCGGACTGCACCCGAGCACCACGGCATCCAGCCTCTCGAAAGCGGCCAGCCCCGCTGTGAAATCGCAGGCCTCGACGGTACAGCCGGGCGTGTCGTCGCGAGGATAGAAGTAAAGCACCACCCACCGTCCCACCAGATCGCACAGCGCCACCGGCCGCCCGTCCTGGTCGGGCAAC
>Ga0265330_10000954_pt1 | contig 17825 bp, 15 predicted proteins | sample 41919metaG_FD_202083 | JGI IMG/M metagenome (GOLD analysis project Ga0265330, IMG submission 202083) | Rhizosphere microbial communities from Carex aquatilis grown in University of Washington, Seatle, WA, United States - 4-19-19 metaG | ecosystem: Host-associated > Plants > Roots > Rhizosphere... | reverse complement strand
TTGTTCACGTCAAAGGCGCGAATCGCCGGGTACTTTCCCGTCGCCGCAAAGACCGTGTTCATCCCGTTGTCGTTGTTGTCCTCCTCCTGACCCGAAAGAATGCCGTTACCGTATATGCTGTGCAGATAGCACAGTACGTTGCGTGTTTGTTGGGTGGCGTTGGGTACCACCGGCACGGCGGTGCAACCGGCGATGCTGCCGCCGCCACTCCCCGCGACTCCGCCAGTATTCGTGGTTCCGCCCGTGCCCGTGGCTCCGCCAGTCTTCGTGGTTCCGCCCGTACCTGTGGCTCCGCCCGTGCCTGTGGCTCCGCCGGTCTTTGTGGTTCCGCCCACGCCGGCGGTCCCACCCGTGCTCGTGGTTCCACCCGTGCTGGCGCTTCCTCCCGTGCGCGTGGCTCCGCCTGTACCCGTGGATCCTCCCGGGCTCGGCCCTCCACCGCTGCCGCCGCCGACATCCGCATTGGGCCCGTCGGTATCGCCCGCATCCCGGTTGCTCGTGCCCCCACCTGGCGAACTGGTGCCTCCAGCGGAGATCGTGCCGCCAATTTGCCCCGAGCCTCCGCCAGCCGTGCCCCCGCCCGTGGCAGCGCCGCCGGAGTTGGCCAAGCCGGCGGCGGGCTTCACGCTGCCACCACTGCCCGTGCTGCCACCGCTCGCGCTGACTACGCCGGTCGTGGTGACGCCGCCGGTGATGATGGTGCCGCCAGCGGCGGTCGTTCCACCGATGGTCGTTGTTCCCCCCAAGACGCTCACCCCACCGGTCGCAGACGCGCCGCCCGAACCAGCGACGCCGGAATCCGGCCGGTTAACTGTTTCCTCGCTATTCGAACAATTCCCGACGGTTGCCGCTATCAGCAAGAGACCGGCAAGGCGCAAAACTCGCAGGCCGCGGGGAAACGTGGCGGATGGTGTGTTCAGATCGGAATTCGGCATGGATCGCGTTCTCCTTCGGAATCAGTGGTCCCCGCTCGCCAAGGACGATGGGGTGCGCGAACAACTGACAAGAGGGCCAGAACCAGGCGGAACCTTCACACAATGCGATCCACGCGCCGGTCGTGACACATCCAGCCACAACAACCTTGAGAAGGCCAGCGAGCCGAATCGTGATTCTGCGATCTACGGTCTCAGGTGCTTCGCCAGTCCAACATTCTAGCCTTGGCCAACTGGAGGCCGCTCTGGCGATGGACAACTACGCGGCGTCGCTTTCGAACATTTCACGAAGGCATTTGAGGGCGCGGAAGTAGCGCGTTCCCACGGTGGACAAGGGGATTCCGAGCTGAGCGGCGATTTCGGCGTGCGACCGGCGGTCGCGCGCACGGAGCAGGAACACTTCGCGCAGGACTGGCTTGAGGCGCTCCGCACGGTGTCGGAGTTCCTCGGGCTCGACCCGAGTCCAGCGCGGTTCCTCGTGCGGTTCCTGCGCGGGAAGAGTGAGGAGCGCCGTGTCCAGCGGGATCACCCGCGTCCGATGCTCCAGGGAGCGTCGTAGATCAATGAAGCGATTGCGAAGCGTCACCGCAAGCCAGCACCCGATTCGGTCTTCCGGCAACCCGACCGGCAACTTGCGCAGGCTTGTTTCGAAGGTGTCCTGCACCAAATCGCGTGCGTCGCTGTCGTTGGCAGTCAGGCAGCACGCCAGTTTGTAGAGCAGCGCACTGTGGCGACGCGCAATCCGGTCGTGCGTGGTCCGGTTCCAGACGCGCGCGTGGCGAGGAGAAGGAACCGAGTGCAGACAACGAGCGGATTGGAGTTCGCATCGCGTGGGTTGCGGCAAAGTTTCCATGGGCGCCTCCTAGAGTGTACGAATACTCACGCCCTCTAGGGTTCTGTCTATTAGCGAGGATTGCAGCCGATTGCAGTCGATTGCAGCGATCAAGGCCGAGACAGACGGGCGAGGGCAAACGGCGACAGGGCGAAGTGCAGATTGGCGGCCAACGACAAAGACGGCCTGCACAGTTTCGTGTATCATCCAGGCGATGCCGAGCCCAAACCCGCGGCCCCGATCATGACGATCACGGTTTACCTTCCCACCAGTCTGCGTAAATTCTCCGACGGACAGGCAGTGGTCGCCGCGCAGGGGAGCACCGTCGCTGAGGTCATCGACGATCTCGAACGGAAGCACCAGGGACTTCGCGATTGTCTGCTCGACAGCGAGGGCATGCGTCGCTTCGTAAACCTGTACGTCGGGGAAGACGACATCCGTTTCCTGAATGGGCTCGACACCGAGCTTCGGACCGGTGACTCGCTGACGATCCTGCAGGCCATCGCAGGGGGCTGATCGACTCTCCAGGGCGGACTCGAGGGATGCAGCGGAGCGCTGTCAAAGCCCGGTTGGCCCGCCTGGCGGGCGGCCAGCGCACGATGTGCATTTCGGATCGCGCTGCGTGCGGAAGCTTTGAAAACTCATGGAGTCCCCGTCCCAGGCCAACAGCCTCCCCTTGAGGTTATGGCCCACGTTGGCGAAGTACTTGACGACCTCCATCGCCTGCAGCGCGCCGATCACTCCGGGCGTGGCACCAAGCACCGGGGGCACCACGCGGGGCGGGGCTGCGGGAAAAATGCACCGTAGACAGGCCGTCTGGGGTACGTGGATGAAGGACAGCCGGCCTTCGAATCCGCACACGCTGCCATGGACGAGCGGAATGCCCTTGCGCATGGCGGAATCGTTGAGCACGTAGCGGGTCTCGAAGTTGTCCATGCAGTCGACAATCAACTGAGCATTGCCAACCAGCTCGTCTGCGTTGCTTTCCGTGATGAGCGTGTCGAGCGCGACCACTTGGACCTCTGGGTTTAGTCGCGTCAGCGTTGCGTGCGCTGAGACGACCTTGCTGACCCCAACGCGGGACTCGTCATGGAGAATCTGCCGGTTCAGGTTCGACCGTTCCACGCGGTCGAAGTCACACACCACGAGCCGGCCGATGCCGGCCACCGCCAAATAGATGGAAACTGCGGAGCCGAGACCACCCGCACCAGCCACGAAAACGGTGGACGCTCCGAGTGCCCGCTGGGCCCTCTCGCCCCAGCCGTCGATCATCATTTGCCGCTGGTACCGCGCGAGTTCTTCCGGCCAACGCTCCATGGATCTCCTGCTCAGCACATTCTTTCGCTCAGAGTACTACAATGGAGATCCTTCCCGTTCCAATGCGAAGCTGTCGGGTTCTCGGCCGACGTTCGATGATTGCCGCCGGATCAGACACCCCCAGCTGTGCAAACTGCTTTCTCAGCCGACAGACGTCGATATTGAGCTCGGCCGAAGTCATATTGGGATGGATCGCGATGTCCTCCTGGTAGACCCAGCCACAGCTCGTCTCTGGCAGACCCTGGGCTGTGTCGTCCAGGCGTCGTCTGGCGAGGGTGAGCAGGGTGTAGTGGTGACTGCGTGCCCCCAGATCGAACGTGCGCGAACCGCAACTCGCGTGCAACGCTACATGTTCCTCGTCGCGCGACACGGAGAACGTCAGCACGAGATGGCGAACCTCGAACTCGGGCGGTGCGTTGAAGATCGACGTCTTGAGGATCTGCTCTGGACAGCAGAATCTCCATGAGCGCCCCCCGATTTCAAAAGTCTGCAGGTTGGTGATCGGACTCGTCGACTCGTCGGGTTGTTCGAGTAGCCAGCCGCCCTCCGGATTCGGGTAGATGGTGACGAGCGGTTCCTCGGTCGACGGCAAGGTCAAAAGATCTCCGTCGAGAAAAACCGGTTCGCCGCCTTCGATCGGAACGGCCATCACGGAGGGAGCCGAGGTATCGACAAGTTCCCATTCCTGGTCGACCTTCCCAAATCCGATCCTCGTGCCTTTCTGCACGACATGCTCCTCCCCTGACGGGATCTTGCGCCCATCCAGGAAGGTGCCGTTGCGGCTGCCTAGGTCCTTGAGCTCCCACCGATCTCCGGTCCAGCGCACGATCGCGTGGCGTGCGGAAACATACCGTTGATCGATGCGCAACGCGCAGGGCGGCGCCCTTCCCACCAAGTGGTCGGGCTCAAGAAGACGCGTCTGTCCGCTGCAGATTTCTCGGATTGCTGCCATGTTCCCGGTCCTCGAAAATCTTTCCTTGAACAAGCTTGGTGTAGAGAAACTCGCGCAAGGCTTCTCGTTCCAACGCGGCTACGCTGGCAAGGCCACAGTCGACAAGAATCCCGCCGACGTCGCGGGGGACTCGACGTCCGAGTCGCTGCTCGAAGTACCAGTCGAAAAGCTCCGATTGGGTGAGCTGGGCGTCCTGCAAAGTGGGCGAGTCGAGGCCATGCTGTGCCAGCATGCCGTCCTTGTCACAGGCGCGTCGAGCAACCTGTGCATAGTCGCCAGTTCGGCGAAGCTCATCGACGAGATACCGCCCCAGGTCCGTCTGGTACCACTCCTTCAGCCATTCGAGTTGGGCCTGTCGCTCCAAGAAGTCCGAATACGTTTCGTGCGTCAGCCCCTGGGCTTCGAGCCAACTTGCAAAACCCTCATCGTCTCGCGCACCATCATTCTTGCCAACGCCGAGATGCTCCTTCAGTGCCCGCTCGACCTTGGCCAGTCGATCTTTCATGTCCGGCACGGGTCGGCGCTGCGCCAGCACGCCAGCTGCCAATCGGGCATACCCTCCCGCCAGAATCCCATGACCCTTGTCACCCAACAACCGCACCTCGGCGGCCAGAAGTTCGGCCGGCACCGTGGTTGCTTCGAGCGAGATGGGAGGCTGCGATTCCGCCCAATCCACCACCTGATCCCAGGCTTCAGTGTGCTGGAACGTGAAAGCGGGCGCGTTGGGTGCGACGCCCGCCGAGCAGCAGTCGCGTACGGCGCGAAGTAGCGACTGTGCATCCAGCCGCTTTTGATCCACCCGGTTCGAAGCCACGAAAGTGCGCAGCGCTTCGAGCTCTTGCGCGGGCAGCCCCTCCTGCCGCCCGCGCGCCAAGAGGTGCGGGTATGAACGTTCCGGATAGAACGTATCCTTGGCGAGCGTCTCAAGCCGGCGACGGAGATCGCCCGCGATCGCCCCTTGAGCTTCCGCCTGCGCCAAGGTCGCGCGAATGTTGACCATCGCTTCGGAGGCTGCGCGAAAGCCCGAACTCGCATCTCCATGCGCCACCGCCACCTCGTCGTCATCCTCGAGCTGGCCCGAGGCAAACGCCTGGTAAATGTCCCCCACGCCCTGCATGCCGAAGCGTGCAAGCTCGGCCGCGCGCAGAGCCCCCATGCTCGCCGCACCGAAAACATGGATGCGCTGGGAGAGGGCCCAGAGGATCTCCTTGTGCCAGACCGCGGGCAGTCGCTCGAAGTACCCGTCGATGATGCCGATGGCGAAGGGTTTCTCCCTGGCAGCGCGATAGAGATCTCCCTGTGCCACCGGTGGCAAATAGGTCGCGTCGAGCTCTGTCCGTGCGTCCTCCCAAGACAACGTCGGTCCGAGGAAAATGAAGACCTTCATTGCTGGGCTTCCTCCATCCGCGCCTGGAGCAGGCGTCGAGCGCGCAGCCCCGGCACGTAGCCCTGCACATGGTGATAGGTCTCGAGTCCAGGAACCACGACACGCACGACCGGAACGCCAAACTCGGGTTTGGTGAGATCGACGACGATCGCCTGTTCCAGACCGACGTGGCGCAGGCGATCAAGCAGCAACTTCACGTCCTCCTCAAACGTATCATTCACGTAAGTTGGCGTCTCGTCAAAACGACGGACTGCCGGCTGGGACAGGCGCTCGCGTGCGCGCTGAACAAGACCTGGGTCCCTCGTCTCACCGTAGCGCGTTCGCCCGTTGTCGTCGCGCGATCCGGCAATCAAGGTCAGCCGCCCCTGCGCAGCCTCCGTGAGCGCACGTAGGAGTGACACCTCCCGCACTGGGTGGGTGCCCATTCCTTCGACCGGCCCCAATTGTCGAAACGGGTTCGGATCCGCATCGAGGATTACGCAGCGGAAGGTCGCAACGCCCACATCCGATGTCGCGTCCCAGACCCCTACTGTGACGCCCGCGCGCTTGTATTGCTCAAGCACACTTCGACAGTCTGGATCCTTAATCGAATCCAGGATGACTCGCATCTCAGCCTGTTCACGCCCACTCCTGAAGCGAAACAGTGTCACTGCGTCTCGCTCAATCACCTCGCACAGGCCGTGGCTGACGGCTTCGAGTGCGTGGTTTCCTGAGGCAAGGCCATTCGAGCTCATGACAAAGCAACCGCTGCCCGTGGGAAAAGGAACTGTGTAGTTCATGTGCACGAGTTCGTAGGGGACCCACGTGGGCATGGAATTGAAGACGTCTATCCCCTGAATCCACAGCAATGTTCGGTTCGGGTGAAAGGCACTGATCGAGATCAGGGGCAGGCCGTCAATCCGCGCGACGTCATGCAAGCACCGGAGCTCGTTGAACGATGCCAATTTGAGCGGCAGTGTGATTCGCTCGGCATGATAGAGCTCGATCGATTCCATCAGCCCTGATGCGCGCGCCGCCTCCAGGTCGAGCCCCTTTCCCTGCGAAACCGCCAATGAACGCGCGTTCGGGCGACACACCATCACCACCGGAATCCCGATGCAATCGAGTCCCGTGACATTGGCCGCGCGAGTGATCCCCAGCGGCTCTTGCAGACGTCGCGAGCGTTTCAGCGTGTCAATGGGCGCAATCCATCGATGCGTGCCTTGGCGAAAAGCCTTCACGGTCGGACCAGCCCCTTCCGGGCCGGCTACTGTCGGCATGGAGATGCTCTCAGTTTCCACTTCGGGCCTTCCGATCCAGCTATCGAGTCGCTGCTCATCACATTGAGGCGTGCGTTCACCCACGAACTCCGCCGCCACGGCGCCGCATGGCCGCCTGCGGCGGTTCTCGCCTCCGCCCTATTCACGCGCCAGCTTGCGCCACCATTCATTTACCAGGTCGAGACTTTGCCTCTCGCAGAATCGCCTCAAGGTTAACCACGGTGCAGGCATAGCCAGCGCCAGTGGCGATTTCCGGATCAACGAATGCGAGATAGGAGCCAGCCTCTCGCAGCAATGTAGCATTGGCTACCGCATCGGCATCCTTTTCTGCGTTCATCTGGAACTCTGTCTTCTTCCAGTCACTCTTTTCGAGCTTGTAGAAGAACCCATCGTCGCCAATAAGGATTATCTTGTAGTAGTTGTCATTGATGGTACGTGGCATCTGTCTCTCCTTGGTTTTTCAGTCTGTCTTCGTCCTCAGCAACCGACTCGCGTACTCTCGGACCGTGACTAGCCGACCGGGAAGCAACTGGACCTGGTTTCTCGCGTCGAGGGCTACCCCGCGACTGACCGTCAGCATCAGAGCGGCAAAAGCTTCCTCGATGGAGTTTGCGGCATTGGCAAACTGCGCCTGTAGGGCCGACTCGGGGACATGATCCAGCGCACAAACCGGCCCACCCAGCTCCTCGAAGATCCGTAACACCTGCAATTGAGAAAGGGGGTCCGGTCCACCCAGTGGAATCACCTTTCCAGCGAGGCCATCGCCCTCTGATGCAGCGGCGGCAAAGCGGGCGACGTCGTGCATCGAAATCCAACTCACAGCTCCATGACCGTCGCCAAAGATGCGTGCCCGGCCCTGTGCCGGGTCGAAGCCGAGAGCCGGACTGAGCCAGGTCTCCAAGAAGAAGGTGGGCTGCAATACGGTGAAAGTCATCCGTCCAGCCCGCAGTCGCTCTTCCACCCGACGCTTGGCACGCTGTAGGGCAAAATCCAAGGGTGTGGGAGGGAATGAGACAAATACAAATCGCTGCGCACCCACCCGCTCGGCGGCGGCAATCAAATTCAGCTGTCCTTGTTCGTCAACGGTCTCGATTGAGTCGCCGTCTTGACGTGAAAGCATTGCACTCGCGGTGGAGATGACACACGTCACCCCCCGGCAAGCCTGTTCGAGCGACTTGTCGTCCTTCAGGTCGGCGATGCAGTGCTCGACACCGAGGCTGCCCAGAATTCCTAGCTTGTCTGATGGCGTGCCTCCTCGAACCATCGCCCGGACGGACCGGCCGGCATTGCGTAATCGCCGCGTGATTTCGGCACCAAGAAATCCGGTTGACCCGACGACCAGCGTCTGCTCAGCTGGCATCATTGCGAGACTTCCTTGGGAGTCCTAGCCCGGAGAAACTTCGAGCGGCGCTCACGGAAACCATCAGGTTTGAAGTAGGAGGCAAGCTTGAAGGTTTCCATTTGCACCGCGATAGGATCGACTGCCACTTTCATCGCGCGAGCACTTAGTTGGGATCCACTGCCAAATGAGCTCGGGTCAAGCACGCCTAGTTTCTTGGTTTGCCAGAATTCCGTCACCGTGTTGAGCGTTCCGGTTACGGCCTGGAATTGACCGAGCTGATCCCAGCCCCGGAGCTTCAGGGATGGCGTCAGAGCCGGCAACTGGAACAGGTAGGACCCGAGCAGGCTGTAGGGCAGTCGGCGGGTCGCGCGAACGAAGTACATGTCGTCTTGGGGTTTGCTGGGTTGTTCCAGCCAGCATACGCGTCGGACAAAATTCTGTGTTTCCTGCACTACTAATTCATCCAGGTGCATGTACTCCTGGTCCTCGGAGCAGAACTGCATTCTCGTTGCAAGGTCCAGATCATCCAGGCTTGGTATCGTCCAGAAGTGAACGTAGTGTTGCATTGGTGCAGAGGACCCCGGCCGTGGGTCCCGATATGGTTCCTGGGTGGCCGCCAAGAAACGGTCAGCCGGAGATTTGCCGGGGGCGACATGGTTCGTTTTCTTGAGGTCCGGTGGCGAAGACGGCGCGAGACTCTTGAGAGCAAAGACGAGTTCGTCGTCGAAGTCGGGACTGAAGAATCGAAATCCTCCTCTCTTCAGAAAGTCGCCCATCCGCTCCTCGAACTTGGGAGCATCGTGTTCTGGCACGTACATGTCAACGAGCAGACGATAGTTGGTCATACCTCTCTCCGCTGGCTGGGGGTCATCGATAGTTGGTTTCACCGAGGTGCTTCATGGCCATATCGAAGGAAGATCGAGTGCCCGCCCCGTCCCCATCCCGCCAACACTTCCGCGCACGGACCAGGGCGTCTGTTGCAGTGCCGGCCAGATAGTGCTGACTGGGAGCTAAGAGCGGATCGATGCACGAGATGGCACGTTCCATGTCGTCGCACCGAAGAGCCACTTCCATAAGCGGCAAGAGTGCGATCCATTGAAACGGATAGACATACGTCGTTAGACTGCGCCAAATCTGAAGCGCTTCCTCGGCCTGTTCGGGAACTGCTGCCAGATCTCCTGCCTGGAGCGAGAGCCAGGACTGATGAGCGCGCGCAGCTCCAAAATAGTCACGGGTCCCTGCGGCGGTCGCGACCTCTAAGAGGCGATTCGTGGCCACTTGAGTTTCCTGGATCTGTCGGCGCATTCGCGTGGCGAGAGCCAGGTAGGCCAAAGCCCGCGCCTGCTGGGCAGAGTCCCCCGCCCGACGGGCAAGCCCCTCCGCGGCCTCAAGTTCGCGGGCCGCTTCCAGGGGCGAGTTGTGGAATAGCAGGGCGAAGCCATAGCCGAGTTGCACACTAGGCAGCTCTTCCGGCTGCTCACTGCCACGGCAAGCCTCGAGGGCCAAGCGCGCAAACCCCAACGTCGCTTCTGTCACTACGTAGCGGTCGCGGCGCATGCTAACCATCGTCTGGTTCTCGAAGAAGCGGACCCTCTGCGAACGTGTCCCATGTCTTTCGATCACGGGACTAAGTTTGGCAACTATGGCGTCCATCTCCTTCACCCGGCCGAGCCAGTAGTAGACCCAAGCCTGGTCGATATTCGCTTGGATCCATTCATCTCGATGCGCCGAACCGGCATCGAGGCAATTCGTGCCAAGCGTTTCCATCGCCAGCCCATAGCAGCGAAGTGCCTGTTCGTGGTCGTGCTGGGTCTCCCACGTCTTGCCGGATTTTCGGTGTAGCCGCGCGCGCGCGACGACGTTGTGTCCGGGCACTTGGCCAAGCGCCTGGTCGTAGGCGGCGCGCGCCTGATCGCGCTGAGCAGTGAGCGCCAGGACGTCCCCCAAAGCTTCGTAGAGCCCCACAAGTGCTTCATGCCACGGCGCCGGATCGCTCTCGAGTCGGAGAAGAATATCGTTAACATGAGCAATCGCTTCTCGATAGAGCCGAATCGCGTCTCCATTGGCGTAGGTGTGCCTGGCGTAGTCGGCGGCGAGCTGAAGGTAGTGTACAGCGCGTTCGGACACCTGCGCTGCCGCGAAATGATGCCCTAGTGTCGCCCACTGACGATTGGCATCGGGTCGATCGTGCCACCGGCGCTCCAACACGGTCGCAGCTCGGCCATGGAGATCTCGCAGCTGCTCCGGGGGCGCCTGCGAGCACGTGACTTCGCGCAGCTTGTCGTGGGCGAAGCGCACCTTTTCGGGCTCGGATTGCTCGAGGATCTGGCGGCGCATCAACTCGTCAACTGCGCCCACGGAGGCCTCGTCAGATAGAGAGGCTACTTCCAACAAGGTCGCGAGGTCCGTCTCTCGGCCCAGCACCGCAGCTGCCAGTCCAGTTTGTCGCGCAGCCGGGCTCAACTGGCGCAGGCGGTGCTCGATCAGTGCCCGCAACGACCGCGGAAGCGAGATGGCTTCGTAGTCCCGGTTCGCCTCAGGATCGTGGCCGTCGTCATGGGTCGGGTTGACCAATTGCCATGAATGCAGTCGGTCGCGGTAGAGAATCCGTTCGTCCACTGCCGCGCGCAGGTACTCGGCCACAAAGAATGGATTCCCTTCTGCTTGGCCCGCGACGAAGTCCGTGAATCCGCCCAGCGACCCGCGCAGCGCCAGCATGTCGCCAATCATGGTGCGAACGGCATCCTTGCCCAGTCGAGGGAGCGTCAGACGGGGCACATAAGGCAGCTCAGCAATAGCAGCCACTCCCTCGGATGGTTCTTCGGTTCGGTAGGTGCAAACGATGAGAACTGCGTGCGATTCGAAAAACTGTGCAGTCAACGAGCGCAAAAAGGCCAGCGAAAGCTCATCCGCCCAGCCCAGATCATCGATCACCCACAGCAGGGGCTGATCCTCAGAAAAGCATCCAAGTGTTTCGGATAGGTATTTGAACAGGCGCTGGCGCGAGGCCTCCGCACCGAGCGAGATGGCCGGAGCGCTGGTCGCCAGCCCCGGTATTTGTGCCAGCACCGGTTCATACATGGCCAGAACCGAAGACCGATCGCCGACCAACCGCTGCGCCACCTCGGAGCCGCCCTCCTGGCAACGGTCGGCCACTGCCTGGAGCAAGGGCCGCAAGACGTGCAGGGGAGCAGGGGCCACAGCAGGAGCGCCGTCAGTGGACAGGACGGAGGTCTCGCTGGTAACGACCCGCATGCGATTGTTGGGCACCAGGCGCGTGAGCTCCATGGCGAGACGCGTCTTACCCACACCGCTTTCGCCCCCCAGCAGCACCAGAGAACCTGAACCGGCGATAGCCCGCTCCCGCAGCTCAGTGAACACCGAAAGGAGTATCTCTCGACCGACCAGTCGTGGACGATAGATGTACGACCGTGCCGGCGGGAGGTAGGACAGGCGGCGCGCGTCGTGGCCGACCTCGGCGAGCTGTGCGGCGACCTCGTCGGCATATCCGTAGCGTAGGGTAAGGTCCTTTTCGAGCAACTTGAGCATCAGCAGCTCGAGCTCCTTCGGGATGCCGGCCACAAGTTGCGACGGTGGGACTGGAGTCGCGGTCAAGTGCTGCTGAATGATGCTTCGGGGTGAGCCCATGAACGGCTGCACTCCCGTCACGAGCTCGTAGAGTATGCAACCCACCGAGTAGAGGTCACTCCGCGCATCGAGGAACTCCCCGCGGATCTGCTCTGGAGACATGTACGGGAGCGTACCGGACATGCCGCTTTGGGCTTCGAGCGCCTCTCGACCACACCCGCCGGGATGGTGAGCGGTCAGGCCGAAGTCGATAATGACCGGCTGATCGCCGACCAGAAGGATATTCTCTGGCTTGAGGTCGCCGTTGACAAAGCCCTCTCCGTGCAAGTAGGCCAAAGTGGCGCAGAGCCGGCGCATGATCGCAAGCAGCTGGCTGAGTTCGCCACCTGCCGGAGGCACGATTCCGTCCGTGCGAATGGGTCCGGGTAGGGACGCCCCGTTGCTGTCTTCTGGGGTGTCGCGCCAACGACCATGCAAATCCTCGGTCGCGCTCACTCCTTCCGTAGAAGAGACCGGCGGCGACATGGGGCGCCATGGGCTCCAGATCCGTTGCCCGAATCGCCGCAGGCTCTCTCCTTCGATGAGATCCATCGCGTACCAGGGGCGGCCCTGATGCACGCCGTGGTCGACGATGCGCACGACGCCCGGATGCCGAATGCGCGTGAGCGCTTGCACTTCGCGTCGAATGTTGTCCAGCCACCTTGGGGCAGGGACGCTCACCGTTTTTAGTGCAATCGCGCGCTCGGAACCAATATGACGAGCTCGATAGACAATGCCCATTCCGCCACGGCCGAGCGGCTCGATGACTCTATAAGAACCGATGGTCTCACACATCCGACAAACCCCCGGACAAGACCGCGGGCGATTGTCCTCATCCCCACCACCGCGGTCAAGGGGTTTTGGGCAGATAGACTCGGCTCTGCTCCATCGTGCATTTTGGGGTGCGTTTTCCACGTCCGGGACGGTGGCGTTCATCCACCTCTTTTGCTTGGCCGCAGTGCCCAGCTGCGAGTTGTGAAACATCGGCAGTACATATGACGTGAGAACTCACGAATCTTCCCGTTGTGATTCGCCAGCTCGCCGAGGCGTCTTCTTGGCACGCCTGCTGCACCACCACGTTGCATGCGCCTTGTCTTTGACCAGGGAACCATCCTGCTCGTGGACGCTGAATCTTCGGCGGCACTGGCTGATCTTCCGGGCGCGCTGTGGGATCCGCGGGTGCGGGCCTTGCGTTGCCCGGCGCGGTTTCACCAGCGCCTGCTCACGGAACTGGGCCAGCGCGGCGTCCGGTTCGAGGACGAGGTGGCCGGGCCAGCGGACGATCTGCCGGCGCTTCGGCCTACCGATCTGCGCCCCTACCAGGAGGCCGCGCTGGCGGCCTGGGCGCTGGCCGACCGGCGCGGGGTGACGGTTTTGCCCACTGGCTCGGGCAAGACCCGCCTGGCCATTGCGGCCATCACCCGCCTGCGCGTGCCGGCCCTGTGTCTGGTGCCCACGCGCGTGCTGCTCGACCAATGGGCCCGCGCCATCCACGAATGCACGGGCTTTGCGCCTGGCGTGCTGGGCGACGGCGAGCACCAGGTGAAAGCCATCACCGTGGCGACCTTTGAAAGCGGTTGGCGCCACATGCGCCAGCTCGGCAACCGGTTCCAGTTGCTCATCGTCGACGAAGCACACCATTTCGGCACTGGTTTGCGCGACGAAGCCTTGGACATGAGCGTGGCGCCCATGCGCCTGGGATTGACGGCCACGCCGCCCGCCGGCCAGACGGCTGCGCGCCTGACCGACCTCATCGGGCCGACGGTCTACGAACTTCGCGTCGACGATCTTGTGGGCGAGTTCTTGGCTCCCTTCGACAGCGTGGTGTTGCACCTCGATCTGACACCGGCCGAGCGCGCCGAATACGAGGGGCTGATGGCGACATTTCACGAAGTCATGCGCCGCTTTCGCGCCGTCGATCCCGGCGCCACCTGGCAAGAATTCGCCCGAGCTGCGGCGAAAACCGACGAGGGCCGCCGTGCCCTGGCCGCTTGGCAGCGGTCGCGACGTCTGCTGGCTTTCCCCTGTGCCAAGCGCCAGATGCTGGCCAACCTGCTGGCCCGCCACCGTGACACACGCGTGATCGTGTTTACAGCCGACAACGCCACCGCCTATTCCATAAGTCGCGAACACTTGATCATGCCGCTGACCTGCCACATCGGGCGCAAGGAGCGCGAGCGCGCTCTGTCTCTCTTCAAGGAGGGGAAGTTGCGCGCCCTGGTTTCAGCCCAGGTGCTCAACGAAGGTCTGGACGTGCCCGACGCCGAGGTCGGCATCGTCGTGGCGGGCAGCAAAGGCGAGCGCGAGCATGTGCAGCGGGTCGGTCGTGTGCTGCGACCTCGGCCCGGCAAGCGGGCCTTGGTCTACGAGCTGGTGGTGCGTGGCAGCGGCGAGGTCCAGCAATCCCGCCGCCGGAGGAATGCCCTTGCTGCCTGAATCCGTCATTCCCGCTCGCGTGCACCGCGGCCGCATCTTGCCTGCCTTTCTCGACGAGCGCGATCAGCCCTGGCTGCATGTTCTCATCGACGAGGTGGATCGGTTCCGTGGTCGTCCCTTGCGCGAGCTGCAACAACGCCTGCGTGAGCCCCTGCCCTGTGCGACTCCTCACTTCAAGTCACGCGCAGCTGCGCGGCTTCTCTTGCGCCTGGGCAACGCCGAAATCGCGTCCGAGGTCTCGCCCGCCGAGGCCCGTGAGAAGCTTTTCGTGGAGGCGGCTGTGCAGACGGGCAAGCCACGCAGCAGCATCGTGGCTGCCGCGGCCTCGGCCTTGGGCCTGGCGACAGCAGCGCTGGAACGGGCGCTTTTTGCCGATCTGCCCGGCGAGCGCGTCTTCATCGGTCCCGACAGTTTCCCGTCACCACACGAGCTCGCTCTGCGGGTCAATCAGCTCATCGCCCGCAGCCTGCTCTTTCGCGCCAGCCGTGTGCGCATCCGCGCTGAAGGCGCGCTACGCCCAGTGGTTCGCCAGGCCAAGTTGCGCGGCCTCATCTGCACCGTCGAAGACGGCGATCCGCCCGTGCTGGATCTGTCAGGGCCGTACGCGGTCTTTCGGCGCACTCTGCTTTACGGCCGGGCCTTGGGCGAGTTGCTTCCCTTCCTCGCCTGGTGTGCGCGTTTCGAGCTTTGCGCCACCTGCAGGTTCCGCGGCCAGGAGGCCGAGTTGCACCTACAGAGTGGCGACCCGCTTTTCCCGGCCAGCACGCCCAAACCCTTTGACAGTAAGCTGGAGGCGCGCTTCGCCCGCGATCTCAAGAAGGCTGCGCCGGACTGGGATCTCGTGCGCGAGCCCGAGCCCGTGCGGGCAGGCGGCACCATCATCTTTCCCGATTTCCTGCTACGCCACCGGCTCGACCCTAGCCGGCAGTTTCTCGTCGAAGTCGTCGGCTTTTGGACTCCCGATTATCTGCAGCGCAAGTTTTCCCTGCTGCGGGCCGCGAAGCTTGACAATCTGATCCTATGCCTTGATCAAGACCGCGCCTGTGCCGACGGCGATCTGCCGACCGACGCGCGCGTGGTGCACTTTCACCGGCGCATCGATCCGATTGCGGTGCTTCGCGCCGCCATCGGCCCTACCTGATCAAGGGATTCGTGGTGCGGTCTTGTCGTTGGATGCTTCTTCTTCCAGACTGGCCGAGCTATGAAACGGCGAAAACAGAAAGGCGGCCCGCGCACGTTCAGCGCCGTCGCGCGTACACCAAGGCATCGCCATGTGTGGGAATAGAAAGGCTCCGGCGAGAGCAATAGCCAGCAATGCGCATCTGCTGCGCGTAAAACCATTCTAAAGTCGCAGTGTCGCCAAGACCACAGGCATGGCGAAAAAGGCCGAGACATGGTCCGCCGCTCCCCCGATGTTGCTGTCATAGACGAAGATGATGGGAAAGAGGAAGAAGCTGGCCCAGGTCGCCGGGAGTGTGAAATCGCCGATCAGTCTCTGGATGCCCGCCGCAACACCCACCAGAGTCCACAGGAAAAGTGCGAATTCGATGTGCAGCGCCATCATCCAGCGCGGGGCACCGTCCAGCCCTGGAACCAGATAGCCCCAGGTGTGAACGATGCTGGCAAGTTGGGGAACGATCGCACTGTAGTCGTAGAAGGGCCGAATTCGGCCCCAGCGTGCATAATCTTGGGCGATGCGCAAGTGATACCAAGTTGCGTCGTAGTTGACCGATTCCGGGGACAGCAATCCGAGGTAGATCACCCCTACGCACAAAATACCGAAGGCCGAGACCGCAGTGGGCAGCAGGCCACGGCGGGAAGAACTGAGACGGTGCCACAATCGGACGCCTAGGGCGGAGTCCATCGCGCCCGCCGATGGCCAGAAAGGTGAGCGGCAGTGCAATTGCAAAGGCGCGATTGTAGAGAGCCAGCGCTCCGGCCACATACATGGCAATGGTGAAGCCGACGGTTCCGATCACCGCGCTGAACACTGCGGACTCCAAGACGGAGAGTTGGTCCACCTTGAGAACACGCACCAGGATGAATTGGCAACGCGTTCATCTTTTCCCTGGGCGCTATCGGACATTCGGAGACATGATGACACGTGAAAAAATGCGGGCCTGTCCTTCCCACCGGCCGGCGTATACCCGTGCCCCGTGGCTCGGTCAGCCCCAACCCCCCCCATGCAGGCAAGTAGTAGGAGAAATCCACCATGATACGTATTTTGTGGCCCTCGGCCGCCATCGGGCTGCTCGCTGTTTGCGCGACCGGTTGCAGCAACGGTGCGAACATGGCCGCGGATCTCTGCAACAAGCTGCAAGCTTGCGGCGAGCTTTCCCTAAGGAATGTCACGACCGTCTCACAATGCACCGCCAATGTTCTTGAGCGACGGAGCCAGCTGAGTCAGCCGAGCGACGGTGATCTCTTCGCCGCGGACCAGGCCGTATCTGCCGCCGACCAGGCCATTGAACAATGTCTGGCAATTTCAGACTGCCCCAGCTTTGCGAACTGTGTGAGCACTGTGATCAACCAGGACCTTCCGCTGTGAACTGCGCCCCGAGCCTCGCGTGACAATGCCCCGAGCGAAGGCAAGGGCAATCGACCATGCTTCGCTCGCCAGGATCAGAGCCATGAACCCATTGGGCGGCAGTATCCGAATCGCGTCAATCACTTCGGCGCGGCCGAAGATCGCGCTTCCTCTTTACAAGCCTCGAGGTCCTTTTGGCTCTTGGCGCGCTCGAACTCGCGCGTCTTGTTGCCGGCCAGGTCGCTCTCGTAACCCTTGATCGTGAGAGGCACTGTCGACGCCGTAATCGCGCCGGTCCTGACTTCAATCCGATACTGATGGCCCGCCCTCATTGGCAGGGCGAACGTCCATCGCCCGGTGTTCGCGTTGAGGGTATTGCCCCCGAGCGACTGATCGGCCCAGTGCGATGGCGTGCCGATGACGTGGCAACCGGGCAAAAGCTCGAAGTACCCGCCGAGCGACGAGACGTCCTTATCGTCCACGAATTGAACGTAGCCGGTGAGGGTGGAAACCTGCTGCGGTCCGAGGGGCTGCGGCCCAGGTGGATAGAGACGGTCAGGCAGCGGCCCCCCGCCCGAGACGCAGGCGGCTGACAGGGCAAGAATCGCAATGAAGAACATCCCATGCTTTTGCATGGGGCAATTATGCTTCCATGGACCGACGCTGGACACAATTCTTTGTACGAGGCTTTCCCATGATGGCGAGGTTCGCGAGGCGAACTCAAGGGCGAGAGACGCCTGGGCCTTCGGCCAAGGATCGCGCCGCTTCCTGTTTGCAGGCCTCGATGTCTTTCGGACTTTCAGCGTGTTCGAAGGCGCGCGTCTCCTTGCCGCCAAGGTCGCTCTCGTAGACCCTGATTGTGAAACGCTCCGTCGCCACCTTCCCAAAGACATTGCCGCGAACTTGATACTGATGGCCCGCCCGCATGGGCAAAGCGAACGTCCATCGCGATGTGGTCGCGCCGACGTTGTACCTGCTCGGGCTCGGCGACGGAATGCTGATGACGTGGCAACCGGGCAAGAGTTCGTAGTACCCGCCGAGCGACGACACGTCCTTGTCGTCCACGAGTTGCGTGCGGGTGTCGGCGTTGAGGGCGAGGGTGGAAACCTGCTTCGGGCCCAGGGGCTGCGGCCCGGCTGGATAGAGCCGGTAGGGGCGCACGCCCGCACCCGAGATGCAGCCGGCGGTCGATAGGACCAAGCTCATCACGAAGA
>Ga0265330_10000952_pt1 | contig 17872 bp, 15 predicted proteins | sample 41919metaG_FD_202083 | JGI IMG/M metagenome (GOLD analysis project Ga0265330, IMG submission 202083) | Rhizosphere microbial communities from Carex aquatilis grown in University of Washington, Seatle, WA, United States - 4-19-19 metaG | ecosystem: Host-associated > Plants > Roots > Rhizosphere... | reverse complement strand
GAGCTTCATGTCCGCCTCATAGGTGCGCAGCCCGGCCCGGTGCAAAGCATCGCACAATCTCTGGCGCGCGCTTGTCGTGGATGTCTCCACCCGTTTTACCGGTGCACCGTCCATCGTCGTCCGGTCCGACACTACCATACGCGCGCCGAGGGATTCAGCGGCCTCCGCGTCAACGGCGCGGACAAAAAAGAAGGGCATTACGCGGCGCTCGACAACGGCAAAGGTTTGGCCCGTGGAAAGCCTTCCGATCAAATGGATTTCCGTTTTTCCGGCATGCGTACGTTCGGTGGCGTGGAGGATGAAGCCAGTGTCCACGCGGGGACTATAGCACGACCTCGGTGGTATATTTATCCCCGTGAGGTGGCGCGTCGTGGCCGGCATCGTGCTGATGAGCGCTCGGGTCCTCGCGGGAGCGCAGGAGGTGGGGCCGATTTCTAGATTCGTCGATGTGGACGGTCTCTCGATCCATTATCTGGAAGCAGGCGGCGCCGCGCCGGATGACCCGACGCTCCTCCTCGTGCACGGTTGGTGCGGCAGTGCCGAGGATTTCAGACCGCTGTTGAATGCCCTTCCTCCGTCGCTGCATTCCATAGCCGTGGATCTGCCGGGCAACGGGATTTCTGCAAAGCCTGACGCCCCCTACGACACCGCTTATTTCGTGAGCTTCTTGCGTTCCTTCTGTGTGAGAATGGGCTTGGAAAGCTTCGTCCTGGTTGGGCATTCCATGGGCGGACAATTCGCCGTGCACTTCGCCACACGGTGGCCGCTGACCGTGCGACGCCTGATCCTGATCGATCCCTATGGTCTCAAGGGCGAGGAGGGGTGGTTGCTGCCTCTCGCTCGAATGGGACCGCTCGTTGACTTGGGCTTCGCGCTGAACAACCGCCTTTTCATCCAGTGGGCCACTCAAGCAAACGTCATGTATCATCCCGACGCCGAAACCGTCCGTGCCGCGACAAATGCAACCGCCGCGAGCATCCTGGGGCCCGTCGGATCGCGGGCGGCAGCCCGGGTCACCAAAGCGGTCATTGGACGCGATCCTGTGGACGCTCTCCTGCCGGAGGTTTCCGTGGATACCCTCGTGCTCTGGGGGGACCATGACAAGATGCTCGAGCCGCACTGGGCGGACCGTTTCCTCGCGCTGCTTCCGTCGGCCCGCCTCACCGTCATTCCGGATACGGGCCACATGCCCATGACCGAAAGACCGGCTCTCGCGGCAACGGTCATAACGGAGTTTCTCTCGGAGATGCCTCAGTCGCCGGCGAGATAGGTTATGATGGCGTTCAGGTTGTCGCTCGGGTCCTTTTCCGTGTCCACGACGAGCGACGGGTAGTGAACCGGCTGGTAACGTGCCTTCACTTTTCGGTACAGCTTCTCGCCGCGATCACCTGCCGGATGCCCGCTCGAATCGCGATTGATCCGTTCCAAGGCGGTTTCTTCCCTGCAGACACATTCGACGAGTCGCACGGGGACCTGTCGGGCCACCCCGGTTTCCCAGAATGCGGCGACACGCCGGGCCGAGGAGAGCGCCATCCCGTCCAGCACGACATCGCATCCCCGACCGAGCAGGAAGCTCGCCATGGACACGAGCATGTCGTCGATGAGGGCCTTCTCTTCATCGCCAAAGGTGGGATGGGCGATAAGCGCCGCGCGCAGAACGTCCCGACTCAGAACGAGCAGGCCAGGCCGGGCCGCGACGAGTTTGTGGATGAGGTGGGATTTGCCGGTCCCCGGCAGCCCCCGGAATATGACGAGCATGGCGGACCGGTCTACGCCAGCTCGTCCGTCCGCGGCGTGTGCAGCACGGCCAGACGCCCTTCCACGGCCGCCTGGACGGCTTCCCGCGCCGGGCCGAGTATCTTGCAAGGATCGAACTCCGCATCCAGTCGGGCGAGGGTCGAACGGAGCGAGTCCACGTAGGCGTGCTTCAGCTCGGTGCCGATGTTCACCTTCTTCACGCCGCACGAGATGGCCTGCCGCACGTCCTCGTCTGACACGCCGGCACCGCCATGCATCACCAGGGGAGCGTCGGTCAACTGCCGTATCTTTCGGATGACCTCGAAGTCGAGGCAGGGCTTGGACTTGTTCAGGCCGTGCGTGGTCCCGAACGAGATGGCCAGCAGATCCACGCCGGTCTCCTCCCAGAACGCCTTGGCCTCCTTGGGATCCGTGAACAGCGCCGCGGCCGGGCCGAGGTCTTCATTGCGGCCGGGGATTCGGCCGATTTCCGCCTCCACAAGCACGCCACGTGCATGCGCCATGCGGAGGACCTCCCGTGTGTTGCGGACGTTTTCCGCGAAAGGGAGGGTGGAACCGTCGTACATCACGAGACTGAACCCATTGTCGATGCACTGCGCGCAGGTCTCGACGCTCTCACTATGGTCGAGCATGAGGTACAAGGGTACCGCCGACGTCATGCGCGCCGCCTGGTACATCTCCCGCACGAAGTGGATGCCCATGTAGCTCACGGCGCCGGCGCTCGCCATCATGATGCACGGTTGGCGCGTGCGCTGGGCGGCGAACATCACCCCCTGCATGTCGGTCATGTCGTTGAAGTTAAAGGCTCCGATGGCGCTGTCGGGATACTTGTCGTTCAGCGCATCGACGGCCTGTTTCAAGCTCAGCATCGACGGTACTCCTCGGCAGAGTACTACACGCCACCGGGGTGAAAGTCAATCATTCCTGCCTGAATTGCGGGGCTGCGTCGGCTTCTTGAGATTCATGACCAGCCCACCGGCCTTGAACAAAGAGATGCTCCCCGTCGACTGGGATACCACGACGGCGAGACTCGACGTGCTTTGGGACAGCGCGGCGGCCGCGGCATGACGCGCGCCGAGCCCGGAGGGTAAATTCGGCGCGGCTTTCTCCGGGCGCAGGAACGTACCCGCCGACATGATCACACCGTCGCCGCGGATGATGAATGCCCCGTCGATTGTCGAGAATTCCTTCACCGTTTCCTCGAGGCTCGGATCGAGGATGCTTTTCTCCTCCTCCTGATAGCCGCGGAAAGGGTTGATGACCATCTGGCGGCAGAAACGCACCACCCGCTCGTAATCGCCCAGGATGAATGTCGTCCCCACCGGTCTGCCTTCGCGCCCTTCGCGCGCGATATCCGTGGCCAGCTGCAGCACTTTTTCCAGCACTTGCGGCTCCACGTCGCCCAGGGGCGTCGCCCCGTGGGTGGTGAACACCGTCGGGAACTCCCGACCCACGTCGATCACCAGCAATGTGTCGAGAAAACCCGATGAGGGCACCCCTGACACGCTCACCACCGTGTCTCCCCGCGAGAGGAGGCCGCGCGACACGGCGAACAGCAGCGCGAGATCGACCTGATCGGACCTGTTGAGCGTGGAGAAGGGCACCTGAAGCACGCTGGAAACGGCGGTCTTTTCCGCGTACATCTCGGTCTTGGAGGAGGTCACCAGGATGAGCTTGACCGGCGACGGGATGTCCCGAATGAATTGGAGCGAGCCTACAGCATCACCATGGAGAACGACGGCGCGCGCCTTCACCTCTTCGGCGACCGAAAGAGCGTGAGCGAAGAGCAACCGCGATAGGCGCACCTTGGGGGAGGCGGCTTTGGAACCGGTGGTCTCCTCGCCGTATCCGCGCGTCACCAGGAGCCGCCATGTCTCGGCGGGTGAACGCGCCGTGAGGATGAGCCGCATGAGGGCGCGATCACGCACGGTTCGGGCGATCTCGGCGAGAAGCATGACGTGCTGGTCGGGGTCTTTCTCGCCGCTCACGATGAGAAAGAGAAGATGCACCTGGTCGCCATCCGCCGCGTCCCAGGCGATGCCCGTCCTGCTCCTTCCCACGGCGATGCGGATCCCTTCGAGACCGGGAAGACGCGCGTGGGGGATTGCAATGCCGGGACCGATCCATGAGGTGACGATCTTTTCGCGCGCGCTCACCGCCTCGATCACCGCGGAGGGCTCGGGACCCTTGGCGTGCGAAAACAGGACGCCGGCGAGCTCGCGAATTGCGCTCTCCTTGGTGCGGGCGCGGAGGGTCACGATATGGCCCGGCGTGAGATAGCGGTCAAGCAGCGGCATTATGGGTTCCCCCTTTATTATACGCAGGGGGAGCCATCTTTGCCATGGTGGAAGCGCTCGTTGACATTTTTGTCGGCCGCGCCTATGGTTTCCTGTTCCCATGCAGGATCCACGTCCCCGACACCGCCGCTCCGGCGCGGAAGCGCGTCTTTGGAAAAATCTCCCCCACAATGTCACGGGCATGCTCATGTTCGAGCTCACCTGGGGATTCGGTCTTCCATTCGGTTTGTATGCCTCCATGGTCCCCGCGTACCTCACGGCCATGGGCTCCAGCAAGTCGCTCATGGGGTTCGCCCAATCCTTCTGGACGATCCTCATTCCCTTGCAGCTGCTCGGCGGGCATTACTTCACCCGGAAGCGACGCCTCAATTCTGTGATCACCTTTTACATGACGGCTACCGGTCTGCGGCTTTTGTACGACGTCGTGGCCGTCTTCGTCCCGCGTCTCTGGACGCCGACGAGTCTCGTCGCGTTCTTCATTCTGGCGAATGCCGGCTACGTAGGGCTCCTCCTCATCGGCCAGTCGCTGTACATGGCCGTTCTCACGGACAACATCCCGCGGGAGCGTCGGGGATGGCTCTTCGGTCTGCGCACGCTGTGCATGGGCGCCGGCGGGATTCTCATGGGCTTCGGCGCTTCCTGGGTGCTCCATCGCTGGGCGAGCCCCCTGAATTTTCGCGTGAGCTTTCTCGTCTGCGACACCTTCTGGACTCTCTCCTCCCTGAGTCTTCTCCAGATCCGCGATCAGCCGGCGCGCCGTGTGCACGCCCGCGCCGCGTCATTTCTGCGCTCCCTCTGGTCAAAGGTGAAGATCCTCCTTGCCAACCCGAATTATCGGATTTTCATCTTTTTCCACATGTTGAACACGGTCGGTCTGAATGTCGCCACCTTCATCATCCCGTACGCGCAGGAGAGGCTCGGGGTCACCGACGATCAGGTAGCGTGGCTCAGCGTCATCTATCTGGCCGCCAGCGCGGCGTTCGGCACCCTCATGGGCAAGCTCGCCGACAAAGCGGGATACCGCAGCGTGGGCGCCGTGCAGTCATTGCTCCTGATCGCCTTCTACATCACCGCCATTGCCGCGCGCAGCTTTCCCGCCATATGCGCCGCGTACGCCCTGTATTCCGTGGTGAACATTTCGGGGAGCTTCATGCTGGTGAACATGAGCGTCGAGCTGTGCCCATCCATCGACGTTGCCGATCTCACCGCGATCGGCGGTGTCTTCCTGCTTCCTTTCGTGGCCACTGCCACGCCGCTGGCCGGTCGCGTGATCGACGCCACCGGCAGCTACCCGTCGGTATTCTCGATCGGCATCACCGTCGCGATCATCGCTCTGCTCGGTTTCGGCGTCCTTGTTCGCGAGCCGCGCACCGGCAGGGTCTACGAGTTCAAGCAGATCGACGCGCGATAGGGAAGCACGGGGCGGCATCGCTTGGCGGATGGTGCCCCGCACGCTATTATAGAAGAAGGAGCGCGCATTCCCATGCCGTACGAGCCTGCCGGCGACTTTCAAGAAGGGACCGGTCTACAACAGAAGCCTCGTCTCAAGGAGCCGAAGCTCTATCGGGTGATCCTGCACAATGACAACTACACCACGATGGACTTCGTGGTGAAAGTGATCGTCACGGTTTTTCACAAGCCGGCGGCCGAGGCGACGAAGATCATGCTCGATGTCCACAAAAAGGGCCATGGCGTTGTCGGAGTCTTTACGTACGACATCGCCGCCACCAAGGTTTCCCACGTGCACGAAATGGCGCGTCAGAGCGAGTTCCCGCTGCGCGCGAGCTATGAAGAGGCGTGAATGGATATTTCTTCTGAATTGAACGAGATCATTGTCGCCGCCTATCATGAAGCGGAGTCGCGCGGCCATGAATACCTCACCCCTGAGCACGTGCTCTACGCGTCGCTCTTCTTCGATCGCGGCCGCGAGATCATCCTCTCCTGCGGCGGCAACGTGGAGGGGCTGGCTCATGATCTGGAGGAGTTCTTCAAGACACGCGTGCCCATTGTCGACAACTCCAAACCCATCCAGTCGGCCGGTTTCCAGTCGGTCATGGAGAACGCGATCCTTCACACCGCCTCCTCGGAAAAGGATTCCGTGGAAATAGACGATATCCTGGCCTCCATGCTCGAAGAGAAGGAATCCTACGCGGCGCATTTTCTTTCACGTCAGGGCATTGATCGACTGGCGCTGCTCTCCTTCATTTCCCACGGCGTCACTGTCTACCCGGACATCGAAATGGACGACGAGGAAGAGGAGGACGAAGCGGAAGCCGTCGAAGGGGCGCAACCGGGGCCATCCACCCGGCGGACGCGGCCCTCTCCGCTGCAGACATTCACCGTGGATCTGACGGCAAAGGCGCGGGCGGGCGGCATAGATCCCCTCATCGGACGTGAGGAGATCCTGCAGCGCACCATCCAAGTTCTCTGCCGTCGCTTGAAGAACAATCCCTTGCACGTCGGGGAGCCCGGGGTAGGCAAGACCGCCATTACCGAGGGTTTGGCCCAGATGATCGTTGACGCGAAGGTTCCCAAGGCACTGCGCGACTATCGACTGTATGCGCTGGATATGGGCGCCTTGCTCGCCGGTACGAAGTTCCGGGGGGATTTCGAGGAACGACTCAAGAAGGTTATCCAGGAGCTGGAGAAGCAGGAGAAGTCGATCCTTTTCATCGATGAAATCCATACCGTGGTTGGAGCCGGATCCGTTTCCGGTGGGTCGATGGACGCCTCCAATATCCTGAAGCCCGTCCTCACCTCGGGCAAGGTGCGATGCATCGGCTCCACGACCTACGAGGACTACCGCAAGTACTTCGACAAGGACCGCGCACTTTCGCGGCGATTCCAGAAGATCGACGTGCCCGAGCCCACGGTAGCCGAGACACTCCTGATCCTCCAGGGGCTGCGCGAGAAGTACGAGAGTTATCACGTGGTCCGCTACACGGAGGAGGCCCTGAAGGCCGCGGCCGAGCTCTCCGCGAAATACATCAACGACCGTCATCTGCCCGATAAGGCCATCGACGTCCTGGATGAGGCGGGGGCCTGGGTGCGCATCTACGGGGATGAGACCGAACCGCCCGATGCGCCTCGCGAGGTCGGAGTCCGCGTGATCGAACAGATCGTCGCGCGCATCGCCAAGATACCGGAGGCGAGCGTTTCTTCTGACGAGCGGGAAAAGCTGAAGACTCTCGAGCCCGCGTTGAAGAGCCGCATCTTCGGGCAGGACACGGCGGTGGATCTCGTAGTGCGGGCCATCCGCAAGTCCCGCGCGGGATTCGGCGAGCGCGACAAGCCGGTCGCATCGCTCCTGTTCGCCGGTCCTACCGGTGTGGGAAAAACGGAGCTCGCGCGGCAACTGGCGGCAGTGCTCGGTATCGGACTCCTGCGCTTCGACATGAGCGAGTATCAGGAGAAACATACCGTGTCGCGTCTCATCGGCGCCCCTCCGGGGTATGTCGGCTACGACGACGGGGGGCTCCTCACCGACGCGGTGCGGAAGAGTCCGCACGCGGTGCTTCTTCTCGACGAAATCGAGAAGGCTCACCAGGACATCTACAACATGCTCCTACAGATCATGGATTACGCAACTCTGACCGACAACAACGGGAAGAAGGCGGATTTCCGCAACGTGATCCTCATCATGACCTCCAACGCCGGCGCGCGCGAGCTGGGAAAGCCGCTGGTCGGTTTCGGGGAAAGAGTCGTTGATCGCGACGCGGTGTCGGATGCCGTTGAAAGATTCTTTTCCCCGGAGTTCCGCAATCGGCTGGATGCCGTCGTTCAGTTCAATGGATTGGGGCACGAGATCGTCCTGCGGGTCGTGGGGAAGGTAATCGCGGAGTTCCAGGCCGAGCTTGCCCTCAAGAACGTGACTCTCGAGGTGACACCGGGCTGCATGTCATGGCTGGCGACACGCGGCTATTCGGAAGAGTTCGGCGCGCGCGAGATCGCCCGCCTTGTCTCCACGAAGATCAAGGACTTCTTCGTCGAGGAGATTCTCTTCGGCAGGCTTTCCGGCGGCGGAGCCGCCCGTGCCGACATCGAAAAGGACGAGGTGGTACTCTCCGTCCTGCCATGAGCCGCCCTGCCGGGGCCTTGGGCCGCTCGTTCTATCCCGAGAGGAATTGAGTCTTTATCCCTACCGCTTCATGAACCCTCTGGAGATATTCACTGCGCGGCATTTCCACGGCGCCCATCGACACCAGGTGTGGTGTGAGAAACTGCACATCAAAAAGGGTATAACCCGCCAGGCGCAGCCGCTCTTCGATGGCTACGAGGGCCACCTTTGAGCCATTTTCCTCTCCCGAAAACATGGATTCGCCGGCAAAGAGACCACCGATGGCGACGCCATACAAGCCACCCACGAGCCGTGCGTCCTGCCAGACTTCCACCGAATGCGCGTATCCCAATGTGTGGAGTCGGGTGTAGGCCGTGATGAACTGCGGGCTGATCCATACCCCGTCCCGTCCCGGGCGCGGACCTGCGCATTCACGCATGACCTGGGTGAATGCCGTGTCGAAGCTGATCGTGAAGGACGCGTGGCGAAGGAACTTTTTCAGGCTGTGGGAAACATGAAGCGCCCCGATGGGTATCACGGCGCGAGGATCCGGGGACCACCAGGTGATGGGGTGCGTCGTCCAGGGAAAAATCCCGTTGCCATAGGCAAGGAGGAGTGTCCCTGGCTTCAGGTCTCCGCCAACCGCCAGGAATCCGTCACGGTCGGCAGTGGAAGGGTGCGGGAATATGAACCGTGAGGTCAGCTCGCTAGAGCCCCCTTGAGGCTCGCTAGAGCCCCGCTTTGCGGAGGGCATCCTCAGCGCTCATGCCTTCGTGGATCACGGCCTTGAATGCCTTCACATTGGCCGTCACGTTGTCAAAACCCCAGATGTTTCGCCCGATCGTCGCGCCGGCGGCGCCGCTTTTCACGACATCGGCGATCATGGCAAGGGAACTTCTCAGATCGGAGGCTTTGGGCCCTCCCGCCGCGACAACACGAACGGGGCTCTCCGAAATGATCTGCGCGTAAGAATTGACGTCACCGCAATAGGGAACCTTGATTACGTCCGCGCCGAGCTCAGCCGCGCACCGCGCCGCCCACGCTATGTCTTCCGGCGTGAATGAGATATCGACCTTACCGTTCGCGTAGACGCGGGGATAGATGTGGCAGATCACCGGCATCTCGTATCGATCCGCCTCTTTGATGGCCTTGGCGACCATCTGCATGTATTGCCACTCGCTGGGTCCACGCACGAAGCAGGCGATCGCGAAGCCGTCGGCGCCGAGGCGAATCGCGTCTTCAGGGGACGCTGCCTGGGCCATTGCGGAGTCGTCGAGCCTGATCATGGACGATTGGAGAATGAGGGGCACCGACCCCGCGTAGGGCTCCCATGCGTTGCGCGCCATTCCGATCTGCATCGTGATGGCATCTGGACGACCCTTCACCAAAGCCCTAATCGCTGCAGGCACATCGCGCAGCCCAGCGGGCAGACCGGTCTGGTAACCCATGAAGTGGTCTACGGCGACCGAGCACAGACGTCCCGAAGCGTGCGCGAAAATCCTATTGAGACGAACAAGTTTTCCCGTGTTCATACGACAAGAAATGATAGTGAGTTCGACCGTTAGGGGCAAGGCCGTCACGGTACACCGTGACATTTGAGCCGTCACGGTACACCGTGACATTCGCGCCCGTCACGCAGGTCCGCCGGCGACGATCCGTGCGAAAGCGCGGTAACGTACACTACCGCGCTTTGGCGCGTGATGCCCGCGGGAAAACGGGAACTGCGCGGCAGGTCTTGCCTTCCGCGGCGCTCCCCGGTAGGGTGTGCACAATGCGCCGCGCCGGCTCAGTCCTCCTCAACGATTCTCTCCTCTTGCTCACGGCCGTGATATGGGGTCTGGCTTTCGTTGCGCAACGCATGGGAATGGATCACGTGGGCCCCTATACCTACAACGCCGTGCGCTTTGCGTTGGGCTCCCTGTCCCTCGTGCCTCTCATCCTCTTCATGCGCGGTCGTCCGTCCCGTGACCAGGCTCGTCCGACCTCCTCGACAGGTCCGACTCCAGCGCGCATCTCACCGGTTTTGGCCGGTCTCCTGGCGGGCGTGATACTCGTCATCGGTGCCTCCCTGCAACAGATCGGACTCGTCTCTACCACCGCGGGCAAGGCGGGATTCATCACAGGTCTTTACGTGGTCCTGGTTCCCCTCTCGGGACTCCTCTGGCGACAGCGCGCGGGATGGAGTGCTTGGGTGGGTGCGGTGCTCTCGGTGGGCGGGCTTTTCCTTCTCAGCGTCACCGCATCATTTTCCATTGAAAAGGGAGACCTCCTTGTTCTCATCGGCGCCTTTTTCTGGGCCGCGCACGTGCAGGTGGTCGGCTGGCTTTCACCGCGTACCGATCCGGTGCGCCTTTCCTGCGTCCAATTCGCCGTCTGCTCGATCCTGAGCGCGGCGGGGGCGGGGCTCACCGAGCACGTCCGCTGGGAGGCGATTCTCGCCGCGGCCGGCCCCATCCTCTACGGCGGCCTTCTCTCCGTCGGCGTTGCATACACGCTGCAGGTCGTGGCGCAACGCAGCGCGCCCCCCGCGCATGCCGCGATCCTTCTCAGCCTGGAAAGTGTATTCGCCGCACTCGGCGGATTGGTTGTTCTCGGCGAGCGCCTCCCGCTGCGCGGGGTAGCCGGCTGCTTCATCATGTTCGCGGGAGTTCTTGTTTCACAGGCGCCGCTGGTCTTTGCCTCTCTTGCCGTCAGCAGACGACGCGTATAAACTTACGTGCCGAGTTACGCGATGGAGAAAGAGGAATCGACAGCGGACCGTGTCCGAGAAATCTTGAAGAATCTCCACGGCGTCATCAACGTCGCCCAGCTCGACGATACGCAGCGCAGCCGACTCATCGAGCATGAACGACACTATGAGACCTCCTCCGTCCTGCCCGTGAGAAACATCGGCGTTGGACTCCTCGCCCAGCGTGATCGTTGTTTTGTCATCCTGAAAGACACGCGTTTTCGCCCACCACGGATGCCGACCGTTTTTCTCGTAGAGGAGGGGGCGCCGGAAGGCGGCGACCACGTCATTACTATAGAAGGAGCTCGCTACAACGTTGTAGGCGAGGAGGTGATGGAGGGCGGATCATCCTATCAGGAACCAACCATCCCTTTGGACACCTCGTTCGTGATTTTCCCAAATCGCCGCACTGGTCCTCAGGTGCCCTGCTCCTTTCTCCTGCCCCCTATCCCATTCCTCGAGCTGGAACGACTCGCTACGGAATTGGGCATTGGCGCGATCCTTTCCATCAGTCCGTCGCTTGCCGCCGACACATTCGTACGCACGAGCTTCGGCTTTCCTCTGACGAACGATCTTGCGACACTCCTGATCGGATTCAACGAAATCCGCCCTCTCGCGGCGCGGGTGTGAATGTCCCGATGCCCTGACTTGAAGAGTGGCCCCTGTTGGCTGTACTTTCTACCTTGGCATGAAAAAAAACGTATCAGATCAGGCACAGAAGGCAGGGCTTCTCAGCAAGGCGTCGCTTTTCGCCTCCCTCGACCCGGAAGACCTGCGCCTCATCGCGCGTTACAGCGGTTATCGAACCTTCGCTTCGGGTGAAGTGATCTTCGCGCAGGGTTCGCATCGCGAGGAGCTCTACCTCATACGGTCGGGGACGGTGGGCATCCGTCGGGCCGAGGAAGGGGAGACGAGCCAGGAAATCGCGCGATTTGTCGACGGCGAGGTGTTCGGCGAGCTTGACCTCCTTGACACGGCACCCCGCAGCGCATCGGCGATCTCCGAGGGGGAGAGCACGCTGCTGGTTTTTCCCGATGGCCACGAGTTTGCCGACATTCTTGAAAAGCATCCCGGCCAGTTCGCCCGGATCCTTCGGCAGCTCCTCGGTGAGATCGCCGGCCGCATACGCGCCATAGACAAGCTCATCTCGGAAAAGACCCCCTGGATCGAGGAATTGAAAAAGCAGCTTCACCGTGATCGCCTTACGGGTCTCTTCAATCGCGTCTTCCTGGAGGAGGAGCTGCCGCGCATCGTGGCGGCGCAGCCCCGTACGAGCCTCCTCGTGGTGAAGCCGGACAACTTCAAGACCATCAACGACACCTACGGCCATGAGGCCGGCGACAAGACTCTCATGCTTCTGGCGGAGCTCGTGAAAAGTCATCTCGCCGACGGGGACATGGGCGCGCGCTTCCGCGGGGACGAGTATTGTCTCATTCTCCCGGGTCGCGGCGCACGCGAGGCCTCGGCGGCGGCGGAGGCGTTGCGCGCCGCGGTGCGTGCCATTGACGTGCGCGCCATCACCGGCACCGACAGCTTCGTGATCACGGCGAGCGTGGGGACCTCCACGCATCCTACGCCGGCGCCCGACGCGCGGGCGCTCGTGGCGCGCGCGTACGAGCAGCTGTGGAGCGCGCGAAACGCCGGCGGGGACCGTATACTCGTGGAGGAAGGGTGATGAAAAGCGGCTCAGCGGCTCTCCTGTCGCAGGTGGGCGTTTTCTCTCTCCTCGCCTCCCATGAGATCGAGAATGTAGCGGATCACCTCACCACCGTTTCACTCGATGCCGGAGAGATTCTATTCCACGAGGGCGAGCCGGGCAACGACCTGTACATCCTCGCCACCGGCAAGGCTGCCGTCAGCATTCGCCTTCCGGACGGCAGTGATCGGGAAATCGCGCAATTCGCCCCGGGCGATTTTTTCGGCGAGATGTCGATCTTCGACAATGCCCCCCGATCCGCCACGTGCTCGGCCCTGGAAAAGAGCACGCTGTACAGCCTGTCAAAGGATGCCTTCGGCGATGTCATCTCCCTGCATCCCAAGGTCGCCATGAAGCTCATGTATCGGATGCTGCACATCACGACCCAGCGTCTGCGGGGTACGAGCGAGTTCGTCTCTGAAATGGTGCAGTGGGGCGAAGGGGCCCGCAAACGTGCCGTCACCGACGAGCTCACGGGGGTCTATAACCGCCGATTTCTCGAGGACTCGCTGGGCACTTACCTCGCCGAAGCCGGCGAGCAAGGAGAGCCGCTGTCTTTGGTCATGGTTGACCTGGATCACTTTCGGGAAATCAACGAGTCCTATGGGCACGCCAAGGGCGATGAGGCCATCAAATCCGCCGCCGGTATTTTTCGTTCCCTGCTCCGCGAGACCGACGTCATCGCCCGCTACGGCGGAGACGAGTTCGTGATCATCCTCCCCAAGACGGAGCCCGACCACGCCACCGAGCTCATGTCCGCCGTTTGCGCCGAGGTTGCCCGCCTGGAGATCCTGAAGGGTCTGAATGGTCCCCTCACGACGGTCACGTCCAGCATGGGGGTTGCCGGGTTTCCCGCGCACGCCACCGAGCTCTCGGGCCTTCGCGCGGCCGCGGATGCCGCCCTTTATCGTGCGAAGGAGGAAGGGCGCAATCGTGTCGTGTGCGCCGTCGTCCCCGCGCGCGTGGAGCCGGAGCATCCCCTCACCAAAAGCGCCATCCGCACCATCCACGAAAAGAACGCCACCATCGATCGCATCATCGATACCATCACGACGCGTCGGCATTTTCTCATCCTCGGCCATCAGAGCCCGGACGACGACTGCGTCTCCGCGATGATTTCATTCGCCCTCATTCTGCACATGTTCTATCGGGACGTGGTGTTGTACATGGGCAGCCAGGTGCACGAGCGTTTCAAGTACCTTCTCGACATTTGCCGCTACAATGCGATCCCTCTCCTCGAGGCCGCCGAGGTCCCGCCGTCCGATATCGACACGGTGGTGCTCTGCGACACGCCGAAACCTTCCATGATCGAGGCAAGCCCCGCGGTGCGCGAGCTCCTGAAGAGCCCCCGCGTCCTGCGCGTGGAAATCGACCATCATTTGGGAGCCGACAGCGGCTACTTCGGGGACGAAGGATACCGATTTGTCACGGAGGCTTCCTCCGCGAGCGAGCTCGTGGGCCACATCCTCCTGAAGCTCCAGGGCCGCACCGCTCTTCTGGAACGCCATCAGATCACGGAGCTCTTTCCTCGAAATCTCGTGCTTGCCATCCTCACGGGGATCATCGGCGACTCCAATATGGGCCAGTATTTGAAGTCCCGACGCGAGAAGAAGTACTACCAGATCTTCTCCGGCATGTTCAACGAGATGCTTTCGCGCCGAACCACGAAGAAGTCGAACTTCTTCACGGCGGATCAGGTCTTCAGCGAGCTGCAAAAGCTTTCTACGCACGAGGAGGGCTGCTTCACGTACATGATGGACCGGCGCCGGGTGGTTGGCTCGGTGGGACTCGTGGCCCTGTCGGCGGAGGACATGGCGCCGCTGTACGCGGGGTGCGACGAGGACACCATCGTGTCCACCGCGCGCGTGCTGGCCGATCGTCTGGCCGAAGAGAGCGGCAAGCTCGGTCTTGTCGCCTACTACGACAACCCCGAGCGGAGCGAGCTCGTGCAATTCCGCCTTCGGCGCGCCGGGGCGTGGAAGAAATACGACTTGCGGGGGCTCCTCACTCATTTTTCCATTGCAAACGGCGGCGGCCACGAAGGGGCGATCGGGTTTCGCATCCTCCGAAGCGAGATAACCGACTTTCCAGCGTACGTAGAGAAGCTCGTGAAAGGGATCGAAGAGGTCATCAAGGGGTAGAGCCGATTCGAATCTATGCCTTGTGAGGGAGCTGATCCTGTGCGGACTTGCGATACCGCAACGGCGGCAGGCCCTCCACCGCTCGGAAAGTCTTCGTGAAATGGCTCTGGTCGAAAAAACCGCAATCTGAAGCGATCTCCGCCATGCTGCGATCCGTGTTGCGCAACAGGTAGCGGGCATAGTCCACCCGTTGGGAGGCAATGTACGCGGATAGCGACATCCCTGCTTCCTGGCGAAACAGGTGGAGCGCCCGGCTCACGCTCAATCCCGCCGCATCGGCGACCTCCCGCGCGCTCACTTTCGTCGCGAATCGTCGTGAAAGAAAATCCCTCATCCGCGTCATGCGCACGAGCGCCGTGCGCCCCCGTTCCTCCGAAATCGCTCGCGTGAAGTTTTCCAGCGCCTTGGTGACCCGCCAGAACAGGTCGTCGAACTCGGTTGCGGCGTTGATGTCGGTAAGGTACGAATAGCGGGGTCCCAAAAGGCCGTCGGCGCTGATGCCTTTGCTCATGGCGGCACGGGAAATGATGACGATGAGCTCCAGAAGGCGCACCTTCAGCATGTCGAAGTTCATGCCGCTCTCGAGGAATATGACGCCGAGAAAACGGTTGATGATCTCGCGGGAGCCTCCCAGATCGCCAAGAACCACCTTGTCGATGATCTCGTTCTGCATGCTGGCAAGCGATGTGAGCAGATCGCCGGAGCCGTCACGCGCCTCTGCCAGATAGTTGGCGATCGTAAACTGCTGGATGCTCTTTTCCCGGCTCTCGGCGATCTGTTCGATGTCGTTCATGCCATAGGCCGCCGTGAGATCGAAAAGGAGATGTGAGCTTCTGCGGAGGCTCTCGGAAGGCACCACGCGGAAGCGCAGCCGCGCGCGGGGACCCATGTCGGCGTGAAGACGATGCCGCCGAATCCTTTCGGCTACCTCTTCACGCATGTCCGACTCCATCTGGGGAAAGATGGAAAAGCCGCTCAGGAGCCCACCGGAGAGACGCTTCTCCTGGGAAAAGGGAACGGCGAATGTTACGAGACCGAGCGGACAGATGGAAATGAACGGCTCGCCCCATCGAAAGGATTCTTCGATCGCGGTGCGTCGATAGTCGCGACACAACGCGTTTTTTTTGGGCGATGTTGCGAGGCGGGCGCATACGGCGCACCCCGCCGAGGAGCGCCAGATCTCCCGTCCCTCCGCGTCTACGAGCAGCAATGGCAGCCCCGTGGCGGCTTTGTACTCGGCGGCGAGCCTGGTGATGCGTCTGATGATTTCCTGCATGAAACCTCTATACAGCATGATTTTACAAAAAAAAGGACGTGAGATACAATATCGCCCTCCGCGCGCGGGATACAGTCATTGCATACTGAGATAACGGAGGGACACGATGGCCACACTGCAGGAACTGTCAGAGGCGATCCAGAAGGGCAGCGCGCCCAAGGCGAAAGAGCTCACCACGGCATTGCTCGCTGCTGGGACTCCGGCCGCTGACGTTTTGAACAAGGGTCTTCTGGACGGCATGGAAAAGATCGGCAAGCGCTTCAAGGCGAACGAAGTGTATATCCCCGAAGTCCTGATCGCGGCCCGCGCCATGAATCAGGGAATGGAAATCCTGAAGCCCGAGCTCGTGAAGGCGGGGGTGAAGCCGGTGGGCAAGATGCTCCTGGGCACCGTAAAGGGCGACCTCCACGACATCGGCAAGAACCTCGTGAAGATGATGGCGCAAGGCGCCGGCCTCGACGTGGTGGATCTCGGCATCGACGTTTCCGGTGACAAGTTCCTCCAGGGTCTGAAGGACAATCCCGACGCCAAGGCGGTGGGCATGTCGGCACTCCTCACCACGACAATGACGGGCATGAAGGAAGTCATCGACAAGCTCGAGAAGGAAGGCATGCGCAAGAAGGTCAAGATCATGGTCGGCGGCGCGCCCCTCACCGATCAGTACGCGAAAGAAATCGGCGCCGACGGCTATGCCCCTGATGCGGCAAGCGCCGCGGAGAAGTTCAAGGTCTTCGTTTCCTAAGCAGCGCCATCGCGGCTTCCAGATTCGGCTCGCAGGGCTCCGGCATGGTCACGAGCCTTTCCGCCGCCGCGGTGTCCTTGAATCCCGTGCCTGTCAGAAGCACCACGACGGTCGCGTGAGGATCTAGTGCAGGTGAATCCTTCAGGAACCCTGCCCACGCGACTGCCGAAGATGGCTCGACGAACAGCCCAGCATCCCGGGCCAGGGATGCCTGGGCGTTGCTGATCTCTGCATCGCTTACCGCGGTGGCCCTGCCTCCATAACGACGCAGAAAGCCGGTGGCCATTGCACCCGCCGCCGGGCGCGAGACGGAGAGCGAGTCCGCGATGGTGGACGTGCCGCTCAGGACCGGCTCTCCACCGTTGCGCATCGCTTGCCAGATGGCGTTGCTGCCATCAGCCTGAACTGCGACCAGTGTCGGCACGCGGTCCGTCGCGCCCATCTTCTCCAGATCGACAAAGCCCTTGTACGCACCTGAAATGATCACGCCGTCGCCGGTGGGAACATAGAGGATGTCGGGCGCCCTGCCACCGAGCTGATTATAGATCTCCAAAGAAATTGTTTTTTTCCCTTCGACCGTGAATGGATTGAAACCGGTGTTCCTGTTGATGCCGCCCGCGCGCCGCGTGTACTCGATAGAAAGGGCAAAAGCATCGTCGTAGGTGCCACGTACCGGCACGACGCGCGCTCCGTAGAGAAGAGATTGAAGGAGCTTGGCACGCGGCGCCGCGGCGGGAACAAAGAGCACCACCTGTAGACCATATGCCGCACCCAGACACGCCATGGAGGCCCCTGCGTTGCCGGTGGAAGCCAGGGCAACCCGAGTCTCACCCGACGCGCGGGCCATTTCAGCCACGAGCATCGACGCGCGGTCCTTCAGCGATCCCGACGGATTGAGGGTGTCGTTTTTCAGGTACAGATTCGCAAATCCCGTGGATGCACGCAGGCGCTCCGGCTCGACCAACGGCGTCACGCCGATGGGAAACGCCCTGGCGCCAGTAACCGGGACGGGAAGCATGGCCAAAGGGTCGATGGTCTGACCCCGTCGAATGCGCTCCTTCGGCACGTACGTCACCGAGAGATACCCGCGGGGGTATCCTTGCCCCAGCAGACTGTCGACCTTGACCGCGGAGCATTGGGGACATTCATACATGAGATCGTCGGAGTCTGCAGGACG